>Ga0326727_10001731_pt1 | contig 78675 bp, 71 predicted proteins | sample MB2enrmetagenome_FD_207643 | JGI IMG/M metagenome (GOLD analysis project Ga0326727, IMG submission 207643) | Lab enriched peat soil microbial communities from McLean, Ithaca, NY, United States - MB29MY | ecosystem: Environmental > Terrestrial > Soil > Wetlands > Peat | place: USA: New York... | reverse complement strand
TGGCCGCGGGCATTGGCCCCGGCGATGAGGTCATCACTACGCCCTTCAGCTTTATTGCCACCGCGGGTTCCATAGCCCACGTGGGTGCCAAGCCCGTCTTTGTGGACATCGATCCGGTCACCTTCAACATCAATCCGGCCCTGATCGCCGCGGCCATTACTCCAAATACGCGCGCCATCATGCCCGTGCACCTCTTTGGACTGCCCGCCGATCTCCATCCCATCCTGGAAATCGCCAAGGCAAGAGATCTCCTGGTCATCGAAGACGCCGCTCAGGCCATCGGCTCCCGCTACAACGATCGCTTTATAGGTACCCTTGGCGATTTCGGATGTTTCAGCTTCTTCCCCTCGAAAAACCTGGGTGGTGCCGGCGACGGGGGCCTGGTTGCGACGAATGATCCAGCCAGGGCGGAGCGCCTCCGGATGCTTCGCGGCCATGGCAGCAAGAAGAAGTACTACCACGATATCCTCGGCACCAATAGCCGCCTGGACGCCTTGCAAGCCGCCGTACTGCGTGTGAAACTCCCCCACCTCGATTCCTGGGCTGCCGGCCGCCAGAATCGCGCCGAGCGCTACCGCAAGCTCTTCCTTGAAAAGAATCTGGCTTCCTTTGTCACATGTCCGCCGCAGCCTCCGGCGAACTTCCACCATGTCTATAATCAGTTCACGATTCGGGTGCCGCTTCGCGACGATTTAAGGGAATCTCTCCGTACTGCCGGCATCCCCACTGAAATCTACTACCCGCTCTGCTTGCACCTTCAACCGGCATTTCGTTATCTTGGCTATCAGCCGGGCGTTCTGCCTGTTGCGGAAAAGACTAGCAGGGAAGTCCTCTCTTTGCCCGTTTTCCCTGAGCTCAAGGATGCCCAGCAGGACCTCGTCGTCCAATCCATCGCGGCCTTCCGTACTGCTCAGGGTGCTGCTTGAGATATGACGAAGGTCTCTAAGGGTGAACTTACCGTTTGTGAATCGGTACCAAGCCAATGGTGGCCTAAGATTTAGCCCGCGACTGGCGCAGGTCGGCGGCCCATATGACCTTCCAGCCACCGAGCAGCAGAGCACCGGGAATGACCCCAGTGATAAAGAGGTACCAAGACGGAAAGGTCTTCTGCTTGCTGGCGAAGAATCCGACAACTAGTCCGGCGATGGCGAGAATCACCGATCCGGTCACAAAGACCGGCTCAATGGAACCCTGGTACTTGTTCCACTCTGGGTTCGGGCGGATAGTTCCAAAACCATCGGCCACATTCTGGGGCGGTCCGGCATTCAAAAGTACAACCTCTAGCCCCATGCCCGCGAAGACCCCCTGGACGGCCGTTCCGAGCAGGAGGAGGAGCACACCGATGGAAAACAGCACTCTGCTCCGGCCGTTGCCTCTCCACCACGACGTCATTTCTTCATCAGCCTTGCTCTTAACTGGAGTCTCCATTTCGGGCCTCTAAGGTTGGATTTGTGTTGTGATGGTCGAGTGGCCTAACGATCCAAAGCTGAGCCACGGCCACGGGCGGCCAAGCTCCGAATGCAATAGTGACATCCAATTTCATCGCTCAACCCAAAACTCAAGGGGCAGTGGCCGGTTGGCTCCAGCGCGGTGTTAGGCGGCAAGTCTAGAATGCAATAGCTTCCGACAGTCAAGATCAACTACGGCCACTTATCCCACTTCTTATCTCGGCCTTCTATGAATATTGTCTTCCACTGCTCGAAGCTTAGAGAGTATGAACGCTCGATATGTTCACTGGCTTTCTCTAGCATATACTCAAGCCCAGCCTCTTCTCCCAATCCACGGCTCGCTGCCTCCATCATGGCATGGGTATTCAGGAACCTATGGAATTCAGAGTATATTGACTTTTTTTCTTCTTCGCTCATTTTTGTTGTCCTTCCTTTTTTTCCTGGTTCTGGTCTCTCTGAGGCCAAGCCGCCTAACGTCCAGAGCTCAGGCACGGGGGGCTGATGACATCCGCCAACCAGTGACTTCTCGACAAACTGAAGGCGCCATCCCGCGTTGCCTGCAGCGATTTGTTAGACCACGTCTTCATCTCCGGGGCACCGTGCTACCATTCTGTCCACAGCGACGGACACTGTTCACGAGGTGTTCTCGCGGCAGGAGCCGAGTATCCTTGTGGGCAGCTCTCGCGAGAACTCCAAATGGTCCCGTGGCGCTGAATAGTTAATCTTCCACCGTTGCATTTCACAGCAGCCCGATTGGCCATTCATCTTGTTTGTTTTCTTTGGGTTAGCTAAGTGCAACAAACCAAACACGATTCTCCCCGATGCAAATCTCAACGATGCATGCATCATTTTCCAGCAAACTTTTCTCGCCTTTCTCTCATCATCGCTTTGATCTCCTTTGTTCTGAATTACTTGGCATGATGGCTCAGAATCTCCGGACATTGGCAAAGCATTTGCCCTTATAAAGCCTGGAATTTGAAACATACTAGGAACCCCGGAGGCGGGCCATGACAGTCATTCTGGTGCTTGCGATGTTCGCGATCTTCCTCGCTATCGATTATCTGAGGCACCGCAAAGAAGTGCCACGCACTGCGGAAGCAAGAGAAGAAGCGGCGACGCTCTCGCCGCGTATGTTGCCCAGCTTTGTTGCTGGCTTTGAATTGCCGGATAACCGGCGCTATCACCCGGGCCACACTTGGGCATTGCAAGAAAGCCCCACCTTGGTTCGCGTGGGCATCGATGATTTTGGCGCGCGTCTTGCCGGTAAGCTTGACGGCCTGATCCTCCCAAAGCGCGGCCAGTGGCTGCGCCAAGGCCAGAAATTCGCCACCCTTATCCGCGACGGCCAGCGCACCGATCTGGTTTCCCCGATCGAAGGCGAAGTCACCAACGTCAACGACGCTCTCACCGCCAATACTTCCTTGGCCAACACGGATCCCTACGGAGAAGGCTGGTTTGTTTCCGTGATCTCCCCCGATCTGCAGATCAGTTTCCGCAACCTCCTCAACGGCAGTTTGGCCCGCAGGTGGATGGCGGATGCCGCTAGCCGGCTGCAGGCGCGCGTGCCGGCTCTCGCCGGTGTGGTTGCCCAAGACGGAGGCCCCGCCGTGCATGATCTGACCATGCAACTGCCCATGGAAAAGTGGGGCGAAATCACCCGCGAGTTCTTCCTGACCTAACCACCTGCTGAACTTCAGCCAAGGCCCCGGTCGGACGAGGATCGGGGCTTGGCGTTTTTCCACACTTAATCGAGTCGTCAAAGTCGGGAGTTGAAATAGTCCGCATATCTATGTGACGCAGGTCACACCTCAGAGTGCCAAGACTCACAGGAATACATCCTCACCTCCCCTATATTCATCTTGGAGCAGCGACTGCGCAGAAGGTTTCATCGCTGACGAGGTCACCCCCGCTGAATTGTTCCACAGTTCTCGAACATCGCTTTGCGTCATCTGGCCCAGATGTTCGGATGGCCTCCTGTTTTGGCACCTCTCGCGGCGCTGGATCGGACGCCAGGTGTCGGTCTGAGCCACGTATCAAATTACGAATTTTGCCCTGGGCCAATTCTTTCAGGCCATCTGGCGGGAATGTAGGTAACCGCAGGGAGCGTTTATGAGCAAAGGCATCCTTTACGATGCGACTCTGTGTATCGGTTGCAAGCTCTGCGAAAAGGCCTGCGCGGAGCGTAACGGCCTCCCCTATGACGACGATATTGCCGCTGAGCAGAAGCAGTCAGCACACAAGCTTACCGTCGTACTCACAAAAAACGACAAGTTCATGCGCCGTCTCTGCATGAATTGCCAGGATCCAAGCTGTGCTTCTGTCTGTCCCGTCGGCGCGCTCCGCAAAACAGCCCAAGGACCTGTCACCTACGATGCCTCCCGTTGCATGGGCTGCCGCTACTGCATGCTCGCGTGTCCCTTCTCGGTTCCGAAGTACGAATGGGACAAGCCGTTGCCGCTCGTCCGCAAGTGCGATATGTGCTCCGACCGCGTTGCGCGCGGACTGCCAACGGCCTGCGCGGAAGCCTGCCCCACCGGCGCGACCATGTTTGGCAACAGGGAAGAGCTGCTTTCCGAGGCAAAGGATCGCATCGCCAAGAGTCCTGAAAGCTACGTGAATCACGTTTTCGGTGTGAGCGAAGTCGGGGGAACTTCGGTTTTGCTGCTCTCCAGCATTCCGTTCGACGAGTTCGGCTATGCAAGCGACCTCAGCGGCGAAGCGCTCCCTTTGCTGACCTATCGTGTTCTTTCCCACATTCCGGATCTTGTGACCATTGGCGGTGTAACCCTCGGAGGCTTGTGGTGGCTGACCAATCGCAAGAATGAAGTGGCTCGTGAGGAACAGGGAGGCAAAGGGGGAGCGCCCGGAGGGGGCAACGAATATGCAAAAGCCTAGGTTCACCTTCTGGCAGGTCGTGCTGGTAGCGGTCCTCCTTCTGGCGGCCTACGCGACAATAGTGCGGTTCACTCGAGGCCTGGGCGCTTCGACGAACCTCAGTGACGGGTTCCCTTGGGGGCTGTGGGTCGGTTTTGACGTCATGTGCGGCGTAATGTTGGCCGCCGGCGGGTTCACCTTAACTGCGGCTGTGTACATCCTTAACCTCCGCGAATTCAAACCCATCGTTCGGCCCGCGGTCCTGACCGCCTTCCTGGGCTACCTCCTGGTTGTTGTCGCCCTGTTATTTGACCTCGGCCGCGGCTACCGTATCTGGCACCCCCTGGTAATGTGGAATCCCCGCTCTGTGATGTTCGAGGTCGCCTGGTGTGTCACGCTATATTCCACCGTCCTCGCACTGGAATTCTCCGCTGTCGTGTTCGAGCGGTTGCGGCTCCCCAAACTCCTCCGCCTGCAGAAAATGCTCGTCATCCCCCTGGTCATAGCGGGTGTAATGCTCTCGACGCTTCACCAATCTTCACTGGGAAGCCTCTATCTAATCGTTCCGAACAAGCTTTACCCTCTCTGGTATACCCCGCTCTTGCCCGTTCTCTTCTTTCTATCGGCAATCTGTGTGGGCCTAGCTATGACCATCTTCGAGTCCTCGATGAGTGCCAGGCACTTTGGGAGACAACTGGAAATGCCGCTGTTGCGCCAGTTGGGGAGAACGCTTCTGGTCGCCCTTGGAGTCTATACGGTAGTCCGATTTCAGGATCTGCTGCATCGGGGCGCATTGCATCTCTTACAGTGGAGAAATCCCGAAACACCCCTCTTCGTTCTCGAAATGCTCCTCTGTTCGTTTGCTCCAATTTGCCTCCTGCTGATTCCCAAAGTGCGGAAGGACGCGGACGGCCTCTATCTGAGTTCGGTGCTCTGCCTGCTCGGTTTCGTGACCAACCGCTTGAACATCGCAATCACCGGGATGGAACGCTCTGCGGGCCAGCAGTATTTTCCCAAGTGGACGGAAATTTCCATCACCTTGGCCATCGTTGCTTCCGGGTTCCTGGTCTTTGCGCTGGCGGTGAAATACCTGCCCATCTTCGACAGAGTGCCGTCCCACCAGCCGGTAGCAGAGCCGGAAACCGCCGGGAGCAAGCTTCCGGAGCTCTCTCATGTCCAGTCCTGAAAACAGTTCGGGCCTATCGTACCTGTGGAAGAGCGCCACGGGCAGCCTCAGTTCCAAGCTGCTCCTGCTTCTGGTTTCCTCGATGGCCCTCGTCTTCGGAGTATTGGGCTACCTCAATATTCAGTTGCACCGTAAGCATCTGGAGCGTGATGCTCTCGCGGATGCCGCGCGCACCAGCAGCGTCATCAAGCGCAACACCTCCTATTACATGCTCCGCAATCAGCGCGACGGCCTCTATCACATCATCACCGAAATGGCCGATGAGCCCGGCATGGTCCGCATCCGCATCATCAACGATCAGGGCCGCATCAGCTTCTCCTCCGATACTTCCGAGATGTACAAGTATGTGGACCAGAACATGAGGGCCCACGATGCCACCGTGCCTGGCAGCGCGCTGCGCATTTCCGATATCAAGCAGAACTTTCGCACCTACCGGCTACCCAACGGCGAGCGCGCCCTTGGCGTCATCGACCCCATTGAGAATGCTCCCGCCTGCAGCAATGCCGAATGCCACGCCCATCCCGCCGAAGTGAAGGTCCTCGGCGTCCTCGATACCAACATTTCTCTTGCCAGCAGCGAACAAAACGTCGCCGAGAGCACGCGCCAGGTGCTGCTCTACACCATTCTCGCGGTCTTTGGCGTCGCTATCCTCAGTGTCGGCTTTGTGCGCCGCATGCTTCAGGGACCGCTCACCGCCCTTACGGAAGGCACCAAGCGCATCGGCTCGGGCGACCTCGGCTATCAGATCAAGATCCCCTCGCACGGCGAACTGGAGGACCTGGCCGCTTCCTTCAACACCATGAGCTCGCAGCTCCAGGCGGCCCACCAGGAAATCAACGCCTGGGCGCGAACTCTGGAAGCCCGCGTTGACGAGAAAACGCGCCAGCTCAAGGGCGCTCAGGACGAGATGTTGCGCGTGGAGCGCATGGCTTCCATCGGCAAGCTCGCCGCCGTTGTCGCCCACGAAATCAACAATCCCCTCGCCGGCATTCTCACCTACGCCAAATTGCTCAAGAAGCGTCTCTCTCGCGATTCCGCCTCGCAAAAAGAAAACCAAAAAGAAAACATCGAAATGCTCGACCTGGTCGAGACCGAAAGCCGCCGCTGTGGCGAAATCGTCAAGAATCTCATGACCTTCGCGCGCCCTACCTCCTTAAGTAGTGAGCCAGCCGACTTAAATGCTGTCATTGATCGCTGCATCCGCCTCGTCCAGCACCAGTTGGAGCTGAAGAACATCGAACTCCACCTCGATCTCGCTCCGGATCTTCCCAACGTCCGCTGCGATCCTGGCCAGATCGAACAGGTCATCCTGGCCCTCGTCATGAACGCCATTGACGCGCTTCCGAATGGTGGAAACCTTACCCTGAACTCTCACCGGCTGCCGGGTGCTGGCAACATCCAGATTGAAGTCCGGGACGACGGCGCCGGCATGCCCCCGGAAGTTCTGGCAAATATGTTTGAACCCTTTTTTACGACCAAAGAACACGGGCGCGGTCTCGGCCTTGGTCTGGCCATCAGCCGCAACATTGTGGATCGTCACGCCGGTAAAATCGAAGTGGCTTCGGAGGCTGGGCGTGGCACTTCCTTCACGATCACGCTGCCTGTGCATTCCAATGTCGTGTTGAATAATGGCCCCGCGGTTGTTGCGGGGTGAGGAGCAGCTATCATGGCCCAAAAGGCGAATTTGCTCGTTGTTGATGACGAACTGATTGTCCGCGACTCTCTCGATAAATGGTTTCGCGAAGAAGGCTACGACGTCACGGTGGCCGAAAGTGCTCAGGACGCCCTCACCAAAATGGCCGCGAAGCGCTTTGACTTGGCCCTTGTCGATATCAAGATGCCCGGCACCGATGGCGTCGAGCTGCAGCGCCGCATGCGCGAGATCGACCCCGAAATGCTCGTGATCATCATGACCGGCTACGCCAGCGTGGAGACCGCCATCGCGGCCCTCAAGAATGGCGCCTACGATTATGTTTCCAAGCCTTTTGACCCTGACGACATCGCGCACAGTGTCCACAACGCCCTTTCCCACAAGCACGCCGAACAAGAAAACGTTCGCCTCCGCGAAACCGTTGCTTCCGTGGTTCGTCCCCAGGAAATTGTGGGACAAAGCGCCGCGATGGTCCGCGTCTTTGAAGCCATCCAGACGGTTGGCCCCACCGACGCCACCGTTCTGATTACCGGCGAAAGCGGCACTGGCAAGGAACTCTGCGCTCGCGCGATTCATGCGGCCAGCCCCCGCCACTACAATCCGCTCGTGGTGATCCATTGCGGCGCGCTGGCGGAAACCCTCCTCGAAAGCGAACTTTTCGGCCATGAAAAAGGCGCGTTTACCGGCGCGCAGTACCGCAAAAAGGGCAGCTTTGAAGTTGCCGAAGGTGGCTCGGTCTTTCTCGATGAGGTCGGCGACATCAGCTTGAAGACCCAGACCGATCTGTTGCGTGTTCTCCAGGAACGTGAAATCACCCGCGTTGGCAGCACGCATCCCATCCAGGTTGACTTCCGCTGCATCGCCGCCACCAACAAGAAACTCGAACAGCTCATCGAAGAAGGCCGCTTCCGCCCCGACCTCTTCTACCGTCTGAATGTCTTTCAGATTCAACTGCCGGCGTTGCGCGATCGCAAGGGCGATATCCCGATTCTGGTGGAACACTTTGTCCGCAAGTTCTCCGCTTCCATGAACAAACGCATCAACCGCGTCTCGCCAGCCGCCATGGCCCTTCTGGACCGTTACCAATGGCCCGGCAATGTCCGCGAACTCGAAAACGCTGTCGAACGCGCCATGGTTGTCGCCCAGGAGCCTGAAATTCGCGAGGAAGACTTCGCTCTGCGCCTGCCCCTCGCCGAGCATCAGCCTCGTACTCTGGAAGACATCGAGCGCGCCCACATCCTCGCCGTACTCAAGGATTGCAAGGGCAACCAGACCCTCGCTGCCGAAGTCCTCGACATCGATCGCGTCACCTTGCACAACAAGCTCAAGAGGTATGGTTGGAAGCGGGTCACTGCGGACGTCCTGTGAACCTGATCCAGCTACTTCCGTTCGGCGCCACTGCCGCGGACACGCTGTCCGAACTCCGCGCGGGACTTGAGCGCGAATTCGCTGTCCCCTGCGAGATTCTCCCGCCGGAGCCGGAGCCCGCCTTTGCCTTCAATCTCACCCGGCAACAGTACTCTTCCACCGAAATCCTCGCGGCCATGCTGAAGCGCAACACTCCCGCGAAGTGGCGCCTCCTCGGCGTTACCCCGCTGGACCTGTACATCCCCATCCTCACCTTTGTTTTTGGGGAAGCTCAATTGCCCGGCACCTGCGCCGTGGTTTCCTCCCACCGCCTCCGCCAGGAATTTTATGGCTTGCCGGCCGATCCCAGGTTGCAGCATGAGCGTCTCCTCAAGGAAGCCGTCCACGAACTCGGCCACACCCTCAACCTCTCGCACTGTGAAGACTACCAGTGCGCCATGGCTCCTTCTCACGGTGTGGAATGGATGGACATGAAAACCAGCCGCTTCTGCGGTAGTTGCCGCCTTCTCGTCCCCGCCCGCGGCGCCCTCAACGCTTCCCGATAACCATTCGCGGCCAGCCACTTCCCCGAACCTGCTCTCACCCGCCGCTCAGGCCGCAATCTCTACCACCTTTTTTCGCGGCACGATCTTCCGCACTAGCACGTATAGCAGGGGAATGAACAATAAATTCAGCGTCGTCGCCGCGATCATTCCTCCGAAGACCGTTGTGCCCACCGAAATGCGCCCTGCCGCGCCGGCGCCTTTCGCAAGCACCAGCGGCACCACGCCGAGAATGAAGGCCATGGACGTCATCAGGATAGGCCGCAGCCGGATGCGCGCCGCTTCCACCGCCGCGTCCAGCGTCGAGAGGCCCTTCTCCTGCAACTGCTCCGCAAATTCCACGATGAGAATCGCATTTTTGCTCGCTAGTCCGATCAACATCACCAGCCCGATCTGACTGTACACGTCATTCGTCAGGCCGCGCATCCATAGCGCGCCAAGAGCTCCCAGGAGCGCGCCCGGAACGCCCAGTAGCACAATGAACGGCAGTACGTAGCTTTCATACTGTGCCGCGAGTGTCAAATACACAAAAACCAAGCCCAGGGTGAAGAGGATCACCGCTTTGCCGCTGGACTCGATTTCCTCCAGCGACAACCCGCTCCATTCATACTTCATGCCTTGCGGAAGTATTTTCTTGGAAAGCTCGGCCATAGCCGCAATGCCCGCACTAGAGCTGAGTCCCGCCGCCGCCGACCCGTCAATTTCCGCCGAACGAAACAGGTTGAAGTGCGAAATCACCTGCGGATTGGTGGTCTGCTCGATTTCCACCACGTTGTCCAGCGGAACCATCTTGCCGGTGTTGGACCTCAGGTAATACGTCCGAATGTCCTTCGCGCCCGAACGGAACTGCTGGTCCGCCTGCAGGTAAACGCGATACGAGCGATTGTTGAAATCGAAATCGTTCACGTACACCGAACCCATGAACACCTCGAGCGCATCCGTAATCTGGCTCAACGGCACTTGCAGGCTCTTGGCCTTTTCGCGGTCGATTCTTACAAGGTATTGCGGGTCGTTGGCCGTGAAGCTGGTAAACAGCCCCGTGACCTTTCCGCTCTTATTGCCCTCGGCCACCAGCTGATTGGCGATGTTGGCGATGGTCTGCAGCGAATTGCGTCCCAGGTCCTCCAGTTGATACGCGAAACCCCCGAAGGTTCCCAGGCCTTCCACCGCGGGCGGATTGAAGGGCACGATGATTCCGCCGGGAATGCCCAGCAGCGGGCCCCGGATTTTGTTCAACACGGCGAAGGAAGTGTGCTCCTTTCCCTTGCGCTCGCGGAATTCTTTCAGGTTTACGAAGATGATCGCTTTATTGGGCGCATTGCCGGAAAAGCCGAACCCCACGACGGTGAATGCCCCGTCAATTTCCGGCACATGGTAAAGCAGTTCCTCGGCTTTGCCGCAGACGTCGCGCGTGTATTGCAAGGAAGCGCCCTGCGGGGTTTGTACCGCCACCATGAGATAGCCCTGATCATCTTCCGGAAGAAATCCATGAGGAATTGTCCGGTACAGCCAGAAGGCCAGTGCCAAGGTTGCGGCGAATGCCAGCAGGGAAACGTAGCGCAGCCGCAGCACGCCATGAAGCGTCGTCGTATAGAGCCGGGCGCCGGCGTCATAGACCTTGTTGAAAAAAACAAAAAAGATGTTCTGTGCCCGTTCACGATGATGCCCGAGGAACATCGCGGATAGAGCTGGGGTCAGCGTCAGGGCATTGAACGCCGAGATGGAAACCGAAAACGCGATGGTCAGCGCGAATTGCCGGAACAGAATGCCGATTGTTCCGGGGAACAAGGCCACGGGGACGAAGACGGACACGAGCACCAAGGAAGTTGCCACCACTGCGCCGGTCACTTCTTTCATCGCCACGCTCGCGGCCTTGTGCGGCTCCGTGATGCCCTCCATGATGTGCCGCTCCACGTTCTCGATAACCACGATGGCGTCGTCCACCACCAGCCCTGTCGCCAAGGTGATGCCAAACAGTGTCAGCGTGTTGATGGAAAAACCCAGCACCTTCACGAACATGAAGGTGCCGATCAGCGACACGGGAATCGTAACCGCGGGAATAATCGTGCTCCTCCATTCTTGGAGGAACAGGTACATCACCAGCAGCACCAGCAGGATGGCCTGGAACAGCGTGATCAGCACATCGCGAATGGATTCGCCAATTACCGTCGTCGTATCGAAGGCCACGGCGGTTTTCAAACCAGGCGGAAAGTTCTTCGAGAGTTCATCGAGTTCGGCCTTGGCCGCGCGGTCCACGTCCAGCGCGTTCGCACCAGGCAATTGCGTGACCCCGATGCCCACGGCGTCGTGGCCGTTGAAACGCAACAGCGAACCGTAATCTTCCGCGCCCAATTCCGCCCGGCCCACGTCCTTCACGCGCACCAGCGTGCCGTCAGTGCCGGTCTTCAAAATGATATTTTCAAACTCGGCGGGTTCGGTAAGACGCCCAATGGCCCGCACGCTGATCTGATAGGCCTGGCCGCTTTGCACGGGGGGCTGTCCCACTTGTCCCGCTGCGACCTGCACGTTCTGCTCTTCCAGCGCGTTCACCACATCCGTGGCGGTCAAGCCGCGCTCGGCCAGGCGCGCCGGGTCCAGCCACAGCCGCATGGCGTATTTGCGCTCGCCGAAAATGAACACGTCGCCCACGCCTTTGACGCGCTTCATGGCGTCGCGCACATACACGTCCAGGTAGTTGCTCATGAACAGGCTGTCATACTGCCCGTTTAGCGAGTACACGCCCGCGCCAAAGATGAACCCCGACGCCTGCTTCGTAATAATAATGCCGGTATTCTTCACGGCGTTTGGCAGGCGCCCTTGCGCCTGGCTGACGCGGTTCTGCACGTCCACGGAGGCCAGGTCCACATCACGTGACACATCGAAAACCACGATGATCTGGCTGGTGCCGTCATTCCCGCTGGTGGAAGTGATGTACTTCATTCCCGGGCTGCCGTTGATGGCTTGTTCCAAGGGAATGGTCACCGCGGATTCCACGGCTTGCGCGTTGGCCCCGATATAGTTGCTGCTGACGACCACTTGCGGAGGCGCCAGATTTGGAAATTGTGCCACCGGAAGATTGGGCAGCGAGATGGCCCCGCCGAGAATAATCAGCAGCGCGCAAACGGTGGCGAATACGGGACGCCGGATGAAGAAATCGACAAACAACGGTCTGCTCCGCCTTTCTTCTCAACACCTCTGATTTTTGCGAATTTCCGGGCAGTTGGCGGCCATTTTCGCGGTCGAGACCTCGCCGCCTGCCTATTTTCCTGCCCCCTGCAATTGCTCCGTGACCGGCGCTCCGTCCTGCAGAAATTGCGTGCCGGACACGATCACGTGATCCCCCGGCTGCAGGCCTTCCAGCACAGGGTAGTCATTTCCGGTGATCTCCCCCAGCTTCAGCAACCGCTGCCTCGCCACTGTCCCGTTTGCTTCTTTTACGGCCAAAAACGCAAAGAACTGTCCGTTGATCCGTTGCACCGCCAATACCGGCACCACCGGCTCCTCCCGGTTTCCCCACGTAATCCTGGCCCGCACTTGCTGGGCAATGCGCAAGTTTGCCTTCGCGTTGCCCACCGCCGCCTTGGCCAGCACGGTCTGCGTATCGGGATCAACCTGCGGCGAAACGAATGTGACTTCCGTCTCCGCCAGCACGGCTCCGTTCTCGTCCAGCAGTTTCACGGGCAGGCCCAGCCGCAACTCCTTCGCCCGCGAAGCCGGCACATACACATACGCCTCTAACGCCCCCGGTTCATCCACCGTCGTCAGCAGCGTCGAGACCGTCACGCGGTCACCTACGCGCACGGGAATATCCCCCACGATCCCGTCCATCGGCGCGCTCACCCGGTAATAGCGCAGCTCCACTTTCTGTTGCTGCACCTGTTGCTCCAGGGATTTCAGTTGCGCCACCGCGGAATCGTAATTCGTCTGCGCGTTGTCTAAATCCATTTTGCTGACGACCCCGGCTTCGAACAGCTTCTGTGCCCGTTCCAGGTTCACCTTCGCCAGCTTCACCGCGGCTTCCTGCGAAGCGCGCGCCGCATCCTGGCTGCTGACCGTGGCCTCCTGTTTCATCGGGTCAATCTGCAACAGCGCGTCTCCCTTCTTCACGCGATCGCCCGATTTCACGTCAATGCTTGTGACATGCCCCTCCACCTGCGGGTTAATGGTTGCCGAGTGCCGCGATTTCAGAATCGCCAGGTATTCCGTCGTGTCCGCGATCTTTTCCGGCACGACAACCAGTACCTGCACGGGCATTGCTGGCGGAGCTCCGCCTGCCGCGTCACCGGCGCTCGACTTCTGCCCGCACCCGCCCAAAAGCGCACAGGCCAGCAGCATCCCGGCCAGAGTATTCAAAGCCGGCCATGCCCCTCTGCCGCCCGAAGCGGTCAACTGTCGTAGGAAATGTGTGCGCATGGGTTTAAGAACCTTTTATGGTACGACAACCGAACCGAAATCTGCATCGCAAAATTCAATCTCCCCCAAGTTGGGTCTTCCCTCACCATCCCCCACCCAAAATTTGTCATTCCGCCCGCCCTGAGCGAAGTCGAAGGGACCGGAGGGATGGCGCTTTTGGCCAGCCCGGAGCGGAGGTACGGTTTTCCATCGCACGCTTTTTGTGCGATGAATCTCTCTGCGACTTCGGATTCCAGGATTAGACGCAGCTTGGGGCTTTTTAGGTATGCGAGGGAACTTCAGTACATATCGCTGGCATCGATCTTCTTACCGCTCAAGCCCAGTTGCAGAACTTCGATACTTTCCGGGCGGTCAAACACTTTGCCGGGGAACAGCCGCTTGATAACCACGCGCAGACCGCCAAACGCAATTCCCACGCCGGTAGCGAACCCCAGGAACAATCCGGTGTACAGGAAAATCTTCGCTATCATTACCACCATCGGCGGGTCCGTCGCCGTGTGGCTGGGCTCGTTCCAAGTTACTTCGGTGTTGTAATTCACTTCGTCCCGGATGGCTTGGGCGTGCATCGCCGACGTGGGCTCGAACACCAGTGAGAGCAGGGAAGCCTTGCGCTCCACCGTCACTCCAGACCGCTTGGCCGCATCCGGCAGCGCCTCTTCCAGATGGTGCAAGTGCTGTTCGGCCAGTTGCGGCGTCGGATACTCCAGCAGCAGCAGCACCCCGCTGCCATATTCCCCTTGGTACTTGGCCAGCATCGCCTCCACGCCCGACTGGAAGCCCACATGGTCCGCCAGATCCGCGTATGCTCGCTGACCCAGCGAAGCCATCGCCGCGCGGAAGCCCACCGGTCCCAATGCATATCTTTCAGTCCCGAACACCCGCCATGTGACCGGCAAGTAGCTCTTCAATGGTGGATACGGTGTCTTATCCGCTTTGGCCGCGAGCGCGTTTCGCAGCGTTCGCAAGTCTTCCAGCGGTATTTCCATGGAGGAGGACATCCCTTGCATCACGAGGTTGCCGGTCAAAAACAATCCGGCGCCACTCGCGATCGTATCTTCCACGGTGCCGGGCTTGCTCACCCGGGGATCAAGCAAAGCCGTGTGTAGCTCGTAGGCGCCACTGGGATCGCCAAGCACCCAAAGACGAACAGACCAACTCTGATCGCCATTCTTGTAAGTGCGATTCTCGACCCGGACCAACCCGGCTTCGTGAAGGATGTGTCCATCCAGGCTGGAGCCGATCCAGTTGGCAGGAAGTTCATTGAGGCTGTAATTCTTCGCGGGCCCAGCCGCTTGCCATGGCCCAATCCGGTCTGGCAACAACGCAGGCTCCGCCGCGGCTCCTACCGAAGCGAGCAAGCCCAGCAATAGCACTGCGTAGAATATCCTGCGCATGGCAACCTATCCTTTAGATGCCGCTAGGCTACTTCTGGTTCCTGGATTGTTCAACCGCGGGGATAACCGCTGGCCGGTTCGGCTTGCCGGAAGAATTTCCCGCCATGCTGTTCAGGCTTTCAAGGTACGCGGCCATCCCCTGAAACAGCCCTTCCGCAACCCGCTGCCGGTGTTCCGGCTTCTTCAGGAGTTGTTCATCGGAGGGGTTGCTCAGGAACGATACCTCCGTCAGGATCGACGGCATATCCGCCCCAATCAGCACCACAAACGGAGCCTTGCGCACGCCGCGGTTTCTTACCGGCCTGGCCGTCTTCTGGATCCTCCGCGATAGCGAGTCCTGCACATCCTCGGCCAGTTCCTTCGATTCGTCGATCTTTTCTGTGCGCGCAATCTGCTTCACCATGTCTTCCAGGTCGTGAATCCCTTCTTGGGAAACCGCATTTTCCCGCGCCGCCACGGCCATCGCTTCCGGCGACCCCCTCAGGTTCAGGTAATACGTCTCCACGCCCCGCGCCCCATGATCCGGGCTGGAATTGGCGTGAATCGAAATGAACAGGTCGGCCTTGGACTCGTTGGCAATATGCGTCCGCTCCTCCAGCGGAATAAACGTGTCGTCCGAGCGCGTGTACACGATTTCCGCGCCGGGCAATTTCTGCTGGATGATTTTCCCCAGCCGCAACGCCACGTCCAGGCACAAATCCTTCTCCATCAAACCCGTCGGCCCGATGGTGCCCGTATCGTGTCCGCCATGCCCGGGGTCGATCACGATTCGCCCAATCTTCAAACCCAGCGTGCGCGTCAGTGTCGATTGCCCATCTCGAGTCGGTTGCGGTGCCGTTGCGGGCTGCACCAATTCCGGCTTGGAGCTGCCATTGCTAGTCTTTGTGCGTGTCAATTTGCCGGCCGACGGTTCGGGTAACGCCGCTGCAGGTGAACTCACAGGTGCAGGCACGACTTGGGCGACTAGGGCGCTCGTCGCCGGCGGCTTCACTCCCACCGTGCTGTGTCCTCCCGCATCGTCCACCGCGGAACCTGTCTTGGCCGTCCGCACCGTAGCAGGGGGAGCGTCTCCACTCTCTTTCGGACTCGTCTTCCCGGTGCCATTTGCCTTAGCCGTCTCCACCGCTTCCGGTTTCCCCCCATGGCTTGTGCTATACAGCTCAATCACCAATCGCGTCGGCTTACTCAGCAGGGAAGCCGCGTAATCCTGCACGCCATTCACGTCGAGCACCACGCGCACCACACCCGCCTGGTTTTGTGCCACGCGCACCTTAGTCAGCAGATTTCCGCTCACCTGCACATTGTCTCTCGCCACATTCGGGCTAAGCCGCGCCGCGTGCAGATCGAAATAGATGCGGTCCGGATTCGCAATCCGCCCGGACGCGTACTGCACGGAATCCTCCAGCTCAATCAGCACTTCCGTGCTGTCCGGCGTTACGCTCGTCTTGATTCGTTGTACCCGCGGCACTTCCACGGATTTCGCGCGCTCTCCGCCGCTCGTCGATTTCCGGATCGGAGGCTCGGCCGCTTCGCTCTTCGGCGCCGCCACGGATACGGCTGCCGGCGGGTTTGTCGGCGCCCCGTTCTTCGCCGTCAGATCGCCCGCCTCGGCGTCGCGCATTAACGCCAGTTCCGCCAGCGCTTCCTGCACTTCTCGCTTGTGCGTCGAGCGCGGAAACTTTTTCTGGAAATCCTGGAAGCTCTTCGTCGCCGCGGCCGGATCACCCAACTGTTCCTTCTGCAGATGCGCCGCGCGCAGCATCGCATCCTGCACGTATTTGCTTGCGGGGTATTCGCGAATCAGGAAGCCGTAGGAATCCACCGCCGCCTGGTAGTAGCTGCGCCCAAAGTGGTCGCCCATCTCCGCGTTCAGCTCGCCCACGGCAAACAGCGCGTCCGGCACTTCCGTGGCATGCGGCGTAATCAGGTACACGCGCCGGTAGCTTGCCGCCACCTGCTTGTATTCGGCCAGCGTGCGCTTCTCGGGAGGCTTGGCATTCAGCGCCGCGCGTTGCTCCTCGGCCTTGGTAAATTGGGTGCCGGCTGCTTCCCGCTTCACGCTGCTATGGGTTGTCGCGGCCGCGGCGGGGCAGGGAATCGCGCTCCAGCTAAGCAGGGCAAAACCTAGCGAAGCGCCGGCGAAAAGCTTGTGGAAATTTTTTTGCCCCAGGCTCATCCGTGTCTTGCTTCCCCCAAACCGTACGGCCTGCAATGCTTCACTCGTTCGAGAAAATAATCCGCCCGTTGGCGTCCACTTCGCGGTGAATAGGGTTGGACCGTTCATACAGATTCTCGAGGCGTCCCGAGCCCGGCCGGTAATACGCATCCTGCACCCTCTGCACGTAATTCCTGGTTTCCCGGTACGACGGAATCCCGTGCGCCCGATCCACCGCTCCTTCGCCCGCATTGTATGCCGCCAGGGCCAGGTCCAGATTGCCATTGAATCGTTCCAGCAACGTTTTCAGGTACCGCACACCGGCATCCACATTCTGCTTCGGGTTAAACGCGTCGTACACTCCAAATCGTTGCGCTGTCGTCGGAATCAACTGCATCAAGCCCATGGCCCCCTTCCGCGACATCGCTCCCGGGTTCCAATTCGATTCCGTTTCGATCACCGCTCGCACCAGCGCCGGATCCACGTGATGGCGTTCCGCTGCTTCCCGCACCAGCGCTTCCACGCCGTCGCGGTCGATGTTCATTGCCGGATGGTTCCGGCCCGTGAACGAAATCTCGCCCGGCAAGTAAATCGCGGCTCGTGGCTTCGCGCTAGCCAGTTTCACCAGCGCCGGCGGCTCCGCATTTACAAATAATCGCCGGCCGTCCGGGTTGGTCACCGTGGCGATCTGCGCCGCGCTTTGTCCTGCCGTTCCCAGCAGGACAACCGCAACCACAAAGAACGCAACGGTGCTGCTCCGAATCATTGGATGTTGTGAACCGCGAATCGGCCTCGGGGAAGGCATAGGTATAACAATTCGTTTTCGTCTGCGGGCCCTCTTGATTCGCACTCGGGCCAGCAATGGATTCATCCTGCTGCAAAACATCGTCCGCAAACAAGTGGCGCGAAATGCGTCACTTGCGGGACACGCTTCTAGCGCTGTCTCGGATTATAGCAGCGCTTCCAGCAGGGAGGGAACGTCCTGGAGGGCAGTTTTTAGCGCCGATGTGTCTTTTCCGCCAGCCTCGGCTAGATCGGGCCGGCCCCCTCCGGAGCCCCCTACCTGCTTCGCCAGCGCTTGTATCAGCTTGCCAGCATGGACTTTAGCCGTCAGGTCTTTGGTCACCCCGGCGATCAGCGCCACTTTGCCATCCTCAGGCATTCCTAGTACGACCACGCCCGAGCCCAGCTTCTGTCGCAGCGAATCCACCAATTGCCGCAGACCGTCCCGATCCACATTGCCCACTTCCCCAACGACCACCTTCACGCCCTTGACCGTTTTCGCCTGCGCAAACAACTCATCCAACTGGTTGAGCGCCCCCTTGCGCTTCTGCGCTTCCAATTCCTTCTCCAGGTTCCGCGCGGTCTGCGCCAGCTTCTCCACCGACGCCAGGAGCGCATCCTCGCCCACGTTCAGCCGCCCGGCCAGTTCGCGCACCGTGTTCGCCTGCTGCTGGTAATGTTCCAGCGCGCCCATTCCCGTCACCGCTTCGATTCGCCGCACCCCGGCCGCCACGGACTCCTCGCTCACAATCTTCAGCACGCCGACATCGCCGATGCGCTGCACGTGCGTTCCCCCGCACAACTCTTTCGAGTAGAACCCGCGCGGCGCTCGTGGATCGGGAATCGTCACCACGCGCACATTGCTCTCCGGATACTTGTCCCCGAAAAACGCCAGCGCCCCGGAATTCAGCGCCTCTTCCAGCGACATCACGCCCGTTTCGATCTGCGTGTTTACGTGGATTTGCTCGTTCACTTGTTGCTCGATGTCGCGCAGTTCTTCCTGCCCCACTGGCGCAAAATGCGAAAAATCAAATCGCAAACGCTCCGGCGCGTTCAGCGAGCCGGCCTGCTTCACGTGCGTGCCCAGAATATTCCGCAGCGCCGCATGGACCAGGTGCGTCCCGCTGTGATTGCGCATGATCCGCGCGCGCCGCTCCGCATCCGCCACCACCGTCACGCGGTCTCCCACGCGCAGCGTCTCCTTCGCCGTCACCTTGTGCGCGATAAGTCCAGCCACGGGATAAAACGCGCCCGTCACTTCGCCCAATTGCAACGATTCCGAGCTGTCGTAGAACGCGCCGGTATCCGCCATCTGCCCGCCCGACTCCGCGTAAATCACCGTGCGGTCCAGCACCACTTCGCCGCTCTCCCCGGCCTTCAACTCCTCGACGCCCCGGTAGCGCCGGCTTCCAGCCGGCCCGGCATCCTGTGCAACCGCGAAAATCGCCTCAATCCGGCAATCCTTCGTGCTCGTCTCAAAGTAAAAATCCGGCTCCGTCCTGAACCTCTCCGCCAGCTTCGCATACGCCGGATTCGCCGCCTCCTTCGACCCGCCCTTCCACGAAGCCCGTGCTCGCGTCCTCTGCTCCTGCATCGCCGCGTCAAATCCAATTTGATCGAACGTTGGGAACCCACGGTCACGGAGCGCGTCCTGGATAAAGTCCGGTGGGAGGCCATACGTGTCGTAGAGCTTGAACGCCTCAGTGCCTGGAAGGACAAGAGTGGGCCCCGTATCCCTTTGGAAATGCGGCTCTCGAGCCGCTCGGCCTTCAGCACCATGATCGATGTTCCAGCCCATTGGAGGCAATTTCGCTTTCGCTAAGGTCGCCTCCAGTTTCTTAAGGCCGATGTCGAGCGTACGGCTGAAGCGTGTCTCCTCAGCGAGGACAATGTCCGGTATTTGCGGAGCAATGGTTTCCGAGATTTCAGGATAGGCCCTCACCAAGATCTTGCGAACCGCATTCACCATTTCGTACAGAAATGGGTCCGTGGCACCCAACAGGCGACCGTGCATAATCGCACGGCGCATAATCTTTCTTAGAACGTACCCACGCCCATCATTTGACGGCAGAACACCATCCGCAATTAGAAAGGTAGTGGCCCTAGAATGATCGGCTACTACCCTTAGAGAAGCAGCTCCTGGTCTCTGTGCTAGGACCTCCCCGTCAATGTCGAAGTCGTGCCGACAAAGAAACGCAGCGCGCAACAAAAGTGGCTGGAACAAATCGGTGTCGTAGTTCGAGATAACGCCCTGCAATACCGCCGCTAGGCGCTCGAGTCCTAACCCCGTGTCCACGCAGGGCTTTGGTAGCGGCGCCAGCCTCCCGCTGGCATCCCGGTTGAACTGCATGAACACCAGATTCCAGATCTCCACATACCGGCCGCAGTCGCAGGGAAACTTGCAATCCGCATGACCTTCGTCCGAAGCCCCCGGCCCCATATCGTAATGAATCTCGCTACACGGCCCGCAAGGCCCGGTATCGCCCATTGCCCAGAAATTTGCCTTTAAGCCAGGTATCTCAAAGATGCGATCCTGCGGCACGCCCTGATTTACCCAGAAGACCTTTGCTTCGTGATCGGAACCTAGTAGCTGACCGGGGGACACCTCGGTGGCGCCGAACACAGTTACGTACAACCGGCTTGGATCGATCCCATACCACTCTGGCGAGGTGATCAATTCCCAAGCGTACGCAATGGCATCCTTCTTGAAATAATCCCCAAACGAAAAATTCCCCATCATTTCAAAAAACGTGTGGTGCCGCCTCGTGAAGCCCACATTTTCCAGGTCGTTGTGTTTGCCCCCGGCACGCACGCATTTCTGCGCCGACGTCGCCCGCGTGTACTCGCGCTTTTCCAGCCCCAGGAAAACATCCTTGAACTGGTTCATCCCCGCGTTCGTGAACAGCAGCGTCGGATCGCCATGCGGCACCAGCGAAGACGAACGCACGCGCCGGTGCCCCTTGCTCTCGAAAAATTGCAGGAATTTCTCGCGAATCTCGTTGCCGCTCGGTTTCTTGTTAGCGCTCTCCGTCACGTCTGCCTCGCCTCTGTACATGCCTGCAACACTCGATTATCGCAGAGCCTCACTCCCTCCAGCAATCCGCCGCTCGAGTTAGCTTTTTCCCTTGTAGGGCCCGCCTTCTGAGGCGGGCCGCCACCTCAACCCCGCCACAGCCTGATCACTTTGCAACCACTTGGAGTGCGGCGGCTCGCCGCCGCTTTTACGCAGGAAGCAACTCCGCAAAAGTGCCTGTTCGATAGGCTATGACGAACGCCAAAAGGATTCGCTTCGTGGCACAGTCACTCCTGACTGTGCTCTTGGGTTTGGGGGTCGGAGCTTTAGGTTTACCCTGAGCTTCGAAGGGTCCGACATTAAGTTCTTGGCTTTCATTGGGCTTCAGCCCCTGAGGAAATGGTGTCAAGGATTCTCCCACATCCTCTTCCGTCGTCATATATCGAGGTCTATTGCGACTCGTCCGGCAACTCCACTTCCGGCACTTCCTCATGGGTGATTCGATGCAATTCCCGCCGGATCAGATCGGAAGGAAATCCCGCGGCCAGCAGAGACCGGTACAGCGAAGCCAACTTCCTCTCATCAATCTCTCCCCGGAAAGCACGCAGTTTCCTTTCGATCCTCTGCCGCACCAACGCCGCCGGGTCCGTCTCCTCGCTGGCATTCTTCAGCGCCACCTCGATGTGACGGTCCGGCACGCCCCGCGCCCGCAAATCCCGCGCGATGCGATACTCTCCCTGCTTGCGCGATTCCGTGCGGTGTCTCGTGAACTGCCGCGCATACCGCGCGTCGTCCAGCAGCTTTTCCCGCTTCAGCCGCTCCACTACACGCTTGACCAGTTTTTCGTCTTCGCAGCGCCGCGCCAGCGCCTTCTTCATCTCATGCACCGAATGCGCCCGCCGCATCAATGCCTTGATCGCTGCATCGTGAAGCTGCGCTTCCGTCTCGAGTTGCCGTGGTTTCCCAAACACACGATCAGCATAGAAGTAACCGCCCACCGAAACAAGCGCCGAGTCTCCCGTTCCCGCATGTGACACGTCGTCTGCGGCCCAAAGCCTGTCATTTCGCTTGCCCTGAGCGAAGTCGAAGGGACCGGAGGGACGGCGCTTTCTTGCCCTGAGCCCCGAAGGGTTGCCGTCCTGGAGTGGAGAAACGGTTCTCCATCGCACGCTCTTTGTGCGATGAAATCCCTCTTCAACTTTACAATTCAGGGTAACCTTTTTCTTCTTGCTAATCCGGGGGCTTCCACGGACCACGAGTCACGAACCACGGCTTTTGTTTGCGCAACCCCTGCTCTGTGCGCCAGATCACGCACCCTAATTTAGTCCGATATTACACTTTTCTCGGCGGACTAATTGAAAACACGGCAGTTTGCCTCTGTCCCTCTGTGGTACGCAAATTGCACTTCGAGACTTTGGGAGATTACCCACCATGGCCTACGTTATTGTTGATACCTGCACGAAGGACGAACACTGTATCGAGAGTTGCCCCGTCAATTGCATTCATCCCACCAAGGATGAACCGGACTTTGCCACCGTCCCTCAGCTTTACGTCAATCCGGTGGAATGCATTGATTGCGGCGCTTGCGTTCCGGTTTGCCCCACCAATTCGATCTTCGTGCTCGAGGAATTGCCGGAGGAATACAAGTCCTTCGCCGATAAGAACGCGGCGCACTTCAACTGAGCCGCATCTCTGCCCTGCCCCGAGCTCACCGCCGTCGCGCGGTGAGCTCTTCTTTTCTTTAATAGGAGGCCGGGGCTTCAGCCCCGGCGTAGAGACTTCGAAAGGAACGGGCTTCAGCCCCTGAAGAAACTCTTTAGCGGCGTTATTCCGCAGTCTTCCAGATCACTCCGCGGCTGGCTTCGTGCCCGGAATACGGGTCTTTAGCAATTTGATTTGCCCGTTGTGATTGGCTTCGTGCTCGGTCACGTGAAACCACTTGCAATAATTGTTCGTTGGTCCCCAGCCCCAAGTTTTGTCCACTGTCATAAGCCACGCATCGTCCCGCTTGCGAAATTCCTCCAAAGTCTTTTCGCGCGTCTCACTCAAACTGTTCAGGTAGTAGTCCAAGGTGTTCCCCTGAATCTGCTTGCGTCCCGGATCGCCTAGCTCCATCGCCGGCCCCCATTTTTCCTTCCAAGCTTCTGGAAGTTTATCCGGGCTCAGCCCATCGAATGTATTCGCTTGATAGAATTTCTCCACTGCCACCAAGTGCAGAAGCAGCGCCCCAATCCGGTTGGCCTTTTCGTCCAAGAGAAAATCCAGATCCTTTGTGGACATTCCTTTCACCGAATTCAGCACCTGCGAACGCATGAACGCCATCATCGAGACGAGCGTCCCGATCTGCGGCGAATAGCCCTTCTTCGGCCCGACAATAAACAGTTCCGCTTCTTCGGAGTATGACGGCTCTGCCAAAAGGCCGCATCCGGCTATCGCAGCCGTAATTGTCGCAGAAGCTTTCAGAAAATCCCGGCGTCCAGGAATGAGGTGACAACAATCCATAGCGTCCTCCTCGATGATTGAAGGTGATCGAATGGGCTGTACCGGCGAGAACGCGCGGATGATACACCCGCAGCACGCGAGGAGCAACATTTTCCGCTTCGGTGATTGGGGGAAACTACTTGCGGGCGAACCTCTCGAAGTCCGCCATCTGCCGCTCCATCTCCTCGCGCGCCGCGTCGGAGGCCGAGCGGATACCCTGGATGCGCAGCGTGAATTCGTCCGCGTTGGACGCGCGCGCCAGCGCTTCCTCCAGCGTGATGAGTTCCTTGCTATAGAGCTCGAACAGCGACTGGTCGAACGTCTGCATGCCGTATTGCGAAGTGCCCGCGGCGATGGCGTCGTGGATCAGCCGCGTCTTGTCCGGATTGATGACGCAATCCCGGATGTACGCGGTGGCAATCATCACTTCCACCGCGGGCACGCGGCCCTTGTCGTCCGCGCGCCGCACCAGGCGCTGCGAAATCACGGCCTTCAACGTCGCGGCCATCTGCAAGCGAATCTGTTTCTGTTCCGGCGGCGGGAAGACCGCGATAATACGCTGAATCGTTTCCGTGGCGTCCAAAGTGTGCAACGTCGAGAAAACCAGGTGGCCGGTTTCCGCGGCCAGCAGCGCCGTCGAGATCGTTTCCAGGTCGCGCATTTCTCCGACCAGAATCACGTCGGGGTCCTGGCGCAACCCGGCGCGCAACGCCGTGGAAAAGTTCGCCGTATCCACTTCCACTTCGCGCTGGTTGATGAAGCTGCGCTTGTCGCGGTGCAGGAACTCGATGGGGTCTTCAATCGTGATGATGTGATCGGAGCGGTTCGCGTTGATGCGGTCGATCATCGCCGCCAGTGTCGTGGACTTGCCGGAACCCGTCGTGCCCGTCACCAGCACCAGCCCGCGCTGCTCTTCGCAGATCTTGGAAACCACCGGCGGAAGATTCAGCTCCTCCACGGTGCGAATTTTGGTGGGAATGACGCGCAAGACCATCCCCACGTTTCCGCGCTGCTGGAACACGTTCACGCGGAATCTGCCCAAACCCGCCACGCCATACGCCATGTCCAGCTCCGCCGTTTCCTTGAACTTCTGCTTTTGCCGGTTGGTCATCATGCTGAACGCCATCGACAGCATCTCTTCCGGCGTCACGCGCGGCACGTCCGTCAGCGGGGTCAACTGGCCGTCCACGCGCAAATAAGGATGATTGCCGACTTTCAGGTGCAAGTCGGAGGCTTTGTTCTCCACCGCGCGGCGAAGCAGATCGTCAATACTCAGGGCCATGTGCAGACACCCCGCAACAATGCGTTTCTTGATCGAACGTAGCACCACCCGCCCATGCCAACAAGATAGCCGGAAAAGGGAGTTGCGCTCTAGTTACCTGAGCCTCCGTACAGGTAATTCCCCTAATCCCTCACCCGTGCCCCGCCTTCCGACCCTCACCGCGCAGCTTCCGCTGGGGCGCAGCGCTGTTGCGCCCCAAACGCCCTGACCTTCGAAGGGAGTTGTTGCGAAGGGCTGCGCCCCTATCGCCCAGACCTCAACCCTTGAGGGCTCCATTCATCGCTAAACTCCTGCTGGGATAACATGCTCGGAAACGCAATGAAGAAACCTTACTCGATGTTGCTCACAAACTCGCCCGCTATTACTGGCTGCTGCTGGCGGAAGGACATCTGACGCGAAGGCGGTTCGGGGCGATGCTGCGTCCGATCGTTCTGCTTCCGATGCCGAGCGGATAGAGCTGCTGGCCAAGTCAGCAGCGGAATCCGTCTACAGCGCGTTGGGGCAAGGAGAGGTGTTGAAAAAGTAGGCCACTAATGGGGCCACTTTGGACTATGCTGGCACGGATGGCAGACCGTCGGGAGTGCTCCCGATGGAAATTGCTTAACAGTATGGAGAACAAGCGAAACGGGTGTACCATGGGCTGTTTTTGAAGCAACAAGGGGATCCTGGGAGGAAACCTCGATGAGGGTTGAGAAGACGATGGATGATCCGGCGCTCCCAGATCAGCGATGGTTTCGAGTGGGTGGGATTTCCGCATTCGTCCTGGCTATCGGATATGTCGTCATCATTCCCTTGTACGCCCGTGTCGGAGCTCCACCCAACGTTGGTGGCGGAGAGGCTTGGTTCAAGTACTTACCCGGCAAAACGACCGTTTGGTGGGCAATTCTTGGTCTTTCCGTCTTCACGGACCTTCTTTACATGCCCGTTGCACTTGCCCTTTACCTGGCGTTGAAAAGGATCAACAGAAACGCGATGTTGCTGGCGACAGCATTCGTAGGACTCTTTGTCGTTTTGGATTTGGCAATCACGTGGTCTCACTACGCCTCAATCCTCACTCTTTACCGTAACTACTGTGCGGCCACGGATGAGCCACAGCGCTTGGGCTACATCGCGGCTGCCAACTATGCGTCGGCAATCCTCACCTCCCCCCTGGAAATCGTCTACGCGATAGTGACTCTATCGTTCGGGATCCTCTTGACCGGTTTCGTAATGCTGCGGGGAACCTTCAATAAGATCACGGCATATTTTGGCTTAACCACCGGTATTCTCGGCATCCTCTCGCTGACAGGCTCCAGCCTCCTCATCATCGGAAATGCCCTTTTCGCTACGCTCTGGCTCTTTTTCGTGGGCTACAGACTCTGCCGACCCGTTGAGGAGTAATCCAAGTTCAAGACGTGAGGCGTGATGTAGCCAGTGGGCTGGACGCATGAAAGAGAGCCGGGCGGTCTGCACGACATGCGACCGACCGAAACTCAATTCGTCACATCGAGTTGGGAAAGAGCGCCGGGCCGAAGCAGTGCGTTTTGCGCGCCGGACGTCTCAACTTAGGGGCTCCGCTAATCGCTGAGCCCCTCCCGGATTAGCCTGCTCAGAAATGGCGTGAAGAAACCCTACTGGGTGCTACTCAGGAACGTACGCACTCGGACCTACCCTTCCGTCTTCCGCAGGAACAGCGTGTCGTACAACAATCCCGCCACGAATCCTCCGCCCAAGGGACCCACCCAATAGGTTCCCTGATTCAGCCAGTGGTGCGACGCCAGCGCCGGCCCGAATGCCCTGGCGGGGTTCATTGCCCCGCCCGTGAACGGCCCGGCAACCAGCATCCCCAGCGTAATCGTCAAGCCGATGCCAAATCCCGCGATCGCGCGGAACGTTCCTCGTTTGTCCACCGCTGTCGCAAACACCACCAGCACCAGGAAGAATGTCGTCACCGCTTCCAGCGCCAGGGCGCTCCAGGTCGGGAAATCACGCATCAGTTCCGGCGTGCCCAGCGCCACGTTGCGCCAGATTTCATCGGGGATGATCACCTTCAACAGATACGCCGCGGCCACCGCCCCTACCAATTGCGCTACCCAATACGCCAGCGTATCCAGCGTGGAAAGCCGCTTGGTCACCCAAAACCCGATCGTTATCGCGGGATTGAAGTGCCCTCCGGAAATATGTCCGAGCGCCGAAACCATGATGGCCATTGTCAGGCCCTCCGCCAGCGCAATCGCCGGCAATCCCAGCCCGCCCGTGCTCCGCAGTTGCCAATCGACGCACACAGCGCCGGCGCCGAAAAAGACCAATGCGAATGTTCCAAGAAATTCCGCGGTCAGTTTTTGAATGAGGTTGTACATCGCACGCCCTCCGGGGCACAGCCTTGAGTACAGCGCGATGTCCACGATTCTAGCCGGAAAGCGCACCCCGCGCCACAAAGTATGAAGCGAAGTTCTGGTGTGCCGTCTCGGAAGTTCCTTGCATTTCTCTTTAGGAGGCCGGGGCTTCAGCCCCGGCGCAAAGCCCGTAGAATGAATTGGGCTCGGTAGACCCTGGGCTTCAGCCCAGGGCGCGAAGCGCCCCTGAAGACGCTGAACTTTTGCACGATGTTTTCAGGACACAACACTAGTAAGGGCGCAAAACCCGCCGAAGGCGGGCGCCCCATCATCCAAAGCCCTCAATATTCCGCAGAATCCCTACCGCGCAGCCGCCACCGGCGTATTCACCGGCGTCAGCCAATTGTGCCGGTCTGCTTTCTTTCCGCTGGTCACCGCGAAGAACTCTTCCTGGATGCGCAACGTCACGGGGCCCGCCACTCCCTTGCCGATGGTGATGCGGTCAATCGAACGCACCGGCGTGACTTCTGCCGCCGTGCCGGCGAAGAAGACTTCCTCGGCCAGGTACAGCATCTCGCGCGGGATGTTCGCTTCTTTCACTGGAATATTCAAATCGCCGGCCAATTTAATTATGGAGTCGCGCGTGATTCCGGGCAAAATGCTCGCGGCCACCGGCGGCGTGATCAGCGCTCCGTCCAGCACCAGGAAAATGTTCATGCCGGAACCTTCGCTGACGTGCCCGCTGGCGTCCAGCGCGATGCCTTCGGCAAAGCCATTGATTTCGGCTTCCATGTGAATGAGCTGCGAGTTCATGTAATTGCACGCCGCCTTGGCCATGGCCGGCAGCGTATTGGGCGCCATGCGCGTCCACGAGCTGACGCACACATCCACGCCTTTGGCCAGCGCTTCGGCGCCCAGATAAGCGCCCCAGCGCCAGCACGCCATGTACACCTCGACGACCGAGTGCAGCGGGTTCACTCCGACTTCGCCGTAACCCCGCAGCACGATGGGCCGTATATAGCAAGCTTCAAGCTTGTTCAGGCGCACCAGTTCGATGGCCACGCTGGAGAGTTCCCCGGCGGTGTAGGGAAACTCCATGCGGTAAATCTTCGCGGAGTTGATCAGCCGCTGCATGTGTTCGTGCAGTCGGAACAGCGCCGGGCCTTGTTTCGTGTTGTAGCAACGCATTCCATCAAAGACGGCGGAGCCATAGCTGACCACGTGGGAAAGGACGTGAATCATCGCATCGTCCCAGTTGATCCATTTTCCGTCGTGCCAAATCTTTTCTGTCTTTTGTACTGGCATGGCTTATCCCCTGGCTGAATCGATTTCACCAGCTCGCAAGTTGAGATTATGACACGGTTCGGGGAGCGTCAATGAAAACGCCCGGCTGTAAACGAAAATTCGCAACCATTTTGGCGTGCTCTTTTTTCGCGTTCCGGCCAATTTGGCGGAATTAACGTTTGTCTGCCGGAGGGGCATTTGCCGCCGGCTTTCCTTCCAGCATGTAGGCCGCCGTCGCGAGAAGGTTCCCATTATGATTTTCCCAGATGCCCAGAAGAATGAATGGCAGAACCGTGGACGCGGCCCAGAGTTTCGCATTGCGCGGCAGTTTGGCTTCCGGCTCCCAGCGGAAAAGTTGCGAAGAGATGAAGGCGGCCAAAACTGCCCAAGCGATCAGCGAACCAAGCACCATGCCTAGAGTGTAAAACTTCGCGTTGTTGAGCATCGCCCGCTGCAAGCCGTAGACGAAATAGGTCGCAGGCAAAAACAGTCCGATGCGCTGCACCATGTGCGGCAGCACAGCCAACGGGACCGTAGCTCCTGTCAGGAAGATCATCGCGAACCAAAGGAGTTGGTTGATGATCTGTGTTTCCTGCATGGTGTTGGTGACGCTGGCGACGACCAAGCCCATGGCTCCGAACGCGGCGATGCCGCAAACGACAAGCAGGAAGACGCTGAGCAGATTTCCAAAGCTGCCGATGTGGTAGATGAAGCGGGCGAGGAACAACTCCAGAATGACCGTCGGCATAATGAGCAGATAATTCGCCATTATGCTGGAAATGATCATGCTTGACGGAGCAATCGGCGCGAGCCGGAACCGCCGCAGGATGCCCTGCTCTCGCCAAGTAACCAACTGAATGCTGAGTCCCCAGAATGTTCCCATCACCGTAAACGACAGGACCGGGCCCATGAGGTAGGCGACCGCTTCGGGTTTTCCCTTGGCAAAAACACTCCCGTAAAGAAAGAAAATCGCCATCGGCATGACCAGGCTGAAAAAGAGAAATGTCTTATTGCGCAGCGTGATGCGTATGCGCACTCCAGCAAGCGTGAGAATCGTTTTCAATCCCGCAGCCTCCTTCCGGTCAGCTCGATGAATACGTCTTCCAGCGAAGGCGTGGCAATTTCCAGGCTTACCAGTTCGTTGCCCTGCGCTTCCAGGTATTTCACCAGTGCCACAATGGCCGGCGCTGTCCGCTGGCAATGCAGCACATACGCGCCGTCCACTTCCAGCGCGTCGGCCACTCCCTCAAGTTGCCTCAGTGCTTCCGTCGCCGCCGGCTTGGCCAGCCGCACTTCCAGGCGCGTCGTGTTCCCTGAGCGTTGTTTCAATTCCCGCGGAGTGCCCGAAGCAATCAACTTGCCGTGGTCCATAATGGCCACGCGATCGCACAGCTTCTCCGCCTCTTCGATGTAGTGCGTTGTCAGGACGATGGTCTTCTTTTCGCGCTTCAGCTCTTCGATGATCGTGTAGATCTCGCGGCGCACCTGCGGGTCCAATCCTGCCGTCGGCTCGTCCAGAAACAACACCCGCGGGTCATTGATGAGCGCCATGGCCAGCGCCAGCCGCTGTTTCTGTCCCCCGGAAAGCTGGTTGTAAAACGAATGGCGCTTTTCCTCCAGCCCGAAACGCTTCAGCAACTCGTCAGTGTTGCGCCTGCGTTTGTAGAAGCTGGCAAACAGCCGGATCGCTTCGCTCACGCGCAATTTGTCGGGAAGGGAAGTGGCCTGCAGCGTTGCGCCGATCTCATTCTTTAGTTCGTTAGGATTCCGCTGCGGATCCAAGCCGCAAACAGTGGCCCGCCCGCCATCGGCCACGCGCAATCCTTCCAACACTTCAATCGTGCTGGTCTTTCCGGCGCCGTTCGGACCCAGCAGCCCAAACACTTCGCCCTCGTCCACGCTGAAGCTGACGCCGCGCACGGCCTCGACGTCGCCGTAGCGCTTCACGAGATTTTCCACCTGCAGAACGGGGTTGGCCATGGTTAAGAATCCTCTATGGTACCCCAGGTCAGCGATTCTCCGTAATCGCCGGGGGCCTCTTGCCCCCTCTACAGGGCTGCAGCAGAACGATAAGACGCTGCAGAAGAACCGTAGGACATTGTCATCCCGCCCAAAATTGACCTGTCATCCCGATCCCGCAGAGCGGGACCCGACTTTCTCTTCCGCGCCGATTTGTGGCGCGTCGGGCCGCGTAGTGGAGGGATCTGCTTTGCCTGAACAAACGTGCGAGCCATCCGCCCGCCTAGAGTTCTAAGTATTCAGTTGTAAGTTACAAGTTTAGAGCGAACAGAAACCCAAGACCCACCCTCCCACGACGAGGCATGGGGCACCCGGCCGCCCGCATCCCGTTGTTCTCTCAGGTCGTTAGTGGTGCGCTCCTCGCCTATTCGGTCGAGAACGACCTCTCAAGGAACTGCTTCCAATCTCGTTCCGGCGCGACATGCACGAGGTTGCCATACACTTCTCGATAATTCTTCTCAACTCCAGACGAATTCCAATCGACTATCGTCACCCGCCCCGTTGATCCTTGACCAAGAGCTTCCTTCAGCAAATGTCGCACCCCAACGTCTGCCTTGTCCAAAGAGAAACCCACAAAGATGGTCTCCTCCGCGCGGCCCAGCACTTCCTTCGCTCGAGCCCATATCTCCTGAATGGCGGCATCGGAGTAATCCTTCTCCGCAAGAGGCGGAACGATGACAGTCCTTCTCGGAGCCCCTGCCTGCTTGCATTCCGCGCATGGCCCATATCCACTCGGCAACTTGCTACCTTCCCTCGCATGCTGCCAGCCTGGATCAAGAAGATAAGTGCCGCAATGCTCGCAAAACAGCCAAGAAATCGAGCCGTGCAATTTCAAGAGCAAAACCGATTCCTCGGGAGGTGTTAACCATTGTCTTCCGTCTGTGTATTTATGAATCCTGGACTTATGTACGCCAAAGTCCAACCAGTGCAAGGCGTCCCGATCCAGCGCATCCATGGGCAGAAACTCACCGGTCCCCATGTGCATAAGGGTACATTCAACTAGCGTGTCGTAATTCGTCGTAATGATGGTGTCGCGTTTTTCCCTGACCACCCTGAGCCACTTTGCAAAGCTGGAGTACGGTTCGTATGCATGGGTCTCAACCGAGAGTCTCAGGTAGAGAAAGTCCAAAACCAGTTCGTAGTGCTCTCGGCTCTCTTTTCGTAGTTTCTCAAGGACGGATTCAAGACGCTCCCCACGGAAGGCCGCACATTTAGGGTTGGAATCAATAAACTGGGTCAGAGCGCGGCATTCGTCATAAGTCGGAGGTATCTGGTTCCCGTATGACTCTGGTTTGCTAAGACTATCCAAGGTCAAATCGGCGGCGAGTGGAAGCTGCGAACAGATCGACTTCGAAGCACCGGCTCCGAGAAAATAAACGATGCTTCCTCGCGGCTGGCACAGCGTTTCGGATGGCGCATCCTTTGGCTTGAATTTGGATCGCACATGGGCAGGATAGCACTTTAGAAAATATCTGGGGGGGTGATAAAAGACGGAGAAGCGAAGGCCACCCAGTGTTGCCTTCCTGCATTAAACCCGCGCCATCAGCCCTTTTAGGCCCTCGTTCTCTCGATTGCCACCAGCATTTTTTCTCTCTTGCCAGCAGCAATGATCCATCTACGTAGTCGCTTGTCTCCGCGAAGTTGGCTCACGCGTCCCGGAGAGATACCCAAAATCTTCGCCGTCTTCGCTACACCTTTCTTGTCAATAAAATCTTCGATCTTATTTTCGGTGATTCTCCGGTTTTTCTTGCTCTGTTTGGGTTCTTGGTCAGGGTAAAGGCTGGCGGTGATCTCGTCTAGGGCGGCCTCTTTCATGAAACTCTTCAAGTCTTTTCGCAGATCATTCTTGAGTTTTCCACGATTGGTGTTGCCTTCGGGTTTCGACACTCCGATTAGGAGCGATTCTACATCATGCAATTTCAGCTTTTTATTGATAATGTAAATTGCGAGCCTGTCCCACTTCTTCCCGTGCAGGTCGCTCCTGTGGACGCTTAACCGTTGAAGCAGGTCCGAGGCCCTACCTATGTAATAAAGCTCGCCGTTCTTCCTGTACAGCGCATAAAGGCCCTGACTTTCATGATCTTTCAAGAATGCCGCGAACTTTTCTTTGTTCTCGCCTTCCAAAAGGGCGCGACTAACCTCGGGCAGATGCTTTGTCACAAGCTGGGAGGCACCTTTACGTTTTCTTTTCATTGGAGGTATCCTACCACCGCCAGCACCAGAGTGAGACTTCGACATGTCCACGTAGTAAATAGTCTGGCGGGTGGTGCGGCCTTCCAGGTGAATTCGCGATTCACGACGGCGGGACACCATTTAATTGGCGGGGCCACCCGGCAGGCTCACAGGCCGCCGTGGAAGCGCGCGAAGGCGTGGGCCAGCATGAGCGCCATGATCAGGACGCCCGCGCCGAGGACGAGCACGTGCCCGTTCTTGCGCAGATTGAAGCTGCCGACGCGGCAGACGAGCAAGTAGCCGATGGCAAGGTTGAAGAAGCCCCACAGGACATTGACCATCGAGGAGGACAAGCCTACCCCGGGTGGTGATGCGAAGGGGCTCTGGAAGGCATGGCCCGAGATCCCATTGCCGAAATGGGGCAGCGCGTTCGCGAGGAATGCGCCCCCGAAGAAGTACGACACATAGTGGTACCAGCGCATGGTTGCTCCCTTCTGGCTGCCAATGGTAGCAGGTCTCGCGTCAGACGCGAGTTTTAAGTAATCAGCTTTAAGTTGTAAGTTCAAAGCGAAACAAAAACAACCTACCACTCATTCATCTCATCCCGGCTGAAGAGGCGACCCGCCCGCACATGCTTCAGGCGTTTCATCAGAGCGTCGAACTCCGGCGCGCCGCTCTAATTGAACTAGCGATAAGTTATTGAGACAGATTCGATATAGTCGGCCAAATGTCGGTCAAGGTACCCGATAAATGCCTGCAGTAACTGCCACTCCGCCTTTCCGTCCAGAGTCTTGACTTCCGCTACGAGGACCCCGCCTTGCGCTTCATCCCAGCTAATCCAACCAGGATATTTCTTGTGCTTCCACCTTCCTTCCCTCTGTCGCACGAAAGTAGTGGTCCCGCCACGCAGCTCTCTCTCTGTTGCCTTTAGTAATGCCTTGAGTTTTGCCTTCTTGTTTGCCCGCGGTATGACTTGGAGGATTTTCATGAGGAAATACCTCACTCTGGAGCGAACGGGTCTTTATCGGGACCAGCCCCGTGGTTGAGCCTAAACTTCATTCACTATTAGGTGACATGGTGACTACACGTGCAATTCATATCTGCTGCGATTGTACTGCCTTCTACGGAGCTCAACAACCTGCTTCGCATAGTGCTCGATCGTTGGCGAAAAGAGTTCAGTGCTTCGGGTCGCGGTTTGCGGCGGTGAATTCGACGTAATCGAGGGCGGCGTGTTCGGGGCCATCTGGCCGGCCCTCGATGCGCAGTTCGTCTCCTGTTTTCAAGGTGATGCCCGGAATGCGGTAGCGCGTGGAAGAGTCTGCGTTGGGAACGGTGGCGGGGAATTGCTCGTTGGCGCTCCATTCCGCAATGAGCCGGTTGCCCAGATACACGCGGAATTGAGAAATGCCGTTCGACTGGTCGAAGTAACGAACATCGATATCGTAGCGGCCCGGAGCACCGGCGAAATGAAAACTGGCCGTGCAGGACTCAAAGGTCGAGGGGCATTCGATTCCCTTGCCGCCTGAAGCAGCCTCCCACGGAGTGACGTTGAACACCACGTAGCCGCGCAAGTCCATGTCCTCCGCTTCCACTCGGCCGGGGTAATGGCCAACGCGTCCGCGTTCATCCGGCACGCCAGATGTGCGGGCGAACCAGTTGCAGATAGCGTCGCGCCAAACGATGGCGTGGCCTGCTTGGTACTCGAGGTGCCGCAACACGTCTTCGTAACGTGCCTGATCCACGCGGCCTTTCAACGATTGCCACTGGCCAACGAGCGCAGCGGCCCGGCTGGCACCTTCGTAATGCGAATCATAAATATGTTGGATGACGGTTTTGCCGGAGTGAAGTTTGTAGGAGTACGGCACATGGTGGAAAAACAAGAGCAATTCGTCTGGCGTCGTTTCCAAGGACTCGTATTGCTTCGCAACGCCGGGAGAATATTGCGCGACATAGCCAGTCCCTGTGGCCACCGTGCGGTCCATGCCAATCCCCGCTTGATCCGCGCGGTGCCACGTGCCCCAGCCATTTCGTTCTGAGGATTCCACCCCCGGACCGTAGTGACTGCCGAGAATGTCGGTGAGCGTGCCTGCGCCGAGCGGCCCCGTATAGCTTTCGTAGATGTTCCAGGACGAAAGCAGCATGGCATCAATCGTGTCCACGGTGGTCGTGTCGTTGCCAAAGGTGAGCCGCGTCCATTCCTCGGTGATGGTTTGCGGGCTGAGGGCAGGGTCCCACGCGAGGCGGCCGAAGCCATAAAGATTGGCCATCGCGAGCGGATGCGCGAGCCAGTTCGCATCCATGCCCACATTTGCGACGCCGACCAAGCCACCATAGGGGTGCTGGTAGATCTTGCCGGAAACCAATTCGCGCACGGGTGTGGATTGGCCCGCGTTGCTCATATCGAAATCGAGCACTTCCTTCCACATCGGCAGGAGATAACAGAGATGTCTCTGCTGCCCGGTATATTCCTGCGTGATTTGCAGCTCGATGGCTTCATTCGTTTTTTCCAGGCCGCCAAGCAGGGGGGAAACCGGCTCGCGCACCTGAAAATCGATAGGCCCATATTTGATTTGAATCACGACGTTTTCTGCGAATTGGCCGTCCAGCGGATGAAATATGTCGTAGGCCGCCTTGGCGCGATCATTTTTAGGATTGCGCCAGTCGAGGTGGTGGTCGTAAACGAAGCTGCGATAGAAAAGCAACCCACCGTGCGGCTTCAGCGCACGCGCCATCACGTTGGCAGCGTCGGCGGGAGTGCGCCCGTAACTGGCAGGCCCCGCGCGGCCTTCCGAATCGGCTTTCACCACGAATCCGGCAAAGTCCGGAATTTCCGAGTAGAGTGCATCCACCGTCTGCCGCCACCACGCGGCCACGCGCGGATCGAGCGGATCAAAGGTAGGCAATCCGCCGATCACCTTTGGACTGCTGACGTCAACGGAAAGTGCCAGGCGCACGCCCCACGGGCGAAACGCTTCGGCCACGCGGCGCAGTTGCGGCAGGAAGGCCTTTTCGAGAAGCCCGGGATTCGCGTTCACATTGTTGATGGCGCATGTATTGATCCCCACCGAGGCCAGAAGACGCGCGTACTCGCCGGCGCGCGAGAGGTCCTCGCGGACGTGACCAGCTTCAAAAAAGAGCGAAGCCCCGGCATACCCCCGCTCGATGGTGCCATCCAGGTTGTCCCACTGATCCACCATGCGAATTGTGTTGGCGGGAACTTGTACCTCGTTGAGGGGTTGCAAACTTTCGGCCCGGGCGATTTTGCTGAGGAAGGCGAACACGCCGTAGAGCACGCCGCGATCGTTCTGAGCGGTGATGATGAAGCCGGAAGTGCCATTCATTTTTGTCTGAGCGAGCCAGTAGCTATCCGGCGAAAGGGATTGCGGCGGGCGAAAATCAGGGAGGAGCGGTGTGACTTGGCGCAGCGTCCCGAGAAGGATGAAGGGTTCACGGCGAAGTGCGGTGGCAGAATGAAATTCGCCGCCCAACATGCCACGAAGCCCGCGAATCAATTCATGCTCGGCCGACTCCAGAACGGGAGAATCGCCAACACGCAGAATGAGGCGGGGAGCAGAGGAGTATTTCGCGCTTGCTGTGGGATCAAGCCGGGCGTAACGCAGCCACGCCTCGCGGCCCGTCTCTGCCTGAAGTGAAACTGTTCCTGCGCCAAGCAGGAATGCCGCGATCACGAAAAGAGAAAGCAGCCGCCAGGAAATTCGCCACGAACCGGCGCACCACTGAAAAAGTCTGGAGAATCTCATTGCGCGCCGAATCTAACACAACTCCGGGACAGTAGCATCGAAAGTTAGAAGTCATCTCAGAAATGGTTCCCGGGAGGGCACGGCTTTTTACCCTGAGCGGAGTGAAGGGCAGCCGTGCCGAAGAGGCTCGCAAATTCAGGGGTTTTAACCTCTGAGGTGCGCGCGGCGGGGCTGCGCAGCATTTATGAGATAGGTTCTAGTCATTCCAGGGTTTGCTGTTATTGTTTGCGAGTTTTTCTGGGTCGAGTTGGCGGGTTTTTGCCGTGCGGCGGTTGCCAGTGGCAGTTTTCGATGTCCACGCGCGATTCCCGCAGCGTCACTCCTTCGCTCTCCAGAAGCTTTCTCTGCAGCGAAGCGTACGGCTCACGGATCAGCAGTTTCCCGCGTTCGCCCACCACGCGATGCCACGGTATGCCTTTACCGGATGGGGTCGCCGCCATGGCCCTGCCCGCGGCTCTCGCCCCGCCGCGCAGACGTAAAGCTCTAGCGAGCGACCCGTACGTGATAACCCGGCCGCGCGGAATTAGTTTCACCAGCCGGTACACCGGATCCCAGGACATCTCGGAAACCTCCCTGGCTCAAGTGGCCTCTATGGTAGGGAGCATCGCGGCGGCTCACAAGAGAAACTTGCCGCCGGCAAGTGTTGAATGAAGTGTAGGCCGCCGCGACGCGCAGGCTTCGCGGCACAGGACCAAAACAATGATGGCATGCAGCGAAAAAATGGTTGCGGTAACAACCGGCAACTGCGCGAGCATGGCTGCAGCGCCGGGGCAGGCAACCATTGCTCATGCGACGCATCCTATCTTGCATCCTGTAGTGGAACTAGCTTACACTACAGACACCAGACGGAGAGATGCCCATCCGCTTTCGGCTGCTGCTCCCTCTGTCCGGCAGCTTCGCCGAGGTTTCGCGATGGCTTTCGTTCGCCGCAAAGGAAATGCCTACTACCTGGTGCACAACGTGCGCCGCGGTGGAAAAGTGCGGCAACTCCATCTCGCGCGGCTTGGCGATCGCGCTCGCATCACCGACGAAATTGTTCGCGCCGTCAGCAAGAAACATCCTTTTGTGGAACTTAACTGGCGCACCCTTCGCGACCAGTTGAATCATCAGGTCGATTTGTCCGACCCGCAATCGCCCGCCGTTCAGAAGCTCGTCCACTCGCTGCGAAACCTCAATCTGGACCTGGCGGACTTTTTTCCGCCCGTTCTTCGATTTTCCGAATCGCCCGCGGTGGCGCGCGAGCTGCTTCTGCAATTGCGCCTCCTGCAGTCCACCATCCAGGTGAAGCTCGATCAGTTCGCCCGCAAGGATGAATGGAAGAAGCTCGGCCGGACCAGCGGTCGCTTCGGTAACGTGCATCCCGGATTCCGGGGGCGGTAGGAGGCGGTCATGGGGACAGCCGATCTTTCTCTCAATCCAAGTATTCGCAGCGCGGAAACGGTCGAGTTTCAGAAGGCGCTGCGTTCCAAGATCGTCGGGCAGGACGAGGGCGTGCAGGCGCTCGTCGAACTCTTTCAGGTCTTCACCGCCGGACTGAATTCCCCGGGCCGCCCGGTAGGCAACCTGTTGTTCCTCGGGCCCACGGGCTCCGGCAAAACGCGCATCGTGGAGGCAGCTGCGGAAATCCTGTTTGGCAGCCCGCGCGCCATCATCAAAATCGATTGCGCCGAATTCCAGCACTCCCACGAAATCGCCAAGTTGATCGGCTCTCCTCCAGGTTACCTCGGGCATCGCGAAACGCATCCCCTGATTACCCAGGAAGCGCTGGCGGCGCACCACAGCGACAAGCTGAAACTTTCCTTCCTGCTCTTCGACGAAATCGAAAAAGCCAGCGATGCCCTCTGGCAATTGCTCCTCGGCATGTTGGACAAAGCTACCCTCACCCTCGGCGACAATCGCCGCGTGGATCTCTCCCAAACCGTCATCTTCATGACCTCCAACCTTGGTGGCGGCGACATCACCGAGCTCATGGCCGGCGGTTACGGCTTCATCGAGTCCGACGACAAACCCAAGACCAACCTCGACCAGAAAGCCGAGCGCACCGCCGTCGAAGCGGCGCGCCGCAAGTTCTCCCCCGAATTCATGAACCGTTTGGATAAGCTGGTCGTCTTCCACTCGCTGCAGCGCGAGCAACTCGAGCAGGTTCTCGACATTGAGCTCGGCATGGTCCAGAAGCGCGTCCTGGACGCCGCCAACGGCAAGTTCCTCTTCCGCATCACCGATTCCGGCCGCGATTTCCTTTTGCAGGAAGGCACGGATCAGCGCTACGGCGCGCGTCACCTCAAGCGCGCCATCGAACGCTACGTCGTCTATCCCCTGGCCAACCTGCTGGCCACGCAGCAAGTGCGCGTCGGCGACCTCGTCCGCATCGATTGGGATGGCCAGCACAAGGAATTGACCTTCGTTCGCGAGCAGGAAGGCGCCCTCGTATCCACCGCATCCGCGGAAAGCGAAGCCGCTGCCGTCATCCTTGGCGCAGATGGCCTTCGCAAAGACGCCCCCGCCGAAGCTGTCGCCGGGGATGTCTCCAGCCCCCCTGCTCTGCCTGCGGCTTCGCCCGCCGCCGCGCGGCAAACGCTGCAAGGCCGTAAAAAAGAAGAGCGCTGAGCGAAAAATCAACTGTCCTTTGGTGCAGGGGCGCTTCGTCCGAGCGCCCCTTTTTGTCATCCATGCAGTGACTATTTGTGTTTCAGCAATCTCAGTTTGCGCTTGGATGGTACATCGTCTCACCCCATGAGACGGTTTCCAGGACTGCAACATGCGTATGTTGTTGAGTGCATAGGTTGTTGCGCTAGCGGTGCAAATTCCACATTGTGGCACTCCCCATGCATATTTAGACCTGTCCGCGCTACTTTGCTTACGCGGCGCTGCTTGCTTCCGTTGGGCGGTGCACTAAAGCAAAGCGCGTTTGAGGCCGAGGTAGAAAGTATGAGAGCAGCCGTGCGGCAACAACTGGACCCCAGCATCCGCAGCAACGACACGCGCGACTTCCATCAATCGCTTCGCGCCAAGATCGTTGGCCAGGAGGAAGGCGTGCAGGCCCTCGTGGACCTCTTCCAGGTCTTTACCGCTGGCCTTAACTCCCCCGGACGCCCTGTCGGCAATCTCCTCTTCCTCGGACCCACGGGGTCCGGAAAGACCCGCATTGTGGAAGCGGCCGCGGAAATCCTCTTCGGCGATCCCCGCCTGGTCATCAAAGTCGACTGCGCGGAATTCCAGCACTCTCACGAAATCGCGAAACTCATCGGCTCGCCTCCGGGCTATCTCGGCCATCGCGAAACTCATCCTCTAATCACCCAGGAAGCCCTGGCGGTTTCCCACAGCGACAAGCTGAAACTTTCCTTCCTGCTCTTCGACGAAATCGAAAAAGCCAGCGACGCCCTCTGGCAGTTGCTCCTCGGCATGTTGGACAAAGCTACCCTCACCCTCGGCGACAATCGCCGCGTGGATCTCTCCCAAACCGTCATCTTCATGACCTCCAACCTTGGTGGCGGCGACATCACCGAGCTCATGGCCGGCGGTTACGGCTTCATCGAGTCCGACGACAAGCCCAAGACCAACCTCGACCAAAAAGTCGAGCGCACCGCCGTCGAAGCGGCGCGCCGCAAGTTCTCCCCCGAATTCATGAACCGCCTGGACAAGGTTGTGGTCTTCCACCCACTCCAGCGCAAACAACTCGAGCAAGTTCTCGATATCGAGCTGACCATGGTGCAACAGCGCGTCCTTGAAACCGCCAAAGGCCAGTTCCTTTTCCGCGTCACCGAACCAGGCCGCGACTTCCTCCTGCAGGAAGGCACGGACCAGCGCTACGGCGCGCGTCACCTTAAGCGCGCCATCGAACGCCACGTCGTCTACCCCATGGCCAATCTTTTGGCCACCGAACAAGTCCATTTCGGCGACCTCATCTGCATCGATTGGGATCGCGACGACGACCACCTCAATTTCGCCCGCGAAGGCGAAAACGTGGCCATGCCGGTCCGCCGGCCAGAACCGGTTGCTGCCCCCAGGCTTTCGCAAGCTCGTGGTGGCCGCCCCGTCGAAGCCCCCAGCGTGCAGGTTACCCCAGAACCTGCGCCGCGTTTTGCGCGATAATTTTCGTTTGCTCCTCCTCTCGAAAGTCCGGGCAGGCAACTGCCCGGGCTTTTTGTTTCCCTACCTCATCCATCTCTCCAAATTTGTCATTCCGACCGGAGGGACGGCGGTTTTGGCCGTCCCGGAGCGGAGATACGGTTTTCCATCGCACGTTTCTTGTGCGATGAAATCCCTCTTCAACTTTGAATTTCAGGCTAATACGAGTAGTTCGGACTAATCCGCCGCTTCGCTCTTTTTCCCGCCGGGCTTCCAGCGCAACACTGGCTTCCGCGCTGCCGCCACTTCATCGAGCCGCCGAACCCGCGTCGTATGCGGCGCCGTCTTCACCACTTCCGGATTGTCTTCGGCTTCCTTGGCGATCGATTTCATCGCATCAATAAACAGATCGCACTCCTCTTTCGATTCCGATTCCGTCGGCTCGATCATCAACGCTCCGGGAACGATCAGCGGAAACGCCGTCGTATAGGGGTGAAATCCGTAATCGATCAGCCGCTTGGCGATATCCATGGTGTTCACGCCGTGCTTCTTCTGCAGCGCGTCGCTGAAGACAACTTCATGCATCGAAGGCCGCGTGTATGGCAGATCAAACACGCCTTCCAGATGTTTGCGGATATAATTCGCGTTCAAAACGGCGTCTTCCGTCGCCTGCCGCACGCCCGGGCCGTACGCCAGGATGTACGCCAGCGCCCGCACCAGCACGCCGAAATTTCCGCCGAACGCGCGCACCCGCCCGATGCTTTCCTTGCGGTGATAATCCAGCGCCAGCCGCCCGCCCTCTTTTTCCACCAGCACCGGCACCGGCAAATAGGGCTCCAGGAATTTTTTGATCGCCACCGGGCCCGCGCCGGGTCCGCCTCCGCCATGCGGCGTCGAAAAGGTTTTGTGCAAGTTCAGGTGCATCACGTCCACGCCCAGGTCGCCGGGCCGCGTCACGCCAGTCAGCGCGTTCATGTTCGCGCCGTCCATGTAGAGCAACGCTCCCTTGGCATGGAGCACCTTGGCGATTTCCGCGATGCGCTGTTCGAAAATTCCCAGCGTCGAGGGATTGGTGAGCATCAGTGCCGCAACGTCGCCGGTCACCTGCTCGTCCAGGCGCGCGATGTCAATTTGCCCTTCGTCGCTGGACTTGATGTTCTGGACCTGGTAGCCCGCAATGATGGCCGTTGCCGGATTTGTGCCGTGCGCCGAATCCGGGATCAGCACCGTTTTGCGCGCGTTCCCCAGCTTCTCGTGATGCGTGCGGATCAACAGTATTCCCGTCAGCTCGCCCTGCGCCCCCGCCGCCGGTTGCAGCGTCACCGCATCCATGCCGGTAATTTCCAGTAGGCACTTTTCCAGGAGTTGCAGAATCTTGAGGCAGCCCTGCGACAACTCTTGCGGCTGGTACGGGTGTTCCGTGGCCAGCCCCGCCAGTCGCGCCACGAATTCATTCACGCGCGGGTTGTACTTCATGGTGCATGAGCCCAGCGGGTACATCCCGAGGTCAATCGCGTAATTCCACGTCGAAAGCCGCGTAAAATGGCGCAGCACTTCGATCTCGCTGACTTCGGGAAAACCTTCCACGCCCCCGCTGCGGTGAAATTCTCCCAGCGTTTTCGCCGCATCCACCGCCGGAACATCCAGTGGCGGAAGATCAAACGCGCGCTTCCCGGGCGAAGACTTCTCAAAAATCAAGCTTTCGTTCTGGGTGGGGTGCCGTCGAACCTTTTTGATGTTGTCATTCATCGTTGAATTCTTCGGGCCAAGGTTCCCGTCGCCAATCCCTTCGCCACATTTTCCTTTGCTACAGCGGCTGCTCCAGCGCCCGTTTCATCGCCGCAACCATTCGCTCGATCTCCGCGCGCGAGGTCGTTTCCGTCACGCAAACCAGCGCATGCTTCGTCAACTCCGGGTAAGCCGCTCCCAGCACGAACGGCCCGACAATCTTTTCCTTCAGCAGTTGGGCGTTCACCATCCTCACCGACCGCGGCAGTTCCACCGCGAATTCGTTAAAGAACGGCGCCGCAAACGTCCGCTTCACGCCCGGAATCGTCTCCAATTCCTTCAATGCGAATTGCGCTTTCGCCAGGTTTTGCTCGGCCATCTCGCGCAGCCCTTCTTTGCCCAGCAGCGTCAGGTGCACCGTCGCCGCCAGCGCGCAGAGCGCCTGGTTCGTGCAGATATTTGACGTCGCTTTCTCCCGGCGAATGTGCTGCTCGCGCGTCGCCAGCGTCAGCACGAACCCGCGGCGTCCGTCCAGATCCACGGTCTGCCCCGCCAGGCGCCCCGGCATCTGCCGCACGAATTTCTCCTTTGCAGCGATCACGCCGGCGAATGGGCCGCCATAGCTCGGCGCCAGCCCAAAACTCTGCGCTTCCATCGCCACGATGTCCGCTTCGGCAGGCGGTTTCATCACGCCCAGCGAAACTCCCTCCGTAATCGCTGTCACCAGCAGTGCGCCACAGGCATGCGCCGCCTCCGCCAGCAAAGCTATCGATTCCATCGCGCCAAAAAAATTGGGCGACTGCACCACCACCGCGCACACATCGTCCCGCAACGCGCTTTGCAGTCCCTTGGCATCCACCGTTCCCGCCGCGGTATAGCCAATCTCTTCCACCGTCAGCCCGGAATTCTTCGCGTACGTCTTCAGCACTTCGCGATATTCCGGATGCACGGACCGCACCACCAGCACGCGCCGCTTCCCGGTCAGCCGCTCCGCCATCAACACCGCTTCCGTTGTCGCCGTCGAGCCGTCGTACATGGACGCATTCGCGACCTCTTGCCCCGTCAACTGGCACATCAGCGTCTGAAACTCAAAGATTGCCTGCAGCGTCCCTTGCGAAATCTCCGCCTGGTACGGCGTGTACGACGTCAGGAATTCGCCCCGCTGCAGCACCGTGTCCGTAATCACGGAAGACAGGTGGTTGTACACACCCGCACCCAGAAAGCTCGTGTACCCCACGGAATTTTCCGCCGCGCGCGCCCGGAAATACTCAATGACTTCAGGCTCGGACAGCGGCCCCGGGAGGTTCAACGGTTTTTTCAGCCGGTAAGTTTCCGGAATCGTGGAGAACAGTTCTTCTACGGAATTCACGCCGATCGCGGCCAGCATCTCCTGCCGCTCGGCTGGGCTCTTCGGCAGATAGCGCATCAGCTCGACGCTTCCTTCTGCTTTTCCGCGATGAAGGCCTCATACGCCGCGGCGTCCAGCAGGGAAGAGAGTTCGGCGGGATTCGTCAGCTTCACTTTCACCAGCCATCCCGCGCCGTGCGGGTCCGTGTTCAGCGTCTCCGGCTTATCATGCAGTGCCGCGTTGGCCTCAACAACGTCCCCGCTTGCCGGCGCGTAAATCTCGCTCACGGCCTTGACGGACTCCACCGAGCCAAATATCTTGCCGGCCGCCAGCTTCGTTCCCGCCTTGGGCAATTCCACGAACACCACGTCGCCCAGCTCGTGCTGCGCGTAGTCCGTGATGCCGATCGTGGCGACGCCGCCCTTAACGACGATCCACTCGTGCTCTTTCGTATAGCGGTATTCTGTTGGATACGCCATTCCACCACTCCTTCAAAGGATTTCCCGCCAATTCGGCCCTACAACGCCTGCGCTTTCTTGGGCCGCTTGTAAAACGGAGTTGCCACCACCTGCGCGCGGCATCTCTGTGAACGAATTTCCACCCATATCGGGGTTCCGATTCCCGCCATCGCTGGTGGCACATACGCGAGGGCAATGTTTTTGCCCAGCGTCGGGGAAGGCGATCCACTCGTCACCACGCCAATCGCTTCGCCCGCTTCGTTCAGGCAGCGATACTGGTCGCGCGCGATCCCCCGCTCGATCATCTCCAACCCAACCAGCGTGCGCTGCAGGCCTGCCGCCTGCGCTTTTTCCAGCGCCGCCCGCCCGATGAATTCGCCCTTCTCCATGCGGCAGTAGCGCTCCAGCCCCGCTTCCCAAACGTTGATCTTCTCGCTGATTTCGTGCCCGTACAACGCCATTTTCGCTTCCAGCCGCAGCGTATTCCGCGCGCCCAGCCCGCAGGGAACAAGCCCAAATTCCTTCCCCGCCTCAAGCACCGCATTCCACACGCGCTCGCTCGTAGCCACGTCCGACGGCACGTAAATCTCAAATCCGTCTTCTCCCGTGTAGCCCGTTCGTGCGATCAACGTGTTCTTCAGCCCGCAAACCGTGCCGTGCGTGAACCAGTAGTTCTTGATGCCGTCCAGATTCGCGTCCGTCAGCTTGCGCAGCGCGTCCACCGCCCGCGGCCCCTGGATCGCCAGTTGCGTGTACGCGTCGCTCAACTCTTCGACCCGGCAGTCGAAGCCCTTGCTATTTTCGCGCACCCAGGAAATATCTTTCTCCCGCGTCCCGGCATTGATCACCAGCAGGAAATCGTCTTCGCCCAGCCGGTGCACGATCACGTCATCTACAAACGTGCCTTCGGGGTAGAGCATCGCCGAATACTGCGCCTGCCCGATCGCCAGCCGCGACGCGTCGTTCATCGTGATGTGCTGCACCGCTGCCAGTGCCCCGCCGGCGCTCTTGCCGCTGTGTACACGAATGTCGCCCATGTGGCTCACGTCAAACAGGCCGCATCCACTGCGCACCGCTCGGTGCTCTGCCATCAGTCCGCCGCTTGCTGGGTATTCCACGGGCATGTCCCAGCCGCCAAAATTCACCATCTTGGCGCCACGACGGCGATGCACCGCGTTCAACGGTGTTTTGCGAAGGACAGGATTAGGAGGAGTTGTGGCCGATTCCATTCCGGGTGCTCGGGCGATTCGGATGGTAACACGCGCCCCGCAAGCGGGTCAAAATAGCCCGCTCTTCGCTGCCGGGTCGCTTTCCGATTGCGCGACTCAGCCCTCGGTGCAATCGATTTACTTAGGATTCTTCAGCTTGGTGGGGCTAGCACTACTTCCCGGTCCTTCAAACAATGCTTGCACAGGCATCGTGACCGACCCCAGCGCTCCCGAACCCGCGTCGCGCACCAACATGCATGCTTCGGTGGCCTGGGGTGAAATCGTCAGATGCCACGTCAGCACAAGTCCCGCCTTTGACAAATCGTTATATTGTTGCTCGTCGAGATCCAGCTTGAAGCGTTGTTTCCCCGCCGCAACTATTTCCCCTTTCGCATCCCGCTGCACAAAATACAAATCCACCGCGCGTTTCTGATGGCTTCCCGCGTTCTGCATCAGCAACTGTTTCGGATCCAGTCCAATGTGCAACTCAATCTTCCGGCCCGTCGCGGCACCTTCCAATTTGCCGTCCACAACCATCCCCAGGCCTGTCGAGTCCAGCGGACTCATCGCCGCTTCCTGCATCGCCGCCATCGTTCTTGCCTCGTCGTTATTCACTCCTTCGGCCTCCGCGAAATAGCCCGCGCGATAGCGCAACTGCGCCCCCTTAATGTTCGTGCGGATGCTAATTTTCCGGTACTCACCCTTCCACTGCCCGTGGTCTGGGTAAAACCCGATGGTGTACGAGTAGCGCGCGTCATCAAACGCCTTTCTCACGCCCGCGGCAATATCGTTGTTGCCGTAATACGCCTGCCCTCCCGTGATATCCGCCAGCATTCGCTCCGCAGCCTGCCTGGATAGCGTTTCTGACATGAGATTGTCCCCAGCGGGCTCCTGAGTAGCAGCGGCAGAGAAACTGGGGTCGACCTGCACTCCTTTCGCATCCACAGGATAGATGGCCATATTCGCGCGATTCAGTGCACGCCCCGCCTCCTTCGTTAGCGCCTCAATCCTGCCGTCGCGGACATTCACGGTACCCATGGAAAACCATAATGGAAAGGAAGCGGATACCCACACCAGGTTCTTACGCCCCGGAATTGCTGCCACGTGATTGGCGATCATCCTGAACGCCTCGCTTGTGGTTCTTGCGCGGTAGTCAAGACTCTCCCCAGCCTGGCTTACGGCGGCTTCGCCCACGCTAGACTGAAAAGCCTGCCACTCCTGATTTCCTGCGGGTAAGTCATAGAACTGTGGATTTGTCGCAGACATAGGTAGGGGCTGGAATTGACTCGCCGCTTTCACAAGCGCGGACGCATCCTGGGTAAATTCATGCAACTGAAGTAATTTTGTCGTCAGCGCATAGATGGCCACATGATCCTGCGGCTTCAGGCTCTTCAGGAATTTGATCACCTGCTCCCGGACATAGGCCTGATCCGCAAAGGTCGTGTTCAGCGAATCGAATAGAACTACGGTTACCGCTCCCGGTTCCTGCCCTTTCAAGTCGAATCGGTTCGTGAAGACATTCTTCGGCAGTGGCTGCGCGGGTGTCGCGAGCGCATGCGGCGCTTCGGAAAAAAACGCGATCTCCTGGGGGTTCGACTGATCAAAAACCGTGAAATCCTCTCTTTTCAATCCCGTAATAGGTGCACCCTTCTTGTCCGTCACCACCACGCTCACTTGCACCAACCGCGTCGTCGTCCGGATCGTGGTCGCCGGCTGCTGCAGCTTTGGCGCGGCATTAGGCGCACCCGCATTCGCCGGTTGTTGCGCTGGCGCCAAACTTCCCGGCCACGCTGCGTAGCTCACCATGAGGCTCAAGAACGCTAGACGTCTGTGCATGTGCGCCTTGCCACGTTCGCTGCATTCCACTTTTACTGCCCGGCACCTAACGAGGTATTTATCCGCTTGGTCAACGCCCCGCCGGGTTATGCAGAGCGGTCATTGTCGCATCCCCTACTGAGACGCGCGCGCCGCCTTGCCGGTTTCAGCTACAGACATACCCGTGCGCGGGTATGAAGGGCACTCTCCGCAGCAGGAGCTCGGCCGAGTTCAGGCAGTTTTTGGCCACGTAAAAGGCAAGCCTTGGCTAACTAGTTGTCCGGCAACTCAGTTACCGCCCGCTCTCAGGCTTGCCGCGCGCAGCGCCTCTTGCAACCCTGTAAATCGCCCTTCACGCCGCGCTTGCTGGCCACACTCCTCTCAGGTACAGTTCTTTTTCGGAGGCGCGCATGCCCGGCGAACGCCAGCAAATTGTCTGCGCGCAGTGCGACATGACGGAAGAGCACTGCACGTGCGAAAGGTATTGCACCATCTGCAAAGGCCAGCACAACATCCGCCTAGGTGCCGATGGGCTCTACTACTGCCCCGATTGTCGCGAAGCCTGTGACGTGGCCTTCGCCAACGACCATTAACCGTGCCTACCAGCCCCCTCCACCTTCACCTGCGCATGGACCCCGATGAGCGCTTGGCCGCCGCGGTGGGCGGTGTGGCGCGCTTTTTTGCCGACAACGCCGGCCTGGATAACGAACTTATCCTCGAACTGCAATCCTCCGTTCTTTCTGCCTGCCGCCATTGCTTCGGCCTGCATCATTCCGGCACTCCTTGCGAAGTTGCGTTTCAGCGTCTGGCTGATCGCATTGAGATGGAGCTATTTCTACCTATCGAGGAGGCGCCCGCCGACAAAGGCCATCTTGCCTGGCCGGGCGTCGATGAAGTTCACTGCGAAACGCGGGGGGCCTCCGCGGTCCTGCGCCTGACCAAATTCGTTCCTCCCTCACCCGACGCCGCCTAGCCCGACATTCTCACGAGCTACAATTCGCACGGTGTTCCAGTTTAGGAGGACGTCGTCATCCTGAGGCGAGCCGATGAGGATCGCCGAAGGATCTCAATCAAAACTGCGCACAATGAGTCAGTTGAGATCTTTCGGGGCGCAAACGACGCACCCCTCAAGATGACAGGATGCTTCGCGGTCTTAATTAACATCAAAATTCTATCTCGTGAAAAAATTCGACTAGCGCTCCAGCGCAAACAAAAAATCCCCGGAGCATCTCTGCCCCGGGGACCTTTGTTACCCGCAATCTTCAACAATCCCGTCGCATCACATCTTGAACGAAAATGTATTCCTCTTGATCAGCGACGTCATCTGGTCGTCGCTCACCGATAACCGGATCACCACGCGCTCCCCGGAAGGCGTCACGCTCGCCTGATCCAGCAGTTGCCCCAGGTCCGGGTTGTCCTTGCTGGCTTGGTATTTTTTGTAGAGCAACCCCGCCGTCATTAACTGGCTCAAGGTATTCGCATCATCGGGCGCAGCGCAAATCGCCTGGAATTTGCCTTCCAGGCCGCTGCTCGCAGTCACGCTGATGATCATGGATTGCATGTGCTGCACCAGTTTCGCCGCTTCAGGGAATTGCTCCACTTCCGGCGCCAGTTGCGCCATCGCCAGCCGCGTGTAACCTGCATCCAATACCGCCCACACTACGCCCGACCCGTTCACCTCATTGATCAGGCTGAACAGTTTGTCGTTGCCCAGCAAGCCTTCCTCGCCGCCATAGCGGATTTCAATCATCTTTTCGAGCAGTTGCTTGTGCCCAAACGCCGCCTTGCTCGAATCAATAAAAAAGAAAAACAGGTCGTTCGGCCCCACTCCCGAGCCGAAGGCAAACAGCGTGTAGCCGCGCGATTTGGAGGTCGCCAGCTTCTGCTGCTTGAAATACGCTTCCGTGGAATCCGGGTTGAAATTTCCCAGCGCGATCCCCACGATCTGTTCGCTCTCCGGGACGTCCGAGGTCGCGGTCTTACCGTCCTGCGCGGCCGCCGATTGCGGCACCAGGCCCCACGCCAGTTCTTCCACCTGTGTGTTCGGATCCACTCCCGCCGAAGCCAGGAACTTTTCAAATTGCCGGAAGCGGTCCGGCAGCATCTGCTCCTGCAGGGCAGGGAACCACTTCATCGTTCGCGCTTGCTTCATATCCACATACGCAAATTCCCCCACATTCTTCGGGAACAGCGCAATCGTGTCAGCGCTCAGGCTGCCCGCCTTCGCGGGTCTCACGGCGGCGGCCAGCAATGCCAGCACGGCACAGGCCGCCATAGTCCGCGTGAGCGTATTGGTCCACTTCATGAAATGCTCCTTTCGGGGCTTCGGGGCAGAATCTAGTTTACGCCACATCCCAGTCGCTAGTGCCGTTCCAACTAATCTTGGGTAATCCCCAGCCCTATAGCCAAACGTTGCCGGACTCCTGTCTTCCCTCTTTGTTACTCTGCGATTCGTATCTTATTCATAGGCTCATCAAGTTGGAACGGCACTAGCTGAGGCGTTTGCGCAGTTCGTCAACTTTCCCGCGCATGGCGGCCACATACGCCGCATCTTTCAAACCTTCCAGGTTGATCTCCACGTTGGCCAGGGCGCCATTTGCCCCCGCTATTGCCATTAGACGCGCCACGCGCAGATCTGACTTCATGGAGGCCGCGGCGATGACCTCCAGTTGTACCAACCGGCCATGCAGCGCCGCCGCCTTCTCCGCCACTTCCATGGGCACTTCCGCGGCGCCTTTCGTGGCTTTCTGTATGGCTTCCTCGCGCAGCCGCTTCTCCTCGCTGTTGCCTTGCGGCAGTTTGAACGCCGCCATCACCGCATCATACGAAGCCGCGTCACGGTCAATCGCTTCGCTCAATTCGTCCGTCGTCTTTCGCAGCGCATCCATCTGCTCGTTGAGCTTGTCCACGTGCGCCATTTGCGACTTCTTCTTCCGCGATAGCCCCGCCACCATCTGTCCCAGCGCTCCCGCCAGTCCCGCCGCCAGGGCCGACACGCTGCCGCCTCCCGGCGTCGCCGCAGGTTCCGCCACCGCATCCAGAAACGGCCGCGCCAGGTTGGCCAGCTTCCCATCCTTCGTTTCCACCGGCGCGCCGCTCAACACCGCTTCCAGCTTGTTCTCAAACACCTGCGCGGGCGAGAAGTTCTCCAGTTGCAGAAAATAGTCCGCGGCCATCTCGATGGCCTTCTTCGGTATCAGTCCCACAATCTCGCTGCCTACCGGCGCCGCGCCATAGCGCTCCGCCTCGCGCTTCACCATCTCGTACACCCGGTGCATCGGCGTCTGCTCGAAATCCGTCAAATTGATGGACACCTGCGCCAGGTTGCGCGCCTTCAATTCCACGCCCATGGATTTCACGTAGCGCAGCCCGCCGCTCGAAAACCGTATGGCCTTCGCGATTTTGTTGGCGATTCCCACATCCGGCGTATTGAGGTTCACGTTGTAGGCGATCAGGAACTTCCGCGCGCCCACCACCGTCACGCCCGCCGTCGGATGCACTTTCGGCTCGCCCACGTCCGGCTGGCGATCGGGGTTGCGCTTCATCTCGTCGCGCAGGCCCTCGAACTGTCCGCGCCGGATATTCTCCAGGTTGACGCGGTCCGGCCGCATCGCCGCTGCTTCGTAAAAGAAAACCGGTATGCGGTAACGCCTCCAGAGTTCGTTGCCCACGCGCCGCGCCAGCGCCACGCAGTCCTCGATCGTCACGCCCTCGATGGGAATGAACGGCACTACATCCGTCGCGCCCACGCGCGGGTGCGCTCCCTTGTGCCCGTTCATGTCAATCAGTTCCATCGCGCGGCCCGCGCCCAGCAGCGCCGCTTCCCCGACCGCGTCGGGATCGCCCGCCAGCGTAATCACGCAGCGGTTGTGGTCCGCGTCCATCTCCTGGTCCAGCACGTAGACGCCCGGTACGCTGCGCATGGCCTCCACGATCGCCCTGACCTTCGCGGGATCGCGTCCCTCGGAAAAATTCGGCACACACTCAATCAATCGTTTCATGGGCTAAGTTCCGTCTTTGCAGGGGAGCGGTCTCTCCGCGCCCCGGTTGGCTCTGACTCTTTCAATCCCGCATGTAAATGATTTCGCCGCGTTTCATGGTCATCCAGCAGCGGTTCATTCCAAAATAATAGGGAATTTCGCGGTAATCCTCCACCTCGAATACGGCCAGGTCCGCCTGCTTGCCCGCTTCCAGCGAACCAATGCGCTTTCCCCTGCGCAGGGCGTAGGCCCCGTTGATCGTCGCCGCCGCAATCGCTTCCGCCGGTGTCATCCGCAATTGCGTGCACGCCAGCGACAATATCATCGACATACTCATCGTCGGGCTCGTTCCCGGATTGTAGTCCGTCGCCAGCGCCACGATGGCGCCCGCCTCGATCAATTTCCGCGCCGGGGCGTACTGCTTCAGTCCCAGATGAAAATCGCAACCCGGCAGCAGCGTCGCCGCCGTGCGCGAATTCGCCAGCGCCCGGATGTCCCCGGCATTCACCTGCTCCAGGTGATCGCAGCTCGCGGCTTCCAGCTCCACCGCGAGTCGCGTCGCCCCCGTATGCGACAGTTGCTCCGCATGAATCCTCGGAACCAGCCCGTGCAGCTTGCCCGCGCTCAACACGCGCTTCGATTCTTCCCGCGTGAACGCCCCGCGATCGCAAAAAACATCGCAAAATTCCGCCAGCCGCTCGTTCACCACTTCCGGGAGCAACTGCTCGACCAACAGTTTAATGTACCGCTCCGCGCCGTCCCGCTGCCCGCGAAATTCCACCGGCACCGTGTGCGCCCCCAGGAATGTCGAAACGATTTCCAGCGGCTGTTCCGCGTTCAGTTCCCGGTGCAGCCCAAGGATTTTCAGCTCGCTCGCGACGTCCAGCCCATACCCGCTTTTCGCTTCCACCGTTGTTGTGCCGTGCGACGCAAATTCCTCCAGCGCCGCGCGTGCCCGGAGTTTCAGCGCTTCCGCCGTCGCCGCTCGCAGCTTCTTCGCGGAGTTCAGGATTCCCCCGCCCTTGCGCGCAATCTCCTCGTAACTCGCTCCCTGAATCTTCAGTTCATATTCTTCCGCGCGGCTCGCCGCATGGATCAAGTGGGTATGCGAATCGACGAAACCCGGCAAAATCACGCGGCCTCCTACATCGAGCTTTTCCGCCCGCCGCGCTTCCGCCCCCTTCTCCACTTGCGCCCGCGGCCCCGCCGCCACGATCTTCCCGTCGCGCACTAGCAGCGCGCCATCTCGAATCAAACCCAGTTTGAAAAGGGAACTGCCTCTTCGTGGAACTTCGCCGCGCAGCGTCAGAATCTGCGTAGCGCCTGTGATGAGTAAACTGTCGCTCAATGCCTTGCTATTATGTCCGACCCACTGGCCAATTGCACCTAGTGTGCCGTCCCGTAAGTTCGATGCATTTGTTTTTAGGGGGTCAGGGCTTCAGCCCTGACATAACGCTTGCAGAATGACTTGGGCTTTAGCCCCTGAAGACTCCGAAATTTTTCACCATATTCCGGGGACGCAACACTAGGCACCGACGCCCTTGCCTCGATACGCCGGCGCAAACACTTCCTTCACAAACGTCTCGATCGAAGTGGGCGTTGTGTCTGCCGCCGATCGCGGCTCCATTGCCGTCACGATCCCGTTGTTGATCCCCTGGAACATTTCGATGAAGCTGGCCACTGTCTTCGCTTGTGCCCCCATCTGCTCCAGCACTTTTTCTATCTGCTCGTAGGGAAACTGTACGTAGCGCAAATCCGGCTTGCCCAGCCCCTTGGCAATCACCGCAACCACTTCAGCCAAGGTCAAATCCCGTTCGCCCTGCAGCTCCTGCGTGCTCTTCCCGTTGAAATCCAGTTTCAGCAACCGCTCCGCTGCATACGCCCCGATGTCGCGCGTGGCGATCATGGGAATTTTCAGGTCCCCTCTCAGCGGTCCTCCGAAGATCCCCATCATCTGAATCATCTGAATTCCCGCCAAGTGATTCTCGAAGAAGTACCCGGGCCGCAGATGCAGCACATTCAGCTTGTCGATCGCATTCAGCTTCTTCTCCGAATTGTGCAGGCCTGTGATCGGGCCCGTTCCCGCCGGCGCCTGCGCTCCGTAGCTGCTCAGGTTCACCGCATACTGTAGCCCCGAATTTTTCGCTGCGGCGCTGAAAGCGTCGCTCGTCTTTTCCTGATCCGCGCGATAGTCCGGCGAAGTCATCGACGGGGGAATCATCAGGAATGCCGCGCGCGCCCCCGTCAACGCCCGCGTCATCGCTTCCGCGTTCGCCACGTCCCCTACGAACGCCTCCGCGCCTCGCTGCACAAACGCCTGCAGCCGCCCGGCGTTTCTTCCCACCACGCGCACGTTCTCGCCCTTCTCGAGCAGCGCCTTGCTAATCAGCGAACCAATATTCCCTGTCGCCCCCAAAATCGTGTACATCGTTGTACTCCTCTTTTGAACGCTCTTGTTTCTTCCTCGTGCCAGCGAATTTTCCGTGACGCAATCCCTAACAGCTTGCGGAAAAACTCGACAACTTAGGTGGTCGGAGCTTCAGTTTACCCTGAGCTTCGAAGGGCTCCGACATCAAGTACTTCGCCATAATTGGGCTTTAGCCCCTGAGGAAAAGGTTTTGAGCCTTTTCCTGCAGCCTGCTACATCATCGGCACCTTCACGCCCGACTTCTTCGCGAACTCCATCGCCTCCGGATACCCCGCGTCCACATGCCGCGCCACACCCAGTCCCGGATCATTCGTCAACACCCGTTCGATGCGCTTGGCCATCTCCGGGGTGCCGTCCGCGCAGGTCACTTGCCCCGCGTGTTGCGAATAGCCAATGCCCACTCCGCCGCCGTTGTGGATGGACACCCACGAAGCCCCGCTCGCCGTGCTGACCAGCGCGTTCAGCAGCGGCCAATCCGCAATCGCGTCAGAGCCGTCCTTCATCGCTTCCGTTTCGCGGTACGGCGAAGCCACCGAGCCGCAATCCAGGTGATCGCGTCCGATCACGATCGGCGCCTTCAGTTCGCCCTTGGCCACCAGATCATTCAGCGCCAGCCCGAATTTGTCCCGCTCGCCGTAGCCCAGCCAGCAGATGCGCGACGGCAGTCCCTGAAATTTCACCTTCTTCTGCGCCATCTGGATCCAGCGCCTCAAGTGCTCGTTTTGCGGAAACATTTCCAGCACCAGCCGGTCCGTCCGCGCAATGTCCGAAGCCTCGCCCGAGAGCGCCGCCCAGCGAAACGGTCCTTTGCCCTCGCAAAACAATGGCCGGATATACGCCGGCACGAATCCCGGGAAGTCGTACGCGTTCTTCACGCCTGCCTCGTACGCAAACGTGCGGATGTTGTTGCCGTAATCGAAGGTCACCGCGCCCAGCTTTTGCAAGTCCAGCATGCCCTGCACATGCTCGCCTATCGCCCCCACTGCTCGCTTGCGGTACTCCTGCGGATTGTTCTTCCGCAATTCCAGCGCTTGTTCCAGCGTCATTCCGTTCGGCACGTACCCGTTGATCGGGTCATGGGCGCTGGTCTGGTCCGTCAGAATGTCCGGCACCACCCCGCGCTTGGCCAGCTCCGGAATCAAGTCCGCGCAATTGCCAACCAATCCCACCGACGTCGCTTCGCGCGTGCGCACCGCATTTTTCAGGATGCGCAGCGCTTCATCCAGCGAAGTCACCATCACATCGCAATAGCCGGTCTTCACGCGCCGCTTGATCCGCTCCGCATCCACGTCAATGCCCAGAAATGCCGCGCCATTCATCGTTGCGGCCAGTGGCTGCGCCCCGCCCATTCCGCCTATCCCGCCGGTCACCACCAGCTTCCCGCTCAGGTCGCCGCCAAAATGTTTCCGCCCGGCCGCAGCAATTGTCTCAAACGTTCCCTGCAAAATCCCTTGTGTGCCGATGTAAATCCAGCTTCCCGCGGTCATCTGCCCGAACATCATCAATCCGGCGCGGTCAAGCTCGTTGAACTTCTCCCAATTGTTCCAGTGGCCCACCAGATTCGAATTGCACAGCAGCACGCGCGGCGCGTACTCGTGCGTCCGAAACACCGCCACCGGCTTTCCCGATTGCACCAGCAGAGTCTCATCGCACTCCAGCGCCCGCAACGATTTCACGATGGCGTGGAAGCAGTCCCAATTCCGCGCTGCCTTTCCCGTGCCTCCATAGACCACCAGCTCCGCCGGCTTTTCCGCCACATCCGGGTCCAGGTTGTTCAGCAGCATGCGCAGCGCCGCTTCCTGTTGCCAGCCTTTGCAGGAAAGCTCCGTCCCGCGCGGCGCGCGAAATGGCCCCCGGCTGGTCGCCGGATCATTCAAAATCGGTGTGCTCACGCTCATGGCCTCTGCTCCTACTCCATCTTAACTCACCGCCAAACGCCCTTGAAAATAGCACACCGCGCCTCTACGCGCCTCAATTTGGCTGTCCACTGGCCCTCCGAACACTTGGTTCCTGATCGCTGATAACTGATATCTGATAACCGCCAAGCGTCAAAGAATTCCTGCCTCCGCGCCCGCGCTCGCCGCCAACATTGCGCCACCGTCCTCCCTTGCGGTACATTCATCCTCGCCCATGAACTACGGTACTCTCCCCTCTCGCTTCCTTCATGCCATTGACGAGCACCCCTCTCCTCGGGCGCAGCTCGTTCGCCGTTCCGAAGGCTGGGAACCCATCTCTTCCCAGGAATTCCTGCGGCGTGTTGCCGGGCTGTCCAACGCCTTGGTCGAACTCGGTGTGAAACCCGGCGACCGCGTCGGCCTGCTTGCCCCCAACTGTCCCGAATGGCATACCGCCGACTTCGCCGCCAGCGGTTCCGGCGCTGTCACTGTCCCCATCTACTTCAACGAGTCCGCTGACCGCATGGCCCATATCCTGAATCATTCTGGCGCGCAGGTTCTCTTCATCTGCGGCGAGGTGCAGCTCGCAAAATTCCTGCAAGTCCGCGGCGAACTGAAAGACATTCAGCAAGTCATCGTTGCCGAGGTGGGCGATAGTCTTCCTTCCGAGTATCTGCGCTACGAAACCTTGATCGCCACTGCCGGCGGCCCGGAAATCGCTTCCTATCGCATGCGCGCCGCCCAGGTTCTGCCCAGCCACCTCGCTTCCATCATCTACACCTCCGGCACCACCGGCGAGCCCAAGGGCGTCATGCTCACGCACACGAATTTCTGCTCCAACGTCACCGATTCGTGCCGTGAACTCGTCCTCAAGCCCAGCGTGGATCTGGCGGTTTCCTTTCTTCCGCTCGCCCACGTTTACGAGCGCACGCTCGATTACGTCTTCATTTTCGGCGGCTGCCCGGTGGCCTACGTTCCGGTGATTGAGAACGTCGCGCAGGCCCTCGTCGAGGTCAAACCCACCATGCTTGGCGCTGTCCCGCGCTTCTTCGAGAAAATCTACGCGCGCCTGGTGGAGCAGGGCACAAAGACCACCGGCGCCAAGCGCAAGCTGTTCAATTGGTCCATGAAGCTCACCAGGAAAATCGCTCCGTGGCGCTGCGGCGAAGGATCGGCCACCCTCGCCACCAAACTGCAGTGGGTCCTCGCCGACAAGCTGGTCTATTCCAAGATCCGTGCCCGCACGGGCGGCCGCCTCCGCCTTGTCATGTCTGGCGGTGCCCCGCTCTTTAAGGACTTGACGCAGTTTTTTTGGGCCATTGGCATTCCCATCTATCAGGGCTATGGTTTGACGGAAACCTCGCCCATCCTCACTTCCACCTTCCCCCAAAACCGCGTCGGCAGCTCTGGCCGCCCCATCGCCAACGTTCAGATTCGCATTGCCGACGACGGCGAAATCCTCGCCAAGGGCCCCTGCGTCATGCAGGGCTATTACAAAGACCCCGAAGCCACCCGCGCCGTTCTTTCCAAAGACGGCTGGTTCAGCACGGGCGACATCGGTTTCCTGGACAGGGACAACTACCTCTTCATCACCGACCGCAAAAAGGACCTCCTCAAAACCGCCGCCGGCAAATTTGTTGCCCCTCAGCCCATTGAAAACATGCTCAAAACCAGCCCGTACATCCTCAATGCCATGGTTGTCGGCGACCAGCGCAAATTCATCGTCGCCTTGATCGTTCCCAACCCCGCCACCGTCTCCGCCAAGCTCGCCGAGCGTGGCCTGAAATTCACTTCCGACGCGGAGCTCGCCGTCCACCCCCGCTCCTACGCCCTCATCGAACAGGAAGTCCGCCGCCTCACCACCCACCTCGCCTCCTACGAGACCATCAAGCGCTTCGCTCTCCTTCCCGACGACTTCACCTTCGATAGCGGCAGCCTCACCTTCACCATGAAGCTCAAACGCCGCGTCGTCGAAAAGCAGTACCACGACCTCATCGACAAACTCTTTTCCGACGTCTTCGAGCCACGCCCCGTCACCCGCGACTAACCTTCCTTCCCCTCTATCGTCTACCTCCCATTCCCGCCGCCTTCCTCGACTTGTCATCCCGCCTGCCCGCCGAAGGAGGGAGCGGAGCGACCCGATTTTCTCTTCCGCGCCGTAGTTTGGCGCGTCGGGTCGCGCAGCGCAGTTTGTGCGCCCCGTGCGCTTCGCCGGGGTCGAGGGATCTCTCTTCTGTTTCTCTTCCGCTTTTTTCTTCTGCTTTGCTCTTCTCCGTTTTTCTCTGTGTCCTCTGTGCTCTTCTCTCTGTGACCTCTGTGTTAAAAGTCCCCGGCTCGTTCGGTCCAGAGAATACTCGCCGTCTCCATTTACTGGAATCTCTCCCCGCGCGCGCCGCAGCCCACAATCTCTCACGTTGCCGGATTCTCTTCTCTCCTGCGAGAGTGGGCTTATGCCTTCCCTCAGAAACGCCCGCGCGGGTCGTGAGGAAGAGAAGGCTGCGATAGCCCTTGCATTGAAAATGATGTGATGCTAAAATGCATCACATGAGAAAAGCTACCGTTCGCGACTTGCGCTATCGTTTTCCGATCGTGGAGGAGCTCCTGCGTGAAGGAAAGGAAATCCAGATCACCAAGCGCAAGCACATTATCGCGCGCCTCCTGCCCCCCGCCGTCTCCGGCCCAATTCGCATGCCGGATTTCCGGTCTCGCATGAGAGCCATCTTTGGTAACAAAAAGCTCAAGATCTCTGGGGCCAAGCTCATTGCCCAGGACAGGGAGCGCTTTTGATTTTTTACGCCGACACTAGTTTTCTGGTCTCTCTATATGTTCCGGACGCGAACTCTTCCGCTGCAGTGGCTGCCGCCCGTTTACTCCGTTTCCCGCTGGTGCTCACCCCGCTCGGAGAGTTCGAATTTGCAAACTTCCTTGCCCTGCGGATATTTCGGAAAGAATTGACCGCTGCTCAGGCCGCATCTGTCCTTGCGCATTTTAGGCAAGACATTACGGCTGGTATCCTGCGGCTCGGACCTTTCCCTCTTGCAGTATTTGAGAAAGCGACGCATTTATCGCTGAAGCACTCCGCCCGCCTCGGTACGTGGACTTTGGACCTGCTCCACGTGGCGGCCGCACTTTCGCTGGGAGCCCGGCGTTTCTACACCTTTGACCGCAAGCAGGCAAGGCTTGCCCGTCTCCTGGGCCTGCGTGTTTTGCCTGGCTAGGCCTGATGAAGCTCGTGCCCGATGGCAAGCATCCCGTCTGGTTCAACGTCAAGTGGCTGCGCGATGCCCATCCCGATTGGTTCCGCGAAGATCTCTCCCAGCTTTTCGGCATGCTCGCCGCGCGGCAGATTCAGCCGGTCATCGCGGCCAGGATGCCGCTGCGCGAAGCCGCGCGCGCCAACGAACTCCTCGAAAAATCTCAAGTTTCCGGGGAAATTGTTTTGCTCTGCCAGGAATGAAACCACACGCGCCAGCCGGGTGCCCCAGGCACGGAGTGTGTGCCTGGGTCTTGGGTTACTCCTCCCTCTGCCTCCCAGCGCCATTTTTGTCTTTTTTCCGAAACTACTAACTTACAACTGAAAACTCTCTCCGGTGCCTGGGTCTTTGGTTTCTTTTCTGTCTGGGAACTAGCGTGTCCACTGCGGCCCCGACGACATCCGCGCGCCACCAAACGTTGTCATCCCTACCGAAGGGCCGTTGCCTTTGCGGCCTGAAGCGGAGGGGTCGTGGCAACCACTTTCGCTTAGGGAGCTTCTTTTGTTCCTCTCAATCGTCGTTCCGCCTGCCCTGAGCGGAGATACACTTCTCCGTCCCACGTTCTTTGTGAGATGAAATCCCTCTTCAACTTCGGATTTCAGGCTCAAATCATCCTGCCGCCGTGCCTCCCGGCGTCCTCGAACAGCGACAGCAGATTCGTCATACTGAACAATGCGCTCACCTGCTGGCTTGCGTTGATGATCTCGATCCGGCAGCCCCGCGTCCGCGCGCTCACGTACAACCCCACAACCGTTCCCAGACCCGCGCTGTCGATCTGCGGCACTCCCTGCAAATCCAGCACAATCCGTTCCGCTCCGGAATCAGCGGCTTCACTTCCTCCTTCAAGCAAGCTTGGCACGCTGCTGTCCGGGCTGACATTTATGCGTGAGTGCGTTCGCAGCCTAATTCGTCAACCCAAGGTGTTAGAACGGCGCCAGTTATATTTCTTGCGGTGGAGATTACTTGTCAACGTTCGGAGCCCAGGTCACGCCGCCGTCGTTCGTCTCGAAGCTCTGGCTGTGAGAAGCATTCCAGATAGATGCGCGCTTACCGTCCTGTGCATACACTCCCCCCACATCTTCCTGTATGGGAGAAGCGAGTTGCTTCCAATGCTTCCCCTTGTCGGTGGTGAGCAGGACGGTCCCTGCCTTCCCCACCACCCAGCAGACCTTTTCAGAAGGCGCGGAGCCCGCAGTGAGATCCGCGGTGACGCCGCTCTTCTGCAACACCCAGGTATGGCTGCTGTCGAAACTGAATTCGATCTTTCCACCGGGCCACACCCGCCACGCGTAGGCGTCGCCAGGGGCCACGATGATGACCCCGCCTCCCGGAAGGACGTCACGGGATGATTGCGATGGAATGCTCGCCGGGGTGGCATGCACGCTTTCCGTCACTTGGCTTGGTATTTTAGCTTCCTCATTCTGCTTCCCTGCCAACCTGCCCGGAATCGCTGCTCGGTCTGCGGCCACTGCGTTGCGCGCGCCAGAAATTGCTAAAACGCAAACAAACAAAATGCACACAGCAAGAAAACGCTTCATCCAAAACCTCCCTTTTAACCTCAAAAGCAGCACCATTGTATAAGCATATCGCCAGAATCAAATACCGTGCCACTCACGCTAGATCGTGAACTGACTCCTGTGCAGTCTCGTAATTGGAAACCGACCCCGGCGATACAGCCATCCATTCTCGCTCGCCGCAGGCCTGCCGGCCGCCCTTCCCTAGCTGCCGCCCCCGATTGTGGTATACCTGAATACGACCCTAGGAGAAATCGTTTGAAGCTCAAAGAAATGGTCTATCTTTTTGGCCTGAAGCCCACGCCGAAGACCTATCCCTACGAACTCCGCCACCTTGATCTGCCCACCGACGGCCGTATCACCTACGCACGATGGCTGCATCCCAAGGAGCTCGGCCGCCCAATGTCCCAGGAAGTTGTGGATGAGCTGCGCAAATTCCTGTCACCCGGCGATGTCGCCCTGGATATTGGCGCGCACACCGGAGACACTACCCTCCCCATCGCTCTCGCCACCGGCAAAACGGGCTGCGTCCTCGCTTTCGAGCCCAATCCCTACGTCTTCGCCATTCTTCAGCAGAATGCCGCCCTCAATCCAGAGAAGACGCGCATCATTCCGCTCATGTTTGCCGCTTCCCCTGAAGACGCTTCCCTCGAATTCCATTATTCCGATTCCGGATTCTGCAATGGCGGCAGCTTTGAAGGCATCAGCAAGTGGTTCCACTTCCATGCCTTCGCGCTGCAAGTGCAGGGCAGGAATGTTCATGCTCTGCTGAAGCAATCCTATCCGGAGCTGATCCCCAGGATTCGCTTTGTGAAGATTGACACCGAGGGCTACGAGCCGTTCGTCCTCGAATCTCTGCGCGAGTTGATCGCACAGACCAAGCCGTATATGAAAATCGAAGTCTACACGCACCTGAGCCGCGAGCGACGCCGCGCCTTGCACCGTTCCATCACCTCGTTGGGCTACACCATCCGCCGCATCATTGACGATAGCCACTACTGGGGCGAAGTCCTCGGCGAGGATGACATGAGCAACTGGCGCTGGTTCGACATCTTCTGTCTGCCCAACCCCGCCTCTTCCTGAGCCTGTTTCCGCATTTCCTTTCCGCACCACGAGTGTTCCGAGTTCCACATTCATAGAATAATTAAACATGTCATTCCGAGCGAAGCGAGGAACCTGCTTTTTCTGCTGTAATGTAATCACCTTCACAGGCGGGTTATGCAATACGTTCTAGTGTGCCGTCCCAGAAGTTTCTTGCATGTCTCTTTAGGAGGCCGGGGCTTCAGCCCCGGCGTAAAGTCCGTAAGAATTGGGCTTTAGCCCCTGAAGTCTTTACACCTCTGCACTCTATTTTCGGGCCACAACACTCGCTACCAGGGTCGGAACAGGAGATGCCACGTTATATCCACCGCCGCGTGCACCAGCGCCGACGCGAAAATCGAGCCGCTCTTTCGCCACGTCCAGCCATAGAAAATTCCCGCAATCGTCGCCAGCGCCACGTACCGCCAGTTCGGAAAGCCCAGGTTGGTGATGTGCGAAAAACCGAAGAGCAGCGACGCCGTCCACCATCCTGCCCAATCCGACCTGGAACTCCGCGTCAGCAAGTTTTGCAGCAGCCCGCGAAACAAAAACTCCTCCGGCCATGCCGTGAATACCAAGATCGCCACCGCGCTAAACAAGAAGCCGCTCCACCGCCCCCACTGCGGCGCAAACATGAGGAAGTGCATCCCCGTCGCCAGCGGGATCGCGATGCAAGCGAACACCACGAAGCTCCCCACCACATATAATCCCCAGCCTTTTCCCCATCCGATCGAATAGCCAATCCCCTTTAGCCGCCGCACCAGCACAAACGCCGCCAGCGCCGTATTCAGCGCCACAAGCACCGTCATCACATAGCCCAATCGCGCATGTGGAAAGGGCCACAGCCAGTGCGTTGGCCCGAACTTCAGAAACACCCAAAGGCCCGCCAGCGTCAAATAATCCTGCCACGCTCCCGCCGCCGCTCCTCGCGCAGACACGGCCAATCCCAACGGCACAAAGATCAGCCCCGCCATCACCCCTGCGCGCGCCATCGCAAACGTTCCCGTTCCCAGCAGGTACACTAGGTAAAACACAAACACGCATGCGCCCAGGAAAAATCCGCCGCTTGGCCCGAATTTCTCCGCCCATCCTTCCGCCACATCGTGCGCCGCGAACGCCAGCATCACCAGAAGGAAAAATGCAAACACGGTCAGCATCGTGCCAAACCCGCGCCCTCCATATCCCTGCCGCGTTGCATACAGCGCCCCGCCAAGGCACAAGCCCGCCCATATTCCCAACACCGCCCAAATCCCAAGCTGTCTCATCCCGCCTCTTCCTCACTCCACTTTTTCTCGTTTGTCCTGCATTCAAGTCCGGACCTTATAGCTTTCTTCATTGCGCACTAATTCTAATCTGAGCTTGCCCTCCACGCCCTTTCACTGATACGTAATGAGTAACCAGAGCGTCTGCACCAAGCGTTCCGGGAGGTTACTGGTCGCTGGTCATTTCTTATGGTTCCTGATAACTGATGTCTGATAACTGATATCTGAAAACCGATAACTCTTGACTCCAAACCATAACCACAAACCGACCGCTGGCAGCCAACATTCGACGCGCCTCTCCTACATCGACTGGATGCGCGGCCTCGCCTGCCTCCTCATGTTTCAAACCCACTGCTACGACTCCTGGCTCCGCCCCGATCAGCGCGACACCGCGTTCTTCCGATTATCGCAACTCGGTGGCACTCTTCCCGCGCCGCTTTTTGTTTTTCTTGCGGGCATTTCCGTTGCCCTCGTCACCGGCAGACTCCGCGAGAAGGGAATAGCCCGCAACGCCATTGCCCGCCAGTCCATCCTCCGCGGCGCCGAAGTCTTTGGCTACGGCATCCTCTTCCGCATCCAGGAATTTCTCCTCGCCCGTGGGTCCGCCCCCTGGACCGATCTCCTGCGCGTTGACGTGCTCAACATTCTGGGCCTTTCCATAATGTTGATGGGCGTGCTCTGTTGGCTTGCCTCCGCCGCCTCGCCTTCGCTCGCGCGCCGCCGCAGCGTCTTCGCCGCGCTCCTTACCGCCGCGCTCATTGCGCTGGCCACGCCGCCTCTCTGGACCACCTGGCGCCCGCGCTTTCTCCCCTGGCCCCTGGAGTCCTACATCAATGGCGTGCACACGTTCAACGAGCCGCAGCACTGGCTCTTTCCGATTTTTCCCTGGGCCGCCTTCGCTTTTGCCGGGCTCGCCGTAGGCTTCCTCATTTTTTCGGACTTTGCCCGCCGCCGCGAGTCTCTTTTCTTCGCTCTCCTTGGCCTCGCCGGCATGTTTGCCAGCGTTCTCTCCGTGCTCTTTGATTCTTCGTCCATCCGGTTTTATGCCGTTTACGACTATTGGCACTCTAACCCCGATTTTCTTCTCATGCGCTGTGGCGTGCTTCTCGTCATTCTCTCGCTTGTGTACTTCTGGTGCCGCTTTGGCTTCGCACAAAAGCGCTTCAGCCCGCTCATCCAACTGGGCAACACTTCGCTCCTTGTCTATTGGGTGCACATCGAATTCGTTTACGGCTCTTTCTCCATCATGCCCAAGCGCGCCTGTTCCATTCCCCGCGCCACTCTGGGCCTCGCGATTATCTTCCTCTCCATGCTGGCGCTCTCCCTCCTGCGCACTCGTTGGAAGCGCTTCTCCCAAAAAACGAAAAGCGCTCCCACCGCACCGGAGCGCCCCATCCCAGTCAAATCTTAGATTTCTGCTTCCAACACTGTCATGCCGCTTGCCCGCCGCAGGCGGGAGCGGAGCGACCCGAGTTTTTCTTCGCGCCGTAGTTTGGCGCGTCGGGTCGCCTAGCGCGATTTGTGCGCCCTGTGCGCTTCGCCGGGGTCGAGGGATCCCTCTTCCGCCCTTGCTCTTCTCTGTGCCCTCTGTGTTCTTCCCTCTGTGACCTCTGTGTTACAGTCCCTTTGCTTTGTCCTGCGAGCCTTCGCGCACTCGCTTCTGTCGCCTATTGCGTCTTCCCTGCTGTTCCGCTCTCCTTCGCCGCCGCTGGCAACCTGATAATCACATCTCCCGGCCGCGCCTCATGCAACTCTTCCCGCGCAATCTTTTCAATGGTTTGCGGATCCGTCTTCAAATCCTTGACGTCGCCCTCGAGCGCCGCATTTTCCTTGTTCAGCCGCTCGATCTCTGTTTTTACTTTCTCAATTTCTTGCTGCTTCTGGTTCATGGCCAGGAATCCGTGCGCGCCGAATACATTGTGCACCAGCAACACGGCCACAAACACCGCCAGCAGGTGCCGCCCGTAATGCTGCGCCAAGCCCTTCCATTTTTCCTGTGATTGCACCGTCATCGGTCATCTCGCATCGTCATCGTGCGATCCATCCCCAACAATGAATCTTCTTCCACTCGCCCGCTCACCGATACACATATTCTCCTTGTCCGTGTCGAACCCTCCACCATCTCCCTCCGTCGCCCATTTGCCTTTTCTTCTTCCCAATAGCGTCCGGCTCTGGCTCCCATCCCCTCCTCGTATACAATCATTCACAGAAAGGATCCCCATGCCACGCGCCAAGCAATTCCGCCTCGTTCTGGTCACCTGCGGCTCTCTCCCCGAGGCCCGCAAAATTGCCCGCGCCGTCGTCGAGAAACACATCGCCGCCTGCGTCAACATCCTCACCGCACCTGTGGAATCGCTCTACACCTGGAAGGGCAAACTCGAACGTTCCCGCGAACACCTGCTCCTCATCAAAACCACCGCCAAGCGCGTCAAAGCCCTCGAAAGGGAAGTCCTCCGCCTGCACTCCTATGAAACTCCCGAATTCCTCGTTCTGCCAATCGCCGCAGGCGCGCCGACTTATCTGGCCTGGCTCGCCCAAAACACGTAGGTGTCCAGCATTGCTGGACCCCATCTCGCCACCATCCCTTTGATTTTGCTGAGATTCAGCCGGCATCTTTTGTGGCGCGCGTTTCAATCTCAATCAGTTCTTTGTCTGAATAGTTGAGCAAGAATTTCGCGTGGGTTCTAGCGCCCTTGGCGATTGCAAGCACACTGAGAACAGCACGGATTGTGTCGGCGTCCTTCGCTTTGAAAATTTCACTTGCACCAAGTTCGGCAAGCTCTCGAATGGACTGAAAGTAGCCTCGCTGCAGAAATCTTGGGATCTTCGGATTCTTGCCTGCGGTTCGAGCCAACTCGATCACCGCCACTAACGCGTAAGTGTTCCAGTCAGCTCGCCTATGTTGGCGATGAATCCTGATCAAATGAGGTACGGCGGCGTAGGAAGCTCCTCCAACGTCTCCTTGGTGATGCAATTCTTCCCACAGAGTTTGCCAACTCCTCGCTACCTCTTTACCCGCCCGGAGTCTAGAAAGCGCAGGGCGAGGGTCGAAGGGAGTTTTGTACCCTCCCTCAAAGCTCCGCCACCGTTTGTCAGAGAGACTAAGCATGGTTGTAGTTCGCCAAGCGAGCCGAATACCGCTACTAAACGTACAGCAGCGCCTGATCCAAATCCGCAATAATATCTTCCACGTCCTCGATCCCCACGCTCAGCCGCACCAGGCTATCCGTAATCCCTACGCGATCCCGCACTTCCCTCGGCATGGACGAGTGTGTCATCTGCGCCGGCAGCGATATCAGCGACTCCACGCCGCCCAAACTTTCCGCCAGCGCGCAAATCTTCACCTGATTCAGGAATCGCCGCGCCGCCCCTTCTTCTCCCAGATCGAACGCCAGCATCGCTCCCGGCCCCTTCTGCTGCTTGCGCGCCAGGTCATGCTGTGGGTGCGACGCCAGCCCCGGGTAATACACCTTCCGCACTTTCGGGTGCGCGTCCAGGTGCCGCGCCACCGCCAGGCCATTCGCGTTGTGTTGCAGCATGCGCACCGCCAGCGTCTTCAGCCCGCGCGACGTCAGAAAGCAATCCATCGGCGCCAGCCCCGCTCCCGCCGATTTTTGTATGAAATAAATTTTCTCCGCATCTTCCGGCCGCGTCAGGATCACCGCTCCGCCCATCGCGTCGCTGTGTCCGTTCATGTACTTCGTCATGGAGTGCACCACGATGTGCGCCCCCAGTTCGATCGGCCGCTGCAAATACGGCGTCAGGAAGGTGTTGTCCACCACCAGCATCGTCTTCCGTTCATTCGCCAGCTTGGCCATTGACGAAATGTCCGTGATGCGCATCGTCGGATTTGTCGGCGTTTCGACGTAGATCATCTTCGTGTTCGGCCGCAGCGCTCCCAGCACAATCGCCGGGTCCGTCGTGTCCACGAAGCTGAACTCCAGTCCAAAGTGCACCAGCAACTGCGTCGTCAGCCGGTACACGCCGCCGTACACCGCTTCCGAGAGCACGATGTGATCGCCCGGCCTCAGCAACCGGAACACGGCATCAATTCCGGCCATCCCCGACGTAAACACATACGCGCTGTGCCCGCCTTCCAGCTTCGCCACCGTGCGTTCCAGCGCCTTGCGGTTCGGGTGATTTGTCCGCGCGTAGTCGTAGCCGCCCTTCGGCTTCCCCAACTCCTCATACACATATGTGGTGGTTTGATAGATCGGGGCGGTCACAGCGCCTGTTGTTGGATCCGGTTCCTGTCCCACGTGTATGGCGTTCGTCGCAAATCCCATGCTCTTCTCCTCGGTCTTCTGCAAAATCCGTGCCTAATTTCGTAAGCTGCCGCCAACCGCTTGCTGCAGCGGACCCTGCTGCTCCCTGCATTGCCAATCTTTGACCGCACGCTACCCGCTTCATTCTACAAGGAAAAACCACCGCCATCCGTATTCGTTGCACCAAAAGCTACCGAAGTTGCAAGAGCCTCCGCCGCCATTCAAATTCGCCTTAACTTTCTCGACCCGCAATCTCTTGTACCTCCTCCTTCTCCTCTTGACCTTTCTCCTGCTTCCGTGGACGATGAGGTGGACAGCTATGCGACACTACCGCTCGTCATTCGTATTCTGCACTTTGCTCTTCACCCTGGTTGGCGCCCTTCCTCTCCCCGCTCAGCAGGATACGCCGCCGCCTCCCAAAAACTCCGCTCCCTCTCCGGAAAATCGCCTCACCGTTGAAGTCACCGGCGGCGACGCCAACAAGCCCGTCGAAAACGCCAGCGTCTACCTGAAGACTTTCGAGGAGCACCGCCTCAAGGACAAGAAGACCGAGATCAGCGTCAAGACCAATCAGGAAGGCATCGCGCACATTCCCGATGTTCCCCTCGGCCGCGTGCTGATCCAGGTCGTCGCCGACGGCTGGAAATCCTACGGCCACTGGTACGACATCAGCGATCCCAAGCAAACCATCTCGATTCATCTCGATCGCCCTCCCAAGTGGTACTAATTCGTCCCGTCCTCGCTTACGCCCACGTTCTCTTCCCGGAGTTTCTCCTTGGCGCTTCCAATTGCCATTCTCTCAGCACCTTCCGCGGAATTTTCTGAAACATTCCTCTCCCGATTTGTTACAGAACTCTTTTTTCTTTTCCTGGTCGTTCGTGACCCAGGTCACATCGCCGCAAATCTTCTTCCAAAATTGTTTTTCTTCTCCTGCACTTGCCCAATTTTTGTGCAAACCGCATCATCGTGTTGAATTTCGCGGAGTTATTTCCTCTTTTCCTTCACTTTCCACAAGCTTATCCACGCAAATGTGCAAAACTTAATCGCATTGAAAATTCTTTGCTTGCACTTCGGCATCGTGCGTGCTCCGTACTTCCTCCGTTCTCTTTTTCCATCCTCTTTGACCCGTTCAAATCCCTGGTGGTACAGTTCTTTCTGTGGAACTCTCCATGGCCGATACCTACGAAGGTCCCTTTTCGCTCCTCCAGATGCTCTGGGGCAATCTCACCGCTCGTCCCCTGCGATGCTTCCTCTGCATTCTCGCCATCGCCATCCAAGTCGTTTTAATTCTTATGATTGTCGGCCTCACCTCCGGTGTCCTCAACGAATGGGGCAAGCGCACCGAAGGCGTTGGCGCGGATATCCTCGTTCAGCCGCCTAACTCTTCCATCTTTTTTGCTTTCTCCAGTGCCGTGATGCAGGAATCGCTCGCGGATGAGATTGAAAAAATCCCCGGCGTCGATGAAGTCGCCCCCACCCTGATCATCGCTGATCCCAAAACCCTGATAAACATTTTTTGCATTGACTACAAGCGTTTCAACGCCTTGAGCAAGGGCTTTCTCTTCCGCGCTGGCCGGCCCTTCCAGGCCCCCGACGAAGCCATCGCCGACGACATCGTTGCGCAATCGCGCCACATCAAGGTCGGCGACACCTACACGCTTCTCAATCATCCCTTCAAAATCACCGGCATTGTCGCCCATGGCAAAGGCGCCCGCTTCTTTATCCCCTTACGCACCGGGCAGGACATCGTCGGCGCCGATAAACGCGTCTCCATGTTCTTTGTTCGCAGCAAGGGCGACACCGAGGGCACCCGCGCCGAAATCCTGAAGCTCGACCCGGAAAACCGCGTCCGCTCCATGTCCGAATACGTTTCCCTGATGAACTCCTCGAATCTCCCCGAACTCAAGCCCTTCATCCGCACCATGGTTGGCCTCGGTGTCGTCATCAGCTTTCTCGTCGTGCTCATGAATATGCACACCATGATCCTGGAGCGCACCCGCGAAATCGGCATTCTCAAGGCGCTGGGCTTCTCCCGCTTCGATATCATCAAGATGCTTCTCGGCGAGACGGCTTTCCTCACCATCGCCGGAAGTCTCGCAGGCATCGCCATCACTTTCCTCGCCCAGGCCATCCTCAAGCAGACCAATCCCGGCCTCTCCATCCTTCTCACGCCTGGCTGGATCTTCGGCTCCATTTTTCTGGCCTTGCTCGGGGCTGCCTTGGGTGCCACGGTTCCCGCACTTCGCGCTTCCGGCTTTGATCCCGTCGAAGCGCTTGCGTACGAGTAGTTCCTTCCGCGCAACTCCTTACGTTTTCCTCAGCCCTATCGTTGCGTCGGCCTCGCGAAACTGGTATGAGAAGGGCGTACTTTTGTGTCGGGTCCCGCCCGATGGCAGAACTGGCTGGTGCGGTCCTCAAGGAGAACACCATGAAGCGTTGTTGTCTCGGCCTTACTGTGCTCGCAATTTGTCTCTTCGTTGCTTCCGCAGCGTCCGCCCAAATGGGCATGGACATCTTCAAAAAACCCGACATCGCCAAGGCTTTCAATCCCGTCGTCGGTAAAGGCGCCCAGTACCTCAACACCACGACATCTTCAACCGCTAAGAAATCAAGCACCATGGAGATGTCCATCGTCGGGAAGGAATCCTTCCAAGGCAAAGAAGGCTTCTGGATGGAATTCGTGATGACCGATGAGAAGAATCAAGCCTTCGTCGGCAAGGCTCTCTTTACCACTGCTGACTTCCAGTTTCACCGCATGATTATGCAAATGCCCGGCCAGGGAGCCATCGAAATGGCCTTCAATCCCACCGCCGCGCACCGGGAGAAAACGGAAGAAAGCCTGAACGAGTGGCACTCCGTTGGCACCGAGAGCGTTACCGTCCCCGCTGGCACTTTCTCTTGCGAGCACTGGCGCAATGACAAGAGCAATTCCGATATCTGGACCAGCGACAAAATCACTCCCGTTGGCATGGTCAAGGAAGTGACTCCTAACGCCAGCATGGTTCTTACCAAAGTAATTACGGATGCCCAGGATCGCATCACTGGCCCCGTTAGGCAGTTCGATATGCAGCAGATGATGCAGCAGATGCAACAGCAGCATCAGAAACCATAAGCCGCCGTTTCTACTTTCGCGCGATCCCAATATTCGGGGAGCGCCAGTTTTTCTCTGGCGTTCCCCTTCCTTTTTTCATGGCTTGGTTCTCCGCTGCGCATATCCATCGTGGAGCGGCGTGCATCAAACTAGGGGGTCGGTGCTCATGATACCGGAAAAATTTCTGTCCGCCAAAATCCTCGACCGCCGTGTCGTTGCCGATGATCTCTTCCTGCTCCATGTGGACCCGGGCGGCCCGTTTTCCTATCTCGCCGGCCAGTACGCCACCCTGGGCGTCGAGGTGGGCGGCCAGCGCATCGAACGCGCCTACTCGCTCTGCTCCTCGCCCTATGAAAATGTCCTGGAGTTCTTCGTCGAACGCGTCCCCAACGGCGAGCTCACTCCGCTCCTCTATGCCATGGATAAGGGCGCTCCTCTTCTTCTTCGCCGATTCGCCAAAGGGCGCTTTACCCTGGACCTCCGCAGCGGCCGCAAAAATCACCTTCTCCTGGCTACTGTCACCGGCGTCGCGCCCTACGTTAGCTACATTCGCACCGTTCGCGCGGACTGGAAGAAGGGCGGTACTCCCATGCCCGGTGAGCACCGGCTTTTCTGCATTCAGGGAGCGAGCCGCTCCTGGGAATTTGGCTATCGCGATGAGCTGGAGAAGTACGCCGCCGAGGCGCCCTGGCTGAAGTACGTGCCTGCCATCAGCCGTCCTTGGGAAGATCCCGGCTGGCAGGGCGAACGAGGCCGTGTGGACGACCTCGTCCGCAAGTACATCCACCTTTGGGGCCTTACGCCGGAAGACACCACGGCCTATCTTTGCGGTCATCCGGGGATGGTGGGGAGTGGCCGCGGCATTCTGTTGCGCGCCGGCTGGTCCAAGCAGGCCATTCAGGACGAAGTCTACTTCCAGCCCCCCAAGGAAGCTTCCGCCCCCTCCTGACCCGAATTCCTCACAACAATCTGTCTCGCCACAAAACCCCGCAATGCCCGTCTTCCACCTGCCCTGTAGCTCAGGCCTTCAGGCCTGGAGCTTTTTCCTGGGTTTGCCTTGTGGCACAGTCACTCCTGACTGTGTTCTTGGGTTTGCCTTTTCTTGGGCTTGCTTTTTCCCCTGGCGGGGTCGAGCACCGCTCAACCCCATGTCGGCAAGGTCTAAGCACTCTTGTAATTCCGAGCGGAGTCCGCGAAGCGAGGTACGGTTTTCCATCGCACGCTTTTTGTGCGATGAATCTGCTTTTTCCGCTGAGCTATTCTACTCGCCCGCAAACGCATGCCTCGCATGCCGCGCGTGCCATTCCTCGGCCTGTGCGCTCCTCGACGCATCTTCCAGCCGGTCGGCAACATCCATCATCGTTTCGACGGGCACTTGCACGTGCACGGTCTCGTCGTCGCCCAGCACATCAATGCGCAGCTTCCCGTTCACCGTGGCGATGTGTACGTGCTGCTCCTCGTCGGTCACGTCAATAAACTCCGCATTCGGGTACTTTTGCAGTTCCTTCGCCAAAACACGCAACACCGGCAAGTACGGCTTCGCCTGTTCCGCCGCCTGTTCCAGTGGATGCTGCGGCGCGAGCCTCGCCACCCGCATCCCCGCGGACACCGTTGTGGCAGGCACCCAAAAGTGCACGTGCGACCCCCCGGGCCGCTGCTCGTCCACGTCCACGCGGACCACACCTTCGTGAAACACGTAGGCCGTGGTCATCGCCAGCGTTGCTCCCAATCCCAGTGCGACTTTTGCCAGCACCAGCATGATCGTTTCTCCTCGTCGCTCGCCTATTCCGTCGCGTTCTTGGAGTCGATCCAAATGCGCACATCGTTTTCCGCGTCCTTCACGGTCACAAGTTCCGTGTCACCGTGCGCGGAGAGCGCCCGCAAGGCCGCCACCAGGTCCAGCTCATCTTTCCCCGCGGAAAACAGTGCGTCCACGACCTTCATCGGAACCCTAATCTCTACCTTGGATTCCACCGCCTCGCTGGCCTTCGCGCCCTTCGCCACGTCTTCCTTGGCCGCTGCCTTCTTCGCCTGCTCTTTGTCGGTCACGAAGATGTAGAGCATCCCATTGCTCTTGGACACCCGGACGTTATCCTCGTTGCTCTGCACGGTGACGTACTCGCCGTCCCTGGCCATCCGCACGGCATCCAGAATCGCGCGCAGGTCCACGTCCTTCACTTGGTCGGACTCGATGCGCACCTTCCCGTCGTGCAGCCTGTCTTTGTTGATGGCAGGCAAGACCTTTTCGGCCAATTCGATGGGCACATTGATCCGCACCACCTCGCCTTTGGCCTCTCTGCTGGTGACGCGTATGTGGATCCATTGATCCGTGTCGGTGGCCGCCTGGGCCAGGCTGGCCGCAGGAGCCAGGGCGAATAGGCCCAGTACCAGGATCGCCGCTGCTTTAAGGAATCCCCGAGTGCAAAGGTTCATGATGAACCTCCTTTGCATTCTTGTACGCACAATCCCCCCGGAATGTTCCCGCCGTCCCCTTTCTTTGCCGAGATAAGACCGGACTCGGCCATCCGGCAGCTGAGGTCATGCTTGGCTACTGAAATAGCCCTTCTCTGTAGGAGGCCGGGGCTTCAGCCCCGGCGCAAGGGTATCAAAAGGGTTGGGCTTCAGCCCCTGAAGAAAGCCTCTTCCGTCGTTTTTCAGGAACCCGGCGCGTCTCGTTTATCTTGGCCGGCTGATCTGCAGGATCGTCTCGGCGGGCCCTATCCCCGTAACCTTTCTACCCCTCCTTACTTAGGGGTGTTTGGCTCTTCTTTGATTTCCTTGGCCTCGCCCATCTTCACGGTGCTGCCGTAACGCTTGTAGTTCGAGTACTTCACCGTCATGCGGATGTGCACATCGCCGCTGCGGAAATGCAGGTAGTCGTCGGCGCGCGTGAACACGGGAAACCAGTAGCCCTTCTCGATGTTTTGCCGGTAGGTGCGGAACCGCGGGAAGACGTTTTCATTGCTCTTGGTGATGATGTCCGGCACGGCTTTTCCATCGGTCATCACAATCTGCAAGTCCTTGTCGTCCACCCACACGCGCCCCTGAAAATAGCGTTGGTTTTTCTCAATCGTCTTGGGCGCCACGTCAAACACGTACGTCGAAAGCTCGTCCACCTGCTGCCGCCCCACATAGGTCACGTTGTACTTCGGCAATTCCGTCGTGGTCAGCACGAATGGCTGCACGTTGCGCACGTCGTCCAGGTCCTGCTGGCTCAGCGAAATGCGCCGCAGCGTGTCCGGCGGAGCGAACTTCACCTTTTCGAAGCGTTTCCCGTCCGGCGTGAATATGATGTCGCTCACCATGCGATATTCGCCGTCCGGCCGCCCGTCATCGTCAATCGTCTGGATCGCAAAACCTTGCGTGTACGTGTAGTTGTCCCGTTCGTGCCGGAACTCCGTTTCGCGCTCGGCAAAGCGCTTGATGATCTCCGCCACGGGTTGGGAAGGCGGGTCATTGGTGATGGGATTGTCACCCGGCGAATGCAGCCGCTCAGGTGGGCCGGGCTCCTGTGCGGGTTCGGAACTGGGCGGGCTGGCCGGCGCGGGCTTGGCCTTGGGCGGCGTGGTCATCGGGCCCGGCATATCTTGCGCCGCGGCCGGCAGCGCCAGGAAAAGGGCAGCGGCTCCCAGGACAATAAACGGTTTCAGGCACATCGTCCTGATGGCATTAGAAAGCTTCAAGGCTATCCTCCACTCACAGTTCTTGCTGATACAGTATAGGATTTTAGCAGGGCCGCACGGGTTGCACGGCGGAATCTTGCACGGCAGAATGTTGCACTCCGGAAACCGGTGTAACCTTTGACGACTGAGCCACTCCCACTAACGTGGTGTCCCTGAGGTCTCTGGCTCTTCTCTTTAGGAGGCCGGGGCTTCAGTTTACCCTGAGCCTCGAAGGACCCCGGCGCAAAGCCCGAGAAATGAAGCGGGCTCGGTAGACCCTGGGCTTCAGCCCAGGGCGCGAAGCGCCCCTGAAGACTCTGAGCTTTTTCGTGGTGTTTTGGAACAGAATACTGGTTAAGGCAGGTAGCCCTGCGCCTCTGGGCTTGGCTGGCGGAGACAGGTACCTTACATAAGGAGTCGAACAGGGAGACTCGCTTCACCGGGCCTCCTGAATATCGCGGATGCAGGAAGATCGCCAGCACGAAGCGGAGCTCATCCGGCGCATTCTCGCCGGGGAAACGGACTTGTTTCACGAACTCATCCGCCCCTACGAGAAGATGGTCTACGTCACCCTCTTTACCATGCTGCGCAACGAATCCGAAGCGGAAGACGCCGCGCAGGAAGCCATGATCAGCGCGTTCCGCTATCTCCACACCTTCCGCGGCGACGCCAAGTTCAGCACCTGGCTTGTCACTATTGCCATGAACGAAGGGCGCCAGCGCCTGCGCAGGCTCAAACGCGCCGCCGAGGATTCGCTCGAGGACACTGTCGAGGAGCCCGAGGGCGATTTCACTCCTGCCTTCCTCACCGATTGGCGGGAGATTCCCCTCGAGGCGCTGGAGCGCCAGGAATTGCGCCAGAAGCTGCGCGAAGCCGTGAACTCGCTTCCCAAAATTTATCGGGAGGTTTTTGTGTTGCGTGATTTGCAGGAAATGAATCAAGAGGAAACCGCCGCGGCCCTGGGGATTACCGTCACGGCCGTGAAGGTGCGGTTGCACCGCGCGCGCATGATGTTGCAAAAGAACCTTGTTCCGTACCTGCAGGGAAGCGTCCCGGCGCGGAAAAGCTTCTTCGGGAGGTTGTTCCAATGAACTTGATGTGCAAACGCGTTTGGGAACACATCTCGGAATTTCTCGATGAGCAGCTCACGCCCGAAGAGCGCGCCGAGATCGAGAAGCATCTGGAAAACTGCGAAGTCTGCTCCGCGATTCTGGACTCCACGCGCAATGTGCTGATTCTCACCGCCGACGATCGCACGTATGAATTGCCCGTCGGCTATAGCAAGCGCCTGCATGATCGCCTGCAAGAAGCCCTCCACCAAAATCCACACCCCGGCAAAAATTCCCGCAACTGATAAGCCCAATGCCTAGGATTTTGTCGTCAGGCTGAAAGCTAGCTCTAGCCCGGGAACGCCAATCTCCCGATTGGCGGCTGGCGAAACGCCATCCCCCCAAATGGCGTTCCTAGCAGAAAACCATGAAGGACGAAGAAAACCCAAGACCCAGGCTCAAAACCTGAGCCTGGGGCACCCTCCGTGTTTGGCTATTCCTCGACGGGTTCAGAAAGGGCCTTCGCTTTCACGTATCTCGCGACGAAGAAGCCAAGTCGATCAACCCGGGCCGCCTTCCGTCTGTGTGATCCTGTCTATGCCTGGCCCTTGTAGATTCCTCTTGATAGGAAGTGCGACAATGTGCTCATGCCCGCACACTTTGTAATCCTTCCAGGCTTGGCTACGTGGTTGAAAATCGTGATAGGCCTCGTGGCTGCTGTGCTCGTTGTGGCTGGTGTAGCCCTTGCGGTTCGCGCCGCGATCGCCTCACGTATCGGGAGAGCCGACGCCATTGCGTGCCCTCCCGGCATTGCGTGGAGCGGTTACGTGAACATCAACGGTGTTCCCCAGTGGATGCTGATCCGTGGCGAGGACTCGCGCAACCCGTTACTCCTGTTTTTGCATGGCGGACCAGGCATGCCCTTAACGATGCTCGCAGGGCGCCGCTATTCGGCCGAGATCGAAAAGCACTTTGTCGTCGTCCATTGGGAGCAGCGGGGCGCGGGCAAGTCGTACAGCGCGGCACTCGAGCGGACACCCCTCACGAACGAGCAACTCGTCAGTGATGTGCATGCGGTCTCGCTTTATCTTCTCGCGACATACCAGCGGCAAAAGTTGTATCTTCTTGGCCACTCTTGGGGGGCGTTGCTCGGCATCATCGCCATCACCGATCATCCCGAACGGTATCACGCCTTTATTGGAATCGGGCAGTTCGTGAATGCCCTCGAGCAAGAGCGCATCTCCTTGCACTTCGCGCTGGACTACCTCAAACGTAAGGGTGACATGGCGCGTTTGGCCAAGCTTACGGCGCTCGGAGAGCCGCCCTACTCCCGGCCTTTCGAGGATATTCCCAAGCAGCGTGCCGTGCTGTGGCGCGCCGGCGGCTCCTTGGGGCAGGGCTGTCCGTTCACTAGGTTCGTGCGAGATGCGCTCGTGTCTCCGGGTTTTGAACTCCTCGGCATGTGGCGCTTCTCTAAGGGGATCAAATACAGCACGCGCGGCGTGCTCAACCAGACGTATTGGGATTGGGCGCTCGACAAAACCCATCGAAAGTTTTCCGTCCCCGTATGCTTCTTTATCGGCCACCTGGATTACAACACTCCCTTCGAACTGGCCGAGCGCTATTTCGATGCGCTTGAGGCGCCGAAGAAAGAGAAGGTCATCTTCGAGCGTGCTGCGCACATGATCCCCTTCGAGGAGCCCGAACGCTTCAACCGCGAAGTGGTCCGAGTTTTCGCTCCGTCATCACCCCAATAGTTGCGGGGCGCCCGGTCCGAATTCAGTTCATTGCTGCAGGTGCGCTCGTCGCGCGTCCAGGGACCACGCTCCACCACCCACCGAAATCAGGAAGAGCAGCGAACAGAACATCGCGAAGTCGGTGCGCGCGTCGCTGACCATGTACCAGAATCCCTGGCCGGCGCGAAACAGCTCCGGAACTTTGGTCGTCGCAATCGCCGTGGTGATCACAATCAACAGCGGAACAGCGGCTGCCCTGGTCCAGAGTCCGAGCAAAACAAGCACGCCACACGCGACCTCAAAGGTTCCCACAAAGTGCGCCGTGAAATATGCATGAGGAAATCCAATCCTCGTGAAACGCCCCACACCCATAGTCGGGTCGCTGTACTTCAGAATGCCCTGCGAAAAGAAAATCAGCCCGACCGCCAGGCGGATCAGCAGGATGCTTCCCGAACCTTGCGGGCGGCTGAAAAAGAACCGATAAAGTGAGTTCATATCGTTTGCTCATTCCATCCCAAGGCGAAGAAACATAGCTGTGCCGGGTCATCTTTGATCGATTCAAAAGTCTCCCGAAGTTATGGCAGCGCGTCAAGCCTGCGCCGCCTGTTGCGTCCGCGGGAGATAGGGCCTAGCATGTGGTCATGAGCAAAGCGAAAGACTTCGAGCTTGAAAAGCCCGATCCCGTCATGGACGACGAGGACGAAAAGACTTTAGCCGCCATTGACGAGGGTCTCCGCAACGCCAAAGCTGGCCGCACGGTACCCATCGAAGAAGTCCGGAAACTGCTGCCCAAGTGGATCGCTACACTTTCCTCAGGCAATAACCTTTGAAGTTTCTGATAGCTGGCTAGTTTTAGACCTGTCGCCACTGGAGGGAGATGGCCGGGAGCGGCGGAACGATAAAAGTCAGAAAAGTGAGTGCCTCACCGGGTCAGGCCTCCGCCATGCGCCCTAGACCGCGTACGGGCGCGCACGCAACCCGACCTTGCTGACTCCATTCTTAGCGGCTTCTTTCTCAAACCCCTTGCCGGCGATGCGGACATAGATCCAATGCCAGAGAGCCGAGGGCACGAACGGAATGGGGCTCTTCTTGATCATTCTCACCGCTTCCGCTGGCACGGGGAGCCCTTGGGCCAAGGATGCGGCAGTTAAATCCAAGGCTGCGAACACATGCTTAAGGGGTGGACGCGAACGCTGCGCCTCATTGGGAGTCTGGCCGCCGACCATCTCTCCTCCGCCCAAGGCAAGACCACCGGCCCATGCGAGGCCGCATTGGGTGGTGAACTCTTGGCAGATGGCCAATGCCACCGCATTCTGGTGCGTCTCGGGAAAGCCGCTATTTACAATACCCACAAACCGCTGCTGGGACGACTCGGGACTTGCACGCCGTTGGGCGGAAATCATGGCCAGTGCCTTGGTCACGAGATAGGGCAGGGAATCAACGTACAGCGGGAAAACCAAAAGGATCAGCCGGGCGCGTTCCACCGATGAAAGCAATTCGCGCTGCCCCTCTTCGCGATTCAGGCTGGCGCGGAGTGTCAGCGATTCAGTTTCCCAACCCTGCTCCTTGAGGCGTTCCAGGACGTAGCCTCCAAGAACGCTCGAAGTGCTGGGCTCATTGGTTTTGGGGCTGCCTACAATGAGTAAAGCGCGCCGCACGCTGTCCGGACCAGTGGGCGTGGCAACGGCAACCGGCGGAGGCATCAGCGACGCGGCAAGCTCGCCGAAAGGCAAACCGTCGTTCCTTGTCAAGAGTGTCTGAAAGCGCTGGCGGAGCGCATCGGCGTCATCCGTGGTGAGAACGACCTCCGCGGCGTAGCTCGGGGGATGGAAATTGATGGCGTTGCGGCCGGCCAGAGTCTTGAAGATATGAGCCTCATGTGAGTTGGGACGGCGCTGGACTCCAACCATCAAAAGACGCGGGCGATGTGCATAGCGGGGCGGGTGGTGAACTTCCCCGTGATCCATCATGAAGTACGGGGAAGCGACCTGGACGAGCCGGTCTATCATTTTCTTCAGGTCCGGCGAGTAACCCCCGAAAGTCACGGGCGTAAACCAAATCGTTATGTCGCTCTGGATGATGGCCTTGGCGACCTCGCGGCCGGCATCCGCCTCAACACACATTCCTGGTGTCTTCACCCAACATCCAAAACAACCAAGGCAGTGGGCCAGTTTCATTTCGCGCAAGGGAAAAGTCGCGATGTGAGCGCCGTCTCCTTTGAGCACGTCGGACAACACGCCGAGAATGGGCGAGAGGTCATGATCGGAAGATGCGGCGCCATCGAGAATTACGACTTTCTGCGGGGGCATGTAGATTCCTCCTGGCAGCAAGGCCGCCACCTCTAGGGTTTGGCGGGTTGCGCTGGCCCAAGGATAAATACGCGCGGCACGATATCAAGATATCAGTTGGGAGAGTCCCCGGCGATTAGTGAATTGTAAACAATCTGGTGGTCCAAGCCGTCCTTGATGACCACCCGGCGCCGTCTCGGTTCATTAAGCATGGGCCGCCTGCCGCAGTGTGATGAAAGGCAGGTGGGTGGGCTCTTCGGGTCACCCGGGGTGAGGATTCAGGCTTGCCGCCACTTCAGGAAGAGGGCGGCGAGCGGCGGCAACGTCAGCGCGAGCGACTGGCGACGCCCTTGCCAGGCGTGCTCGTCGGCGTTCATGCCGCCCAAATTGCCTACATTGGAGCCG
>Ga0326727_10001730_pt1 | contig 78699 bp, 64 predicted proteins | sample MB2enrmetagenome_FD_207643 | JGI IMG/M metagenome (GOLD analysis project Ga0326727, IMG submission 207643) | Lab enriched peat soil microbial communities from McLean, Ithaca, NY, United States - MB29MY | ecosystem: Environmental > Terrestrial > Soil > Wetlands > Peat | place: USA: New York... | reverse complement strand
CGCGTTCTTGGCCTCTGGCTTCGGCGCATTCTTGGCCTCTGGCTTCGGCGCATTCCTGGCCTCTGGCTTCGGCGCGTTCCTGGCCTCTGGCTTCGGCGCGTTCCTGGCTTCTGGCTTCGGCGCGTTCCTGGCCTCTGGCTTTGGCGCGTTCTTGGCCTCTGGCTTTGGTGCGTTCTTGGCCTCTGGCTTTGGTGCATTCTTGGCCTCTGGCTTTGGTGCGTTCTTGGCCTCTGGCTTCGGCGCATTCTTGGCCTCTGGCTTTACCCCAGCGGGCGCGGCGTGATTTTCCGGTTTCAGCGGCTTGGCGACGGCCACATTCTGTGGGTGTCCCCCGTTTGCCTTGGCAAACGAGGCCTTGTCGGTCCTGGCCGCCGCAATATGCTGTGTCTGGACGCTGGTAGGAGCCGTGTGCTGCTCGTGTTCGGCAACCCGCTCAGCGGGCGTGGCGTTGTGCTGAATGCCGCCGGGACCGCCGTTATAGGAGACGTGATTGTTGTTGACGATGGTGTTATTCTCCACAATCGTCCGGTCAATGTAGGTGGTGTGGATGACGGTCTCATTGACGCGCGTGATCGCGGTGTTATAGGCAAACTCGTTGCCGCGCCACTCGCCGCCGGCGAAGCCGATGCCCCCGTAGCCGTAACCATAATTCACGCCGCCGTAGTAGCCTACATGGCGGCCCCAATAGCCGCGATGGAACCTGTAATGGCCGCTGTCCCAGCCCCAGTAGGGAGGCGTCCAGAGCGCGCCGTTATAGGGAGCGGGAACCCAGGAGCCGGGCACCCAGTAGTAGTCGCCCTGGTCCTGATCGTAGGCCCAGTAGCCGGGCGACCACATCAGGTTTGGCTCGGGGCAAACCGGCTGCTCGTAGACCGGCATTGCCGGCGGAGCGAATCCGACAGAGATGATGACTTGCGCGTGCGATGTTGCAGGAATCAGAGCAAGAAGCAGCGTCAGCAAGAGCCAACGCGCGGAACGGAACATTTGCATGAGAAAAGCCTCCTGGAACTAAAATGCCTGCTCCGCGGAGGAAAACGCTTTCCGCTGCGCGGTGCGAGGGCGTGGGTACCTCGAAGAAGCGTACCCTGAGCCCTCTTCCCCATTCTGGTCAATACGGTACAGGTAGCCTACCCTGTTTCAATCCTCTTGAATTACACCATCAGTAGCGGTAGCTGAGGCCCATGCCGACGACTTTTTGCGCCTGCAGGTTCACAGGCACGTAGACGACCGCTGGGTAGGGTGGCGAGGGCAAATATGTTGGCGAGGGGATCGATCCGATATTTCCCGCCACATGGCCGATGCCAATATCGAAGGCGAAGTGCGGATGCTCGCGCTGGGTCACGCGCACGGCGTAGTCCAGCGTGGTGGGCAGGTCAGCCTTGCCGGCTACCAGAGGAATGCCGTTGGGGGGATTCGGGCCAAGGCCCTTCGATGTTCCCGGCTCCTGCGTAAAGCCCGCTGAGGGCACGGCTACGACGCCGTGAGAGATGGGCAGCGGAATGCCGAGTCCGCCGAAGAGCCGTCCGCCAAAGCGCGTGCTCTGTCCGCCAATGCCGAAGATGGTGGCATTGGTGGCCTTCCAGCCCAGGTTCGCCAGGAAGGGAACCGGCTTTTTGGCCCAGGTTTTGGTGACGGCTATGTAGATGTCGCCATTGGTGTACGACTTGGCAGCCGGGACGGCAACCGGGGCGCACAACATAGTCTCAAGGCAGTACTGATCGTAGAGTTGCACGGCAACCACGCCGGCCTCGCCAGTGACGAATTTGTCGCCGGTGCGCACCAGGCCGCCGACCGCCACGCCCGGTGTCCATGGACCGAACTGTCCGTCGTTAACGGCGACCACCTTGCCGTGAAAAACGTTCATACCATTTGCGTTCCAAAGCTGGCTGAAATCCGGTGTGACCGGCACTGCGGTGGCCGACGATGTGGATCCCAACACTGCATTGGCCAACACAGGGGTGCTCGGCCCGCTGTTGCCGAACTGATGCACGCTGCGCGTATAGCCGGCCTCGGCGCGGCGGTAAAACGCTTCCGTGATACTGAAGGTCTCGATATTGCCGATGACCTTGGAGGCGTTGATGAAGTGGACACCGATGGCCGGATGGGAGAACGCCTGGCCCTTTTCCATGTAGACAACATAGGCGGTGGGGGTAAGGAAGCCGCCGGTTTGGCCCTCCAGCGACATGTTTTGCGCGCTGAGTTGCCGGGTGGTGAGCGAAGCGACCGCTAGCAAGCCGCAGATGGAGATTTTGTGGATCGCGCGAAGATTCACTGTGTTTGAACTCCTGTGGAGCGCAGTCGCCTGCCTCCGGTGGCGTTATGAATTACTCTCCTTGTAACACAACAGAAGCCGGCTCGTCTGCAACTAAATTCAGATGGTAGACTCAGCCTATGCGGCGAGGCTTGTTTCTTACGTTCGAGGGTTTGGATGGTTCGGGTAAAACCACGCAAATCAGCCGCCTAGCCGCCTGGCTGAAAAAACGCGGCCATCGCGTCCTGGTCATCCGCCAGCCGGGCGGCACGGAGACCGGCGACCGCATCCGCGCGCTGGTACTGGACTCCCGCTCCGAGGGTTTGGCTCCGATGTGCGAGATGGCGCTGATGTTTGCCGACCGCGCGCAGGCCATCGCCGAGGTGATCAAGCCCGCGCTGGAGAAGGGTATGATCGTCCTCTGCGACCGTTTTACGGATTCGACGGAGGCCTACCAGGGAAGCGGGCGCGAGCTGGGCGCGGAGACCGTTCTCGAACTTCACCGGCTTATCTGCAGTAACCTGCAGCCCGACCTGACGCTGCTGCTGCTGCCGTCTCTGGGGCCTTCATTGGCCCGAGCGCGACGCCGCAACAAGCGCACAGCTAAAAAGAGCAAGGGGGACGAGAACCGCTTCGAGCAGGAGGAGGAGGCCTTTTATCGCCGCGTCCGGAAGCAATATCTGAAGATAGCCGCGCGCGAAGCTGCCCGCGTGGTGCTGATCGAGGGCGACCACAGCATCAAAGAGGTTCACGAGCAGATAATCGCCGCGGTTGCCGAGCGGCTGAACCATGCGGTGAGGGGACTAGCCCCTTCGACAGGCTCAGGGCACGCTGTCCATGCGGGCGGCGCAGGCACGCCGAAATAATCAACCTTCGAGCTCAAGCCGAGGAATATAATTCCGTCGAAGCTTCAATCGCTTCCATCCACTCATTCAGCGAGACCGCATGATCCCTGTCCATCGCACTTATCTTCTCGCAGCGCTTGTTTTCGCAGCGCGCTTACTTTGCGCACAAGCGAACGAATCATCCATCATGAACGAGTTGAGGAGTCTTGCGACGGCCACTACGCCGCAATCCCCGGCAACGGTCATCCAGATCGCCTCCGAGATTCGCACTATGCCTGCCGGCCAGCACAAACTCCAACTCGCAGACATTCTTGCGCACCTGGCCTCCCGCGACGACCCCGGCCTGCCGGCCCTTCAAGCTGTAGCCGACGTACTGGCCCAGTCGCTGGCCGAGTTTCCCTTGCCGGGCGCGGGCGACCAGCCCCCCATGCCCTACATCGACCTGGCCAAGCTCGTTCACTACGAGCACGTAAAGGTAACCCTCGATGATCCATTACTCGCGAAGGCCGCACTCATGCTGGCGTCCGACGACGCCGATATTGAAAAGGAAGATTTTACCCTGAAGAATCTTCAGGGCCAGGATGTTACCCTCTCGCACCTGCGCGGCAAGGTCGTACTGGTCAACTTCTGGGCCACCTGGTGCGGCCCGTGCCGCCTGGAAATGATCGATCTGAACGACCTCTACTCGCGCTTCAAGTCGCAGGGTCTGGTCGTCCTCTCCATCACCAATGAGGAAAGCTCGAAGGTCAGCAACTTTGTAAAGGGGAGTGGCTATCATGCACCCGTCCTGCTCGACCCCGACTCCCAGGCGGCCAAGCGGTTCCACGTCGAGAACCTTCCCAGAAGCTTCGTCTTCAACCGCAGGGGCAAGCTGGAGGCTATAGCCGTAGACCAGCGATCCAGCCGCCAGTTCTTAGAGATGCTGGCAGCGGCCGGCCTGAAACCATGATGCTTTCCTGACGAGAGCAATGCGTCCCATTCACGGGAGCGCCTGTTTTCTTCGGTAAGTCCTGGCAAGGCCCGCGCAATTACACTTTTACCAGTGAACAAGGAAGACCCATTCGCGCCGCAGCTCGGCCTCAGCCCCCAGCTGGGCCTCAAATTCGACGAGCCGCGATCCACGCGCCGCATCTGGCCGGTGCGGGAGCTGGTGAGCCAGGTGCGGGAGCTGGTGGAGCAGGAGTACGGGGACGTATGGGTGGAGGGGGAGATCTCCAACTACCGCCCGGCGCCCAGCGGCCACGTTTATTTCACGCTGAAGGATGCGGAGGCGCAACTGCCGGTGGTGCTCTTCCGGCGGCAGGCGATGCTGCTGCGCTTCAGGCCGGAGGACGGGCTCCACGTGCTGGCGCGGGGACGGGTGAGCGTCTACGAACAGCGCGGCCAGATGCAACTGGTGGCCGAGACGATGGAGCCGGTGGGAGCGGGCTCGCTGCAGTTGGCCTTCGAGCAGTTGAAGGCGCGGCTCAAGACTGAGGGGCTCTTTGATGCGGGGCGCAAGCGTCCGCTGCCCGCATTTCCGCGCACGGTGGGGATCGTAACCTCGCCAACCGGCGCGGTGATTCGCGATTTTTTGAACATTGTGGCGCGGCGGCACTCGGGATTGAGCGTGCTGATCTGCCCGGTGAGCGTGCAGGGAGATTCGGCGCCGGAGGAAATTGAGGCGGCGATCAAGGAACTGAACGATTCAGGCCTGGTGGACGTGATTGTGGTGGCCCGCGGCGGAGGATCGCTGGAAGACCTGGCGGCCTTCAACAGCGAACGCGTGGCCCGCGCGATTGCGGCGTCGCGGCTGCCGGTGGTTTCGGCAATCGGACATGAGACAGACTTCACCATTGCGGATTTTGTGGCCGACCTGCGCGCGCCGACGCCTTCGGCGGCGGCGGAATTGATTACCGAGGCGCAGCACAAGATCGCCGAGCACCTGGCCAAGCAGTCGCACCGGCTGGAAAGGGCGGCGCGCTTCCAGATGCTGCAAGCGCGGCAGCGGTTGACGCGGCTGCCGGTGAGCCGGGCAGAGGGGCGCGTGAATATGCTGCTGCACCGGCTGGCGCAGCGGCTGGACGAACTCAGCTTCCGCCAGGGAATCGCGATGGCGAGAGTTCTTCAGTACGCCCAGCTTCACCTGGCGGAGTTGACAGCCGCCGCTCTGCGCCACGATCCACGACAACAGCTTGGCGAGGCACGGGAACGGCTGGCCGCCTGCCGCACGCGCCTGGACCGCGCACTCGAACGGCTGCTGCACGCATCTACATCCACCATGAGCGCGCTCGATGCAAAGCTGCATTCCTTGTCGCCGCTGGCCGTGCTGGAGCGCGGCTACGCTTTGGTGCTGGACGCGGCCGGCGGGGTGGTTCGCTCGACGGAACAAATTACGGCGGGCGACGAGGTGACGACGCGCCTCACAGACGGCGCCTTCACCAGCCGCGTAGAATCCAAGACGTAAGAAGTGAGACCATGACCGCAGCCAACACGCACAGACTTTTCGGCACCGACGGCATTCGCGCCGCGGCGGGCGAATTTCCACTTGATGCAACAACCATCTTCGCTTGCGGGCTGGCGCTGGGTCACTCGCTGCGGAAGATGGCGCCTGAACCCGCGGTGATTCTGGGCCGCGATACGCGCGAGTCCAGCCCGTGGATTGGGGCTTTGCTGGCGGAAGGGTTGCGCGAGACGGGGGCGCGCGTGGAGAGCGCGGGCGTAGTGCCGACTCCGGCAGTGGCGTTTCTGGCGCAGACACACGGATTTCAGGCGGGCGTGGTGATCTCCGCCTCGCACAATCCCTGGCAGGACAACGGCATCAAGCTCTTCGGCGCGGACGGCTTCAAGCTGGCCGATGCGGTAGAGAAGGCCATGGAGGAGGAGATCCTCCATCACGCCTCGCTCGCGGACGCTCCCGATCCGGCAACGCTGCCTCTGCTGGAGGACAACGCGGCGCTCCGGGCTGACTATATTCAGTTCCTGCTCGACTGTGTTCCGGGCCTGCGACTGAAAAATCTGCGCATTGTGGCCGACTGCGCGAACGGGGCGGCGGCGGCGGTAGCGCCAGAGCTCTTCCGGCGGCTGGGCGGCGATGTGATTCTGGAGAACATCGCGCCCGACGGTCGCAACATCAACCTGAACTGCGGGGCGCTGCATCCGGCGTATGTGGCCGCTGAAGTGAGGGTGCGCGGAGCGGACCTGGGCCTGACCTTCGACGGCGACGCCGACCGTTGCATGCTGGCCGGCTGCCACAATAACGTCATCAACGGCGACGCGATTCTGCTGATGGCGGCGCGCGATTTGAAGGCGCGGGGAATGCTGACGGGAGATTTGGTCGTGGCCACCACCATGTCGAACATGGGGCTGGAAGCGGCGCTGCGGCGCGCGGGAATCAGGATGCTGCGCGCGCCGGTAGGCGACCGCTACGTGCTGGCAGAGATGCAGAAGCACAAAGCTGCGCTGGGCGGGGAGCAGTCCGGTCATATTCTGCTGCCGCACCTGGCGACAACGGGCGACGGGCTGCTGACGGCTCTGGTGGTGCTGGACCTGATCGCGAGGACGGGCAAGGGCATCGACGAGTTGACCGAGGATTTGAAGGTCTTTCCGCAGGTGATTGTGAATGTGAAGGTGCGGGAGAAGAGGCCGCTGGAGGGGATTCCCGCAGTGGCGGCGGCGATTCGCGCGGCGGAAGAGGAGCTGAAGGAGTCGGGGCGCGTGGTGATCCGCTACTCGGGAACCGAGGCGCTGGCGCGGGTGATGATCGAAGCGGAGAGCGAAGAGGCGATGCGGCGGCATGCGGAAGCGATTGCGGGGGCGATTCGGGCGGAACTGGGAGTGTAGATACATTCCAACAAGGAATTAAAATCGAGGCCTCACCCCAGCAAGCGTAAATCGCCCGCCGGGGACCCCGAAATGGGAGCAGCCAGTCTTTTGTTTGAGCAAGGGAAGAGAGCCAGTTGCCAGGGGAGCTAAGGACGCCATGCTCTTCATCGTATTCATCCTCTCGATGTTCGTCAGCGCGGCGCTGCTGTTCCTGGTAGAGCCGATGATGGCCAAGATGGCCCTGCCCATGCTGGGCGGAGCGCCAGCGTTGTGGAATACATGTCTTGTTTTCTATCAGGCTACTCTGCTAGCGGGTTACCTGTACGCTTACGCTACGACGAGATGGCTGAGCCGGCATAAGCAGATTGTGTTGCAAATCGCGCTGGCGCTGACGCCTCTTGCCGTGTTACCCCTGCATATCCCGGCTGGCTGGGAGCCGCCGACCGCGAGCAATCCCGTCCCGTGGGTGCTGGGCATGCTCGCGGTTACGGCAGGGCTGCCATTCTTTCTGCTTGCCAGCTCGACGCCGATACTACAAAAGTGGTTTTCGCAGTCGGGACACAAATCGGCGAGCGATCCATATTTTTTGTATGCCTCGAGCAGCGCGGGCAGCCTGGCGGGACTGCTGGCGTATCCTTTCCTGCTGGAACCAACATTGCGCCTGAGCGCGCAGAGTTCTGTTTGGAGTTATGGCTACACGGTATTTCTGATCCTGACAATAATCTGCGGCGCGCTGGTTTGGCGGACGCGTCCGGGCATTGCTGTTGACCATGCCGCAGTGAGCGAAGAGGCCGGCACAGCGGATTGCGGCATTGCGTGGCATCAGCGCTTGCGCTGGATTGCTCTGGCTTTTGTGCCTTCCAGTCTGATGATGGGCGTGACGACGGCGCTAACCACGGATATTCCCGCCATCCCGCTGCTGTGGGTTGTGCCGCTGGCAATTTATCTGCTGAGCTTTGTGCTAGTCTTCGCCAAACGACCGCCAATTTCACATGAAAACCTGATTCTCAGGTTGCCGCTGCTCCTTCTTTTTGCACTCTTTCCAACGCTGACCAAGAGCGAAATGCCGCTGCTGATCTTGTTTCCGCTTTATCTGTCGGTGCTGTTTGGCGTTGCCCTGATGTGCCACGGCGAGATCGCGCACAGCCGGCCCAAGGTCAGCCGGCTGACGGAGTTCTATCTGTGGATGTCCCTTGGCGGTGTATTGGGCGGCATTTTCAATGCGCTGATTGCTCCGGTAATCTTCTCCACCGTAGTAGAATTTCCGCTGGCGCTGATCTTCGCGGCGTACTTGCTCCCCCCCATTGACCAAAAGCCCGCGCAGCCGGCAGAGGCCGCCAAGCTCAAACGCAACGACCTGTTGCTGCCTGTGGTGCTTGGGCTGAGCATGGCTGCGATGATTCTGGGCTACGAACATCTCGGCCTCAAGCCTGGCAATTTATTTATGATTGTTCTCTTTGGCTGCTCAATGGTCTGGTGCCTGAGTTTTGCCGAGAGGCCCGTACGGTTCGCGACGGGCCTAGCGGCGATTGTAATCGCCAGTTCACTCTACTCCGGCCCCTACGGGAAGTTCCTTCTTAAAGAGCGCAGCTTCTTTGGCGTATTGCGTGTGGGCGACGACCCGGCCGGCAACTTCCGATATTTTATCCACGGCGCGATTATTCATGGAATGCAGAGCCTCGACCCGTCAAAGAGCAGGGAGCCGCTGGCGTACTTTACCAAATCCGGCCCGGCAGGGAGCATTCTGCGCGCCATGGAGGCCAAAGCGCGCGCGGGAAGCAGGAGCGAAGTTTCGAAGCCAAGGTGGGCCGTTGTGGGTCTGGGAGCGGGATCGATGGCCTGCTATCTGCAACCGAGCGAGTCGCTGACCTTTTACGAGATCGACCCGGCAGTGCAACGCATTGCCTCGGACCCGCATTACTTCACCTTCCTCAGCCAATGCGCACCCACGGCGGCGATTGTCATCGGCGATGCGCGACTGAAGCTGCGCGACGCAACGGACGGGAGTTATGACCTGATTGCCGTGGACGCCTTCAGCGGAGATACGATTCCCATGCACCTGATGACCAGAGAGGCATTGGCGCTCTATTTGCGCAAGCTCGCTCCGGGGGGCATGCTGGCCTTTCACGTGAGCAATAGACACCTGAATCTGGTGCCCGTTTTCGGCGCATTGGCCAACGATGCCGGGCTGGTGAGCCTGAGCGACGATGACTCCAACCTTAGCAACGAAGAGAGAGAACAGGGAAAAAGCGACTCGCTGTGGGTAGTGATGGCGCGAAACCGAGCCGATCTGGGCGGGTTGATTACGGACCCTCGCTGGACGCCCATCGATACGCACGCGGGAATCAAAGTCTGGACCGATGATTACTCGAATCTGCTGCGGGTCATCAAGTTTCATTGAACTGTTGTATTGCCGGAGAGGCGGCCGCTCACCCATTGTGCGCAAGATTGAACAGTATACAGAATGGAGCAATGGAAGACTCATAGGGAATGCGCGGAGAAGATCCTATGAAAATGACCATTGCCGTTGTTGCGGTTCTGTTGACCACTCTTCTGATGCTGCCTGCAAATGTCAGCTCGCAAGCGCCGCAAAAGGCTACCACATTCACAATTGCGGGACACTCAGGCGAAGCACAGCTCGTACAGATCAATGGAAAGTCGTATGTCGAAATTGAGACCCTTGCGCGCTTGACTCAGGGAACCCTTTCGTTCAAGGCCAATCAGACGACTCTCACACTTTCCCCCTCGAATTCAGTCGGGCAGGCATCCGCGCCCCATGCGAAGGCGGGGTTCTCCACAGCTTTCGTCCAGGCGGGCATCGAAGAGATGAGCGTGATCCGGGAATGGCGAATCACCATCGTCAACGCGGTACAGAATAATACTCCGGTGTCGGAAGATTGGGTATCGGCACATCACAGACTGGCAGACAAGAATCTGTCTCTGGCCTCCGCCGCCGCATCAACGGACGACGACCGCAGCGCGTTCCCGCTGCTCACTGCTGAATTCAACAACATGCAAAAGCTGAGTGAACTCTACCTCGCGATGCGCAAACAGGCATCATTCATATCACCGGACAACTTCGACAGTTCTCTTGAAGATCAGATTCTGTGTTGCGCGCGAGGCTTTGTATCGATGACGGAAAATCATGAGTTTCAGGATCAGGCTAGCTGTCACTAAATTCTGATTTCAGGCCGCTTATTGCATGTCGCGCCAGTTTGGTCCGAAGGCGAGGTCGGCGACCAGGGGAACTTTGAGCTTTATCACGCCTTCCATTTCGGTGCGGACCAGCGCGGCTAGTTCTTCCTTTTCTTCCAGGGGAACCTCGAACAAAAGTTCGTCGTGGACTTGCAGGACCATGCGCGATTTGAGTTTGCGCTCGGCTAGTTTGCGGTCGAGGGCGATCATGGCCAGCTTGATGAGGTCGGCGGCGGTGCCTTGCAGCGGCGTGTTGATGGCGGTGCGCTCGGCGAAGCCGCGCTGATTGGGGGTGCGGCTCTCGATGTCGGGGATGGGGCGGACGCGGCCGAAGAGGGTGCGCACCGAGCCGGTCTTGCGCGTGGCTTCCAGAGTTTGTTCGATGAAGGCTTTGACGCCGGAGTAGCGCTCGAAGTAGCGCTCGATGTAAGCGCGGGCCTCCTGTTGCGGAATGCCTAACTGCGCGGCCAGGCCGAAGGGCGAGATGCCGTAGACGATGCCGAAGTTGACGGCCTTGGCGCGGTTGCGGGTCTGCTTGTCCATGCCGGCGGCGGGCACGCCGAAGACCTCGCTGGCAGTGAGGGTGTGTATGTCCTCGTTGTTCTGGTAGGCGCGCATGAGCAGCGGATCGCCAGAAAAGTGGGCGAGAAGGCGCAGCTCGATCTGCGAATAATCGGCGGAGAGGAGTTGCGTTCCGGAAGCGGCGGTGAAGGCAGCGCGAATCTCGCGGCCCAGCTCGGTGCGGATGGGAATGTTCTGCAAGTTGGGATTGATGGAGGAGAGGCGTCCGGTGGCTGTCGCGGCGGCCTGAAAGGTGGTGTGGACGCGCGAATCGGCGTCGGCCAGCAGCGGCAGCGCGTCGATGTAAGTCGATTTCAACTTCGATAAGTGGCGAAATTCGAGGACCAGGCGGGGGACTTCGTGCTTTTCCGCGAGGTATTCGAGCACATCTTGCGCGGTGGAGACGGATTTGCTTTTGCCGCGTGCAGCAGGGGCAGGGAGCTTGAGATCGGTGAAGAGGACTTCGCCGAGCTGCTTGGGGGAGTTGATGTTGAAGCGGCGGCCGCAGAGCGAGAAGATCTGCTCGCCGACGCGGGTCAGTTCCTCGGCGAAACGCTTGGAGAGGCCGTCGAGGACGCCGAGATCGATGCGCACGCCGGCCTGCTCCATGCGGAAGAGGACGGGCGCCAGAGCCAGATCCATTTCATAGATGCGCTCGAGGCCGGCTTTTTCGACTTCGATTTTCAGAGCGGGAACAAGAGCACGAATAGCCGCAGCGCCGGCGGTGAGAGTGGAGGGAGCGGGCTGCGAGTGGCGCGCGGCCACATCGGCGAGCGATTGCGTGGAGTGAGTGGGATTGAGCGCGTAGGAGAGCAGCATGGTGTCGTCGACTGCGCCATGAAGGGAAACGCCCTGTGCGGAGAGCAGGTGGAGCGCTGTTTTCCAATCGTGGGTTTGCTTGGGGATGGCGGCGTCTTCAAGGAGGGAGCAGAGTTCGCTCGAGAGCGGGAGGAGCAGCGCGGTTGACGGATCGGCGCAGACGCCTATGCTGAAGCGGGCTTGTTTCTCGGCGGCTTCGGCGACGTTGAGCAGAGACATGGACTGCTGTGGTTCGTCTACTTCAGCTTCCGGCGCGGGCGGGGAGGCATCGAGGGCGAAGGCTAAGCCGTATTCGCAGGCTGCGACACAGAAAGCGTCGACCTGATCGGCGGTGGGCTCCTCGTGGATCTTGACGGCGGGCGCGGATTCCGAGGGAGCGAGATCGCGCAGCATGGAGGTGAACTCCAGCTCGGTGAAGAGCTCGCGGCAGGCCTCGAGGTCGGGCGGCTGGGTCTCCATGGCGGCGAGATCGAGCGGGAGCGGTACGTGCGAGTCGATGGTGACCAGCTCTTTGGAGAGAAGGACGGCGTCGCGGTTCTGCTCCAGCGACTCGCGATAGCTCTTGCGCTTGACCTCAGCGGCGCGGTCGAGTACAGCTTCGACGGAGCCGAACTCCTGAATTAGCTCCACGCTGCCCTTGTCGCCGATGCCGGGCGCGCCGGGAATGTTATCGACGGCATCGCCGCGCAGGGCCATCACATCGACGACCTTTTCCGGCGGAACGCCGAGGACTTCGACGACCTTGGCGGGATCGAGAATGAGATTGTCCTTCTGTGGGTTGAGGATTTTGACGGTGGGCGTGACGAGCTGCATCATGTCCTTGTCGCCGGAGACGATGAAGACCTCATGCTGCTGCTCGGCGGCCTCGCGGGCCAGTGTGCCGATGACGTCGTCTGCCTCGAAGCCCTCGGCCTCGAGGATGGGAATGCGCAGGGCCTCAAGGGCGCGGCGGATATAGGGAATCTGGCGGCGCAGGTCTTCGGGCATGGAGGCGCGATTGGCTTTGTAGCCCTCGTAGCTGACCTCGTCGAAGCTCTGGGTCTTTCCATTCCACTTGCGCAGGGGCTTCATGGAGCGGGCGCGCTCGTCGCGGAAGACTTCGCCGCTCACGTCAAAGACGGCGGCAAAATAATGCGGCTGAAAATCCTGGCGCAGCTTTTTGATCATGTTGACAAAAACATAGATGGCCGCCGTGGGCAGGCCCGCGCGTGTGCTCATGGGCCGGGAGCGCTGCATGGCGTGGTAGGCGCGGAAGATGAACGACATGGCGTCGAGGAGGAAGACGGGCGGCTTGTGTGAATCGGGCACGAAACGAGTGTAGCAGGGGTAGGAACCGGGTAGCAGGGGCCGGGGATCCCGAGTCGATGTGGGCCTCGAAAATCCATGCCCTTTCAACACTGTTTATGAGAGAGCTTCAACGTTGGCGTGAACATGCTCCAGTTGCCAGATCGGAAGCAAGATTCTAGACTGAATCGCGTAAGAGGTTGCAAACAGCCAAAGGAGGGAACCATGTCAGATGAGGCGAAGTGCCCGGTAACGGGCAGCGAGCGGAAACAGAGTACGGCTGGAGCCCCAACGAATGCGGATTGGTGGCCCAACCAACTGAATCTGAAGATTTTGCACAAGCACTGCCCGCTGTCCAATCCCATGGGCGAGGGGTTTAATTACGCGAAGGAGTTCAAGAGCCTCGATTTGCAGGCGGTGATCAAGGACCTGCGCGCCTTGATGACGGCTTCTCAGGAGTGGTGGCCCGCGGATTACGGCCACTATGGGCCGTTCTTCATCCGCATGGCGTGGCATAGCGCAGGCACATACCGCATCGCCGATGGCCGCGGCGGCGCGGGCGCAGGAGCGCAGCGATTTGCTCCCCTGAACAGCTGGCCGGACAACGTGAGCCTGGACAAGGCGCGCCGGTTGATCTGGCCGATCAAGCAGAAGTACGGACGGAAACTCTCGTGGGCCGACCTGATCATTCTGGCGGGGAACGTGGCGCTGGAGTCGATGGGATTGAAGACTTTCGGTTTCGGCGGCGGGCGCGCGGACATCTGGGAGCCGGAAGAGGACATTTACTGGGGACCGGAGGGCAAGTGGCTGGCCGATGAACGCTACAGCGGCGACCGGCAGCTGGAGAATCCTCTGGGCGCGGTTCAGATGGGGTTGATCTATGTGAATCCGGAGGGACCGAACGGCAAGCCTGATCCAGTTGCCGCGGCGATTGATATTCGGGAGACCTTCGCGCGCATGGCGATGAATGACGAGGAGACAGTGGCGTTGATCGCCGGCGGACACACGTTTGGCAAGGCGCATGGAGCAGCCGATCCGCTGAAGTATGTTGGCCCAGAGCCCGAGGGAGCGCCCATCGAAGAGCAGGGGCTGGGTTGGAAGAACACGTTTGGCAGCGGCAAGGGCGTGGATACGATCTCGAGTGGCCTCGAAGGCGCATGGACGACCAACCCGGTGAAATGGGACAACGATTACCTGGAGATCCTCTTCAAATATGAATGGGAGCTGACGAAGAGCCCGGCCGGCGCGCAGCAGTGGACGCCCAAGGGCGGAGCCGGAGCCGGCACCGTGCCCGATGCTCACGATCCCAAGAAGAAGCACGCCCCCATCATGTTCACGACGGACCTCTCGCTGCGGATGGACCCGATCTATGAGAAGATTTCCAGGCGATTCCTGGCGCATCCGCAGGAGCTTGCGGAGGCTTTCTCCAGGGCGTGGTTCAAGCTGACGCACCGCGACATGGGACCTGTCTCGCGGTATCTTGGCCCGCTGGTTCCCAAGGAGCATCTGCTGTGGCAGGATCCGGTTCCCGCAGTGGATCATCCATTGATTGGGGAGAAGGAGATTGCCGCGCTGAAGGCGAAGATTCTCTCGTCCGGGCTTACCATCTCCCAACTGGTGACGACGGCCTGGGCCTCTGCGTCAACCTTCCGCGGCACCGACAAACGCGGCGGGGCAAACGGAGCGCGCATTCGCCTGGCGCCGCAAAAGGATTGGGAAGCGAACCAGCCGGCCGAACTGGCGAAGGTTCTTCAGAAGCTGGAGGCGATCCAGAAGGAGTTCAACGGCGCGCAGTCTGGCGGAAAGAAGGTCTCGCTGGCTGACCTGATCGTTCTGGGCGGCTCGGCAGCCGTGGAGGAGGCTGCGAAGAAGGCCGGCCACGAGGTGAAGGTGGGCTTCTCGCCGGGCCGCGCGGATGCGTCACAGCAACAGACCGATGTGCAGTCATTTGCCGTACTGGAGCCGGTTGCGGACGGCTTCCGCAACTACATTCGGAAGGGACTGGAGGGATCGGCAGCTGAGTTGCTGGTGGATAAGGCAAACATGCTGACGCTGACCGCTCCCGAGATGACGGTTCTCGTCGGCGGCCTGCGCGCGCTGAATGCAAACATCAAGCACTCCGCACATGGCGTCTTCACCAAGCGGCCCGAAACACTGACCAATGATTTCTTCGTGAATCTCCTCGACATGAAGACGAAGTGGCAAAAGTCCGCGACATCGGACGGCGTGCTGGAAGGACGCGGTCGGGCAAGCGGCGAGCTCAAGTGGACTGGCACCGTGGTCGATCTCGTCTTCGGTTCGAACGCTCAACTGCGAGCCCTCGCGGAGGTTTATGCTTGCGGCGACGGGCAGCAGAAGTTCGTGCGGGATTTTGCAGCGGCCTGGAGCAAGGTGATGAACCTCGACCGCTTCGACCTCGCGTGATTTCGAATGTGGAACCGCTCTAGGCGCGGGCAATGCGCTGGCTGCTATTCCAGGGACTGATGAAGCGGGCAAGCCAGGCAGCCAGCTTGCGGAAGCGGGCGCGAAGGGGCGGCGCGGAGGGTGCGGGCTTTGCCTGCGCCGTGACCGAGCGCACCTGGGCGAGTGTGTCTTTGACCATCTTCCGCAGGGATTCGGCCTCGAAGGTGCAGGAGCGCAGGTAGGCCGAGACGGTCATGCCGGCCTCGGCGGCGCGGCGATGCAGTTGCGCGCACTCCGCCTTGCTCATGCGGATGGTAATGCTGGAGTCCTTCAGATTGCGCACGTAGGGCGCGGTGCGAAGAAAGCCAGGCAATTGCTCTGGAGTTGCCTCTGGCTGCGGGCTGGCGATGGATGAAGCAGCGGATTGCGATACAGCCGCCGAGGCATCCTCATAAGAAAATGGCTCTGCGCCGGCGGAAAATGGGACTGAATCGGCGGGCTGGAGGATGGGCTGATTTGAGACTTGGGAGGGGTGATAGCGCGCGTGGGCCTTCAGGGCGCTTTCGTAGCTGAGGGTTGCCACGTCGTCGGCCAGATCGTCTTCGTTCCAGGAGGGCGTGGGTCTCCATCGCGTTGACGGAGCCCCGTTCTCCGGGCTTTCAGGAATTTGCGCGGGCGTGGCCAGAGCAGCCAGCATTCCGGCAAAGCTGGAGGAGGTGGGGGAGGGTGTGGATTGCGTTGGTTGTTGCATGGCATGGAGCATACCGTAAGACAGGAAGGCGAGTGTGAGGATTTTCCCATGCAAAGAGGAGGCCTATTCCAGAAGAGGATGATCCGGCTGCTTGTTCTGAAATGAAACACGCAGAGACGTTCCGTGTTTCCGGTATTTCCGCCTTAAAATACCGCGGAAAACTGAAGATTCAGGCGCAAACATCCAGGATGGCCTCTGGGTCGGGGAGTATGCGGCCGGGAAGCCTCAACAAATGGGTGACAGCTTCGGCAGTCATGGGGCGAGCGAAGAGATAACCCTGCCCATAGCGGCAACCCATCTCGCGCAGCAGGCGGTATTGCTCCGTGGTTTCAATGCCCTCGGCCACCACTTCCATGCCCATCACGCGGGCCAGTTCGACGATGGTGCGCACGATCTGCCGCGGCTGTTCACCCTCGGTGATACGGCTTACGAACGAGCGGTCGATCTTGAGCACATCAAAGGGAAACGAATGCAGGTAACTGAGGGAGCTGTAACCGGTGCCGAAGTCGTCCATCAGCAGGGAAACACCCAGCCTGCGCAGGCTGCCGAGGACTTCCAGGGCAGTGTTTATGTCGGGGAGGATGCTGGACTCGGTCATCTCCAGTCCGAGCTGGCGGCTGGAGATTCCGAATTGGACTAGGAGAGATTCAACGTGGTCGGCCAGGCCCTCGCGCGAAAACTGGCGGGCGGAGAGATTGACGCCGACACGCAGGGAGACATGGCCATGATCCTCATGGCACCACTTCTGAATCTGGCCGCAGGCTTCGGCGAGCCCCCAGTCGCCGATGGGCAGGATCAGGCCGCTTTCCTCGGCCAGCGGAATAAAGTCCATGGGAGGAATCAGGCCCCGCTCCGGATGGGCCCAGCGGATGAGGGCTTCAACTCCGACAATCCTACGCGTGACGAGGTCGATCTCCGGCTGGTAATAGAGCACGAATTGTTTTTGTTTCAGCGCCAGGCGCAGGTCGGCCCTGCTGGGCCAGCTATGGGGGATGTTTTCGGCGGGGTGGTTAGCGCGTTTCGGTCTTTTTTTGGTCTCATTGAAGGTCTTGCGCAGCCTGCGCAGTTCCAACTGGCTGGAGACCAGGTCGGCCAGACTTTCCAGTGTGCGAATCTCGTCCGGCTGCATCTTCGGGCTGGGCTTATCGTGGAAGATGGTCAAAACACCGAGTATCATTCCATTGGCCGAGCGCACGGGAACGCAGGCAAATGAGCTCACGCCACGGAATTTGTAATGCATTGATACCCGTTCGCCATGAGAATGCACGGTAATGTCGTTGACAACCACCGGACCGTCTTTGGCGAGCACCAGGTTGAAAATGGAGTTCTTGCGCGGCAGTTCGCGAACCGTATGGCCCCAGGCGGACTTTACCCAGACGCGGCTTCCGTCGGCAAAGGCGATGGCAGCCGCACCCGCGCGAAAGTACTCGGCAGCCAGGCGGGTAATGGCATCGTAAGCAGGCTCGGGCGGAGTATCGAGAATCTCGCTGGCAAGCAGCTCGGCCAGCCGCACTTCCTCATGCTGCCGTTCCACTTCTCCTAACTCAAGAGCTACCTGTGGCATCTTGGCTCCTGGCCCGTGGTGCTTGCGACAACCTGACTTGAGCTGGAGACAGCCAATACTCGGTGTTCTGAATGGCCAGACAAACAGCCAAGGCTGCCGTGCTATCCCCTCATTAAGCCGTGGTTACAACGATTGAGCGGTCCTTCATTACGTATGCCGCACAGGCGTTGCATCTTCTATTTATCGGAAGGGATTACCAAGGGCATGAGGTTACCACTGGGAGGTTAAGGCGAGTACCCGGCAAGTTTAGCGTGTGCTACTTGAGGACAGCAGGTTGTTCTGTTTCTGTCCAAAGGAGGGCGAGTGCTCCGACGAAATGGCCGTCGGAAAGATCCAGGTGGAGAAGGTGGAGCTGTCTGCCGGTCAAAGCCGGCCGCAGCTCTGGTTTCGCGCGTCGAAAGGGGCAACCCCGGTAGAATCAACACCAGTGGCAGAATCGCCTTCAACCCAACCCACAGCGCCGGCGCCGTCCAGATGGGCGCGCGGCCTGAGGCTGCTGCGCCCCACGCATGCGCATACCGCCTTCACGGCGACCCTGGTGCTGATGGCCTCCGCCTTCTTCTCGCACATCATCGGCCTGGTGCGGATCAAGTACATAGCCTGGCTCTTTGGCCGTGGCATGGAAGCCGACGCCTTCAACGCCGCCTTCGTGCTGCCGGACATGATTTCGTACTTTCTGGTGGGCGGCGCGGCCTCCATCACCTTTGTCACCATCCTCACGCGCTATCGCGAAACCGGGCGCGAAGAGGAGGGACAGCGGTCGCTCTCGGTGATTTTGACCACCATGTTCCTGGTGCTGGGCGCGGCCATTGTGCTGGGTGAAATTTTCGCGCCACTCTACATTCACTGGTGGTTCAATGGCTTTGATCCGGTGAAAGCGGCTCTGTGCACGCGTCTGACGCGCATTCTGCTGCCCGCGCAGTTGTTCTTCTTCGCCGGCGGCGTCTTCGGCGCGGTGCTGCTGGTGCGCAAGCAGTTCAGCGTGCAGGCCTTTTCGCCGCTGATCTACAACCTGGGAACCATAGCGGGCGGCCTGTTTCTGGTGCACCGCCTGGGCGTCTCTTCGCTGGCCATCGGCACGCTGAGCGGGGCTTTTCTGGGGCCGTTTCTGCTGAACGCGGTCTTCGCGCGGCGGGCGGGCACGCGCTTCCGGCTCATTCTTGACTGGCGCGACCCGGGATTGCGCGAGTGGGTGAGGCTGTCGCTGCCGCTGATGGTCGGGGTTTCGCTGGTGAGCGCCGACAATTGGATCATCGCCCACTTTGCCTCGAATGTCATGGGGGCGGTCTCGTTGATGACCTATGCCAAGCAGCTTTTCACCGCGCCCGTGACCATTCTGGCCCAGGCAGCCGGCGCGGCCTCCATGCCCTTTTTCGCCAGCCTGTGGAGCAAAGAGCGCCATTACGAATTTGCCGTTGGCGTGGCAGACTCTGTCTCGCGCGTGGCCTCGCTGGGATTGCTGGCGGCTTCGGCCATGGTGGCGCTGGCCGTGCCGCTGGTGGAACTGCTCTTCATGGGCGGACGTTTTTCCCCGAGCGATGCGCGGGAGTGCGCCGGTTATTTTGCGATCTTCTCCATCAGCTTGTTTCTGTGGTCGGCGCAGGCGATTTATGCGCGGGCTTTTTATGCCGCGGGCAACACCTTCGTTCCCATGGCTGCCGGAACCGTCGTGACGCTGGTCTCGCTGCCCATTTATTACTCGCTTTACCACGGGTACGGCGCCATTGGGCTGGCAGTTGCCTCCGATCTGGGCATTGCCTTGCAGACCGTGTCCCTGGCCGTGCTGCTGCATCAGCGGCGCATGGTCTCGCTGGCCAGCCTGGACTACGCGGAAATGGGCCGCTGCCTGCTGGCTGCGGTGGTGAGCGGCGCGGGGGTTGGCGTGGTCTTCTGGTGGCTGGGCGGCATGGCGCACAAGGCGATGCCGGGGCCTGTTCAATGGATTAACCTGGCGGTGCTGCTAGCCGGGACGGCGCTTTGGGTGATGGCGGCCAAATGGGTGCTGGAGATAACCGGATCGGCATTGCCTAAAGTGGCGATGAAGCGGCTGGGGATGGGGTAGGGCGACTTCAGGAGAGAAATTTGAAGGTTTTACCTTTGGGCATTGCCTTCATTCGCCGCAGGAATTCGCCCTCATCGATCTCTTGCGGCCAATCCAAGTTAATCGCAATGAAGGGCTTTCCAGGTACCCGCATCACATGGATTGCCCCGATGTTTCTCAATTGGATTATGTCACGCAAATAGGCGTTCGTAGCACCCTTAACCGAGGCATACAGTGGTTTGGTACGAGTAAACAAGTTGATTTCGGTAATGGTTTCTTCATCAAGCAGAAGTTTGAGCATTTCAATCTGCCGTTCCCCGATCACTCGCTTCCGTTTTGTTTCCAGCCGGTTAAAGAGGCTGTACATAGTGTCGCGGAAGAGGGCGCGCTGCATCTGTTTACGAATCTCCGCTGTAAGCCGCTCGCATTGCACACGAACGCCTTGCAAAGCAAAGATAAGAAACGGCGTAAGATCGTGGTTACCCTGCCGAACCTCGCTCAGAACGCGAAGGTATACAGGCTTCTCATCATAATAAAAGTTCGACATCGCGATGAAGGCTCTGTCGGTCAAACCAGCACGGCGCAGAACAAGAGCTTCCAAGGCGCGGGCCGTGCGCCCATTGCCATCCAGAAAGGGGTGCATGGCCGCGAAATGATAGTGCAAGGCCAGAGCCTGCACCAGCGGATCGTGATCGCGGAACTCCGTCTGAGCGGCCTGAAGTAGTCCGGCAAAGGCCTCTTCGCAAGGTGGTCCTCCCTCTGCGCCCCTATGCAAGGGAATGCCGAAGTTTACGTTATAGTCACGTTCTCGTATCACTCCCGGAGGGCAATGGTCCTCATCGCATCCGGTCACAATGCGTCGATGAACCTCCCGCACTAGATCGGCTGTGATGGGCCGATCAGTGGGAACCTCCCCAATCCAGCGATAGGCGAGCATCGCCGCACGCGCCTGCCGCTGCGACCTCGTGCGCAGATCCTCGGGTGAAACATTGGGCCGGATTGCTTCATCCAGCTCTCGATCGGTGAATTCCGCGCCCTCGATCCGGCTGGTTCCGGCGACCTCGCGTTTGAGTTGCAACTCCTGGAGCGCCTCGACCCAGCTCTTCTGATAGGGGAGGGTCGTGAGCGCCCGCACAGCCGCTTTGGCTTCAACAAGGGCGGTCATTACAGCGCTTGCGTCATAGAGAATCCAGCGTTTTGGCAGCTCATAGCGAATCATGAGTTTTTCTGGTTCATTTCTTGTTTCATTTTCAATTCATTTTCATCTCATATTTTGCCATCTCTTGTATATTCTGTCAATTACAAAATAATCAAAGTAATTCATATTCATTTCATTTCCGTTTCATTACTATGTCGTTTTTCCGAATTTCCCCCTCCGGACCAGCAGTTTTGCACTCGGACAAGTCAACAATGCACCTTCCTCCTATTGAAGACACACACGCCCCGCGTCGGCAGGGGCGCATGTGTTGGAGCTGGGCCGGAAACGCAGCTACTGCTAGGCCGGCTTGGGTGCCTCCGGCGCGGCAGAAGCCGAGGCTGCAAATGGCTTGGCATCCGCTGCCGCCTTGGCATCGGCTGCCGTCTTGGCTTCGGATTTCTTGATGTCGATGCCGCCTTTGAAGTAGGCGCCATCCTCAATGCTGATGCGCGCCGCAGTCACGTCGCCGGTCAGGGCTCCCTCGGCGCGGATGTCCACCCGGTCAGAGGCGACGATATTGCCGCGCACCTTGCCCAGAATGACGATTTCGCGCGCGGTGATGCCGGCGGCCACCTGGCCGTTGCGGCCGATGGTGACGCGGTTGCCGGGAAGGGCGATGGTGCCCTCGACTTTGCCGTCGACAAACAGCGACTCAGAGCCGGTGATCTCTCCCTTGATGAACAGGCCCTTGCCGATGGTGGCCTGATCGCCGGCCGTTGCCGGGGCCCGATTGGGGTATTCAACGGATGTAGCGGGCGCAGCGGGGTGAGAGGGTTCAGGGTTAAAGCTCGGTGTAGCAGGTCCTGGTTGGCTGGGTTTCCACATAGCGCTCACTCTGTTCCTTTTCTGTCCTTAAAGGACGGGCATCTTAAAGCCAGGGCCATTGCCGCGAGCCCAGGCTGAATGAAACTGTGGACTGCCTGACTTTAGCCCGGGCAACCCACGCGCGGCTATAAATAGGATGTTACTCTTCCCGGCCCGCCGAGGGTATTGTTCTGAGAATATTTTAATACTACGCGCTGTACTCTTGAGCTATGACTGATCGTGAACTGGTCGCGCGGATTGCCCGCTCTGCCGGCGGCAAGGCCGGATACAAGCAACTGGTGCGAGAGCTGTCGCTGGGCGGCGGGCGGGAGCGACGGCTGCTTCTAGAACAGCTTGCCCGGCTGACGGCGCGCGGCGTGCTGGCCAAGCAGGACCGCGAGCACTGGAGCATTCCCCGGCCACTCGGCACGCGCGACAATCTGGCCGCCGGGCGGCTGGACCTGCATCGCGATGGCTACGGATTTGTGCGGCCGAATACGGGGCAGGCAACCGGCACTGACGATATTTTTATTCCGCCCAACGAGATCAACGGCGCCATGCAGGGCGACCAGGTGCTGGTGGAAGTGGAGCCTCCCAAGGCCGATGGGCGCTGCATGGGCCGGATTGTGCGCGTTCTGGAGAGGCGCAACCCCACCGTCGTCGGTGTTTTTCATTATGCGCGAAACGACCGGGAGCGGGGGCACATGGTCGTTCCGTTCGACGAGCGGATGACGCAGGCGATTCTGATTCCCGAAGGTTCGGAGCTTCCCCCTGCCAACGAAGCCACGTCGCATCGAGTATTGGGCAACGAGGCAGCCTCTCATGCGCACGACAGCCTGGAGGGTCTGGTAGTCGATGTGGAGATCACCAGTTGGCCCACTCAGACGCGGCCTCCAGTGGGCCGAGTAATCGAGGTGCTGGGCTCGCCGGACGACTTCGGCGTGGATGTGGAGATGATGATCCGCAAACACCAGTTGCCGCGGGTCTTTCCGGAGAACGTGCTGGCCGAAGCGCGCGCCGTAGCCCATCTCGACCGCGACGAAGCCGACAGCCGCCGTGATTTTCGCGGCCTCCCAATTGTCACTATCGACGGAGAAACGGCGCGAGATTTTGATGACGCCGTGCTGGTCATCGACCGCCCCGACGGCGGCTATGAGCTGCAAGTGCACATCGCCGATGTGGCGGAGTACGTGCGCGCAGGAACGGACCTCGACCTGGAGGCGCGGCTGCGCGGAACCAGCGTTTACTTCCCGGACCGCGCTATACCCATGCTGCCGCAGGAGCTTTCAACCGGCATTTGCAGCCTGCGCCCCGGCGAAGATCGGCTTGTCCTGAGTTGCCTGATGCAACTCGACTCCGGCGGCCGCATCACGAGCTACGAGATCGTCGAAGGGGTGATCCGCTCGGCGGCGCGGATGACCTACACCGAAGTCTACGAAATCTTAGAAAATGACGCCGAAACCCGCGCCCGCTATGCCAACCTGACCCTGGAGTTTGAGCGGATGCGCAAGCTTGCCGTGCTGATGAACAAGCGGCGCGAGCAGCGGGGCAGCATTGATTTTGATTTGCCCGAGCCGGTGATTGAGTTTGACGAGCACGGCCAGATGCGCGGGGTGACCAAATCGGAGCGCACCTGGGCCAACCGGCTGATCGAGGAGTTCATGCTGGCGGCCAACGAGTGCGTCGCAACATGGCTCGAGGACCTGGGCGTGCCGTCGATTTATCGCATCCATGAAAAGCCCGAGCCGCGCCGCGTGGTCCAGTTTGAGGAGCTGGCCTTGAGCTTCGGCTACTCACTGGGGCTGGGCGCGCTGCCGATCAAGCGAATTCAGACGCGGGCAGAACGCCGCGAAGCGCAAAGTTCAGGCCGCAAGCCGCGGGTACACGAGGTGCCCGAGGACATTCCCGTCACGCCGTGCATGTATCAGAAACTCGCCGCGCGCATTGAGGGCAAGCCGGAGGAGCGGATTCTGAGCTACCTGATGCTGCGCTCGCTCATGCAGGCACGCTACTCGGAGATCAACGAGGGCCACTTTGCGCTGGCCGCGCCCACTTACACCCATTTCACCTCGCCCATCCGCCGCTATCCCGATTTGATTGTGCATCGGATTGTGAAGGCGCTGCTCAGCGAGGGCGTGCGCGGCGAGGGAGTGGTAGCTGAGGGGCGGCACAGCTCACCGTGGAGGCATCCGAATGAGGTGGTACAAACGAGCGGTATGGCTTCCCACTCTTGGCGCAAAAACAAAAACTCGTCAAGGATGGGGCACCCTGCTTCTAATTTCCCTGAGCCGCCCATCCCTGAAGCCGAGCTGGCGCAGATCGCCGAGGAGTGCAGCCAGACCGAGCGCCGCGCCGCCGAGGCCGAGCGCGAACTGGTGGAGTGGAAGAAGGTGCGCTTCATGCAGGACCGCGTGGGCGAGGAATTTGCCGCGCTGGTGCTGAACCCGGCCAAGTACGGCCTCTTTGTCGAGCTGACCGACCTCTTTGTCGAGGGACTGGTGCCCATCGATACGCTTGTTGGCGACCGTTACACCTGGCGCGAGAACACGCATGAGATCATCGGCGAGCGTTCCGGCCGCCGCTTCCGCGCCGGCGACCGGGTGCAGGTGATTCTGGACCGCATCCTCGCTCAGGAGCGCAAGTTGCAGTTCTCGATTGTGGAAGAGGGTTTGCCGCTGACCGGGAAAAAGGCCGCCAAGTCACCAGCCAAGTCGAAGAAGAGCAAGCGCCGGGACGCGGCTGTTCCAGCCTCCAGGAATAGGAAGAAGTTCGGCAAGAAAGGCAAGCGCCGTTGAAGCCGACTGGCACCAACGGCGCGGATGGAACGGACTTCAAAATGCAGCTGGCGGATACGTTAGGCGCCGGCCTGTTTCTCAGCCAGGTTGCCAATGAACGGCAGCTTGTAACGCTCGCCCTTTGAAGCCTTGAGCAGAACAAAGATCCACAGAATCAGGAACCCAAGCATAGCAAATGGTAGAAGAATCCATCCAAGAATCGGAATCACCGTGAGCACGATGTCCACCGCAAAAATTGCGATGCCCAGGAAGATCGACTGCCAGGAGTGGAATTTGATGTAGGAGTTCTTGTTGTAGGGTTCGACGACCAGGAAGATGATCGCCGGAATGAAAGTGACGTAGGCCAGCGCGCCGGCAGCATTGTCGGAGAGGCCAGATTGGTTTGGTTCGGGCATGGTAGCTCCTTTGGGGTATGAGATCGAACGTCTGTAAGCCTTTAGTTGCCGGCTTGCTTTTCAGCGAAATCGCCGATGACCGGAATTTTGAACATCTGGCCGTTGAAGGTTTTGATCACCACGATGAGCCAGAGAATGAAGAATCCCAGGCCAACCAGCATCCGAATGGGAATTACGATCAAGCCTAAGAACGGAACCATGCTAATAATGTGTAGTCCAACCACGACGACAAACCAGGCAATGGTTAAAAAGATCGATTGCCAGGAGTGGAAGCGAATGAGACGCTTTTGGTTGTACGGGGCGGTCGCCAGGAAGATGATCGCTGGGATGAAAGTGATGTAAGCAAGGCCGCTAGCGGCATCATCACTTAGGCCAGTTTGCGGAGTTTGATCAGGCACTGTAGCTCCTTTGGGATTGAACCCTGTTTGTGAGAGTCGATGTTTCACGCCCCAGCCGGACCGGGCAGACCCGGGGGAAATCTGGAAGGTTCTCGTGCACGGGGCGCGGGCTTGGGACGAGATAAGGAAAAATGCCCGCACAGGTGGTTGTCAAGCGGAATCTCCGCCGGGGAGCGCGGATGCTGTCTGGAGATGGAAATATCCTGTGGGGAGATGCAAAGACAAGAACGGCCTCCCTATGGAGGCCGTTTCTGCGTTCGGCGGGGAGGGGAAGCCGGCTATCTGTTGGCTTGCTTCTCGGCCAGATCGCCAATCACCGGCAGCTTGATGCGCTTGCCATTGAAGGCTTGGACAAAAACGATTATCCAGACAATGAAGATAGCCAGGCCCACCAGTTGCAAGACCGTCAAGGTCAGGAAGACGGTGGATGGGACGAGATTCTGCACCACCCCGACAAGAATGTCGATCACCGCCCAGGCAATAAAAAAGAAGATCGACTGCCAGGCATGGAAGCGGACATATGAGCTGTTCTTGAAGGGCGCGATGATCAGAAAGACGATTGCCGGAATGAGGGTTATATAGGCAATGCCCGCGGCGGCGTTGTCGGAGAGGCCAGACGGATTCGAATCGGACATGATGGCTCCTTTGGGTCGTGGCTGCTCGTTCGGGTAGTCAATGGGAGAACCTTCAAGAACGCCAATTAGATTGTGCTCCGCCACAAGAGAATCGGGCCGGTCAGAATTGCTCAAGTAATTGTGGATCGTTGTTGCGGACGTTTCCCACACGGCTGCTGACCGGCCAGGCGCGTATTTTCTCTGACGGGTAGGGGCGAAGGAGTTCCACGGGCGGCCTTGCCGGGTCGGGGGGCGCCAGCCAATGGGCATAAACGCCCGGCTCCAGGATAACCGGCATGCGGTTATGGATAGGCTTCATGATTTCGTTGGGGCCGGTGGTAAGGATGGTGAAGGTTTCCAGCGGTGGGCCCTGCGCCGGCTGCCAACTCTCCCAGAGTCCGGCAAAGGCGAAGGGTTCGCCGGACTTGAGAGCGATGGCGAAGGGCTGCTTCGTTTTGGCGTCAATCTTCTGCCACTCGTAAAAGGCGTCGGCGGGCACCAGGCAGTGGCGCGTCTTCCATGCCTCGCGGAAGGCAGGCTTGCGGGCGGCCTCCTCGGCGCGGGCGTTGAAGGTGGAGTAGCCGAGCTTGGCGTCCTTGGCCCAGAAGGGCACCAGTCCCCAGCGTTGCAAGGCAAACTCCCGGCTGCCGGAGCCGGGATTGAGCCGCACCACGAGTTGAACGCTCTGCGGGGCGATGTTGTAGCTGGACGCAAAGAAGGGAATCCCGCCCAGCTCCACGTCAAACCAGCCGGCGAGGGTCTGCAGCGAGGACTGGCGCATGAATCGACAGCACATACCCGCACAGGATAATCCGATTTGGGCGCAAAGGCCAGCCGTGGACAGGACGCGAGCATCCAATACAATGAGGGAAGGAGAATGACGGATGGCACATACGGTGTTTTGCGTTCGCTACAAGAAGGAGATGGAGGGCCTGGAAGAGCCTCCCTTTGATTCCGAGTTCGGCCAGAAGATCTATAAGAATGTTTCCCAGGCGGCGTGGGGCGAGTGGGTAGACCGGCAGAAGATGCTGCTGAATGAGTACCGCTTGCAGCCCTGGACCCCGCAGGCGCAGCAGTTTCTGGTCGAGCAGATGGAGCAGTTCTTCTTTGGCGAGGGGCTGGCGATGCCTGAGCAGTTTGTTCCGCCCTCTGAGTGAAAGCGGCTGCAGCCGGACAACAATTCTCCGCACCGGCGCAAACGCGCATGCCCGGCCTCGTGTAAACTAAGTAAGACCCCAAAGCCGGCTCCCCGTGAGCCGGCTCGATTGTGTCGGGACGTGGCTCAGCCTGGTAGAGCACTCGCTTGGGGTGCGAGGGGTCGGCAGTTCAAATCTGCCCGTCCCGACCATTTATTCTCTCCGCATACGATTCGCAGAGTGACACAAAGAACGGACCGCGCCAAATCTGGTGCGGCCCGTTCTGCTTTTCCCGGAAAATCGGATCGATTCTGCCTTCCCCGTTAGTTGTTCGACTCCCGTGCTTCTCCCGCAATTAATTTGAGCGTAATCTTCTTCTGGCCGCGATAGAAGGTGACGCTGACCGTGTCGCCGGCCTGATGCTTTTCCATGATGGCGTTGATCTCCTGGGGATTGGTGACCCGCTGTCCATCGATGGCCACGATGAGGTCGCCGCCCAGCAGGATGGGAGTATTGCCCACGTAGGCCTTCTCATTGCCGCCGCGCAGGCCGGCTTTCTCCGCCGCTCCACCGGGAACGACCTGCTCGATCAAAATCCCGGAGTCAACGGCCAGGCCCATCTGCTCGGCCAGGTCGGGGCCAATCTCATACGACACGATGCCCAGCGAGGGGCGCTTGACGCGCCCGTAGCGAGTCAGGTCGGCCAGCACTGCCTTGGCCGTGTTGATGGGAATCGCAAAGCCGATGCCGGAGCTCTGTTCGGCGCCGTTACTGGCGATCATGGTGTTGATGCCGATGACCTCGCCGCGCGAGTTGAGCAGCGGGCCGCCGGAGTTGCCGGGATTGATGGCCGCGTCGGTCTGGATGGCGTTCTCGATGGGCGCGCCATCTTCATTGCGAATGGACCGGATGGAGCTGATGATGCCCCGCGTCATGGTGCCGCTGAGGCCGAAGGGGTTGCCGATGGCGTAGACCTTCTGGCCCACCGACAGCTCGCCGGAATCGGCCAGCGTAACCGGTTGCAGGTCGGGCGCGGTAATTTGCAGCAGCGCCAGGTCGTGCGTGCGGTCAGTGCCCACCACCTTGGCGTCGTAGTTGCGCTTGTTGCTCAGTTGCACTTTGATCCCGCGGTTGGCGCCGGCGACGACGTGGAAGTTGGTCAGCACGTGGCCGGCCTTGTCGAGGATGAAGCCTGAGCCCTGGCCCTGCTGCGGCACCGTTCCATAAAAGAAGTTGAATACCAGCGTCGTAGAGGTGATGTTGACCACCGAGGGAAGCACCCGCTTGTAGATGGCGATGTTGTTCTGCTCCTCGGCATCGTAGGCGGGCGCGGCCTCGGCTTCGGTGAGCTGGAGCGCGGAACCAGAGCCAGAGCCGCTGGTGCGAAAGAGATTGCCCAGGGACTGACTGTCAAATCTGGAGGGAAGATGCGTGGTGAGGAACCAGAAGCCGCACACCAGCAGAAGAATAAGGAGTATTTGGCGCAGTTTCATCGTGAGTCAACCTCTAAACTGTTCAACTATCTCTATTCTAAAGACTCCTTTGCGGGATACTTGTTGCTTTCTTCCCGCAGGCGTTGCCATAAAGCCTCCACCTGGGCCAGGAGGGCCTCCTTATCTCCTGCATTATCTATTACATAATCTGCCTGGGCGGCTTTCACCGCGTCGGGAATCTGATGTGCCAGCCGACTGCGGGCGGCAACCTGTGCTGCCTCCCGGCCAGCCCCCTCCGGGCAGACGCGGGCGGCATAGCGGGCGATCTTCACCTCGTCGGGCGCGGTTACCACGATGATGCGATCAAAGCGACGCCGCCAACTGGCTAGAACCGTTTCGCTTTCGCCGCGCAGGCGGGCGTCGCGTTCCACTTCAAAAATAAGCGCCGACTCGACGATGGCCACGGCGGCAGGATTGCGGCGAAAAACCTGGTCTGCCCAGCGCTGCTCAGCGGCAATCACCGCCGGATGAATGAGGGCATTCAGCTCTTGCAGCCGCCCGTCCTTGAAGGCCATCTCGGCCAGCATCGCACGGTCCAGGATGCCATCAGGGCTGACGACCTCGGGACCAAAGACGCGGACAATTTCCGCGTAAACTGCCTGGCCCGGCTCCATCAGCTCCCGGCCCAGCTCATCGGCTTCAATGACTTCGGCTCCCAGCGCGCGCAGAGCCGCTGCAACGGTGCTCTTGCCGCTCGCTAATCCGCCCGTGAGACCAACTCGAAGCATTCACAACCCCAATTCGTTTACGGTCTGGCTGAGATATTCGTAGCGATATAGATTCTAGTCATAGGGGACAGGCTCCAAATTTTTACGAATGGTACGATTCAAGAAGAGCGGGTAATGGATTACAAAGAATATGATCGCGCAACATGCATTCGCCCCATTCCAATTCGGAGGGGTTGCGACTCCAATGAGAGAAAGCATCAGCGGAATGATCCACCAAATGGATCTATCGTACCTGCGCAGAAGTTTGATGAGATGCAATCCCATGTAACCAAAAACCACAATCAGAGTCAGGAGATAGAGCCAGCAATTTTCAATCATGAGGAGCAAAAATGATCCATGCGCAATACTTGGCCACTCGCTCCAGAGTTTCTGCGAGAGCATGATCGTCAAGCCCAACGCTCCAAAACAAATTGCAGACCAATTAATTTCGTCTTCGCGATGGTATGACCAGCGCCAAATAGCAAGGAATATTTTCTTCATTTTGTTCTTCTCCGCCGTTTTTAAAGCTTCAAAACGACAATTACAGTCTCCTGCGCATCTTAGCCGCGCGCACCGTGTTGGTCTCCAGCATCTTCGGTTTGGAGACCGCATCGGGGCGAAAGCCGATCTGTCGGGCTGGCTTCTCCGGCGGTATCGCGAGTACATGGATTGCTTTGATGATCTCGACAATTTTGTGGTCGGTTGTCTCCAGCCGTTGCTCCAACTCGGCGAGTTTGGCGGCGAGCGCCTTGTTGGTGGCGAGCATCTCACGCAGGCGCAGGAAGGCGCGAACCACAAAGATGCTCATTTCCACCGCACGCGGGGAGTTGAGTACGCTGGCAGCCATGATGGCTCCGTGCTCGGTAAAGGCATAGGGCGCGTAGCGGCGGCCTCCACGGCTGCTCTTTGAGGTCACAGTTTGTGACCTCAAAGCCTCGTTCTCTTCCGCCGTGAGCTGAAAGACAAAATCCGGGGGGAAACGCTCCTCGTTCCGCTTGACCGCCTGATTGAGCGCCTTGACTTCCACGTCATACAGTGCTGCTAAGTCGGTATCGAGCAGAACCTTCTGGCCGCGCACCAGGACAATTTGATTCTCAATGGAATTCGGTACCAGGGCGCTTTTGCTGTTCATTTCGCCTCCCGGTTTGAAATCACAAACTGTGATCTCAAACCGAAGATGATTGGCCGGACTTTATAACAGGATAGCCCGCACGGCTCCTTGGCCAATCGATAAAAAATCATAGTCCCCGTCGCATCTTCGCGGCGCGCACCGTGTTGGCCATCAGCATGGCAATCGTCAACGGACCCACGCCGCCGGGAACGGGCGTATAGGCTCCGGCCCGCTCGAAGGCTTTGGGATGCACATCGCCGACCAGAACCGAACCGCGTTTGGCGAAGGCCGCCTCGCGCCGGGCGTCTCCGGCAAAAAAGCGGGCAAATTCCGCTGGGTCAGTGATGCGGTTCATGCCGACGTCGATGATGGTCGCGCCGGGCTTCACCATCTCCGTGGTGATGAAGCCCGCGCGTCCGATGGCGGCCACCAGAATATCGGCTTGGCGGGTCATCGCGCCCAGATCGCGGGTCTTCGAGTGGCAAATCGTTACGGTGGCGTTATGGTGCAGCAGCAGCATGGCCGCGGGCTTGCCCACGATGTCGCTGCGGCCCACCACGACCGCGTGTTGGCCAGCGATGGGAATCCCGCTGCGCTGGAGAATTTCAAGAATCCCGGCCGGTGTGCATGGAGCCAGAGACGGCCGCCCCGCCAGCAGACGGCCCGCGTTCACCGGGTGAAAACCGTCCACGTCTTTGGCCGGGGAGACGGCGTCGAGCAGAGCCTTGGTATCCACCTGCGCGGGCAGCGGCAACTGGATGAGGATGCCGTCGATCTCGTCGCGCGCGTTCAGGCTGGCGATCAGATCGAGCATTTCCGCCGTGGTCACCGTCTCCGGCCGCGTGATCAGGTCGCTGAAAATGCCCAGGGAGGCGCAGCTTTGCACCTTGCTGCGGACATAGATCTCCGAGGCGGCTACGCTGCCCACCAGCACCGCCGCCAGGCCGGGCCGGATGCCCCGTCCGGCGAGCGCGCGGACCTCCCCGGCCACCTCCTGCTGGATGGCCGCGGCAATCGCCACGCCATCGAGAACTCTTGGCATTTTGCGCTCCAAAGTTCATCGTATCGCCTTGCGCCTCGGCATGGGGCCTGCGCGTTCCCCATTCTGAAACGAAGCAACGCACGGCTCCGCGAAGAGGCCCGTCTCCCGCCAAAGTGTGATCTATCTCACATACAGCACAGGGAGGAGGGACTGTACCGTCAGAGGCGCGGGAAAGTTTTCCCTTCGCTCTGAATTTGATTTATGAAAGCTCCTGGCGGCAGCGTAATGGAGAGAGTTTGATGAGTGTTTTCAAGGATACAGGGCATCTATTCCGGTTCGCGGGGCTCTTTGTCCTCGCCTTCCTGATCTTTCTGGTAGTGCGCCACTACGTTGTGCCCAAAAGCTTTGGGCAGTATGGGCACTATCGCGGGGCGGCCATCGGCGAAATTGCGGCGCGGCCGGTGAAGTTTGCCGGACACGAGACCTGCGAGATGTGCCACTCGGATGTGGCGGAAAAGAAAAAGATCGGCAAGCACGCGCAGGTGAACTGCGAGGCCTGCCATGGCGCTCTGGCCAGCCACGCCGACGACCCCGCAACGGTTACGCCGGTTCTGCCGGACACGGCCGTGCTCTGCGCCCGCTGCCACACGGCCAGCGCCGCCAAGCCCAAGGGCTTTCCGCAGGTTGATCCGGCAAGCCACTACCAGGGCACTCCGTGCAAAACATGTCATCAGCCACACAGCCCCGGCATCGATGCGGGAGGTGCAAAATGAATATTTCCCGGCGTCAATTGATGATTCTTTTGCCTGCCGCGGCGGTTGCCTGGGAGTCCGTGATGGCCGGAACCCCGGAAGACGCTCCCAACTACAAGATGACCGGCCACTGGTGGGGCATGTTGATCGACATCGACAAGTGCATCGGCTGCGGCAACTGCGTGCGCGCCTGCCAGACCGAGAACGACGTGCCGGATGGATACTTCCGCACATGGGTCGAGCGCTACCACCGGACGGACTGGCCTATGACCGGGTCCGGGCCCATTACGACTAACCCCTTGATCGCGCCCGAGGTCATTTCGCCGGATGGCGGCAAGGAAGGATTCCCGGTTGCCACCGATGAGAGCGGAAAGTACTTCTTCGTTCCCAAGCTGTGCAACCACTGCGCGGATTCGCCCTGCACGCAGGTCTGCCCGGTGGGGGCGACCTTCATCAGCCCGGACGGCGTGGTTCTGGTTGACCAGACCTATTGCCTGGGCTGCGCCTATTGCGTGCAGGCCTGCCCCTATGGCTGCCGCTACATTCATCCAAAGAAGGAAGTTGCCGACAAGTGCACGCTCTGCTATCACCGGATCACCAAGGGGCTAACGACTGCCTGCTGCGAGGCCTGCCCCACCGGGGCGCGCAAACTAGTTGACTTGAAAAATCCCAATGACCCGATTCACGCGTTCCTGAAGACGCACAGCGTGCAGGTGTTGAAGCCGCAGATGGCCACCGGCGCCAAGCTCTTCTACAACGACCTGGATGGTTCAGTGCGGTAAGACAGTGAAATAGTGAAGTAGTGAAACAGTGAACAGTTAGGAACCAAATGGGCGAGGAATTATGAGCGGCGTTGAAGGCTACATGTATCCCAACGAAATCACTCTCTATTGGAGTGTGCTGATCGTTTTGTACCCCTACATTACGGGGCTGGTGGCAGGCGCATTCATTCTGGCCTCGCTGGAGCGCGTCTTCCGCGTGGATGCGGTCAAGCCCACCTACCGGCTGGCGCTGCTGACCGCCCTGGCCTTCCTGCTGGTTGCGCCGCTGCCGCTGGTTTTGCACCTGGGCCACCCCTTCCGATCGCCGGAGATGTACTTCACTCCCCATAGCACCTCGGCCATGGCCATGTTCGGGTATGTATACATGTGGTATCTCATGGCTGTACTGGTCTTCGAGATATGGCTCGACTACCGCTGCGAGATCGTGCTTCTGTCGCAGTCCTGCAAGGGCCTGCTGCGCCTAGTCTACCGGGTGATGACGCTCGGCTCGACGAACATCAGCCCGCGCTCGCTGGCCATCGACGACCGTGTGGGCTGGATCGTGACGCTGATCGGCATTCCCTCCGCCTTTCTGCTGCACGGATACGTCGGCTTCATCTTCGGCTCCATCAAGGCCAATCCCTGGTGGTCCTCGCCGTTGATGCCGGTGGTCTTCATCTTTTCGGCCATGGTGTCGGGGGTTGCCGGGGTCATGCTGCTCTACATGGCAATTTCCAAGCTGCGCAAGCAAATCATCGATATGCGCTGCGTGGACACCATCGCCATGTACTTGTTCTATATCTTCATCATCGACTTCAGCCTGGAGATGCTGGACCTGGTGCACCGAATTTACGAGGCCGACGAATCCTTCCGCAGCCTGGATTTCATGGTCCACACGCAGCTCTACTTTTCGCAGATCGTCATCCAGATTGGACTGGGCACGATCTTGCCGCTGGTGCTGTTGTTCCTGACTCAGGTTGTGAAGCTGCCGGAGATCGTTCGCAAGCGCATCTACGCTATCTCCGGATCCCTGGCCCTGATCGGCATCTTTGCCATGCGCTGGAATGTGGTGATCGGCGGGCAGTTGTTCTCCAAGAGTTTTCTCGGCTACACCACATACAAGATGAGCCTGGTGACGCGCGAGGGCCTGTTGGTGGCGATCTTCCTGACGCTGCTGCCGCTCGTCTTTCTGTGGGTGCTGATCAAACTGCTGCCACCGTGGCCTGAAAAGAGCGCTCACGCGCAGGCCGCCGGCGGCTAGGGCGGCAAAATTCTTATTCTCGGGTGGAACTGATGAGCGATCATCCCGGCGCACTCGAAGATCTCACCGCGCGCTTGGCGGCGCTGGAGCGGCGCGTTGAGGCGCTGGAACATCCATCCTCCGAGGCGGCAATCGCGCCTGAGCCGGTTGCGCGGCCTGTAGTCGTAGCCGGCGAAGGGCTCTCCCTCGCGCATGCTGGCGGTGCCTTCTCCGTGCTGGGCAAGGCCATGTTGGGTATTGCCGGCGCTTATCTGTTGCGCGCCGTGGCTGAGTCCGGTTCGCTTCCCCGCCTGGCCATTGCCGCCGTCGCCATTGTTTATGCGCTTCTGTGGCTGGTGGCCGCGGCGCGCGTCCCGGCTGAGGAGTGGTTTTCCAGCACTGTCTACGCCGGCACCTCCGCCATGATTCTCGCTCCCATGCTCTGGGAACTGACCCTGAGCTTCAAGATGCTGCCCGCGCCGGCCGCCGCGGCTATTCTGGACATCTTCGTCATTGTGGCCACCGCGCTCGGATGGAAACGGGACCTGGCGCCGGTTTTCTGGGTAGCCAATTTTGCCGCGGCAGCGGCGGCGCTTGCCTTGTCCGTCGCCACGCACCAGTTCCTGCCCTTTATTACGACGCTCCTGATGATGGCGCTGATCTCGGAGTACGCCGCCGCGCGCAACCACCAGCGCAGCGTGCGATTCTTGCCGGTTCTGGCCGCCGATGCAGCCATCTGGGCGCTGATCTTTATCTACTCCGGCCCCGCAAGCGCGCGCATGGATTACCCGGCGCTGGGCACGGCTGCCTTGCTGTTGCCCGGCTGTTTGCTTTTTCTCCTCTATGCGGTGAGCGTGGCCCTGAGCACCCTGCTGCTTGGTCAGAAGATTACTGCCTTTGAAACCGGCCAGGCGCTGATCGCTTTTTTGCTGGCCGCATCGAGCGTGCTCTACTATGCGCCGGACGGCGGGGCAGTCGTCCTGGGCGCGGCTTGCCTGCTTTTCTCGGCTTTGTGTTATGCGGCAGCTATTCTCCTGTTGAGCAAAGCCGCCGAAGGCCGCAATTTTCTTGTCTTTGCCTCCTGGGCCGCGGGCCTCTTTCTGGCTGGAAGCCTGCTCTGCCTGCCGCAGGTCTGGCTCTCCACGATTCTTGGCCTGGCCGCGATTGCCGCCACCATTTTCGCAAATCGTCTGACGTTCCGCTTTCATGGCCTGGCATTTCTGCTGGCAGCCGCTATAGTTTCGGGGCTGCTGGACTATGCCTTTCATGCTCTGGCTGGAAATCTGCCCGCAAAGCTGGATGCGAGCATCTGCCTCGTCTCACTCTGCGTGTTTGTATGCTACGCAGCCGGCAAGCGTCTCCCTCAGGAAAGCTGGAAACCGCAGCTTCTGCACCTGGCAACGGCGGCTCTTGGGGTCTTCGCGCTGGCCGCGCTGCTGGTCGAGGGCCTGCTTTGGCTCACCGAGCGCGGCATCGCTCCCAGCGCGCCTTACGTCGCTTTCATCCGCACGCTCATCCTCTGCGCCCTGGCGCTTGCGCTGGCTTATTCGGGATCCCGCTGGCGCCGCGTGGAGCTGACGCGCATGGCCTACGCCGCGCTGGCGCTGGTTGCCGCCAAGCTGCTCCTGGAAGACCTGCGCCTTGGCCACCTGGAGTTCATCGCCGCCGCCATCTTCCTCTTCGCCATCACGCTGATCGCGGTTCCCCGCCTGGCGCATAAAAAGAAAAAGGTGTAGTTGCCACGCGGTGCATAGTGCGACAGATTTTTTTGAACGCAACAAAAACCCCAGATTCCGGAGTCGAGACCTGGGGTTTTCAGTATGTAAGCCGGCCATTAGCGGTAGATCTGCGGCTCATCATGCGGCGGGTGAATCACCGGCCGGATCACCGGCTCGTGGTGAATGGGGTGAGGCTTTGGCGAGTGCCATGCCACTTCTCTCAGCTTCAGCTTGCTGATGTGCGCATCGTAGCCGGTTCCCGGCAGCAGCGATTCCAGCACAAATGTTTCCGTGCCTTCTGCGCGCAGTTCGCGGTAGCGGTAGACGCCTACATCTCCCTCGCTGGTCTCCGTGCCGCCTGAGGGAGCGTCGAGGAAACGTTGCGCGTCGGCCACAGTAGGCGATGCGTGGCTTCCGCCCTCGGTCAGGCTTTCGGCGGCATAAGAGCGGACCAGCTTGGTCCAGTAGCGGCTCAGCAGATCGGTGTCGGCAAACAGGTCGGCCCACACGATCTCGCCGCGCACGGCCACTACCACACCGATGGCGCCCTCCTTGCGGAGCTGCGCGATGACCTGCTCGCGCGCTTTCATCACCGGAGCCGCGGCCTCATCCACCTTGGCGCTGACCGAATTGTCTTCCATGACCCGGGCATAGCTGGTGGTTCCCATCGAGCGGGGGTATCCCGCGCCCGATCCGGCGTCCATCGAAGTGCCGGCGGATGGAGCAGAGGCCAGCGCCATCTGGCTGATGCTCCCTCGCACCGAGTTCCATACCTCCTGCTGGTCCTTGGCCACCATGGCCCGCTCACGCACGCTGGGCTGCACCATGAAGCTGTGCGCGGGCGCCTTGTCCGATGCGCCAAAGGTCTCCGAGCTTGCCGTCCAGCGCCCCGGCTCGATGCAGAAGACTCCCAGATCGATAGGCTCGCTGCCGGCCGGCACAATGCGATCCTTGGCGATCACCCGGTCCTGCTTGCCGCCGGTCACGATCTCGCCGGCCAGCAGCAGCAGTGGCTTGTTAGAGTTGTTCACCAGCACCAATGTATTCACTTCATCGCTGCGATAGTTGTCGTCGTGATGTGGATACTGCGGATAACCGTCGCCGCGGTAAGGCGGCACGCCGATCATTCCCCTATCCCGCACCATTCCCCGCGCGCGGCCGGCTTCGGTCACCTCCACCTGGCCGCTCTTTATTCCTTCATCCAGAGTGATAAACGGCGTTGCGCCGGGCGTCTTCCCGCTGGCACGGACCACCGGGAAGAGAAGCAGGTTCCCGCTCTCGATGGGAGCCAGCACCTTGTAGGAGCCGCTCGCCGTTTCCTGCGGCCCGCCTGCCGCCTGCACTCCACCCTGTTCGACAAATGCCGCAAGCGCCAAAACCAACGCGCCCGCCACTCCCAACCTGCCCAGATTCTTCATGACTCTCCTCCGCCGGGAATGATCACCGGCTTATGACCCTTGAACGCCGGCCAGCCAATTTCTTGCAGATTTTTTTGCGGGGCGTTGTACAGCGGTTCCACAATTGATGTACCCCGAAACCATTGCCCTCAAGTGGCATTTTCCTCAAGAAAATGCCACCTTGTACGATGCCAAAAATGGCACGTGAATTGTGGAACCGCTCTGGCGTATCTTGAGAGCGTGGGGATCATGCCCTCCCAACCCGTTGAAGCAAGCGCCACAGCCGGCATCTCCGCCGTGCCCGAGCCGATCCATAATGCGTTGGTGGAAGAGCTCTGGCGGGAGTGCAGCGCGTCCGCCTACGGACTGGAGCGTGAGCGGTTCCGCGAGATCCTGGAGCGCGTTGCGGCGGCGCAGAACTTCGGCCTGGCGCCGGGAGCGGCAGCTACGCGGCGGCAACAGAGAGACTTCTTTCGCGGCCTCCGGCTCGCCGACCTGGTGCTGGCTCGCGCCTGCGCCAACGGGCACCCGGGCGCATGGGAGCATTTTCTGGCCACGTATCGCCAGCCGCTGACGCGCGCCGCCATTGCTATTACGGGCAGTGAAACGCTGGGCCGCGAGCTGGCCGATCAACTCTACGCGGAGCTCTATGGGCTGACAACCCGTGACGGCGTGCGCCGCAGCCCGCTGGATTCCTACCGCGGGAGAGGCTCGCTGATGGGCTGGCTGCGCACCACGCTTGCCCAGCGTCACGTGGACCATCACCGCCGCACCCGCCGCGAGCTGCCGCTGGACGATCCGGCAGACGGCTACGAGCCTCCGGCCGCAATCCCCGAACCGGAAACTCCCTCTGCCGACCTGCTGCTTCTGGGCCGGGCCATTGAAGAGGCTCTCCGCCAACTGGCCGCCGAGGAGCGATTTCTGCTGGCCGCCTACTATCTGGATGGGCGAACACTTCTGGAGATCGCCCCTCTGCTCCACGTTCACGAAGCAACGGTGAGCCGCAAACTGCGCCGGGTGACCAGCGGCCTGCGGAAGCGGATCGCCCGCAATCTGCAAGGGCTGGGGCTGAGCAAGCCAGCAGCCCAGGAGGCGCTGGACGCCGATCCGCGCGATTTGAACCTGAATCTGAAGAAAATACTGCAAATTTCGTCCCTGGATGCGTTCCAAGAGAAGGCTACATTGTGAACACAACTTCCCAACTCGATCTTCATCCTGACGCCGAGAGCCTGAACGCCTTCGCTGAGCAGGCGCTTGCCGCGCCGGAGCGCGAACAGGTTCTCGTTCACCTTGCGCGGTGCAGCCGCTGCCGGCAAGTGATTTTTCTGGCGCATCAGGCAGCCGCAGATGCAGAAACATCGGCACAGGTTGCGGCAGCCCGGCCCACGACACAACCCGGAATGTGGTTTTTGAATTGGCGCTTTGCCTGGGTTCCGGCCGCGGCGCTCGCGGCGGCGCTGGCTCTGGTGGTCACTTTTCATCCCAGGCATACGGCGCCTGCTCCGGAAATGGCAAAGCTCACGCCGCTCAGTGAATCAACCGCGCCCGTCCCGCAGGAGCAGGCAGCCACCGGAGCAGCGCACAATCCGGCGCCGGCGCTTGTGAAAAAATCCATTGCCAGAGACGTTGAATTAGGCGCGCATCGCGGGCCGGCGGAGAATCTGGCGCTAGAGGCTGCTCCTTCCGCCGCATCTACGGCTGAATCAGGAGAAATTGCAGGCTCTTCTGAGTCGAGCCATGCTGTAACGACGCTTTCCGTGGAGTCCGCTTCACAACCGGTGGCCGCGGCACATTACCAACCTGAGCCGGCCGCAGCCGCCGTGCAGCAGGACCAGCAGCAGTTCTCCGGCACGCTCTCTGCCGGCTCCGCTGCGCCACCGGTTTCACTGAAGAGCATGCAGGCGGAAGCGTACACCGCGCACGCAAGACGCCAGGCGGCCTCGGCGGGACCGCGTAGGCCGCAGCAATCCGCGCCTGCTGCCAGCTTCGACATGAATACTCAGCAGCAACTCCCCGAATTGACTGACTCGCTCAAGGCCCGCAAGGCGAATCCGCCGAAGCTGCCCAGCGGCCTTGCGGTTGTTTCCACGGCAATCGCACAGAACCTCGTGCTGGTAATAGACCAAACAGGCGCGCTGTTTTTGAGCGGAGACTCAGGCCAGCACTGGGAGCAGGTCGCCCGTCAATGGACGGGTCGCGCCATTGAGGTACGGGCGAAAACAGGTTTGAGCAGCAATGCCGCGCCGGCTGGAGGGTTTGAATTGAAAAATGAGGCTGGATCAATCTGGGCAAGCGTGGACGGAAAGACCTGGACAGCGCAATGAAACTTCACCGCACGCCGTGAGACTGCCCCGGCTGCGTTCTGCGGAGCGGCCCGGCCTGTCGCCGGCAGAATCGCGCGGCACTGTTTCGGTAATATCTTTACGCCCTGTGAGGCAATATTCTTAAATCTCTCTCATTCAACACTGGCGGCTCAAGGAATCTCGCCGTATGCCGAAAAGATGATTACAAGGCGATTCCTTTGTAATGCGCTGTGCTTGTTTCCGCATGGCGCGCTGCAACGGCGGAACGATCAGTCTGCTCGCGAGGTTTGTCTGGACGAAGGGAGATTCAGATGTTGCAGAATGAGGAGCGAAGGAGCGAGGCAATCACTCCGTCCTGGGCACATCTCCGCATTCCTCCTTTCCCTCAGGTCGCTCTCCGGGTACTGCAACTGGCCAATAATGAAAACGTCCAACTGCACGAGTTGAGCTCGCTGATCTCCTCCGATACGGCCTTTGCCAGCGAAGTCCTTACCATCGCAAATTCGCTTTTGTATGCGCCGCGGTTTCCCGCCAGCAGCATTCTGCAGGCCATCGCAGTGCTGGGCGCCAATAACCTGCAAGGGCTCTGCCTGACAGTAGGCGTGCGTGGGTACATGGGTAAAGCGCTGAACCAGCCTGCCATGCGCGCCATCTGGCGTCACAATCTGGCCTGCGCCCTGATCGCCGATCAATTGGCTTCCGTGGGTTTTCTCAATCGGGATGTTGCTTTCACCTCGGGCGTGATGCACGACATCGGCAGGCTGGCGCTGGCGGTGATCCGGCCCAAGGAGTATAGCCTTCTGCTGGGGGTTCACAGCGGCTCTGCCGCCAGCATCCTCATCGCTGAACGAAATTTGTTCGGATGGGATCATTGCGAGGCCGGCCGTCAACTGATCGCGGACTGGAAGATGCCTCCGGAGTTTGATCCCATTGTCTCCGAGCATCATGCGGCGCGGCAAAAGGATGGCCCCTGGGGAATGGCCGAACTGATCAACGTGAGCTGCCGCATGGCCGATACCGCCGGCTGCACCGCGTTTCCCGGCTGCGAGATCACGCCATTTCCCGATCTGTTGATTGAACTGCCCGAGCGGGAGCGCCGGCTCTTTCATACCAACGTCGAAACCCTGGCCAACGAAATCGCCCGGAAGATCGATTCCGTAGAGTCGTATTGACTTCCAGAAAACTCTCCGCTTTCCATTGCATTGATGATGGCGCGTAGAGGATGCCGGTGTTTTAACCTGTGCAGGTTCCGAGCCTTGTAAAAACACTGTCCGCCGCTCTAGAACCGGAAGAAATTCTTAGCCAGAAACAGCACGTTCGCCGGACGCTCGGCCAGCCTGCGCATGAAGTACGGGTACCAATCGTCTCCGAAGGGGACATACACGCGCACCTTGTAGCCCTCCTCGACGAGCTTGCGCTGCAAGTCGCGGCGAATCCCATAGAGCATCTGGAATTCAAACCTGCTGCGATCGATGCCATGCTCGCTGGCGTAGCGCCTGGCCGCGGCCACCATGGCGTCGTCATGGGTCGCCAGGCCGTGATAGACGGGGCTCGCCAGCAGCAGGTTGGCCAGCTTGATAAAGTTTGCGTCCACGTCGGCCTTGCGCGGAAACGCGATCTCCGCCGGCTCCTGGTAAGCGCCCTTGCACAGCCGCACGCGGATGCCGTTGGCAATCAGCTCCGCAATGTCCTTCTGCGAGCGGTAAAGGTAGGCTTGAATGACGATGCCAATCGCATTGCTCAATTTCGGCTTGGCGTGCAGCCGCTTGACAATCTCCATCGTCACTTGCGTCAGCGACGAATCCTCCATGTCGATGCGCACAAAGCTGCCCGTCTTGCCGGCATGCAGGGCCACGCTCTCGGCAATGCTCTCGGCCAGCGCGGGCGAAAGGTTCAGCCCCATCTGCGTCAGCTTCATGCTGATGTTGGCGTTCAGCTTGCGCGCGGCAATCGCATCCAGCAGCTTGTGGTAGACATCGGCGGCGGCCCGGGCTTCAGCTTCGGTGGTCACGCTCTCGCCCAGCGAGTCCAGCGTAACGCTCATCCCCTGCCTGTTGACCGCTTCGGCCACCCGCAGGGCGTCGTCGATCTCCATGCCGGCGATAAACCGGGAGCTGAGACGCTTGCCTACCAGAGAGCGTTCGCTGAAGCGGCGTAGAGCCCGATTGTGAGACAGTGCGATAAAAAACGAGCGAAGTACAGGCATTCAGTAATCCTCCTGGAACAGGCCATAGTATTCCCGGCCATTTTCCAGCCCAATTAGTTTCTCACAGAAAAGTCAGGAGGGCGGTGACGGGCAAATCCGGCATTCGCGCCGGCTGTTCGCGATGGGAACCTCAAGAACGGCACTCCGCTAAGTCGCCGGCGGCCAGCGATAATGCCCGGCTGCCCGGTGATCGTGAAAGGCTTCGAGAGGACTTTCTTCCACTCCGCGGCCGATGTTGTGCACCACCCGTGTTTGCCGGCCAACGCTCACTACGATGCCCACATGCGGCAGCCTCGCGTCCAGCAACCAGGTAAGAATGTCGCCCGTCTCGATGCGCTTGGGGAAACCGTCGCCGGGCGTCGGCGCATGGGCAGCCCATTGCCGCGCCCCGGTTCGCGTCCAATAGGTCTCCAAATTCAGCACCCGCCGGTGATCGATGTTCGCATCCGGCTCCCGCGACCCCCACACCCTGCGCGCCGGATAAGCATTGAAGGCCTTCACCATGTCCTCATGCACCAGCTTTTGCAGATCCAGGCCCAGCCCGTCGCGAGCCGCGCGAATCACCACGTCGGCGCAAACCCCGGTCGAGCGCGGCACATCACCGCCCGGATAGCTCAGCTTCGTATAATTCGGATCGTAGCCCGTCGTCACGCCCAACTGCGCCCGCGCCGCATCCGCAAGTTTTTGGCCGCTGGTGGGAACCGCAAACACAAACCGGCCAGAAGCAATCCAAACCGCTGCGAGTCCGCCCAAAACATTTCGCCGTTGCAAGCTGACAATCCCGCCTATCGAATCTCGTACACCGCGCTGCCATGCGCCGGCAAGGTCACCTTGACCTCCTTCGATTCCTTGAAGCCGTCTTCCTTCCACATGTCCTGGGCCAAGTGCTTCGTGCCCTCCAGCCCAAGCTGCTGCCAGCTCGCGCGCAGCGTCAACGGTTGGTCGTCCAGGTTGAAGAAGCCAAAGAACTCCGCGTAATTTCGTGCCCCCGGAGCATTGATCGTGGCTCGCCACACCCGCGCGTTTTCAAAACCGGCTCCCAGGCTCTTGAGATCGATCGGATGGCTGTAGGTCACATTCTGGTTTATAAAGAGAATCGACTGGTTTGCGATCAGCGAACGCGTGAAATCATCCAGCCTGGTCAGATTCGCGCCCAGAATCATCGGCGAGCGCGCAATGGCCCATAGCGCAAGCTCGGTCTTCTCCTCCTCCTGCGTCAGCCGCGACGGGCGCGGCTCGCCCATGCCCGGATGCGGTCCCAGCCAGCCCCAGGGCAGCATATCGGCGTCCGGCCAGTTGCCCGGCTTGGCATACACAAACCACTTGGCCAACCGGTCGAACTCGCCGCGCAGGCCGAAGGGATACTCGTCGTCACCGGGATGGCGGGGAAACGTCCATCCATCCCAGTGATCGTTGGTGATGCGCCACATCTGCGCCAATTCGGCTACCTCGGCCGCATTCTCCAGTTGCGTCGGCCCCGGAGAAAGGCTCAGCACCATCGGCCGTCCTGTCTTGCGGATCGCCTCGGCAATCTGGCGAATCTCGGTGGGCCGGTAGGGGTGGTCGCTGATGCAGTCGACTTTGAGAAAGTCGAGTCCCCAGCCGGCGTAGAGCTTCAGCATCGAGTCGTAGTAAGCCTGCCCGGCGGCGTTGTCGGCGACGCCCCAGTTGCCGTCATCCCATCCGCAGGGCGAGTTGAGGTCCGCGGCATCGGCGGCGTGAAAACTCGTCCCCGCGATGGGCAGATTCGCCTTCACCGCATCGCGCGGAATCCCGCGCACAATATGGATGCCGAATTTGAGCCCCTGCTGATGAACCCAGCCGGCCAGCGGCTTGAATCCCGCGCCGTCCGCTGAGGAGGGGAAGCGGCTCACTACCGGAAGCAGAATCCCGTTTCCGTCCAGCAAATACTTTCTCTCCGCCAGGTTGCGGCCGCTGGTGTTCTCCATGTACCACCCCTCGTCGATCACCACATACTGCCAGCCCAGGTCCTTGTACCCGGCCAGCACCTTGGCGTTGGCCTTGAAGTCTGCCTCGTTGATGGTGAAGCCGTAGGCATCCCAACTGTTCCAGCCCATGGGCGGCGTGGGCGCGGGGTTCTGCGCGGAGGTGAGGGTGGATGCGAAGACGTAAACAAGAGCGGCGAAAAAGAAGCGTCGGAGTTCCATGCGGGAAAGATACCACAACCGCCGGGTCAACCGCACAATGCGGGTGACCATGATCCCATTCTTGGTACCTTGGAATCATAAATCCCAACCAGATTTGTTTTCATGCCGCCTACAACTGAATCTTCACCGGCCAGGTCTTCCAGATATCCGCGCAATAGTCGCGTATTGCCCGGTCGCTGGAGAATTTCCCGATTCGCGCCACATTCAGAATCGACATCCGCGTCCACGCTTCCTGGTCTTTGTAGGCCAGGCTCACCCGGTCCTGGCAATCGACATACGACTGGTAATCGGCCAGCAGCATGTATTCGTCGGTGGTCAGCAGGGAGTTCACCAGAGGCTCGAAGAGCCGCTGGTCGCCGCGCGAAAATTCACCATTGGAGAGAGAATCGATCACCTCGCGCAACAGGTTATTGGTATCGAAGAAAGCTCGCGGGTTGTAGCCCTCCCGTTTGCGGCTCTCCACCTCGGGCGTGGTCAGTCCGAAGAGGAAGAAGTTCTCCGCGCCCACCTCTTCGCGGATCTCGACATTGGCCCCGTCCAGCGTGCCGATGGTGAGCGCGCCGTTCATGGCGAATTTCATATTGCCGGTTCCCGAGGCCTCCTTGCCGGCCAGCGAAATCTGCTCGCTCAGGTCCGCGGAGGGATACACACGCTGCCCCAGCTTCACGCTGTAATCGGGCAGAAAAACCACCTTCAGCCGGCCTCGCACCAGCGGGTCGGAGTTGATGGCCTCGCCTACTGAGTGAATTAGCTTGATGATCAGCTTGGCCATGCGATAACCGGGCGCCGCTTTGCCGCCGAAGATAAAGGTCCGGGGCACAATCTCCGCCTCCGGGTTGTGCTGTATTCGCTTGTAGAGCGTCAGGATGTATAGGACGAGCAGATGCTGCCGCTTGTACTCATGCATGCGCTTCACCAGCACATCGAAGATTGAATCCGGATCAATCGCCAATCCCAGCCGGTCGTGAATATAGGCGGCAAGCTGCAGCTTGTTATGCCGCTTGATGTCGCGCCATTCCGAGCGGAGCTCCGCGTCGTCGATCTGCGCCTCCAGCCTGCGCAGCTTTTCCAGGTCGTTGATCCAGCCCGGTCCCAGCCGCGCGGTCAGCAGTTGCGACAGCCGCGGATTGCTCAGCCGCATCCAGCGCCGCGGCGTCACTCCGTTGGTCTTGTTGCTGAACTTCTCAGGCGTCAGCGCGTAAAAGTCGCTCAGCACATTCGACTTCAGCAGTTCCGTATGCAACTCGGCCACGCCGTTGATGGCATGGCTGCCCAGCGCGGCCAGGTGGGCCATGCGCACATACTTTTCGCCCTCTTCATTGATCAGCGAAAGCCTCCGCGCGCGCCCCTCATCGCCGGGAAACTTCAAGCGCACATTCTCCAGGTGACGGCGGTTGATCTCGTCGATAATCTCCAGGTGCCGCGGCAGCAGCGTGCCAAACAGGCCCCGCGGCCACTGCTCCAGAGCCTCCGGCAGCAGCGTGTGGTTGGTGTAGGAGAGCGTATTTTCGGTTACATGCCAGGCCGCATCCCACTCTATCTCGTGCTCATCCACCAGCAGCCGCATCAGCTCCGCCACCGCGATCGCCGGATGCGTGTCGTTCATCTGGATGGCGAAGTTGCGGTGCAGCTCCGCCAGCGGGCGGTGCTCCTTGGTCTGTATCTTCAAAATGTGCTGCAGGCTGCAGGAGACAAAGAAAAACTGCTGCGCCAGACGCAACTGCTTGCCCTGCACTCCTTCATCGTTGGGGTAAAGTATCTTGGAGATGTTCTCGCTCGCCACCTTGTCGGCCACCGCGCCGAAAAAATCCCCCTGGTTGAAGGTTTCAAAATCGAAACTCTCCACCGCCTGCGCCGCCCACAGGCGCATGGTGTTGGCCGTGTTGGTGCGGAATCCCAGGATCGGCGTATCGTGCGGAACACCGCGCACCAGCCTCTGCGGTATCCAATTGATCCGCACGCGCCCCTTGGCGTCGGTATGCTTTTCCGTGCGCCCGCCCATCTTGACTTCAAACGCGTCCTCGGGCCGCTCCAGCGCCCAGGGATTGCCCAGCCGCAGCCACTTGTCGGTCGTTTCCACCTGCCAGCCGTCGCGTATCTGCTGATTGAAGATGCCGTACTCGTAACGAATGCCGTAGCCAATCGCCGGGATGTCCAGCGTGGCCAGTGAATCCATAAAACAGGAGGCCAGACGCCCCAGGCCCCCGTTGCCCAGACCCGGCTCCTCTTCCTGCTCGATCAACACGCCCAGGTCCAGGCCCAGCTGCTTCATTGCCTGCTCGGTCTCCCCGTAAATGCCCAGGTTGATCAGGTTGTTGGCCAGGTGCGGCCCGGTCAAAAACTCCGCCGACAGGTAGCACACCAACCTTACATCCTGCGCCTGGTAGTTCTTCACCGTCTCAATCCACCGCTCCACCAGCCGGTCGCGCACGGTCTGCGCCAGCGCCCGGTAAAGATCGTTCAATGTCGCCCGCTCCACCGAGCGCCCCTGCCCAAAAAACAGGTTGTCCAGAAACGACTGGGCCAGATCCTCGACCGTTAAACCAGTTCTTTGGCCCTTGTACGTGCCGGCTAATTGCGGCGTTGCGGTTGCTATCTCGTTCATCAGTTCCCTCACAGCCCGCAGGCGGACAGCTCCCTCAAATGAAGAGCTGCTCTCCCAACATAAAGCCGGGCGCGATAAAGAACGATGAAATGTTGCCCTATGCGCAGTGGGAAACGCGCTTATGGCCCATTTTGAAATTTCTAATGCCGTTTTGGTGACGGCGCCTTTGGCTGTCAGGGACATGGCCGGCTGACTCACTTGCGGGAATTCATAATCAAATATTCACAAATGGACTATTGCAATCCACAATCATCTGTGATAATCATAAGAAATACACCGGCTTTGCGGCTTCCCCGCCACACAACAAAGTCTTGAGTCCAGGAATGAGCGCTTTATCTTCCCTGAGTAGGGTTTCGCTCGGGACACAGATTCTATCGCCGGTTCCTGCCCTGGCGCCGATTCGGTAACCGAAAAAATATTGAGCCTCTTCCTACGCGGAACAGCATCAAAAACAATAAACTATTCCAGGAGTAAATCCATGAAGAAAGTAAAGTTCGCTGTGTTTTTCTTGTCTTTAGCCTTTCTGCTCGGCGCTCCGGCGCTGGCGCAGACCGCCGTCCCGCCTCCGCCCACGCCTGCCGGCAGCGGCCCCTCGCTGGAAGTCACCATGCAGTTTCTTCAGGCAAAGCTGAGCGATATCGGCAAGGTTACGTTTCTCTCCTATACCCACAACACGCGCAATGGCAGCGATACCAGCGAAACCGACTCGACCGAGGTGAGCAACGTTGTCGCCAATGCGAGTGAATGCCACATCACGTACCACTGGAAGGTAGTTATGGACGGGCGCCTCGACCAGGATAAGGAGGCTGGCTTTCATCTCCGCGAGGTTCAGGACATCGTGATCAAGCCCTACGCGCAGTACCAGACCGAGTTGGATGCGAGCCTGGGCAATCCTCACATTGTCACCCCCTCCACCAGTCCGGATATATCCGCGCTGCTGGTACGCCGCCCGCATGGCATCATTAACCTCTTCCCCATCATCGATGCCAACATGGCAGACCGCGTCGCCAAAGCTCTCACCCACGCCGTCGAACTCTGCGGCGGCGGCAATAAGGAACCCTTCTAAAATGCCGATGCCGTAGTCTCATTTACTGCCTTCGCTGCTCCCGCTCCATGCGATAAGCTGTAGATTCCGGCAAGCGAAGGGGCAGGCAAGCCATGAACGTGGTTCTGGGAATTGATGGCGGAGGAACGCATACCCGCGCCTCCATCGTGGTAGGGGATAGGGTTCTAGCGCACGCCCAGAGCGGATCCATCAAGCGCCTGCGCGTGGGCGCCGAGGCCGCCGAAGCCAACCTGCGCGCCCTGCTCAAAGAGGTCTTCGCCAAGGCTGGCGTGACCGGGGTGCGCGCCGCCTCAGTAGGCGTGGCCAGCGTGTCCATGCCCGGCATCACGGAATGGATCACTGCGGTTTTTAACGACTTCGGAGTCGAGCGTTCCGAGGTGGTCGGCGACGAGGTCATTGCTCTCGATGCAGCCTTCCGTGGCGGCCCCGGAATCCTGCAGATTGCCGGAACCGGCTCCAACACCATTGGCCGCGCGCCCGACGGCACCCGGGAGAGCGCCGGCGGCTGGAGTTCGCGCCTCGGCGACGAGGGTTCCGGCTACTGGATCGGCGTCAACAGCCTGCGCCGTGCGCTCCATGCCTATGATCGCGAGCAGCCCACGCAAATCCTTCAGAAAGTAGGCGAAATCTGGGGCACGCCTAACCTGGACGACCTGATCAACCTGGGCGACAGCACGCCCGGACCCGACTTTGCCGCTCTCGCTCCGGCCATCAGCGAACTGGCCAATGCCGGCGATCCCGTCGCCCGGGAAACCCTCGCCCAGGCCGCGGCCGATCTCGTCGATTTTGTCCTCCTGGTCCGCGCCAAGCTACGCCGCAAGCATTCGATTGCCGGCGAGGTTCCGGTGGCCTGGACCGGCGGCGTCATCGAACACATGACCCAGGTTCGCGAGGCCTTTTTTGCGGGATTGAAAGTTGCCGCGCCCCAGATGCCCGTAGCGCGCGATGCCGTTGTCCCGCTCGACGGCGCACTGTGGCGCGCCCAGCGGCTGGCGGAAGCCGCCGGTTAGCGAACCGGCTCGCCGTATGCCACCGAGCCTACCAGCTTTCCTGCCGCATCCACGGCCACCAGGCTCGCCGGCATTCCCACCGCGACGGAACCTGCCTGCTCGCCCAGGCCGGTCATCGCTGCCGGGTTTACGGTCGCCAACCGCAGCGCCTGCTCCAGAGGCGCGCCTGTGAATGCCATAAAATTCTCCAGGGCGCGGTCCAGCGTCAGCACGCTTCCTGCCAGCACGCCGCGGGCCATGGCTCTCCCGTTGGCCACCTGCACCGCAAAACCGCCTAGTTGGTACTCGCCGTCGGGCATTCCCGTAGCGCTGATCGCATCGGTCACCAGAATCGCCCGCTCTGGTCCCTTGGCCCTCCACCACAGCTTCACCATCTCCGGCGCAGTGTGAATCCCATCGCAGATCATCTCGGCATAAAGCTCGTCCGAGGTCAGCACCGTTCCCAGAATCCCCGGCTCGCGATGATCCAGTGGACGCATGGCATTGAAGGTATGCGTCGCGCTCGTAGCTCCGGCGGCAATTGCCGCGCGGGTTTCGGCGGCGGTAGCGTCCGAGTGGCCCATGGAGATGCGCACGCCGCGGCCGATCGCGTGCTTGGCCAGCTCGACGGCTCCGGGCAGTTCCGGCGCAATCGTCATCAGCCGGACGTGTCCCTCGGCCGCCTCAAACATTCGATCGAAGGTGGCGATATCGGGCTTGAGCAGGTGCTCGGGCGGTTGCACGCCGCGCTTGGCGTGCGAAAGAAACGGGCCTTCCAGGTGAATGCCGATAGGCCGCGCCTTCCCTTGAACGGCCGGCCGCGCCAGCAGTTTTGCCAGCCCGGAGAGCGAACGCAGCGTCGCATCCAGCGGCGCGGTCACCGTAGTCGCCAGAAAGCTCCCCGTCCCGTGCGCGGCCAGAAAACTGCCTATGGCGTCGAGCGCCTCGGGCGTGGCCTCCATTATGTCGTGGCCCTTGGCTCCATGAATATGCACATCGAAAAATGAGGGGGCCAGCGTCGCGCCGGGAAAGTCGAGTACCCGCGCCGCTCCGGGCGCTTCCCTGGCCGCGCGCGAGGAAACCGAGGCAATCCGGCCCTCTTCGATCTCCATCATCGGGCGGTCGAGCAAGCCGCGCCCATCCCAAAGCCGCTCCGCTGTGAGCACAGTACGCATAGCGATGATTATTGCAGGCGCAGCGGCCTTCCGATCATGCCTTCCTCGCGGCTGCGCGTCGAGTGTGCGCGCCTCAGCCTAATGGATGATCGTAGTGCGGTCCGGCGCAAGCGTGCCGTTAGTATGCACCGCCTTGAATGTCGCCTGTGCGGCCGCCAGCTCCGCGCGGCAGGCCGTCAACTGCGCCGAGAGGTGCGCGAACTGCGACTCCAGATGCAGGCGCAGTTCCTCGATGTCGTTCTCCAGCCGGTCATTGGCGGCGATCTGCTCCATCTGGCTCGCCTGCACGACCTTCAGATTCGGCAGAACTACATCAGTAAGTATGCATACGAAGGAATCAAGGGGTTCGCTCATGAGGAGATTCTAAGCATAATCCGTAAAATCCGCCTCATTACGGCTGCCCCGATGTTGGTAATCTGCTGTAGTTACTCCCGCGACTCCGGCCAGCTGTAAAACTTCTATAAGGGCATGACGCGGTTTCCGCCCAACTTACACTTCTGTAACATGCAGGCCTCCCTCTTTTTGTTAAAGTCTGGTCATGCACACTACCGCGCGGTTGGCAGTTTTCTATTCGGCCTTCGTTTTTACCTCCGGCATCCTTGTTGCTCAAACCATCGATCTGCCCACCAGCAAGCAGTTGATCGGCGAAATTCCCGGTCATCCGCAGCGGTTGAACAGCTTGCCTGTTTCCATGGCCGTCTCTCCGGACTCGCGTTACGTGGTCACGGTAAACGCCGGCTATGGCGTCTTTGAATCGCAGTACATGCAGTCGCTGGCGGTGCTCGACACCCAAAACGCCGCCCAGTCCGGCGCCGTGGCCGACTTCCCCGACTCTCGCACCCCGCTTCGCGCCAGGCAGACGCTCTTCTCCGGTCTGGCCTTCAGCCGCGACGGCACTCACCTCTACGCCTGTATGGCATCGCTCACTGACCCGCTCGCAATCGGCAAGGATGCAACCGGCAACGGCATTGTCGTATACAGCTTCACGCAAGGAAAAATCGCCCCTGAACGATTCATTCCCCTGCCGCTCCAGCAGCTTGCTCCCGGCAAAAAAACCAAACTGCGCGGCGGCGCGGATAGCGACAAGGGCATTCCCTACCCGGCGGCGATTGCCGTCATCGGCTCCGCGGCTGCGGAGAAGCTCCTGATCGCCGACAATCTCTCCGACGACGTTCTGCTCCTCGATGCCGCCAGCGGCAAAATTGAAACTCGTTTCGACCTGGCCGAAAACGATGCCGTCCCCTCCACTTATCCCGTTGCCCTGGCGCTCTCCAAAAACGGCGCGCGCGCCTATGTCGCTTTGTGGAATGCCTCGGAGATCGTTGAACTCGACCTGGCCAAAGGAACCGTCGGCCGCAAGCTAGCCCTGCTCAAGCTTTCCAGCCCCATGGCGCCCGGCTCGCATCCCTGCGCCTTCGAGCTCTCGCCCGATGGCCGCACCCTCTACGTCGCGCTCGCCAACCGCGATGCCGTGGCCGCCGTCAACATCGGTTCCGGCCGCTTCTCCGTCAAGGGCTACTTCTCTACCCGCCTGCCGCATCAGAGCTACTTTGGCGCTGAGCCCGTAGCGCTCACCGTCAACGCCAGCGGCAGCCGCCTCTATGTGGCTAATCTGGGCAGCGACGCCGTCGCCGTCTTCGACCCCAGCAAGCTGGCATCGAAAACAGCACGAAGCGCCATGGTCGAGCCCCTCGGCTTCATTCCCACCGAATGGATGCCCATCTCACTGACCTTCTCCGGCGGCAAGCTCTATCTGGCCACCGATAAAGGCAAGGGAACCGGCCCCAACAACATGCCCCAGCCCCCCACGGAGGCAGCGAAAAACAGCGGCCTGCTACGGCCTTTCACTTACATTGCCACGCTCCTCTACGGTTCTCTGGCCACTCTGGATGAGTCCGCCATCGATAAAAATCTCTCCCAGTGGACCGCGACCGTGCTCGAATCCAATCGCATGAACGCAGCCGGGGAGAAGATTGCCTTTGCCGGCGGCGCGCCAAATCCCATCCGCCACGTCATCTACATCATCAAGGAGAACCGCACCTACGATCAGCTCTTCGGCGATCTGAAGAAGGACGGCAAGCCTGTCGGCAATGGCGACCCCAGCCTGGCCATGTACGGCGAGGCCATCACGCCCAACCAGCACAAGCTGGCCCTGCAATTCGGCGTGCTCGACAACTTCTACGACTCGGCCGAGGTCTCCAGCGGCGGACACGTCTGGTCCATCGCCGCCATCGGCACCGACTACCTCGAAAGAACCTGGCAGCAAAACTATCGCGGCGGGCAGCGAACCTACGACTCCGAGGGCATGGTCGCCGGCGGCAATCCGCTTCTCCAGAAGATTCCTGACGTGAGCGATCCCGCCAGCGGCTACATCTGGAACAATCTCGCCGCCCACGGCAAAACCTATTACCACTTCGGCGAGTACATCTCCTCCACCTTCTGCAATGCGGCCAGGGTTTCCGATCCTCAGCAAGGTGCCATGCTCCCCGGCAGCCATTGCCCGCGCAATGCCGTCGCCCCCGGCGAAACCTTCCCCGCCGAATGGGGCGGCGGAGTGAACAAGTGGCCCTGGCCGGTTCCGCTGCTGGCCACGAACACCGCCACCAAGCAGGAATTAGTCGGCCACTTCGCCGTCGAGGCGCCGGACTTTAACCTCATGATTCCCGACCAGGTGCGCGTGGAGATTTTTCTCCGCCACTTGCAGGGCTGGGTCGCCGATATGGGCACCATGCCCAACTTCATCCTCCTGCGTCTGCCCGACGATCACACTCTCGCCACCCGTCCCGGCGGGCCCACTCCCAAATCATCGGTAGCCGATAACGATCTCGCCGTCGGCCGCGCCGTCGAAGCCGTCTCCCACTCGCCCTTCTGGGACTCGACCGCCATCTTCATCCTCGAGGACGACGCCCAGAACGGCGCTGATCATGTGGACGCTCACCGCAGCATCGCCCTGGTCATCAGCAAATACTCCCCACGCGGCGCAGCCACAAATGCTCCAGGAGCCGCACCTTCGCCTGTTGGAACCTCCGAAACTCAAGCTCCATTTACCGCCGGGGCTCCATTCACCGTCGGGGCCCCTTTTATAGACAGCCGCTTCTACTCCACCGTCAGCATGGTTCGCACCATGGAGTCGCTCCTCGATCTTCCGCCCATGAACAACAACGACGCCTTCAGCTCGCTGATCTCGACTCTCTTCACCGGCCCCGGCGACCAGCCCGCCTTCACCGCCGACTACGGGAACCGCGACAACGGCCTCATCTACACCGCCAACCTTCCCACCGCCGCCGGAGCGCGCGAAAGCATGAAGATGGACTTTAGCCACGCCGACCACGCCCCCGCCGATAAGCTCAACGTGATCCTGTGGAAGGACGCCATGGGCGATAAGCCAGTCCCCGCCATGCTCAAGGTCCACCACAAGAAATCCACCATAGACGACGATGATTAGAGGTATAACTTCCCATTTCTCACAACTTCGTGCCCCAACCTTTCCGCGTTTTGTGCGGAATGTACAAAAAACCACGAAGCCGAACCCAGACTCCGCTCATCCAATAAACTAGGCACATGACCAAGCGCATCGGCATTCATCTCGGCACCACCGGCGGCGCATCCAACGCCGTCGAGCGCGCCCGCGAAATCGGCGCCAACACCTTGCAGATTTTTTCCGCCAGCCCGCGCATGTGGCGCGCCCCCAAGGTTGACCCCGCTCAATGCGCCCGTATGAAAGAGCTTCGCGCCAAGCTCGATGTCGGCCCGCTGGTCATCCACACCGGCTACTTGATCAACATATGCAGCCAGTCCGATGAGATCCGCCAGAAAAGCATCGTGGCCTTCCGTGGCGAGATCGAGCGCGCTCTCGCCCTCGGCGCGGAGTACCTGGTCTTGCATCCCGGCTCGTGGAAGGGCCTCACCCGCGACGAAGGCCTCAAGCTCGCCGCCGATTCCATCACCCGCGCCATCGACGGCATCGCCTGGCAGGGAACTCCCTTTCACATCCTCATCGAAAACACCGCCGGAGCCGAGTTCTCTCTCGGCGGCAGCTTCGAGCAGGTGGCCGAGCTGGTTGCCCGGCTCAAGCCAACCGCCCCGGTCGCCGTCTGCCTTGACACCTGCCACAGCCACGTCGCCGGCTACGACCTGGTCACTGCCGAGGGCTACGAGCAAACCGTCAAGCAGGCCGCCGCCACCGTCGGTCTCGACGCCGTCCGCGTCTGGCACATGAACGACGCCAAGGCCGAGCGCGGCTCCAAGCTTGACCGCCATGAAAATATCGGCCAGGGCACGATGGGCCTCGAGCCCTTCCGCCGCCTGCTCAACGACTCCCGTTTCGCCCACGCCGCCTTCATCGCCGAAACCCCGGTCGAAGATCCCGCCGACGAGGAGCGCAATGTGCGGGTGCTATTGAGCCTGGTGAAGTAGCTCGGACCTGGATACGCCTTCCGTTTACACTAGGAAGTTATGGCGGAAGAGAACGAACAACGTTACGATCCGGCGACGATTGAGCCCAAATGGCAGCAGCGCTGGGCCGCGGACCACGCGCTCTATGCGGCCGAGCCCGCGTCCTGCGGCAAGCCCAAGTATTACGTCCTGGAGATGCTGCCCTATCCCAGCGGCCAGTTGCACATGGGCCACGTGCGCAACTACTCCATCGGCGACGCCTTGGCCCGCCATATGTGGATGCGCGGCTACAACGTGCTCCATCCCATGGGCTGGGACGCCTTTGGCCTGCCCGCCGAGAACGCCGCGCTCAAAAACAACACTCCTCCGCGCGAGTGGACCCTCTCCAACATCGCCGCGATGAAAATCCAAATGAACCGCCTCGGTCTGGGCTACGACTGGGCCTGTGAGATCGCCACCTGCCTCCCGGAGTACTACCGCTGGAACCAGTGGTTCTTCCTGCGCATGTACGAGAAGGGCTTGGTCTACCGCAAGAAAAGCAAAGTCAACTGGTGCCCGGAGTGCGCCACGGTGCTGGCCAACGAGCAGGTGGTCGACGGCTGCTGCTGGCGTCACGAAGAAACCTTGGTCGACCAGCGCGACCTGGAGCAGTGGTTCCTGCGCATCACCGCTTACGCCCTGGAGTTGCTCGACGGCCTGGACTCGCTCGACGGCTGGCCGGAAAAAGTCCGCACCATGCAGCGCAACTGGATCGGCCGCAGCGAAGGAACGGACGTCGACTTTTTCCTGGAGGAAAAAGCCGGCAAGGGAATAGGGAATAGGGAAGAGGGAACAGAAAAGATCCGCATCCGCGTCTTCACCACCCGCGTGGACACCATCTTCGGCGCGACCAGCGTGCAATTGGCTCCGCAGCACGAGTTGGTTGCGGTCTTTACTGCCGCCGACCCCAGCCTCAAAGCACAAGTCGACGAGCTCCTCGACCAGCAGAAGCGGGCGCGCGAAGCCGGCGACCTGGGCGCAATCGAAAAGCACGGTGTCCCCACCGGCCGCTACGCCGTCAATCCCTACAACGGCCAGAGCCTGCCCATCTGGGTGGCCAACTACATCCTGGCCGACTACGGCACCGGCGCCATCATGAGCGTTCCCGGCCACGATGAGCGCGACTTCGAGTTTGCCACCAAGTACAACCTGCCCATTGTTGATGTGATCAAGCCAGTTGATCCCGCCGTGTCGCAAGAACTACCATTCCTCTCCGAAGAGGGCATCCTCGTCAACTCCGGCAACTATAGCGGCCTCACCTGCGCCGAAGCACAGCGTCAATTGCAGGAGGTTGCCGTGCGCGGCGCCTTTGGCGAGCCTAAAGTCACCTTCCGCCTCAAGGACTGGGGCGTGAGCCGTCAGCGCTACTGGGGTACGCCCATCCCTATGATTCACTGCGACAAGTGCGGCCTGGTGCAGGTGCCCGACGAGCAATTGCCGGTTGTGCTGCCCCCTCAAATTGAGATCACACAGCAGGGCGGCTCGCCGCTGAGCCGCGTGCCCGATTTTCTGCACACAACTTGTCCAAAGTGTAAAAGCGCGGCGCGTCGCGAAACCGACACCATGGACACCTTTGTCGATTCCAGTTGGTACTTCTATCGCTACACCGACGCGAAAAACTCCCGCGCTCCCTTCGACTCCAAAACCGCGCAATATTGGTTTCCCATCGACCAGTACATCGGCGGCGTGGAGCACGCCATTCTGCACCTCATCTACTCGCGCTTCTGGACCAAGGTCATGCGCGACCTCGGCCTGATCACGAACGACGAGCCGGCCCGCCGCCTCTTTACCCAGGGCATGGTCATCAAAGACGGCGCCAAAATGTCCAAGTCCAAGGGCAACGTCGTCTCGCCCGACGACATGGTGAGCCGCTACGGCGCCGACGCCACGCGCATGTACGCCCTCTTTGCCGCGCCGCCCGACCGCGATCTCGACTGGCAGGAGGACGGCGTCGCCGGCGTCAGCCGCTTCCTGGCCCGCGTCTGGCGGCTGACCACAAAGTACGCGCCGCTGGCCCGTTCCGTCCGCGAGAGCCAAGCTAAAACACAAAACAGCAGAGCTGGCGGAGCCGCCCTGCAGCGCAAGCTGCATCAAACCATCGCCAAAATCACGCTGGACTTTGAAGGCCGCTGGCACTTCAACACCTGCGTCGCAGCCATCATGGAGCTGGTCAACGACATTCAAGCTGCCGACGCGCAACTGTCGGCGGGCGAAGTTCCCGCGCCGGTGGTCCGCGAGCTGCTGCGCACGCTGGTCTTGTTGCTGGCGCCATTCGCTCCGTACCTTGCCGCCGAACTTTGGGAGGAGCTGGGCGAGAATGGCTCTGTACTCCGCGCTCCCTGGCCCGTCAGCGATCCCGCCTTGGCAAAAGAAGATGAACTCGAGATTCCCGTGCAGATCAACGGCAAGCTGGTAGTGATCGTTCGTGTTCCCGCCGATGCCGATGCCAAGGTTATGGAATCCGCGGCTCTCGCCGACGAAAAGGTTCGGTTGCGCACCGCCGGAAAAAACGTCGTCAAGGTCATTGTCGTGCCCGGCAAGCTGGTGAATTTGGTAATCAAATAGTTGAGACAGTTGGGTGCCCCATTTTTACGCGCTTTTTGCGAAAGGGTAGGAAGCCACGAATCCCATTAGGCCATGTTCATGAGGAGCAGTATGGCAACGCCCTTGCGCGGAACTCAGTCTCTCGTTGGCCAGATGGGCTGGGTCTTCCAGCGGCCTTCGCTCACCGTCATAGAGGTAGCCTGGCGCTGGACCTTCGGAATCCCCTTCGTGGTCGTAGTTTTATTCGAGGCAATCAAGATTCTTATCGTCCTGCCGCCCGCGACCTCCGGCCTTAGCTCTCTCGATCCGCAGAATCCCTGGGTCGCTGCCGTGCAGCTCAGCAACGCCTGGGCGCTCTATCAGCCTCACGTTGTTGAAACTCTGCGCTGGTTTCTGCCGGCAGCCGCGCTCGCCTGGGTCGTTGTCTCCGCCCTGGGCCGCAGCCTGCTCCTCAGACGCCTGGAACCGAGTTCAGCCCCTGTGCTCCGTTTTCGCCCTTTTGGCCCGATTCTCCTCCAAGCCGCCTGGCTGGCATTTTTCCTCTTCATATGCCTTTGCTGGCTCCGCTCCATGCAATGGGTCGCAGCCGCCACCATCACCCCCGCCGCTGAGCCTGACCTGATCGGCTACTCCATCGGTGTCATCTTCATCTCCCTGGGATTCCTCACCGCCTGGGCGCTTCTCAGTTGGGCCTTCTCGATTGCGCCACTCATCATGCTGCTCGAAAACCGCTCCGCGCTCTCCGCCCTCGGTCAATCTCTCCACCTCGGAAAGCCCATGACGGCCAAGCTGGTCGAGATCAACCTTGTCATGGGCATCGTCAAGCTGGCGCTCATCGTGCTGGCCATGGTGCTCTCCGCCGCCCCGCTGCCCTTCAGCGACCAACTGGGCCCGGATGCTCTGCACATCGTCTGGGCCGTAGCAACATTTTTCTTTTTAATCGCCAGCGATTACTTCCAGGTTGTGCGTCTCAAGGGTTTTGTGGAATTTTGGAAGATGTTCAGAGGCGGCGAGTCAACTTTTTAGCGGTACAAATTATTGCTGGGTTTCAAACCACTTCAGATCGGCCAGCACAACCGACGTCTCAATCTGGCGTTGGGGAACAGTCCAATATTTTTTCAGCAAGCGGTTCTTCTCTTCGGTGCTGACTAATCGAAAGCCATTCTTCTCGTAGAAGTGAATCGCCCAGACCGCATCTGCCCATGTGCCGATCAACACCGGGCTGTTCGCGAGCGCGAGCAAATGATGCAGCAGGCTTCCTCCAATTCCGCGTCTCTGCCTGCTGGTAAGAATATAGGCGTGGCGGATCAGGGTCACATCCTGCGCCTCTTGAATGCCCATGACGCCAACGAGTGTTCCCGCCTCTTCGTATCCCCAAAAGACTACCCCGTCGCCGATCTCATGCCGCAGTTTCTCCTGGGACATATAGGGTTCTGTCCATCGGTCCGCAGGGATCATCCCTTTGTAAATCTGTGCGCCATCGTTGATGATGGCCCAAACCTGATCGAAATCGCGCTCGTCGCAGAGTCGAATCATAAACCGTTAGACGCCTTGCACGGTCAAATGTTTTGTTGTGTTGGTCGCCTCATACGGCGAATCAGCAGGAAGAGCAGAAGGAGCGCGCCGGGACCCGCAACGATGCCTGCGCGAATGATCGATAATCCCCATGCATACGACAAATCTAGCAAGATTTCATCTTCATCGACGCTGACCTTCAGCCGCATGGAATCGCCCACACCTTGAATATCATGATCCAGCCTAAGAACGACTCTTTGTCCTCTTCGATATCCTCGCGCATAACCTGCCAGACAAATTGTGTTACCGGCAATCCAATTGTGATATGAGCCTTGCTCAACGGTTCTGCCTTTCTGATCCATAATTTTCCAGTCAAGGTCCAGCCATATCTTCCTGTTAACAGGTATGATCCTAGGCCACTCCAGGTCGATCCTATAAGGTCCGCTGAAACTGGTCGCTATTGACGGGGAGGTATATTCGCCTTTTCTCAGTGAAAACTGCATGGAGAATGGCTCAGGCCGGGGCGCATAGGCGAGCCAGAGGCAACTCGCAAAGGGGTAAATGCCAGCGATCACCAGGCAGGATCCGAGAATCGTCAGGATTTTTTGCCAGAGCCGCGTCTTCATGGCATTGCCCGTTCTGCAACCTTCGGCCGATTGCTCTCAAAATATCTTCATCCGAATCACAAAATATTTCTTCGGGTCCTCGCGCATGCCCTTCAGTAATTGCTGGGCATGATCCATGGTCTGGTCGGTGTGGTCGTAGAGGGAGCGGTTCTGCACCAGTTGCCCCAGCGTTCCTTTACCCTCGTCCATGCCCTTCAGAATCGCGTCCAGCTTGCCGATAGTGTCGTCCAGCTTTGCCGCGAAGGCCGGGTCTTTGGCCAGCATGCCCATCGCGCCTTTGCCGGCGTTAATATCGGCCACCATCTGGTTCACATTGGTGACGGCGGCGTTCAGGTTGTCGTAGAGCGTCTCGTCCTTCAGCAGCTTGCCCGCGCTGCCCTTGCCCGAGTCCAGGGCGATGGTAATCCTGTTCAGCCGGTCCACAGCCGAGTTGGCGCGGGTGTAGAGCGTATCGTCAGTAATCAGCTTGCCCAGCGAGCCCTTGCCTTCGGCGACGGCGTTGGTAATGGTCTCCAGATCGGTGGCAATGGTGGATATTTTTTTGGCCAGCTCGGGATCGTTAATCAGTTCGCCCACGGCGCCGCGCCGGGAATTGATGGCGCCGAAAGTGTTTTCTGCCTGTCGCACCAGCTTGTTGAGCTCGATGATGGACTCGTTGCTGTTGCGAACCACGTCCTGGATGCTGGGCGAGCCGGCAGCCTTCAGTTCGGCGTTGTTGCCCGGAGCAGGTCCGCTGGCATGTGTTGAGTTGAGATCGACATAGCTGTCGCCCAGTACGCCCGCCTGGTTGATCATGGCGGTCGAATCGGTATGCAGGCGGGTCCGGTATTCGTGGGCCACCCGCATGGTCACCTCCACAGGCGTGGGGTTGCGTTCGGGAACAATGCGCACGTGAATCACGTTGCCGATGGTCACGCCCTCCAGCGTCACTGGCGCGCCATCCTTCAGGCCTGCTGCATTCTCAAAGTAGGAGCGGAGCACTAGTTTCCGCGAAAACAGCCCGCCGCTCGCGCTGGACATGAGAAGTATCAGCGCGATCAGGATGGCCGAGGCCAGAAGAACCAACGCTCCCACTCTCAGTTGCGACCATCGAATCTCTTTACGGCTTGGCACGGCATCCCTCGATTTAAATGCTTCGGTTTATGCCTTGAGAATAGCAGAAAAATATGAATCAAGGTCCATCTTCAAGCACGACGCTGGCCATGGCCAGCTCCGCGGTGTGGGTCAAGGAAAGTGCCGCGCGCCGAGCGCCCAGGCGGGCGGCAAACTCAGCCGCGCGCCCGTGAAACTGGAGGGTGGGCCTTCCGCCGGGCTCGCGCGTCACCTCGATCTCCAGCCAGCTCACTCCGTGGCTGATCCCCGTACCCAGCGCCTTGGCTCCGGCCTCCTTGGCGGCAAACCGGGCTGCAAAGCTCTCCGCCGCCTTACGTTTGCGCAGGCAATAGGCCTGTTCCCCCGCGGTGTACACGCGGGCCAAAAACCGCTGCCCATAGCGGTCCGTGGACTGCTGGATGCGCCCGATCTCCACCACATCGATTCCTGAGCCGACAATCATGCTGTCTATGAAGCTACATCATTCCCCTTTGTTGTGTTTGCGCCGCTCACTGGCGCGCCTCCAATTACCAGCGCTGGTGTTTCGGGCCTCGATGCTGCCTGAGATGTCTCAAAGCCGGTCAGCTTCCGTGCGACTCCGCAACAATGGTTATGCTGCTCTCCCTCGCTCCGATAAGGTGGATGTGAGACTTTCGCTGCCCACCCACGACGCAGGACATACGATGAGTATTCCCTGGGCCATGCAGATGAAGGCCATCTCCATCGAAGAGCCCTCGCGGCTCGTCCAGACCCTCACCGGCGCAATCCTGGGTTGCGGAGGCTGGGTTCTCAGCCGCGGAGCAACCGATACCGGCACCGTGAATATTCTCTTCGAGTTTGAGCGGCAGGCCTGCGTCGATATTTACAGCTTGATAATCGCCGCCGGCCTGGAACTGAGCCAGAGCGGGCACATCCGCTTTACCGAACTCTGCCAATGCACCCGCAGCCACCAGCAGGAGTGCGGTACTGAGATTGCCAGCATCGACCTCGAGATCCAGACCTTTCCCGTCGACGGGATGCACAACGCAAAGCCCTCCGGGGCAGCTTGACAGAGCGGCCGAATCCGCCTCAGTGGCACTGGATCGTTCTACGGTCAGATCCTAGAAAACAAAAGGTATAAATCGCCAGGTAAGCTGTTTGTAAGCGGCATACTCCGCGCCAAAGCGCTGGAGGTTCTCCCGCTCCTCGGCCAGCGCGGTGGCCAGCAGAAAACCGCTCGCGCCCAGCGTCATAACAATGGAAGCCGGCCCAGCCGGATTCTTGAGCCAGGCGCACCACGCCAGCGCCAGCAACGATGCATACAACGGATGACGAATCCAGCGATATGCGCCCACTGTGACCAGCTTTGTCGTGTTTTCGAAGGCCAGATTAGTGCTCTCGGCACTGGCTGGAGCCGGCCGGCCAATCACCCGCAGCAGCCGGAAGCCTTCAATCACCAGCACGATAGACACTGTGCCGAGGAGATAAGAAACCAGTTGCCGGCCCGAGAACGGGTCGCGCCACCACAGCGGCGCGTTCCACAGAATCAGCCCCAGCAGCAGTTCGAAGGCGAAGAAACGATAGAATCCGTGGGTGCGCGCGTCTTTCAACGATCGCCACGACAGCAGCAGAATCGCGGCGGATGCGGCAAAAAAGAGAGCAGCGCGCAACATGGACTTTGCTCTCCCTTCGGCTGAACCGGGCGGGAACGCGTATTTAGGAGCCAGCGCGCTCCGCCGCTATTTTTCTTTCATAGACTTAATTAATAGCACGACAATCTTCTCGTATCGATCCACGGCATTTGGATCCTTCGCGCTCTTCAAGAGTACTGGATCGTCGAGTCCATTTTTACGCAGTTCAGTCTCTCTATCAGCGGGTTGTATCTCGTTCACAACATCCAGCATTCCCTGCGCAAGATCCAAAGGCATCCTGGCGGCGGAGTTCGCCTGTCCATCCCTGGCTCCAGCATAGTTCGCGTCTGCGCCGGCCTTCAGAAGTGCCTGGACAATCTCCACATTGCCGTTCATGGCCGCGTAATGCAGCGCGCTCCAGCCCTTCGGAGTGGTGCGGATATTCGGATCAACGCCCTTGCCGATAAGCTTGATGGCTTCCGCGGTGTTGTCGGCCCGGACAGCCGTCATCAGCGATGCTGGATCGGGCTTGCAGCCGGTTAAAGAAATAAGAGAAAGCACCAAGGCAAAAAGAAACAGTGATTTGCATCTCATTGCTGCGTTTTATCCTTTCAATTATCCGCCGATCCTGTCGGCCTGTATCTCGTTCCTCAGTACAATGCTATGGAATAATCCCGTGGATTCACCCGCACTGAATACAGAATCGCAGTTCTGATGCTATCAAGCGGATGTATGCGGGGTCAACCGGCCTCCACCAAGCAAGGGCGGCGCGGGAGCGCATCGCCAGCGCATGACTCCGCAACTAGAAAATATATGATTGTCAGCACACAAATTCAGCCTTCCACCCCTGGAAGCGAGAAGACATTTCGAGGAAAGGGTGGAAGGCATTGCGCAGGGCAGGAAGTTTTTCAGCTACGATTCCTTGGTAACTTTGGTCAGGGCTTCGACCACCTTCTGATAGCGGTCGGCAGCCTGCGGATCCTTCATGCTTTTGATGAGTGCCGGATCGTCCAGTCCGCCTCGCCGGAGCGTCTCTTCGATGCTGGATGGCGGAACCTGGTAGACCAGATCAAGAGCCGCTTGCGCAATCTCCATGGGCTTCTCGGATACGATTGAACCCGTCTGCCCTTCCATGGTTCCTGTGTAGTCAGGATCGGCGCCAGCCTGCAGAAGCGCCTCGACAATCTCCGTATTTCCGTTCCGCACCGCGAAATGCAGCGCGCTCCAGCCGTTCTGAGAAGTGCGGCAGTTCGCGTCGGCGCCCATATTGATAAGTCGTATGGCTTCTTCGGTATTGTCAGCTTTCACGGCGCTCAACAATGAGATTCGCAATGTTTCCACATCCGGTTTCGATCCGAATAGTGGAACAGTTGGCTTCCATCCGGTGATGAGAATGATTGAAAGCACGATAGCTATAAACAGGGGGAGACGAATTTTCATGATCGTGTCGCATCCTTTCTGCCACCGATGGATTCGGTCGCATTTATATTCTTATTTGGTGGAGAATACAGAATGATTAATATAATTATGCAATCAGGTAAATCGATTTAGCTGATTGCACTGATTACAGTGCATTGATTACAGAATGACTGGCTCGGCGATTGGAAGAATCTTTATGTTGCGGGGTCAACCGGCCTCCACCAGGCCATATCGGCGTTGCCAGGCCTCTTTCAGTCTCGCCCACACGCGCGCCCGCTCAGTCTCCGTTGCTTCGTTTTGTCCGCTGGGAGCGTTCACAAAGCGCGAGGCCTCCATCTTGGCCAGCTCCAGCCACTGCCGGTCGCGCACCAGGTTGGCCACGCGAAAATCCGGCAGCCCCGCCTGCCGCGTCCCGAAAAACTCTCCTGGCCCGCGCTGGCTCAGGTCCAGCTCCGCCAGTTCAAACCCGTCCTGAGTGCGGACCATGGCGTTCAGCCGCTCCTCGCCCAGCGGGGAAACGTGCTCCCCGGTGATCAGAACGCAATAACTCTTCGCCGCTCCGCGCCCCACGCGCCCCCGCAACTGGTGCAACTGCGCCAGCCCAAACCGCTCCGCATGTTCTACCACCATCACCGTCGCGTTCGGCACATCCACGCCCACCTCGATCACCGTCGTAGCCACCAGCACATCAATCTCGCCGCGCTGGAAGCGGCGCATGATGATCTCCTTCTCGTCGGCGTCCAGACGCCCATGCAACAGGCCCACGCGCAGGCCGGCCAGCGCTCCCGTGCGCAGCTTTTCATGCATCTCCACGGCCGACTTCAGACCGGATTTCGCGCCCGGATTGGCCTCCTGCGCCGCCTTCGGAAACAGCTCCGCTGTCTTCCCCTTGCGAACGGCCTTTCGAAAGGTCATTGGTGGCGCCTCAATTCCCGCCTCGGCCTCATCATGCGAGAAATCCAGCTCCGGCTGGTCCTCCCTGGTCCCCTCGATCACCGGATAAACAATGTACGCCTGCCTGCCCATAGCCACCTGTTTGCGCACAAAATCCCAAACCTCTTCGGCCATCTCTCCGGGAACGCGCCGTGTCACAATCGGCGTGCGACCCGGCGGCATCTCGTCCAGCACGCTCACGTCCAGGTCGCCATACAAACTCAGCGCCAGCGTCCGCGGAATCGGCGTGGCCGTCATCACCAGTACATCCGGCTCAGCCTGATTCGGCTTCTTCATCAGCTTGAAGCGCTGCATCACGCCGAAGCGATGCTGCTCATCCACCACCACGAGGCCAAGCCGGTCGAACTCCACCTTTTCTTCGATGAGCGCGTGCGTCCCGATCACCAGTTGCGCCTCGCCGCGGTTGATCTCGCCGCGCGTCTGCCGCTTGCGGTCCTCGCTGAGCGAGCCGGTCAGCAGGACAATCCGGTAGCGGCGGCTCGACCGCTCCAGCAGCTTGCGCATGGCCAGAAAATGCTGCGTGGCCAGTATCTCCGTGGGCGCCATCAGCGCCGCCTGGTAGCCGTTTTCCATGGCCACCAGCATCGCCTGTAGCGCCACGATCGTTTTGCCCGAGCCCACATCCCCTTGCAGCAAGCGCCGCATCGGGCTTGGGGTGCGCATATCGGCCACAATCTCGCCCAGTGCACGCTTCTGTGCCGCCGTGGGATGAAAGGGCAGCACCTCGCGAATCGCCTCGCGCACCTTCTCGTTCGCCGCAAAGCCGATCCCCGCGCGCTCCCGCATTCTCCGGCGTTTCAACTCCAGTCCCAGCTCCAGGAAAAAAAACTCTTCGAAGATCAGCCGTTGATGAGCCGGTGTCGCCGCGGCCTGCAACTGCGCCAACGGCGTCCCCTCCAACGGAAAATGCACCTCCCTGAGAGCCGTCTCGCGCTCCGGCAGGCTCAGCCGCTCCAGCATCAATCGAGGCAGGCACTCCGGTACCGCGCCCCGCATCCCCTCCAGCAGATGAAAGATCGTCTTCCGCTGCCAGCGCGAAGCCAGCCGCGCCCCGCCCAGCGACTCGTAGACCGGCGTAATCCGCCCCACCTCCAGCAGGCGCGTCTCGGCGTCGTCGCTCGCGTCGGGCAGCAGCTCAAATTGCGGCTGAATCATCTTGAAATTGCTTGTAGACCGCGACGGCTCGACCCGCCCGTACAGCGCCACTGTCTGCCCGGCGTGAAACCGGCCCTCCAGGTAGTTGCCGTGGAACCATATGCACTTGAGCGCCCGCAGTCCCTGCCCCACGGTCAGCTCGAAGATGGGCATCTTGCGCGTCCGCAATAGCATTGCCCCGCGCACCTCGGCAATCACGCTGGCCGTCTCGCCCGGCACAAGTTCGTCCAGACTGCGCGGATGCTGCCGGTCCTCGTAGCGGAAGGGAAGGTGATAGAGCAGGTCCTCGGCCGTCTGAATCCCCTTGGCGGCCAGCATCTCCGCCACCTTGGGACCCACGCCCTTCACATACATCACCGGACTATCAAGCTCTGCCACACTCGAATGCTACAACCCAGCGGCGACGGAAAGCGAATAAAGAGGATCAGACGGCAGGGAGATCGAACTTGCCTTGGAGGCTCTTGAGCAACGTGTTGAATGCTGCCTGGTAGGAATCATGGTCCTTCCAGTTGCTAAAATCGGGAATGAAGTATTCTCGAATCTCGCGGGCCGAACTCTTACCGATGTCAGAGTCGAAATACTCCCATTCCTTTATCGTCTTCCAAGGGCAAAGTCCGATAGGAAACAAGACTTCTCTCTTCTGCTCGACCTCCCGCTTGCGCGCGATGGCGATCTCCGTCCTCACCCACTCGCTCGCCATACTGGCCGGGGAGAGGATCAACAACAGCTTGTCATATACACGAATGGCTTCATCAATTTGTCTATAAATCTTCTTGCCACCTTGCAATTTATGTGGAGCAAACCAGCAGCGTACGCCTTTAGCCTGCAAGTCTGCGTGGAGACGTTCTGCGAACTCTGAGTCTTGGTCATGAGCCGAGTAGCTGATGAACAGTGAGTAGAATTCAATACCTGTACTGACTAATGAGGCCATGTACTCGATGAAGTTCTCCGGAACGCCAGCCCCACGTAAAAAGATGTGCGGAATCTTGCCCTCGGATTTATAAATCGTGTCAATACCGATGCTGGAGGGCCCCCTGTGATTTACTGATTCCAGCCCTTTAGCATCAGACAGGTTCTGGTTCGAGAATATTGTGGAATCTGTGACAGCTGCGGTGAAATCGGTTCCTGTTAATTTTGTCATGCAGAACCTTGCGCTGGTTAATCGGGCCTTGGTGAGATTCGCATTTTGCAGGTTTGCTTCGCTGAGATTTGCTCCGACGAGGTCGGCCTTGCTTAGATCGGTCCCAATTAGCTCGGCCTGGTATAAGTGACATCCGCCTAGGAATATCTCGCGGAGATCCGCCCCAGAGAGATCTGCCAAGGTGAGGTCCGCTTCCTCGACATCTGCCCGCCATAGGCTAGCTCTATTAAAATTTGCTCCTGTTAAATTAGCCCCGCTGAGGTTTGAACAATTGAGCGTCGCTTCTTCGAGCATTGCTCCACGGAGATTCGCGCCTTCGAAATCCCCTTTTTCGGGGGATGGTCCGCTAAGGTCGAATCCTATGATTTCTGCCCCGCGAAGGTCTGGTAGTATACCTTGATTCTTGACCCTCCAAGAATTCCAGGCACCAACACCTTCTTTTAGTTTCGCGAGATGTTTGGGGTTAGCCATGACAACAGTATGACAGCGTCAGGCAAGCCTAACGTAACCTTTATTCGCGAATATTGCGGAGAAATCTGTAAATCCCGGCCGCTAAGCCGCCTTCGGCTAGTAGACACGCACCTCTGCTTCAATGGTTTTGCTCAGGGCGAGTTTAGCCTTGGTGAGGTCATGCATCTGTTGAAGATTGAGCCAGAACTCCGGGCTGTTATCGAAGAAGCGGGCCAGGCGCAGAGCCGCGGTGGGTTTCGACGATTTTAACGTCACGCATCCCGTCCTCTCAGCCCTTCGCCAGAAAGTAAGCCTCGAGCGCCTGTGCCATGGCCGCGTGATCCATATGCGGCTTCTTGCCCTCGAAGCGGGCGGCCCAGAGAACCTGGTTCACAAGATCGCGCGGATAACACTGGCGCAACTCCTGCTTCAGCGTGTCGCGGATGAAAGAGATGAGGTCTTTGGGCACGTCGGCGTCATACGCCACCTCATTTTCCGTGGCAACGCGGCGGAAGATCTCAGAGAACTGCGCGTCTGTAACCATGCCCACCTGGATCTTGGTTTGAATCCGGCGCAGAAAGCAGGCGTCCACCAGTTCCGTCGGATCTATGTTGGAGGCAAAGACCACCAGCATCTCGAACGGAACCTCGATCTTTTTTCCTCCCACCAAGGCTAGAAAATCGATTCGCCGGTCCAGGGGGACAACCCAGCGATTGAGCAGATCTTCCGGGCGTATCCGCTGCCGCCCGAAGTCGTCAATGATCAGTACCCCGTTATTGGCCTTCATCTGCGCCGGCGCTACATAGAACTTCGTCACTGGGTTGTATTGCAGATCCAGCATCTCCGCCGTCAGCTCGCCGCCCACCAGCACTGCTGGCCGCTTGCACAGCACCCAGCGGCCGTCCTTGGTCTTGGTCTTGGAATTTGATTCCGTTATGCGCTTGTGAATCGCCGGATCGAAGACCGTAATGATCTGGCCGTCCACCTCCAGCGCGTACGGTATCCACACCTCATCTTCGGCAACCACCCGCGACAACGTCTCGGCGATGGTGGTCTTGCCGGTTCCCGGAGGTCCGTAAAGAAAAATCGAGCTGCCGGAGTTGAGCGCCGTGCCAAACTGCCGCAACTTTTCGCTGCTGATCACCAGGTGCGAAAAAGCCCGCTGCACATCCTCGGCATGCACCTCCACCTTGCGAATGCTCTGTTTGCGCGTCTGCTCAACGTAGCTCTCCAGAGACACCGGCGCAGGACCCGTGTAGTGATTCTGCGAAAGCAGCTCCATGGCCCGCGTTCTGCCCTGCGAGGTGATGGCAACCTGGGGGATGTTGCCCATCATCCCCGTCACTTGGCAGAACTGTTCCGTCCGCAACTGGTATGCCAGATCCTTGGCCACTTCAAAGCTGAGTTTGGTCTTGTCTGCCAGGTCAGTGACGGTCAGAGTGCCCGTCAGGTAAAGAATCTTTAACGCCAGGTCCTCAAGAACGGCCTGGCGAACATCAAGCTCCGTGATCGACTGCGGCTTGTGCGCCGGACCATCCTCGGACTCATTAAGGAAAAAATCATAATCTGACATTGCCAAAACAGAGTACCATTTTTCCCCGTGCCGCATCACTGTCCACTCGTGTCGAAAAAGATACACTTTAGTACCGTATTTTCTGAGTTTTTTAACGCCTTTTGGCGCATTTATGATTATTTTCTCCCCGCAAGTAACCGGTTGTGTTATAGAGTTTGCTTGCTGAAAATCTGCCGGGAGCACGAGAACAGATGCCGGCTGAGATGCGGCATTCAATCGCTCCGGTCTCTTTTGCGCGTCGTTGTATCCGGTTCTGTGCGTGGCCTGCGCGCCGGGTTTTGCTACACTGCATGCAGGCCGGTCCCTCCGGTTTCCTTGATTCCTGACCGTATTCGCCTGAATCCAAACAGCACCTTGATCTGCGGGAGTATCCATGCCAGTTGTCCAACTCGCGGGAGTAACCAAGGCCTACGAGAACAAAGTTGCCGTCAGCAACCTGAGCCTGGCCATCGAGGCCGGCCAGATGTTCGGTCTGCTGGGGCCGAACGGGGCGGGCAAAACCAGCTCCATTCGCATGATGATGGGCATCACCCTGCCTGACTCAGGCAGCATCAGACTATTTGACAAGCCCTTTGAGCGCCTGAGCCTGGAGCAGGTCGGCTACTTGCCCGAGGAGCGCGGCCTCTACAAAAAAATGAATGTCCTCGACCAGTTGATCTTCTTCGGCCAGTTGCACGGGCTAGGCGCCGGGGAAGCAGAGAAGCGCGCGCGCGACTGGGCCGCGCGCATGGAGATCGCTGATGCGCTCCCCAAGAAAACTGAAGAGCTTTCCAAGGGCATGCAGCAGAAGATCCAGTTCATTGCCACGTTGCTCCACTCGCCCCGCCTCATCGTCATGGACGAGCCCTTCGCTGGCCTCGACCCGGTGAATGCCGTGCTGGTGGAGCGGACTCTGCTCGAGCTCAAGGCCCAGGGCAAGGCCATCCTATTCTCCACTCATCGCATGGACCAGGTGGAGAAGCTCTGCGACTCCATCTGCCTCATCAACAACGGCCAGGCCGTGCTCTCCGGCAATTTGCGCGAGATCAAGAAGGGCTACGAGCGTAATCACGTCATCGTCGAGTTTGAGGGGGATTCCGCCTTCCTGAACAGCACTGAGGTCGCCGAGGCCAAGAACTTCTCCGGCCACGCCGAGATCAAGCTCAAGCCGCACGGCAACGCCCAGAAGCTGCTGCACGAAGCTGCGGCCGTGGCCACCATCTACCGCTTCGAACTGGTTGAGCCGTCGCTCGAGGAAATCTTCATCCAGACCGTGGGAGGCACGCCCAATGCGTAACATTCTTCTCGTCGCCAAGCGTGAATATCTGGAGCAAATTCGCGGCCGCGCCTTCAAAATCTCCACTATCGCCTTGCCTCTTTTAATCGCCGCGCTGCTGGCCTTCAGTTACTACATGGATCACAAGGCCGGCACCGGAAAGCACATCGTAATCGTGGCCGACAACGCCTCCCTCGCCAACCAGGTCCGCCAGCAGATGCTCGAAGACACATACGCCCAATACAAGGTGGAGGTGGCGGCGGCAACAGCAGACCAGCGCGAGGCATTGCAAAAAAAGGTGAGCTCCAAGGCAATCGACGGTGTTCTGACCATCGATTCCTCCCATCCGCAAGAGATCAAAGCTACCTTCACCTCGCTCTCCGCCGCCGATGTCTCCGCGTACGGCGGCCTGCAAAGCGCCTTGAATCGCGGCGTAGTCAACCAGCGCATGATCGCCAGGGGCGTGAGTCAGGCCGATGCCGACGCTTTGCTCGCCAAGGTCCCCATCGTGGTGTTGCAACTGGACAAGGAAGGAAAGATCGCCCAGAGCAACGGGCGAGTTACCGTGCTCAAAGCATTTCTCATGATGTTCATGCTCTCCATGCCCATCATGATCTACGGGCTGGATATGGCCCGCGCGATTATCGAGGAGAAGACCTCGCGCATCTTCGAGGTCATGCTGGCCGTGGCCAAACCCGGCGATCTGCTGGTGGGCAAGCTGCTCGGCGTGGGCGGTGTCGGCTTCACGCAGATCGCCATCTGGGTGGCGGGCGCAACCATATTCATGGGTACCTCGCTCGCCGCCGCGCTGCTCACCGGCGACATTGCCATCCGTTTCTCCTGGGCCGAGGGAATCTTCTTTCCCATCTACTTTGTGCTGGGATTCGCTCTCTTCAGCGCCATCTTCTCGGGCCTCGCGGCCACCTGCGAAACCGCCAATGACCTGCAGAAGTTCATGTGGGTGGCCATTATTCCGCTCTACACAAGCATGGGTCTGCTCGGGGTGATGATCAGTGATCCCAACTCCGCCTGGTCCATTGCCGCATCGCTCTGTCCGCTCACCTCGCCTTACGTGATGATCCCGCGCATGGGCATGGCCGTGGTTCCCTTCTGGCAGATTGCCCTCTCGGTCATCCTGCTGGCGCTCGCCACATGGGGCGTCCTCTGGCTCTCCGCGCGCCTCTACCGCGTGGGCATCCTCATGTACGGCAAGCGCGCCACCCTCCCCGAGCTCGTGCGATGGATACGCTACAGTTGAACAGTGGTGTTCGCGATCTTCGCGGAGTTATAGGCTAACGCCGCTAGCTCCGCTAATATCAGAACAGTGTCCGCCAAAACCCATCCCCGCTTCACCCTCCTCCAGCGCCTGATCCTGGCCATTGTCCCGCGCCTGGTCTCGGCGATGGTCTGGCTCTGCGGCCTCACTTGGCGTTTTGAGGTCCTCGCCCCGGAAGGCGTCACGCCCACCGTCTTCGGCGAGCGCTCCCCGGCGAACATCTACTGCTTCTGGCACCAGTGCGTGCTGCCCTGCACGGTTTACTTCCGCTACTCCCGCGCCGTCATCCTCATCAGCCGCAGCTTCGACGGCGAGCTGGTTACCCGCATTCTCAAAATCTTTGGTTTCGATGCCGTGCGCGGCTCAAGCTCCCGTGGCGCGCGCGAGGGGCTGCTCGGCTTGGTGAACGTCATTCAAACCGGCCGCACCGCCATCTTCACCGCCGATGGTCCGCGCGGGCCCATCTACCAAACCAAGATGGGCCCCATCAAGCTCGCCGCTATGACCGGCGCGCCCATTGGCTGCTTTCACCTGCAGCCCGAACACGCCTGGGTTATCTCCTCCGCCTGGGATCATTTCCTCATTCCCAAACCCTTCACCCGCATCTGCGTCAGTTGGGGACCATGGACGCATGTTCCCGCCAATCTCGCCCCCGAAGACTTCGAGCCTTGGCGCCAGCAGCTCAACGCCGCCATCGAATTCGCCCGCCAGCGCTCCAGCGACTATTTCAAGAAAGCGAAGTCATGACCGCCCTGCGCATCGCCGACTTCGACTATGACCTCCCGCCGGAGCTGATTGCCCAGCAACCGCCCGCCGAGCGCGGCCAGAGCCGTATGCTGGTGATGAACCGCTCCACTGGCAGTCTGCGCGACTCCAGCTTCGACGAATTCCCCTCGCTCCTTCATCCCGGCGACCTGCTGGTCCTGAACGACTCGCGTGTCATCCCCGCGCGTCTCTACGCGCGCCGCACCGTGGTGCGCGAGCGCGAAAAGCCCACTGGCCGCGTCGAAGTCATGCTCACCGAACCTGTTGCGCAAAGCGCTGGCGAAAATCTCTGGCGCGCACTCGTCCATCCGGGCAGTAAAGTCCGCGTCGGTGAAATTCTCGTCTTCCCTGCGCCCGATGGCACAATTGCGCTAGAAGCCGAAGTCCTCGAGCGCAATTATTTCGGCTCCCGCATTCTACGCTTCAACCCGGTCGCCGATTTCTTCGCCGTCCTCGACCGCATCGGCCACGTGCCTCTTCCGCCTTACATCCGCCGCGACGATGCGGAGGCGGACCGCAAGCGCTACCAGACCGTCTACTCCCGCGAACGCGGCTCCGTGGCCGCGCCCACCGCCGGCCTCCACTTCACCCCGCAAACCCTTGACGCTCTCGCCGCCCGCGGCGTCGAAATCGCTCGTCTAACTCTCCATGTCGGCCTCGGCACCTTCGCCCCGCTGCGCGTCGAAACAGTGGGTGAAGTCCGCCTCCATCGCGAGCGCTACTCGCTTTCTCCGTCGGCGGCAAACGCCATTAACAACGCCGCGCGCAGTGCCCGCCGCATTATCGCCGTCGGCACCACGGTCGTCCGTGCTTTGGAACATTGTGCGCTTAGGGCAAAAGGCGGCCGTATGCAAGCCCAATCCGGAGAAACAGAAATCTTCATCGCCCCCGGTTTCCACTTCCGCCTCGTCAACGCCCTGCTCACCAACTTCCACCTGCCCCAGTCCAGCCTGCTCATGCTGGTCTCGGCCTTCGCCGGACGCGAGCCGGTTCTCGCCGCCTACCGCCACGCCGTTGAGCAAAAATACCGCTTCTTCAGCTACGGTGATTGCATGTTCTTAGCTTGATCTCCTGGAGGGCGCGATTCCCTATTCCCTGCCGGGGTCCCCAGCGACTCGGGGTCCCCGGCGAGCGATCTTTGCTCGCTGGGGTGAAGCGACAGGTCTTTATCGCTGGGGTGGCTGGTCCCTGCCCTCCGTCCTCCGCGCGCAATGACGCATAAATCCCCCGAGCCCTACGCGCAACTACGCATAATTTCCCGGAATTTTACGCGCAATGACGCATAAATTCGCCAAAAACTGTACGCATAACTACGCGGAAGCCTGCGCATTTACAATGAAGCTGTGCAGCCAGAAAACTCTTCGCCCATCATTTTTACCGAAAACCTGACCAAGGTTTACTCAACAGGCCGAATCAAAGTCACCGCCGTGCGCCGGGTATCGCTGGCCGTCGAGCCGGGAGAGTTTGTCGCCATTGTCGGCCCCTCGGGCTCGGGTAAGTCCACTCTCTTCTATCTGTTGGGAGGCCTGACGCAGGCCACCGAAGGCCGCGTCGTGATTGACGGTATTGACTTTGCCACGCTCTCGGACGCCGAGCGCACGCGGCTGCGCAAGCACCGCATCGGCTTCGTCTTCCAGAAGTTCAACCTGCTGCCCACGCTCTCTGCCATGGGCAATATCGAGATCGCCCACTCGGTAAGCGGCCGCGCCGAAGGCGGAAAAAAGACCCCGCTGGATATGGCTTACCTCAACCATTTGTGTGACATGCTGGCGATTGAGGGGCGGCTCGAACATCGCCCCAGCGAACTGAGCGGAGGCGAGCAGCAGCGCGTGGCCATCGCCCGGGCGCTGATCACCCGCCCGGCCATCGTGCTGGCCGATGAGCCCACCGGCAATCTGGACACCAAAAGTTCGGACGCCGTGCTGCACATGCTGCTGCGGTCGAACCGCGAGCTGGGCCAGACGACTCTGATGATCACGCACAATCCCGAGGCGGCGGCGATTGCCAGCCGGATTCTCTATATGCGCGATGGCGAACTGGTGCGCGAAGAGAAGGGTTCGCGGCCCGGTTTTGGCTTGCCGGTTTCAAGCGTGGCGCCGGCCGCGGTTTGACCGCATTTCGCTCCTCCCGGTATACTCAATTCTGCACCAAGCGGGAGTAGCTCAGTGGTAGAGCATTGCCTTGCCAAGGCAAGGGTCGCGAGTTCAAATCTCGTCTCCCGCTCCATTCCGCCCTCCGGCCCGGCCGGGATGGCTACGGCGGCATGGAATATTCATTCAGCAGCCCTGCCAAGGCGCGGTACCCAAGTGGTAAGGGAGAGGTCTGCAAAACCTTTATGCGCCGGTTCGATCCCGGCCCGCGCCTCCAGCTTTTCTCAGTAAATACTTAGGGGTTTAGGACGAAAAAGGCGATCTGTATTGCGTTAAGTTATTGCAATGGTTTGCCTTAACCGCGGTCCTCGCCGGGTTAACGATCCGCCAATCTGGACGAAGAGAAAAGAAATCTTTGCGGATTTGCTGGTTATCAAAACAGTTCAATTGCAGGCCGGCTGTGGTCCTGCTCGCTGGCGCCGCCGCCGGACACCACATTCGTATGCGTCACGTGCTGGCTGGCCATGTGGTAACTACTGCGATGCGCGGCCAGAAGTTCCTTGAAGGTATGCTCGGACTTCCCGTTACAGGATAAATTGAAGGTACTTTCTGACATATTCTGCAAGTGCTCGCGCATCTCGGTCAGCGCTTCCTGCACGTGCTCCATTCTCTGCCGCATCACGTCCTGGAACTGAATATGCCCGAGGGCCTCGGAGAGCCGCTGCACATTCACCGCGTAGTTTTCATCCACCTCGGTGATGACATCCAGCAGCAATTGGCCGTTCTTGCTGAACTCCATCTGCATTCCGTTCAAATCGGCGACCAGATGACGCATCGCTTCGTTGGACTCGTGTCGCTTCAGCGAGGCCTGGGCCTCGGCCATCTCCCGGTCCACTCGCGCGCAGGTGGCATGGATTTTGGCGGCAATGTCGGCGGCGGCCTTGGTGGAGGAGACCGACAGCTTCCTCACCTCGAAGGCCACCACGGCAAAGCCGCGTCCGGCGTTGCCCGCCCGCGCCGCCTCGATCTCCGCATTCAGGGCCAGCAGGCTGGTCTGCTGGGCGATGGTGGTGATGATTTTGATCAACGGCGTCAGGGCGCGCACCTCGGTGGCCATGCTCTGCACGTGCTCGAAGTCGCTCCGGAGTTCGCGGGTTTGTTCCTGCATCTGCATCTCCAGGGCGGCGACGATCTGTTTGTTGTTTTCCGCCCGCTGATGGGTGCTTTCCGTCAGCGCCTTGCCGCTCTGGATGGATTGGGCGATGCGCTCCCTCTGGAGATTGCTCCTCTCATTCAGGTAGCTGATCTGCTCGATCACCTGCATGACCTCGCTCTCGGATTCGGTCAATGAATCGCCGATCTGCTCGCGCATCACGTCGATATACGGCTCGGAGTCCCGCAATTCGTTTTTTATCGCCATGCGCCGATCCGCTATATTCGCCAGTTCAGTTTTGTTGAATGTTCCCACAATTCCGAGATCGGCGATGCCCTTGCGGGCCCCGCTCCAGTTCAACAGCGCGAGGATAATTTGTGGCGTCAGGACAAGCAGGAAACACATCGTCGCGACATAGAGCGTGGGATGGGCGGGATACCATGAAAATGGATTGGCGCCTACCCACCAAAGCGCAGTGATGCACACAATATTTAGTATCAGGGTGTTAATCAGCCGGGTGCGAGCCTTGCGCAGGCGCGGATGGCTATCCGACATGATCTGATCTATGCTATTTGCGGCATCGGCTTGCCGTGGTGAAGTTGTCTTGCGTGCTGAGGGCGCCTGCGTCATGCTTTACGCTCCCGGCAGAACTTTTTTAATGACCTTGATCAGGTCTTCGCCGGACATCGGCTTAACGAGCCAGCCGGTCGCGCCCTGGCGTTTGGCATCGTCCCGTTTGGAGGCCTCGCTCTCGGTGGTCAGCGTGAGGATAGGAATGAACTTGAATCCCGGTAGTGCGCGCACCTTGCCGATCAGTTCCAGCCCGCCCATAATGGGCATATTCACATCCGTCAGTATCAGATTGGGCTTGATTCCCGATTTCAACTTGTCCAGCGCTGCCTGGCCGTTGTTGGCCGTCTCCACCTGGAAGCCGTTCATGCTCAGGGTGGTCTTGAGGCTCATCACCATCGTGGGCGAGTCATCGACGACGAGAATTGTCATTGCCATGCAGGCTCCTCACAATTCAGTTTCATCGCTTTCTCCTGCCCAGCGCATAGTTTAGTGTCCACCGGCCAACGGCTTGCCTCTGGCCGGTCCTGCCTCAGAGCCCGCGAGGCCGGGACAAACGCGCATACACGCCGGATAGAAAGCCGTTGTACGGCTCTTGAATCAGCCGAAGGGTTTCCATCCCAAGGGTTTCTTTGCAGCCGATCACCAGCCAAATACCCTGTCGTCCGCCGCAATCAAAAGTTCAGCTAGTTCATCGGCGGTAATTGCCAGAAGGTTAACAGGCAGCGCCAGCTGTGTTTGATATCTCAACGATGACTAGCTCGCAGGCAATTGCATCACATGTCTGCGAATGGCGCCGGCCTGCTAAGCCGTGCGAGAACTTTCCAATTACCTTCTGCATTTGTGCGGTCACAAAGCGTGTGTAAAAAATGCATTCTGTAGTATATCGAATATTCTTTTGCAACTCATGGATTGTCCGAGAATGCCGATGATACGCGCAGCAGTACTGACAGCCAGACGTATCCTCAAGAACCTAAAACCATACGTTTGCTGTGCGGTCATATGTTTGGTAACTCTCCACGGAGCGCGGCATGGGGATAACTCTCGATGAAAGTGGGCCACAGGCCGTGATTGGCCTTGAGGGCGCGGTGGACATCTCTTCCGCCGCGGAGTTGAAGGCGCTGCTGCTGCGGGCGCTCAACTCCGGCAAAAAGGTGCGCGTTTCGTACGGTGTGGCGACCGATCTGGATGTGACGGCCGCGCAGTTGTTGTGGGCCGCGGGGCAAGAGGCAAGCAAAGCGGGCGTTGATTACTCGTTAGCCGGGCCGGCGCTGGCTGACGTCAATGCCGCGTTGAGCGTGGCGGGTCTGGGTCTTCAGCAGTTTCTGGTTTCTGAGTCCGACGTTTCTATGGATGCCGGTTAAGCAAGCGGGGGAAGTGCTTGTCAACGGAAAACAAGGCCGACCAGTTCAAACAAGCCTTTCGTGAAGAGGGCCGCGAGGTTCTTGTCGATCTGGAATCGGCTCTGTTGGAATTGAATGAGCATCACGATGATCTCGAGCTTGTGAAACGAGTCTTTCGCGCCTTGCACACGCTGAAGGGCTCCGGGGCGATGTTCGGCTTCGACGATCTGGCCACCTTCACGCACAATCTGGAGAATGCTTTTGACGAGGTGCGCAGTGGGCGGCTCGCGATCAGCTCGGAGCTGATTGATCTGACCCTCGCGGCGCTCGATCAGATCCGCGCCATGCTTGAAGAAGGCATCGGCGAAGCCGCGCTGGCTGACCAGGCGGCCTGCGCGGAGATTCTGGCCAAGGTGCGTCATCTGACCGGGAAACCGGAAAAGCACCCAGTCAAAGATAAGTCCGCGCCTCTCCATGCAGATTATGAAAGCGGCGCAGGAACAGGCCCAGCAGTAGCCACGGGCCAGATGCGGGAGTGGTCAATCCACTTTGCTCCGGGGCTTGATTTTATGCTGAACGGCGCGAATCCCTTTCTGCTGCTGCGCGAGCTGCGGGAGATGGGCGGCCTGGCGTTACGCGCATCCATGGCATCAGTCCCTCCACTGGCTGAGATGGACCCGGAGCGGTGTTACGTAAGTTGGGAGATGGTGCTATCCACCGCGGCGGGGCGAGATGCGATTCGCGATGTGTTTATCTTTGTCGAGGACAGTTGCGAGTTGAGCATTGAGCCAGTTGATCCGCCAGTTCAGGAAACGACCATCCAACAGGCCGCCGGATCTGCTCAAAGCATACCGGCAGTACAGAAGAGCGCTACGACTGCTGAACTTTGCGCGGCTGACCTGACCGCCAAGGCTTTGCTGGACAAGCGCGCGCAAAGCGGCGGCCGCCGCACCTATGATGCCCCCGACAATGCCTCCAGCCTGCGCGTGCCGGCCGCCAGGCTGGACCAGTTTGTCGATCTGGTAGGTGAGCTGGTGACGGTGCAGGCGCGATTGAGCGAGGTAGCCGCGAAGAACGACGATCCCGAGGTCGCGGCGATCTCCGAGGAGGTCGAGAGGCTGACCGCGTCCTTGCGCGATAACTCGATGAACATCCGCATGATGCCCATTCGCGCCACCTTCGAGAAGTTTCGCCGCCTGGTGCACGATCTGGCGCGCGATCTGGGCAAGAATGTCGAGCTGACCATCGAGGGCGCGGATACCGAGCTGGACAAGACGGTCATCGATCAGTTGAGCGATCCGCTGATGCACCTGATCCGCAACAGCATGGATCACGGCATTGAGCCGCCAGCGGTTCGCGTCCAGCGCGGCAAGCGGTCCACGGCGACGATTCATCTTGCCGCAAAGCACTCCGGGGCCAGCGTGCTGATTGTGGTCTCGGACGACGGCGGCGGCATCAACGCCGAGGCGGTGCGCAACAAGGCCGTCGAGCGCGGCCTGGTGGCCGCCGGCGACGAGCTCACGGAGAGCGAGATCTTCGCCCTGCTCTTCCAGCCGGGTTTTTCCACGGCCAAGCAAGTCACTGATGTCAGCGGGCGCGGCGTGGGCATGGATGTGGTGCGGCAGCGGGTCGACAGCCTGCGCGGCTCGATCGACGTGGCCAGCAATCCGGGCGAGGGGACCAGCGTGACGCTGCGCCTGCCGCTCACCCTGGCCATCATCGACGGCATCCTGGTGAGCATTAGTGACGCCAGCTTTGTGCTGCCGCTGGCCAACATCCTGGAATGTATCGAGCTGACCAGCGCGGATATTCAGCGCGCCAACGGCAAGCATATCGCCGACGTGCGCGGGGAGATCGTCCCTTACATCCGCCTGCGGGAGCACTTCAACATCCGCACGCCGCGCCCGGAGATCGAGCAGATCATGATCGTCTCCACCGAGGGGGGCCGCTACGGCTTTGTTGTGGACCGGGTGCTGGGCAACTGCCAGACGGTGATCAAGAACCTGGGCCGCTTCTACCGGCACGTGAAGGTGGTCAGCGGGGCAACGATTCTGGGCGACGGCAGAGTTGCGTTGATTCTCGATCCGGAGCGGGTGGCGCATGACGCGGTGCGCGCCGTCACGCACGGAGCGCGCGCCGGGCCTTCCGTGGCCGCGATTGCGGCGGCTGTCAAGCAAAGCCTCCGGGGAAGGAGCACCGCGCC
>Ga0326727_10001729_pt1 | contig 78769 bp, 74 predicted proteins | sample MB2enrmetagenome_FD_207643 | JGI IMG/M metagenome (GOLD analysis project Ga0326727, IMG submission 207643) | Lab enriched peat soil microbial communities from McLean, Ithaca, NY, United States - MB29MY | ecosystem: Environmental > Terrestrial > Soil > Wetlands > Peat | place: USA: New York... | reverse complement strand
TTCGACGAAGAGCGCCAGTCGATGCTCGAACAGACGCCGGAACCGTGGCCGTTGATTCCGTTTGACGGGACCGATCCGACAAGCACGAAGCTGGCGTTTGGCTGCTTGAGCGGCGCGCTTCAGGCGCTGGCAGCCGCTCGCCAGGTACTCGAACTGGTGCCTGGCTGGGAATCGATCCGGCGGGAAGGTCAATGACCATGACGAAAACAACACATTTCGGCTCGAATCGGAGTTATTGCCTTTCGAAGGCCATCCTGGTCTATTCGGACGGCCAGGAAGCATTCGCGACCATCCACGAGCCCAGAGACTCGCCAGATGGCGGGCCGCCTTATCTCGATACCGGCGAGCCGCTCAGGATGGATTTCTTGAGGCAACTGACAAAAGGGCTCGGGCAGACGGTGCAGCGGGAGATTCTTCCGGCCAACGTCCTGGCGCGCACGCCAGACATAATCGTTTGGTGGACAAAGCCGCAACGACGCGTCATGTTCTACAGCGACTCCAGCGACGGCCGAACGCTGAACGGCCAAGTCTTTCCCCAGCCGCCCCTGGTCTTCAGAGTATGCGGATCTGAACTGGCGATACGCGCCTTCCCTGCGGGTGCATGTCCATTGCAGTTCCCACCTGCACGGGCCGATGATTCGCTCTAACGCGGTCCGGTCTTCCCGCGTGGGCAGTACGGCCATGAGCCTGGAGCGAGAGTCCGCACCCTTTCCCAAGTTTTCCACGAGCCACTGTGTTCGTCCTTGCGACGTCTTCGCGATCAACGTTTTGCCTCCTTTTCTGTACTTTCGGGCTTTTGAGCGAAGATCACAATGGTCCTTTTGTCACAGACCCCGGAACATTCGTCAGGTCACGCGCGGCACAGAGGGATTTTAGATGAGGCCGCGCTGCATGGCGTGCATCACGGCTTCCAGACGGTTGTGAGTACGGAGTTTCTCATTGATACTATGCAGATGATTACGCAGCGTGGGCAGAGTGATACCAAGTTCGCGGGCGATCTCGGAAGAGTTTTTGGCTTTCGCAAATAAGCGAAGGATTCTCTGCTCCTGTTCGGTGAGCGGCGTAACGGGAGCTGTCCGAGTGTTGTGGTCAGAGACGGCCACCATTTCCTTCGAAATCTCCAACATCTTGGCAAGCAACTCTTCGCTCTTTTTGCGACGCGAAATGTCCCTAGCCAGGTGCACAACCAGGTGGCGGTTACGGCGGGGTTCTTCAAAAACGAGGGTGGAAACGTTCACCCACAACCTCTCGCCGGAACGTGTTTTGACCTCCAGATCGAAATCGGGAATATCCACCTTTTGAGCGGCGCATTGCTGGACGCTGCAATCCCCTATACACACCTGCGTACCTAGCGCGCCGTGGCCGTCCAGAACTTCATAGCACGCTCGGTTCAGCACGTCCGCCGATGAGTATCCAAACAGCCGCTCCGCAGCCTGGTTCCACGAGCAGATCTGACCTTCCCTGGTTACCGCAAATGCGGCGTCCGCCGTCTTCTCCAGGAACGCAAACAGCTCCGCCTCCAACATCCCGGCCTTCCCGCCTCAATATCGAGGGCTTCCATTTCATTATGCGTCAATGCGACGGTGCTTTCCGATAGTGCTCCTGGTTGATTTGCGCGAACTGGCTCCATTGGGTAGGTAGGTCATCGAGCGCGAAGATCGCCGAGACCGGACAAACCGGCACACAGGCGCCACAATCGATGCACTCCTGGGGATCGATGTAGAGTTGTGGTGCTCCTTCAAATTCGACCTCGTCCTTCTTCGGATGAATGCAGTCCACTGGGCACGCATCCACGCATGCAGTGTCTTTTACGCCGATGCACGGCTCGGCGATGACATAGGCCATCGTATTCCCTCTTGTTTCAGCGTGGCGCCGCGAGGTACCCCCCACAAGGACTTTTGTCACAAGGCGGTTCGAATCATCCGCGCGACAGGGCCTTCCTGAGTGCTCGCAGCGCAGCCTCCAGGTCGTGGACTGCTTCGGGGTCGGCCGCGGCGCGCGCCAAGTCCAGTGCATCGTTTACAGCATGGGCAGCGCAGTGCAGATGCCGGGTGAGTTCCTCCCGGGCCTCGTCGATTGGTTCGTGAAACCAACGGCAGTGAGCGCAATAGAGTCGCCGTAGATTCTCCGCCTTGGAGGATTTGACCCCACAGAACAGGCATTTGAATACCTTGGAGCCGTCGTGACGCTCAATCAGATGGTAGGTTCGTGCACCGGCAACGTGTCCTTCCACGGATTGGCGCGGCGCGGCTTTCCTTACTCGCTTGACAGCCATCTGCCGAGTTTTCCGAGCGCTAGATGTCCTGGTCTCGTAGGACACGATTCGCGAAGGCGATAGGGCCAATGACCCAGACCAGCAGGGCCGATACCATCAGCAGTGCTGCACTGAGCGCTCCGCCGAGGAATTTGACGAGAAGCGCGCCGGCGGCGCCGAAGATACTTGTGCCGCCCATCGCCACCAGGGCCGACACACGAACCATGTCCGCGGGATTGCCGAATAGAGAGAGAAAAATCAAGAGGTTTGCTGCCCGTTCCTTTAATAAGAATGCCACCCCCATCACCAGCAGATCGTAAAATAGCACGAAGAAGAACCAGAGGAAGAGTGCGTAACCGAACGCCTTGGCCCTCTTTTGTGCCACCACCGCTACCATCGACCCCAGTGACAGGAATACCAGGGCCAGCAATAGCGTCAACCCGACCAGCGCCAGGTAGGCCAGCGATCCCTCCCCATCGGCATTCAGGGCAATTACGACTCCCGCCATGCCGAACCCGAAACACGTAGCTCCGGCCACCGAGACGAATAATCCGGTCAACTTGCCAAGCAGAATTTCGCTGCGCAACACGGGTTGGGAGAACAGCAACTCCGCAGCGCCGCGTTCACCCGTGAAGCTGAGCGCTCCCATGGTCAACGACATCAACGGGACCAGGTAGATCACCAGATTCAACAGGCTCGCGGAGGTGCGCGTGAACCCTTGAAAGCCAACCAATCCGGCGGTGACCAATCCAAAATAAGAGATCGCCAGAGCCAGCGCTCCGAACACCAATCCGAACAGAAGCGTCCATTTGCTCCGTACGTGGATACGGAGCTCTTGCATGGCAATGGTCTTCACTATTTGGTATTCCATAACCCCTCGAATGTCAGCACGGCGCCATGGACGCCGTACGAAAACTCCTCTGCCTTGGCCTTGTCTTCAAACGCCACGATCCCGCCCGACATGGGGCTCGGGATCTCCTCCGACCTGACGTAGAGCGCACGCGTGGCGTCGAGCCAGTGTTGACTCTGGTAATCCATCACAAAGTAGGTCTGCAACTGCGGTTTGAGGCTATGATCTCGTGTGTAGCGCACCATGCAGCCGATGTCGTCGAACTTCCACACGTTACCCTCGCGATCCACCAACTCCGCGGCGTACCGATTCTGCGAGATCGCCATGCGGCAGCGCGAACACATGTCGGATGCTTCGATGTCAATCGGCCGCGGCGGACCGGTCCGGCACGCCGCGAGCGCGGTCAACGCGATGATCAACACTTTTTTCATGGATATATCGCAAATACACTTCCTGAAGCGAGCCTTCTTCGGTCGAAAAGCTCTCGATGCCGCACCCAGCCTCTTCCATCGAGCGAAGTATGGAGATTCGATCTTCGGCATCCGACGTGAAGGTCAGGATGCGGCCATCGATTCTCGCCTCGGTGGCGCCGGCCCGGCGCGCCACGCTCACGGCAAGGTCGTCGGCACGTCGCAGCATCGCGCGAGTTGGCGCGCCCCGGCGAAGCACGCTCCGCAGCCCTTCGACGGATTCGATGGCAACCAGGCGTCCATCCAGCAGCAAGGCTACGCGATCCGCCAGCGTCTCGACGTCGGAAAGCACGTGGGAAGAGAAGAGCACCGTTGTACCACCGCGCTTGAGCTGTTCGATGGTATCCAGAAACCCTGCGGCGCCTTCCGGATCGAGGCTGGCGGTGGGCTCGTCGAGAATCAGGATATTCGCCTCAGCTACTAGAGCCACCGCTATGCCCAATCGCTGCGACATGCCGCCGGAAAATGTTCCGACGGACTTGGCGCCGCACTCACCCCGGTTCAGTCCGGCGCGTGACAAGGCCCCTTCCGCTCGACTGGTGGGCACGCGCCGCAGGCGGCAATAGAACTCCAGGACTTCGCGCGCCGTCAGGTTTTCCGGAAAAGCGACCCGCTGCGGAAGATAGCTAAACCGCCTCTTGGCTTCGCGTGGACACTTCCAGACATCGATACCTTCCACCAGGACCTGGCCGGAGGTCGGCGGAGCCAGGCCGGCGATCGACTTCAAAGTGGTCGTCTTGCCGCTACCGTTAGGACCAAGCAGCGCGAAGGCCTCGCCGGGTTGCACTGTGAAGGAGACGTCCTCCAACGCCCGAAACGCTCCGAAGCGCTTATCGAGGTTGCGGACCTCTACCGCATTCATCGCTTTCTTCCTTTCCTATAAACCGCCGCGGGGATCAGCAGCATGGCCATCGAAACCGCGAGTGGGTAGATCCCAGCCTGCCGCGCCTTTTCTGGCGCCGGTGTCGCCAGCGCCACCGGCTTCATAAGGGGGTGCAGATCGAACTCCCGCGAACCTTCAAACACGGGAAAAGCCTTCTCCGCCGCCGCCAATGCTTGTGAAGCGGGACTGTAAAGATAGATGCGAATGCGCGGATAGTCTCCCTCCAGGTGCTGAAAGATATTCTGGATTTTGAATGGCACGTCGCCGATGCCATCGGCATTCAGATCGTAGCCGTCATACTCGCTCCAGTAGTTGCCGCCCTGCGCGCCGCTCCAATGGGTATCGGTACTCCTGCCGATCACTTCCGCCGGGCTGAGATTGTCGATGAAATTGTTGGCTTCGAAAGTGTTTCCCGTGGCGCTGCTGAAGATCCGCAGAGCCGTGTCATTGGCGGCGATCAGGTTCCTTCGGAACACCGTTCCTCGCAGGGCTTCCATGAAGATACCCACGGCATTGTCCACGAAGACGTTGTCCTCGGCCACGCAATTCTCGGCTTCCTGAAACAAAATTCCGAAGGAACTGACGCCGCGGTTATGCACAAACCGGTTGTGGCGAAACGTGATCCTCCGCGAATACATGATGGCGGCGCCCGCGACGTTGCGGGAAAAGGAATTGTCCTCGAACGTGTTGTCGTCCGAGTACATGTAGTGCAGGCCGTATCGGACATCGGAGACGAGGTTGCCGCGGATGGTGCTGTGGGAGGCGTATTGCAGGTACATGCCATCACGCGTCTCGCTGATCGTGTTGCCGGTGATGGTGTTCTCAGAAGAGTTGTAGATGTGGATGCCGCTCCCGCGCTCGCCGACGCCCAGCCAGGCGCGCCCGTGAATGACGTTGCCGGTGACGATATTCCGGTTGGAGGCGAAGAAGTAGATCCCGAAGAGTACGTCGCGAAGCTCGTTCTCCTCGACGTGGTTGCCGCTCGAGTGCAGAAGGACGCCCGAGTCCTCCTTCACCAGCATGCCGCCGCTGTGCTCCAGAATGAGTCCCCGGACAGTGCAGCCGTCGGCAAGCACGGTAATGACGCTGCCTTGCTCGTCTCCGTGGATCACCGGTTTACCCACGCCCACCAGGGTCAGTGGCTTGTCGAGCACCAGGCTCCCTGGATAAGTTCCGCTTTCGACCCGGATCGTGTCTCCGGCAGCCGCTCCGGCGATCGCCTCGCGCGCGCTGCTGTAACGCCCGCCAGGACCGACGACGAGTGTAGCCGCGGCAAGAGCATGAACGAACAGCAGGACGATGCCAAGACGGGTCGCGATCATTTCGCTTTCACCCAGGTGATCACAAGGGCCGCTACCAGAAGCAGGAAGAATGCCACCATGAAATATGACGCGGCGCCCGGATAGCACTGTACCTGAAAGTTGGCGAGTTGCCGCGATCCCAGCATCGGCGGCATGAAGGGCGCCACCTTTACCGGAGCCGTTGGATCCAGTTGGTGCCCGTATTGATACATCCGGTGGTAGAAACTCCAGAGGGAAAACAGGCTGGAGTACATGAACAGGACTGCGGTATCCACCAGGCTGGCTACCTTACCGATCACCACCGCCCGCAAGGCCAAGATGAAGAAGATACCGGTCATCAGCGGCAGCCACGTGAACTCGCTGAAGTCGCTTTCGAGCAGCGGTCGCATGCCGATGTAATGGTTGAGCGTGTTGATCTCGCGCAGATCGTCCCGCGAGGCAGTGTGGCCTCCGGCAAGGGTGTACGAATAGATGTGAAGGTCCAAGCCGTCTTGAAACTGGTTCGAAAACAGGGTCATGTTCCAAAGCGGGAAGAAGAACGTCGGAATGAGCAGCAGCGCCGCCACCAAGACCGTCAGACGGCCGCGCTTGCCCAGCGGCCGGTCGAAGAAAGCGTTGGTCTTTTCCAGAAATGACACCGGTGAAGGGACCGGAACTGCGGGTGACATGATGACTCCTCTTTATATCGGCTTTACCAGCAGGTAACCCTGCATTTCCTGATGCAATGCCGAACAGAAACTCGTGCAATAGTAGGCATACACCCCCACCTTGTCGGCGACGAACTCAAGGGTTTTAGTTTCGCCCGGATCGATCGACGTATTGATGTTGTACTCGCTCAAACCGAATCCATGGGTTTCGTCGGTGGTCTGCTCGATATTGGTCAGATGGATGGTCACAAGGTCGCCCTTGTTCACTTCGATCTTGTTCGGTTCGAAGTTGCTGCGCACCGCGGTCATCTTGACGGTCACGTGGGTGCCGTCCCGCTCGATCTTGGCATCTTTCACGTCCCATATGGCATTGGGGTTGCGGCTCTCTTCTTTCGGATAGACTTCGATGGGGTGAATCTTGCTGGCCGCAATGACCTGTGAGTAATGCGGCTCCGACTCCGTGAACGCGTCGTACAGAAGCTTCATTTTTTCGCCGGTGATATCGATCAACTGCGAGCTCTCCGGCTGCGACGGCCCCACGCTCAAATGGCGCCCGTGAGAAAGCTTGTTGAGCGCAATCACGTACTTGCCGTCGGGATGCACGGTATCGCCGCCGATCACGCAAAGATGGCCGATGTTGTAAGATACCGGAATCTTATCGATTACCTCCCACGTGCCAAGTTTCCATTTGGCGATCGCGCTCTCGATGAAAAGGCTGGTGTAGGCATAGCCCTGATCGTCGAACTGGGTGTGGAGCGGCCCCAAACCGACGTTCACTTCGGCGTCCTTGATGGCCTCGTATTTCAGCACCGGGATGCCGTCTTCATCTCCCGTGAAATTCTTGTGCTGAATGGCGGTCAGCATCTTCTCGAAATTGAAAACCGTAGTGATCGACTGCAGCTTGCCACTGCCAACGATGTATTTCCCGTCGGGAGTCACATCCACGCCGTGCGGGCTCTTGGAACACGGCATGAAGTACACGACTTCGGGTGTATCTTTCGGATCGATGACTTTTACACCATCGATGATCTTGTATTTACCGTTGGCGATCGCTTGCTCGGCGAGTTTCCAATTCACGGCGGTGACGTAGTCGCGATCGCGCTGCGTGGAGGTAACTTCCAGTTTTCCGGTGGCCCGTTCGGAGTTGTAACAACTCCAGAAAGCCCAGTCGTTGCTGGGACCTTTGCCGGTCGTGCCCAAGTCGTAGTCGAACGGAGGCATCAGAATCTCCCAGCCAAGGCTCATCTCGCCTGTCTTCGGATCTACTTTGACGCCGGCCACGACGCCTTTGTAGACGGTCGCGTACTGCTCGATCGGCGCGTAGGTACCCATCGGCAGGGGAACAGAAAAGCGCGATGCGGCCAGAACATATTCGGTGTTGGTGGTGACGAAAGACGAGCAGTGGTTGCCCGAGACATTCGGGATCGGCCCAAGGATCTGCTTCGTTTTGAAGTCCTGCAAGTCGATACGCGCCATTCGATTGTTGGCATTATCGCTGACGAAGATCCATCGGCCGTCATAATCGCCGTTAGTCTGGCTTAAGGCTACGTGATGCGCGTCCCCCCAAAGATAGCCACCCAGCATGGCCTTCGATTCCTTGTCAAATCCATGCCCGGTGCCGGGGTACGGGGTGAATACCGGAATCGTGCTGATATGCCGCATCGAGGGGATTCCGGCCACGAAGATGTGTCCCGACTGGCCGCCGGAATAGAAGAGGTAGTACGGGTCAAGGTCACCCGGCGCCACATATGTGGCCACCGCGGCTTCCGCGACATCACCCTGCCGCATCTCGACTTTCGGCCTCCGGCGGCACCCCGCCAGAAAGAGCCCGCCCAGGGCCTCCAGCGAGCCGGCAATCAGCGCTCTCCGTTCGATTTTCTTCATGGTCTCCTCGTCTTACTTTCTCGGTCGAGCGGTTTTCTCCTGCTCGAGTTTGAGTTGATAAGCTGCTTTCAGCTTGCTAATGGCCTCGGCCCTCTCCTCAGGCGTGAGATGGATCTGGGTGGAAAGCACCACGGCCATGGTTCCAGTGGGCGCGGCCAGAAAGTCCTCCAACGTCCGGCCGAATCGCGCTTGCACATCGGCCGCGGCATTGGCCAAGTCGGGTCCGATGTTGGTGGCCGATTCGATTCCGAGTGTGCTCACGCTGTGGCAGATGAAGCACGTCTTCTTCACAAAGAAAGCGCCTTCGCCCGTCTCCATCTGTTTTTCCTTGGCCAGTTCTTCAGGACTGGGGACATCCCCCACCTTGGCGCCCGGGATGTATTCCACCGGCAGATCGGTCTTCTTCCAGCTCAGGACCAGCATCGCCAGCGCCTGCGCCTCCTTGCTGCCAAAGCCGAAATTCGGCATCACCGTGGTGGACACCATAGCCTTCGGCTCCTTGAAATGCGCAAGGTGCCAGGCAAACGCAGTTTTCACGCCGTTCATGCGCGAATAGTCGTATTGCTCGGGGGATTGGTCCCCGATGTACGTCAGGTTCGGCCCCACCATGCCGCCGCGGCCGTTGATGGTGTGGCAGGCGCGGCAGCCTTTCTGCTGCACCAGTTGCTTGGCGTAATTGATGTAGTCGGCGCCCGTGGTCTCGTGGTCATAGCGGTGGCACTGGTTACAGTTGATCTGGAGGAGCGCTTCGCGATTCTTTACCAGGTAGGTCTTGGCGAGGTCGGCACCCAGGACCGGGTCTTCCCAGTGCTCCACAATGGTGGCGTGCGCCGACTGCTCGTCGGTAGCCTGTCCCTGGCCGCCGTGGCAAACTGTGCATCCGTACTGCGCGATGGGGTGCTTATCCAGAATCTCTTTGGAATGCGTGCGGAAAGGTTCCGGCGCGTTTTCAAAACCCTTCCACGAGACGCCCAGGTGACACGTGGTGCAGCGGTCGGCGCGTCCCAGTTGTGGTACCCAGACCTGCTGGATGCCCCCCGGCACTTGCTTGGCCCGTGCCTGTCCGAAACGCTGGGCGACCAGCTCCTTAAAGTCGGACTGGTAATCCCCCCATTCCGGCACCATGTTGTCCCAGAAGATGTAGCCGGTGATGAGGAGCAGCACAACGGCCGACCAGTAGATCCAAGCCCAATCGCGATTCTTCCAGTTCATGGCGCGTTCCCTAAAATCTCCTCGGAACTTCCGGCCAGCCTTGCCAGGGCCAGTAGAACTTCCAGTACGGGCCGCGCAGGAACGTCCCGATAATCGTGAAGATCAGAATGAAAATCACCACCGCCAGGAAGATCAGGTTTTGCCTCCTGCGTTCCTTGGCAAACCACACCCCGACGCTGTTCACGGAACTCTTGTCCAGGTAGGGCCACGCGCCCAGCAGCAGAACCAGCAGGCCCGGCACCAGCATGCCACCCAGCAGCGCGCCGTTGATCGTCAAGCCGCCGATGTGGATGGTGGTATCGGTGACCAGTTCCTGCAGCCAGAGGAAGTACCACGGTGCTTTCGCCGGATTCGGCGTGACCAGCGGATTGGCGGCCTCTTCCAGCGGTGCGCCGACGAATACGGCAAGCAACGCCACCACCGTCAAGGTGATCAGCATCACGGCCAGCAGGCGCCGCGTGAGATTCGGCGACGACGGAACGGTATGCTCGTCCTGCGCTACCAGTGCCGTTTCCACGTGGACAGTACGCCCTCGCGTGATTCCCAGCAGCGAATACGTCTTGCTCTTTACGGGCACGGCCTTTTCGTTCTTTTGTTTCAGCGCCAGTTTGTCCACACAAGCCAGCCCGCCGTCTTTCCGCACCCGCCACATGTGCCAGGAGAAGAGGAACAGAACAAGCAGCGGCAGGAAGAAGCAGTGCAGCACATAGAACCGCAGCAACGTGTTCTGTCCGATTTCGTTACCGCCCAGGAACAGGAAGCGAATTTTGTCACCCACCAGGGGCGCGGCACTCGCGATGTTAGTGCCCACTGTGATGGCCCAGTAGGCAAGTTGGTCCCAAGGAAGCAGATAGCCCGTGAAGGAGAGCAGAAACGTAATCAGCAGCAGCGCCAAGCCGAGAATCCAGTTGAATGGCCGGTTCTGATTGGATGCCGTGCCGTTTTTGTAGGCGCCCGTCCAGAAGACCCGCACCAGGTGCAGGAAGACCACCGCCACCATTAGGTGTGCGGAGATGCGATGCACTGCGCGGATGAATCCGCCAAAAGAGACGGTGAATTCGAGGTCCTTGACCGATGGGTACGCGCGCTCCACCGAAGGGACGTAGAGGAACATCAGTACCACGCCGGTCACCGCCAGAATGCCGAACAACAGCGCCGAAACCGTACCCAGCCAGAACGAATAGCGGAAACTCAGACTGTCTTTCGTCACCTTGGCCGGGAACCAGTGCAGCAGCAGATTGCGGACAACCGAATCGCCCGCCTCTCGCTCACTGGCAGGCTTCCAGGTCCACATCAGCCGGTCCCATTTGCTCTTCTTGACTTCCATCTTTCTCCCCTAAACCGTCAACCGGGCATCGCGGCTGACCGTCTCTCCAAGATCGACCACCAGTTGCCCGTCGTCCGGTGAGACCTCGATCTGGTAACAGGCGAGTGGCTTGGGCGCTGGGCCCGCGTAGTTGGTGCCGTCACCGTAGTACTTGGAGCCATGGCACGGGCAGTGAAACTCCTGTGCGATTTGCACCTGCCGGCCCTTGATTTCGACCGTTTCCGGCTGGTTCAGGTTGACCATCTTCACCGTGCATCCCAGGTGGGTGCATTTCGCCGAGAGCACGTGGAACGTGTTCTGGTTGCGGAATACGTAGACGCGCCGGTCCTCGATGAACGTTACGCCCTCGGGAAACTGCGTTGGCAGGCCGATCTTGAACTTTTGCGGCTGCTCATAGAGGACGTTGGGAACCAGGGACCGCAACAGAGCATAGCCTTGTCCCGCCACCGCAGCCAGCAATGTGCCCTGGCCGATCCTCCGGAAGAAGGCGCGCCGCCCTTCGCTCATTTCACTTGCAAGCAGCTTCAGATTCTTCATAGAAGAAGACCTCCATGGTCATGGCGTCGGTGGGGCAGCGGATGGCGCACAGACCGCAGCGAATGCACTTGTCGTCGTCCTTGATCATTGCCGAAAGAGGCACGCCGGCCTCTCCGTTTGCTCCGTAGTGCGCCAGCGCGGCTTCCCGCTCCGCTCCAAGGTCCAGTTCGTCGAGCGGCACGAGCTTGAGGCAGTACTCCGGGCAAACGTCCACACAGCGGTTGCACAGGACGCACGTGTCGGCGTTGTAGATGGTCTGGATATGGCATGAAAGGCAGCGTTCGGCCTGCAGCCGCGCCTCCGGTTCGGAGTAGCCCGTTTCGACTTCGGAAAACCCTGTGCGCCGGTCGATGGGCGTGGTCGGAGGGGCCTGACGCGCGTGCTGTTCATAGTCCTCCGGCATGCGGTAGTCACGAGTGGAGATCTTGCGGATAGAAAATCGGATTTCCGGCCCGCCCTTGACGTCCCGCAGGTAATTGTCGATGGAGAGCGCCGCCTGCTTCCCGTTGGCAATGGCCTCGATCAGGTTGCGCGGCCCGAAGGCCACGTCGCCACCGGCAAAGACGCCCGCCGCGCTTGTGGCCAGGGTTTCCGGGTCCACCTTGACCGTGCCCGCCCGGGTCAACTCGACCCCGTCCGCGGGGTTCAGGAAGCTCAGGTCGGCCTGTTGGCCGATCGCCAGTATGACGGTGTCGGCCTCGATCGTCTCATGGATGGACTCGTCGTACACCGGGTTAAACCGGCCGTTGTCGTCGTAGGTGCGGCTTACGCCGATCAGTTCCACTGCTTCCACGCGTCCGTTGCGCCCGATGAAGCGGCGAGCGCCGCGCTGCGGATGAAAGTGGATGCCTTCGCGTTCCGCTTCTTCGAATTCCTCTTTGCCCTGAGCGGTACGCATTACCGGCAACTCTGCGAACGATTCCAGGCTCATCATGCGGACATCGGTTACGCCTGCGCGAACCGCGGCGCGCGCCGCATCCAGGGCCGCTGCCATATTGCCCTCTGCCGCCGGCTGCGCTTCAAGCGCCGTGCGCAGCGCCATGCGCGCCGCATCGAAAGCAACAAAGCCGCCACCGATGACCAACACCCGCTTGCCCAGTTCGACTTTGTAGCCGTTATTCACGTTGAGCAGGAAATCGATGGCCTTGACCACGCCATCCAGTTCCTGGCCTTCAACCGCCATGCCGCGCCCGCGCTGCGTGCCGACACTCAGGAACGCACTCTGGTAACCGAGTTCGCGCAGTTGACGCAGGCCGAATTGTTCATTGAGCGGCGAATGGAGCTTTATTTCCACTCCGAGGCTGATGATCTTGGCGATCTCCTTGTCGATCACCGCACGCGCCAAGCGGAACTCGGGAATGCCGTGAACCATCATGCCGCCAGGTGTTCCCGAGGCCTCGAACACCGTCACCTGGTAGCCCATGAGCGCCAGATCGTGCGCGCAAGCCAGCCCCGCGGGGCCGGCGCCGATCACCGCGACCTTTTGACCGCGTGCCACGTTGTTCCGGCTGACGGTGAGAAGCGGCAGGTGCCAGGGTGTTTTGTTGCCTTGCTCGGTAGCACCGTGAAAGAGCGCGTCCTGGGTATCCGGCGCGAACGATTCGGCGCCGTATTTCTCGCAGACGAAACGCTTGAGGGCGCGAATGCTGACCGGCGCATCGATTTTGCCGCGGCGACAACGGTCCTCGCAGGGCGCCGCACAGACGCGGCCACAATCCGAGGCGAAGGGGTTCGGCGACCGCGCCGTGAGGTACGCTTCCCGGTACTCGCCGATGGCGATCAACTGCACGTACCGGCCGGCATCGGTGTGGACCGGGCAGGCGGCCTGGCAGGGTACCATCTGTTTCCAGAACTCGGCGTCCGGAATCAGAACGGAGTACTTTCCCCTCTCATCTTTCATTTCATCCCTTCTAGTGCGTGTCTACAGAAAAGGCAATCGCATACCCAAAGCAAAACCTCAATGGCTTCAATAGGTTTGCCGCAATCGACCGTGGCGCGCTGGGTGATATGCCCCAGACTATACGCATTCTTGTGAGCAGCGTAAACATCGGGTGATATGCCCCAGTAGGCTCGTGAAGTTTAAGCGTACGCCGGACCTCTCGCTCCCGGCAGTGACTGAGGTCACGCGGAGCAGCATTTGGCCACGACGTGACTAAAGTCCTATCGTCGGGCGGCAAGGCGGCGTCATTCTCAAAACATGAAGCAACTGGACATCAACAAATTCAACGATTTCAGCGGCGAAGAGATCTCCCGCCGGATCCTGATGGAGGATCCCGTCATGCGAGTAGTGCTTGTCTCCCTGCGTGCCGGCCAGACCCTGCCCGAACATGCGGCAAACGGCTTGGTGACGATTTATTCCGTCGGTGGTCGCGTTCTCTTCTATGAAGGCGCCGAGTGCTGCGATATGGTGCCGTGCACACTAGTCCGTCTGGCGCCCGGCCTCCCACACCGCGTGGAGGCGAAGGAGGACTCCCGCCTGTTGGTCACCATGATCAAGCCAAGCGACGCTTCCGCCTGGAACGCCCTGGCCCCCAGGGGCCGGACGCTGGACCTGCGGCAGACCCCTCGCGAACGCCGCCACAGTACGGTGTTTTACGCCTTCGATACCTTGGGGATGGGCGAGTCTTTCCTTTTGGTCAACGATCACGATCCGCAACCTCTGCACGCGCAGATGGAGCAACTACGCCCCGGCGAATTGGCTTGGGAATACGAGGTTCAAGGCCCTCACGAATTCCGTATCAAGGTCTCGCGGATTGCGCCTTCGTCCGTGCCGCTTCAGGAGACGGTGCTCGCCGGTAACGGTCATTGATCGCAGGATCTTCGGGATGACCGTTTACCTGGCTGCGGCATTTCTCGCAACTGTGTTGATGTGGATGCTTCATGTGGCGGAGTAGCGGACCGCATCCGCCATGGCGGCGCAGCTTCGCTCCGGATCCAAACCTGTCGTCGAAGTACGCAGACTGCGCCGGGCGATCAGGTTTGAAGCAGTGTACTACCTCCTGATCCTTCCTTACGTATACGTCATGTTCGGTACTTTACTGGTGCGGCTTTTGGCTGTTGCAGCCTTCTACCATTGGGGAGGTCTGGCCTTCGGTGAAGGGTCAAGCCTCTTCGACAAGTGGGCCGCCGGTACCGCCGCAGCATCGAACGGGAAGACAGTCGTCGCTATGTCGGCAGTCGCTGTTTTGGATATCGCGGAGATGGCGCTGCTGGCCTGGCTGTGGATACTTGTTGCTCCCGTGACTGCGGTCACTGGAATTGCTGCAGTTCCGGCATAGCATCGTATTCAAGAGGTATGCTATGGAACTCCGCACAGAACCGACGGCGGGCGTCGCCTGCGATTGGAATTCGCTTTCACTGGCAGAACTGATCGCGCACCTCATCTCGCAACACCACGAATATCTGCGGATCGAGCTGCCGAGGCTACAGCAGTGTTTGTACACGGTCTATGAGACCTACAGGGCTCAAGACAGCGCGACATTGGCATCGCTTCCCGGACTCCTATTTCTCATGAAGGACGATCTCGACCTTCACATGCGTAAGGAAGAACTCGTCCTGTTCCCCGCGATCGAGCAACTGGAACGCGAGGCGGCGGCATCCAGCGGTCTGTCGAGCCGGATTCGCACCATGCTGTCGGAACACGACAGCACCGCAGAAGCTCTTAGTGATATCCGCAGGACCACACGCGATTATCAGCTTCCGAGTCACGCATGCGACAGATATCGGGCACTGTTCCAGGATTTTGAGGCTCTGGAGCGCGGGTTGCAGTTCCATATGTACCTGGAAGAGAGCATTCTCTTCCCCCGCGCTCTGTCGTTGGAATCTCAAAGGCGACCAGTATGACCGAACCCTCGATTACACGTGATATGGAATTGCCGGCGATCCTCTCGCGATTTCCTGCATGCCGAAAGGTCTTCGATCGTTACGGACTGGTGGGTTGCGGCGGTCCGCTGGGGCCCCAGGAATCGCTCGCGTTTTTCGCCCGCGCGCACCGGGTGGACGAGGCCCGCCTGCTGACCGAGTTGAACGAAACCGCCCGAACGAGCATCCTACAGCCCGGCTCTCCCGAGTACATTCCCGGCCCTGGCGACGTCATCTATCGCCGCTTCTTCCGCGCCGCCATCGTCACCATGTTCACTTTCGGATGTGTGCTCGGCGGCATCAATCTGGCCATCATGGCCGCTAGCGGCCAACTCGCCTCCCTGGATATGCGCGCCATCACATGGGCCCATGCGCACGCCCAGGTGGCCGGGTGGGTCACATTCTTCGTGATGGGCTTCGCCTATCAATCGATTCCCCGTTTCAAGTTCACAACTCTGTGGCAGCCCCTGCTGGCATCCCGGAGCCTGTTCGTGATGGCAGTGGCAGTCACGGTCAGGACACTGGCGGATGTGTGGATCAGCAACCCCACATGGGTCCTGGCCGGCAAAATCGCCGGCGCCGGGGAACTGGCCGTCGTGATGACATTCGCGCTCATCCTGTTCAAGACGATGCGCAAATCGGCGAACCCGACCGAGCCGTACGAACGATTCCTGTTTGCCGCTCTCGGGTGGATGATCGCGGCCTTCGCCTTCGACTGGTGGATATTTGCATCGTCGGCAACGGTCAGCGGATACCAGGGCTGGGTGCATTTCATCAGCCTGTATGATGCGCCGTGGCGCGATCTGCAACTGGCCGGCTTCGCCGGTGGCATGATCCTCGGGGTCAGCCTGCGATTCCTTCCGTTCATCTACGGCTTTCGCGAAGTGCCGGCGCGCACCTCGCGCCTGGTCCTGTACCTATGGAACATCGCGGTTGCCGGCAACGTGGTGGCGTATTCCATGCTGGTACGGACCGGGCAGCCAGCGTGGGGCATTGTTCTCGAACTGTGCATCCTGGGAATGTTCGCGTCCATCGTGCTGCTGATCCGCGGCTTCGGGCTCTTTTCCGTCAAGGTGGAGCACGACCGTTCGCTGCCATTCCTGAAAGCCGCTTACTTTTGGGCTCTGGTGGCCATTGCCCTGCTGGCACTGCTGCCCGTTTATGATACCGTCCGCGGAGTGGCGTTCTCACACGCGTACTTCGGCGGCTACCGCCACGCCTTCACCGTGGGGTTCATCAGCATGATGATCCTCGGGGTCTCCAGCAAGGTGGTTCCGATTCTGGGCGGCCTCGATCCACGCCGTCTGAGTTCCCTTCGCGCCACCTTCTGGCTGGTCAACGTCGGGAATTCCATGCGGGTGGTGTTCCAGATTCTTACCGATAGCCAGAAATGGGCGTTTCCGCTGATGGGCATCAGCGCATGGGTAGAAGTCACTGGCCTCATCCTGTGGGCCATCGATCTTTGGCGGGCAATGGGGAAGCGCGCCGAGACGGCCGGGGCTTCGGGCCGGGTGGCGATCGGGCCGCGAACCAAAGTGTTCGAGGTAATCGAGAGCTACCCGGAGACCGTCGCCTTGTTCCGGCAGTTTGGCTTCAGCATGATCGACAATCCGATGGCCCAACGGATATTCGCACGCTCGGTGAGCCTGGAGCAGGCTTGCCGCCTGAGGCACGTCGAATTTGCGACCTTTCAGGCCGCTCTCAACAAACTCGTCGGAAAAACTTGTGGAGACCCAGATGACCTGATTCAGCTTGCAGGCGGCCCGTTGTGATCATGCACTCGACCGGGGTGGCAATTCCCGCATGGATCTCTTCAACACGAGCATCCAGCGACTCGCTCCGATCATCCACGCGTTGGATTCGTTGCTTTATTCGATGGCCTTATCTTTCTCCCTCGTCAGAGGAATCTGTGGGTCACTGATATGGTCGAATCGTGCCGCGAAGGTCGACTCTCGTAGCCGGCGCAACCCGCTGGCGCTGCCACCGGCGCGCACCCGTCACTCCTGGCGGAGCGCGCGAATCGGGTCAACCCTCGTGGCTCGCAGCGCTGGGATCAGGCTCGCGAGTACCGCAACCACAAGAAGGAACAGCGCTGCCCCCGCTATGGTCACAGGGTCGGCTGGACTGACTTGGTAAAGCAGAGGCGCGATCTGCGGGGTCGCTGCCAGGGCGATGGCGAGGCCGGCGGCGATCCCCAATAAAGCCAGCAGCAAGCCTTCTCTCATGACAATCCGAAGCACGCCCCCAGGGTCGGCCCCCAGCGCCATGCGGATACCGATTTCCCGAGTCCGTTGGCTTACCGAGTAAGCCATAACTCCATAAAGACCGACCCCGGCGAGCAGCATGGAAATGGCGCCGAGTACTGCGAGGAACGACGAGGCGATCCGCGACCCAAACCAGGCAGCCGAGATGTAATCCGACAAGGGCATGGCCGTGAGGCCGGCGGAATTCGGATCGATGGCGGACATTTCGCGGCGGAGCACGGGGACGAAATCGCGCGCGTCACGGTCGGTCCGGGCGTAGAAGGCCACTCCGTTTTCGCCACTGCCATAGTGCACCTGGTCGAAGGACATGTAGAAGTATGGCTGCGGCGCTTCCGACAGTTTGTAGTACTTGCTGTCCTTGACCATTCCTACGATCCTGAACGGTTTGCCGTAAATCTGCACCCGGCGCCCCACGGGGTCGCGCCCGTCGAAAAAGCGCCGTGCGAAAGACTCGTTGACGATCATGACGCGCGGTGCCGTTTCGTTATCCTCGGCCCGGAAATCGCGGCCGGCGAGAAGCGGAATCCGCAGCAAGTCGAAGTAGCCGGGCGACACCGAGGCGTGATGCAGATCCAAGTTCTCGCCGGGCCGCGACGCATACCCTTCCACCACGACGCTGGCCCACTTTCCCAGCCCGAAGCCGAGCGGGATGGAGTCGGAATAGGCGGCGCTTGTCACCCCTGGTGCGACCAGCAGGTGCTCGCGGAGCCGCCGCGAGAACTCCTGCTCCTGGCTGGGCGTGTAGTTGTTCGTCGAGAGAAAAAGACGGCACACCGTCACGTTGCGGTGATTGAAACCGGCCGGAGTGTTCTCTAACCCGTAAAGGCTCCGAACAAACAGTCCGAGCGTCGCCAGAGCCGCGAGCGCCAACCCGGTTTCGGCTACCACCAGTACCCCGGAGATGCGTTGCGCGTGCCCGCTCCGTGTACCGCCTCTTCCACCTTGCTTCAGTGCATTCACCAGGCTGCGCCGCGCCAACTGAAACGCGGGCGGAATGCCGGAAATCAGCGCGGAAGCCAGGCAGACCAGAGCGGCAAACAGGAACACCCGGGCGCTCGGCTGTACATTGAAACTCACCGGTACTCCTGTGGGCGGTACGAAATAGATCAGCACATTCTCAAGCCACAGAGCCAGCGGCAACCCGACAAGCGTTGCCAGGGCCGCCAAAAGCAGGCTTTCAAAAATCAACTGGCGGCTCAAACGACCCGGACTGGCGCCCAGGGCAGCGCGGATGCCGAACTCCGTCTGCCGGGCTGCGGAACGAGCCAGCAGAAGATTGGCGACGTTGGCGCATGCAATCAGCAGCACGAGTCCACACGCCGCACCGAGGATGGCCAGCGGCCACGCCACAATGCTCGACGCCCCCTCCTGCGCCTTCCAGATCGGTACGATCCGGGCCCCGATCCCCTGGTTGGTCTTCGGAAAGGCAAGGGCAAGGCGGGCGGCAACCGCCGCCGCCTGGGCGTTTGCCTCCGAGACGCTGACGCCGGGTTTGAGCCTGACTATGGCCTGGAAGTGCCGCGCATCGCGCTCGCGCTCTCCGGCCAGCGGCACTGGAACCCAGAGGTCGAGCGCCGTTCCCGGGAAATCGCCGCCAAATTCCGGAGGCGCTACCCCGACGATGGTGACCGGGTACCGGTTGATCCGCACGGTGCGGCCGAGGACGGACTTGTCGGCATGGAAATAGTTCTTCCACACGCGATAGCTGATGACTGCCGTGAACGCTTTCGCCCGGTCGCCGTATTCGTCGCGAGCGAACGCGCGACCCAGGACCGGCTTTACGCCCAGGACGTCGAAGTAGTTTCCGGAGACCAGTTCGTACCACGCGAAATAGGGCTTTTCTCCCTCGCCGATCGAGGCGGGGCCTTTTTGGTTCAGCAACAATCCGGAAATACTGCGAAGGCTGTCCTGGAAGTCCCGGGAGTCGGCGTACGAAACCTGATGCTGCATGCCGCTGGCACTGACGGACTCAAGCACGGCGAGTTGTCCGTCGTCCCTGGCGCCGTGGAACGGGTGCAGGACCATCCCGTCGATCCAGCCAAAGACGGTCGTGGTAGCGGCAATACCTAGCGCCAGAGTAAGCACTGCGACCGCTGTCAGGCTTGGGGTCCGGTGGAGGACACGCATCGCATACCGGAGGTCTTCAAGGACGTTTCGCATGTGGTTTCCTGCCCTTTGGATGCAAGTTGGCTTCCTAAGTTAGGTGCTTGATTCTATTGAACGGTAAGGTCAGTCGGTGGTCGAAGTTCGGGCTTCACGTGTCCGAAAATGGGACCCGCCCTTCACGATTTGTAGCTGATTGCAACGGTGTGGCCGCAGACCGAATCAGTCGAGTCGCATCTCGGGAATCGTTCCGGGAGCAGGGCGGAGGTATGCGTACAGACGCAGGATTTCGCTGCCTTTCGGTATCCACATTGACCGGTTGTCGCCGACGCTGAGACTTGCCAGAGCGGTGGAAGGGAATTAACTCCTGCCTGGTCGCCCAGCGTTTATCGATCCTGCGTGGCTCGCGGGGCTGGAGCGGTTATGGTAAAGGTTCGCCGGCACCCCGCTTCCGCGCCATGGAACTGATCACGATTCTAAACCGCTGCCATCGTCTTCGAGGTTTTATCTACGAGCGCGCCCACTTCAGTGCCGACAAGAAGAGTATCGAAGTGGCCGTGCGACCGCGGAAGGGTTCGTCCGCGGTCTGCTCGCGCTGCCATTTGCCGGCGCCCGGGAGAAAAGCCGAACAGAACCACTTTCACGTCGCTGTCTTCATAGAGTGTTCGGCTGAGGATTCCACGCTCCGGAACTTCAATTTCTTTGATCAACTCTGGTGTAACAAAACCGCTCGGATGCATAGCGCTGATCTCCTTTTGCGACTCCAGCATGCGCTGAGATCGTTTCAGCTCACAATAGTCCATTCGTCATGGACATCGTGACTGCTCGCCGCCTTTCAGCAAGAATGTTGACATCTTCGGTGGCGTGACTTCTGTCACTGGCAGCAATGCCGGAGCACTCTACCATGGAATTAGGGAGAAACACCCAATGGCAACATCCACTCAGAGGCTGCAACCGGTTGATAACGTGATCGTCCCGCATCCGGTCACACTGGAGCTCTATCGCAAGATGCTGACCGTCTTTTATGTCGAAGAGCGGATGAAGGCCTTTGTGCGCCAGGGCAAGTGTGGTTTCCAGGCCTCCACGCGCGGCCACGAAAAGCTCCAAATCGGAATGACGATGTTGCTGAAGCCTGGGCACGACTGGTTCTTCACTTATTACCGATCAAAAGCCGTCGCGGTGGGTTTGGGCATGCCCATGAAGGACATCTTCCTCGGCATGCTGGGGCGCGAGGGAGATCCGAACTCCAATGGCCGCAACATGCCAGAGCAGTGGTCATCCCGCAAGCTGCGGCTGGTGTCGCAAACGGCTGTGACCAGCACTCAGTATCTCAACGCCGTGGGGATGGCCCGGGCCATCAAAATGGACGGTGGTGACGAGATCGTCCATGTTTCCTCCGGTGAGGGCGCCACCAGTGAAGGCGAGTTTTTTGAAGCGCTAAACTGGGCTTCGCGGGAAAAACTGCCGGTCCTGTTCACAGTCCAGAACAACGGCTACGCAATCAGCACACCGCAGACCAGCCAGACAGGCTCCGAGGTACATCGCATCGCACAGGGTTTCGGCATGCCCACGTTTCACCTGGACGGCACCTGGTTTGAGCAACTCTACGAGACGCTTCCTCCCGTAATTGACGCGATGCGCCACGGGGCGGGGCCGGCTCTGCTCGAAGCGAAAGTGGTGCGTCTCGATCCCCACTCCTCCTCGGACGACCACCGCAAGTATCGTGGTGAAACCGAGTTGCAGGCGATCAGCGGACGTGATCCGATCCTCCAGACCGAACGATACCTATTGCGGAATGGTGTCGTCACAGATGAAGGCGTCGCCTCGCTACGCGCGGAGCTCAAGGGTGAAGTGGATCGCGCCGCGGAAGAGGCTGATCGCTATCCGCAGCCCGATGAATCAAGCGTCATGGCCCACATCTATTCCAATGACCCGGCGCTACTGGGAACGCCCCAACCGCCGCGATACATCTCGCGCAATGAGGTCACGATGATCGACGCGATCAACCACGGCCTGCGGGAGGAGATGGAGCGTAATTCGAAGATCGTGATGTGGGGCGAAGATGTGGCCGACCCCAAGGGCGGAGTATTTGGAGTGACACGCGGGTTAAGCAGCGCCTTTCCAGGGCGCGTTTCGAACTCACCGTTGGCTGAGGCCAGCATCGCGGGTATCGCTGCGGGTATGGCGATCGGCGGCTATAAGCCAATTGTGGAAATGCAGTTTGGTGACTACCTCTGGCCCGCAGCCTTACAGTTGCGCGACGAGATCCCTACGGTCCGGTGGCGCAGCCAGGGAGCATGGGAATGCCCCGTGGTAGTGCGAATCGCGGTAGGGGGTTATATCAAGGGCGGTCCCTGGCATTCCGCGAACGTGGAATCGTTCTTCGCGCACATTCCCGGCTGGTACGTCGTGTACCCGAGTTGCGCGGAAGACGCGAAAGGCCTGATCAAGGCCGCTGCCCGCTCCAAGGATCCCGTGATCTTCCTGGAACATAAGGGGCTCTACCGGCGTGTCCAGGCTAAGACCCCCGAACCGGATGCCGGCTACGTCGTGCCATTCGGCAAAGGGGTAGTCCGCCGGGAAGGCAAGGACCTGACCGTCGTGACGTGGGGCAGTACCGTCTACATGGCCCTCGAATCGGCCCGCCAGATGGAGAAGGATGGCGTGTCGCTCGAGGTCATCGACCTGCGTTCTATCGTCCCATTGGACGAAGACCTGATCTATCAGAGCGTTCGCAAGACCAATCGCGTCATGATCGCCCACGAAGATACACTCACTGCGGGATTCGGCGCGGAAGTGGCGGCGCGCATCGCGGAAAACTGTATCGGTTTCCTGGATGGACCGGTGGTGCGGGTCGCCGCCAAGGACACGTTCGTTCCTTCGGCGCCGAATCTCGAGTTGGCGGCACTCCCTTCGGTCGCCGGCTTGCGGCTTGGGGCTGAAAAAGCTTTGGCCTTCTGAGCTGAGCCCGTTGTCTTAACGTGCAACCATGACAGAAGTGTTGATTGCCATGACAAACAGACCATTGCCAGCCGATCCCGTCAAGGCGACAGTAAGAACAGATGGAAGTCCACGAAATGAGAAAAGTACGTTCGGTTGGCGCAGGTTCGCTTGCTCTTCAGCAGGCTTCCGTGCACCATGCCGTGGCTTATATCTGTGAATGCGGCGAGAAGTGGGTTTTTACCCGAGACGAAGTAGACACCAAGGAAGCGCATAACCGGGCCTGCGTCTGCGGCAGAACGATCGTGATCCAGAGGGGCGTTGTCTATAGTACCGGGGATCCACGTCCTGGTTTCCGAAAACGGATCGCCTGACGCCATCAACGAGCAGCGAGATGAAACTGAGATTAAACGGCAATTCTCTACGGCTTCGCCTGACCCGCTCTGAAGTAATGGGGTTGTGCGAAGCCGGCACGGTAGAACGATCCGTCGACTTCGGATTAGGCACCGTGCTGATCTACCGGATTCAGAGTCGAGGCGTCACCGATCCCATGCACGCCGTGTTCTGCAACCACTCCATTACTGTCTGTGTTCCAGCAGAGTCGGTCGCGATTTGGGCTGCGGCGGACGAAGTTGGGCTCTATGGGCAACAAGGAGCTTTGAACATAGCAGTAGAAAAGGACTTCCGTTGCCTGACCCGCAGGCCTGACGAGGAGGAACTCGATGCCTATCCCCGTCCAGCCAGTGAACCTGAGCACGGAACAGGAGGACCGCCATGCCACTTGTAATCGGCGCAAAGCGCGAAAGCGATTTCACGGATCCTATCGGAATGCTCGGAGACTGTCACCGCCGCATAGAACGCTTTCTCAATGCACTGCTGACGGTCGCCACGGGCGCGAAGGGTGGTCCTCTCACTAACGAGCAGCAGGCTGCTTTGGCCACGAGCCTGCGCTATTTTCGTGAGGCGGCTCCCAAACACACCGCCGACGAAGAAGAGAGCTTGTTCCCAAGATTGTCCCGACTCGATCGTCCTGATCTGCAACCGCTGCTTGCGAGAATCGATTCTCTGCAACAGGATCACGAATGTGCCGAAAAAAGCCATCGCGAGGTGGACGGTCTGGGTGAACTGTGGTTGGCAAATGGCCGGCTGTCACCTCAGGACGCCGAGCATTTGGCGACCGTGCTCACCCAGCTTGCGGAGCTATACCGCCGCCACATCGCCATGGAAGATACGGAAGTCTTCCCGTTCGCCGTAAACGCTCTAGCCTCGTCCGACCGCCATGCGATAGGTGCCGAGATGGCCGCTCGCCGCGGAATTGCTGGCGCCAAAGCTCATACGCTCACGACCGGACAGGGCGATTCGCGGATAATGCCGAATGCGTGAGTGCGCAATCGCGCGTTATCAGCGGCGCCGCGGCCAATAACCACTAGATCGGCATTCAGGCGGCCGGCGGCAGCACCCACGGCTTTGGAAACGTCGCCTGATTCCACTACGGCCTCCACGTGTATGCCCGCACTTTGCTGCACTTTTGCGATTACCGCGCCGGCGTCGGCAAGCAAACGCCGTCGCCATTCGTCCGCGTAGTAGCCCTCGCCCGGTGAGTCGAGCCGTGGGACGACGTGCAGGAGCGTCAGCCTCGACTTGAATTCTGCTGCTAAGCTGGCGGCCCAATGTAGGACACTCGCGCTATGCGGCCCCAAGTCGATCGCGCAGGCGATGTGACCCAGTTTGATCCATTCTGCAAGAGGGCCTTGCGCGACGTGTGCTCCGGTCCACACCGCACACGCGGTATCGTGCAGAACTTTTGAGGTTACTGAACCCAACAGTAGACGCCGGAAGGGGCTATAACCGTGGGTGGACATCATGATCAGGTCCGAGCGGTCCTGGATTGCCTGGTCCGCGATGACCTCGGCAGGATCGCCCTCACGTAGTATTCGTCGAGTGTTGAGATGATTCAGCGCTGCACAGAAAAAATCGTCCAGTTGTTTTGACGTTTTCTTTCGGCGATCCTCGTTGAATGTCTGTACCTCTGGAGAGAGGTAATCAATCGGGGAGATCACGTGCAGCAGTGTCAACTCTGCGTGAAAATGTTCGACCAGTGGAATCGCGTAGCGCGCTCCACCAAGGCAGCGCTCGGAGAAATCTATTGGTAACAGAACCTTCGCAAGAGGAAACATCGTTTTTCTCCTTCAAGCCATCCCGGCCAGCGCATTACGAATGAAGCTCAGCAACGGTCCAGGGAACACGCCAAACCAGACCAAAAGAGCGGCCAGCACTGCGAGAACCAGGCTTCCTGCCGGTGCGAGCCTCGACACGCTAGCCGGGCTTTCGGACGTCTGCCCGTACATCACAACGACAATGCGCAAGTAGTAGAAGAGCCCGATCGCGCTCGTGATCACCAAAATGACAATCAACGCCCACATGGCCGAGGAAGCTCCGGCCGCCACAACGTAGAATTTCCCGATGAAGCCGGCGGTGATGGGAATGCCGGCCAGGGACAGCAGCATCGCGGTGAAGACCGCCGCCAACGCCGGGCGGCGCCAGAACAAGCCCCGGTAGTCCTCCAGGTCTTCAGCTTCACTGGAGCCGTCCGATAGGACCGTGACCACACCGAAAGCACCCATGGTGGTCACAAAATACGAAACCAGATAGAAGGTGACGGCCGTGGGGCCGAGATCACCGGCGGCTTGAAATGCCACCAGCAGATATCCCAGGTGCGCAATGGAGGAATACGCCAGGATGCGCTTCACGTTGTTCTGTAGCAACGCCAGAAGGTTGCCCACGATCATGGAAGCGATCGCAATGATGCTGAAAACAATGAAGACCGGCGAGAGAGCGTGCGCGCCAGAGCGATAGAAGAAGCGCAACATCAGTGCGAACATGGCGCCTTTTGAAACGGTGGCGATATAGGCCGTAACAGGCGCTGGCGCGCCTTGGTACACATCAGGCGTCCAGAGGTGAAAGGGAACCACCGCGAGCTTGAATCCGAAGCCCGTGACAATCAGAGCCAGGCCCGGCAAAACAAGCCAACGGCCGAAGTCCGCACGCGCCAGGCGGACTACGATCTCCCCAAATTGCATGGTGCCAAGAGCGCCATAGATGAGAGCCATTCCGAACAGGAGGAAAGCGGCGGAAGCCGCAGCCAGCACGAGGTACTTAATGCCGGCTTCGAGAGGGAGTGGCCGGGAATGCCGGTAGGCGATCAGCCCGTACAACGCCACGCTGAGTAGTTCGAGCCCCAGAAATAGGGAGACGAAATGACTGCTGGCTACCAGTACCGCCGAGCCGAGCGTAGCCACGAGCAACAGGATGTAAAGTTCGTCATGGTCGCCTTCGCAGCGTTCAAAATATCCGTACGACAGGAGCACGAATGCCATGCTTGCGGCCACGATGAGCCCAATGTAGAACAGGGCATAGCGGTCGAGCATCAGCAGCGGCGTGACCTGGAGCGGCGCTGCTGGCCCGGCGATCCACAAGGACGCGAAGGCTGCTGCCAGACCGATGAAGGTTAGGGTGGCGGAGAGCCGATGGTCCCGATGCACCGCGACCCCAAGCATGACAACAATCGACGTACCGGCGACGATGAGTAGCGGAAGCAATGCGATCAATTGGTTTTCGCTCACGCTCATCTCCCCGAAGCCAGTTGCTCCAACCGCGCCATGGCCGGCTGGAAGGTATCCAGCACCGGCCGCGGGTACAAGCCTAACCAGAGCAGGGCCACGACCATTAGCGCTACTACCAGACCCTCGCGCGGCATCAGGTCCGCAACCCGCCAGTCGTGTGTATTCGGTCCCTGGAAGGCCCGCTGCACCATCCGCAATGCGTAAAATGTCGCGAACAGGACCCCTACCGTGGCCAGCACCGCCAAGACGATGCTCACCTTATACGTACCCAGCAGAACCAGAAACTCCCCCACGAAATCGCCAAGACCGGGGAGCCCCAGGGATGCGAGCGCAAAAAACAGCGCAGCGCCGCTCAGCCGGGGAGCGGTACTCCAGAGCCCGCCCATCCGGTCCATCTCCCGCGAATGAATGCGCTCCTGCAGAGCACCCACCAGAATGAACAGCGCGCCTGTACTGATGCCGTGACAAACCATGGTCATCACGGCTCCTTGAAGCGCCAGGTCATTCCAGGCGAAGATACCCAGAAGAACGAAGCCCAGGTGGCTCACGCTGGTGTACGCGACCAGGCGCTTGAGGTCTGTCTGCCCAAAGGCCAGGATTGCGCCATAGAGGATTCCGGCCACTCCTAAGGCCATCGCAACAGGAGCGAACGTGCGCGCGGCATGGGGGAAGAGCGGCACCACGAACCGCAGCATTCCGTAAGCGCCGGTCTTTAACAGCAGGCCTGCGAGTATCACGCTGCCCGCCGTGGGCGCTTCCGTGTGGGCATCGGGCAACCAGGTGTGCAGCACCACTACCGGCAGTTTTACGGCGAACGCGATGAAGAAGCCGAGCATGATCCACATTTCGGCTGTCGAGGACATTGTCGTGCCCAGCAATTCCTGGTACTCGAACGTGTAGACACCGGTGGCATGGTAATGCAGGAAAAACAGGGCCAGGATGCCAATCAGCATCAACAGCCCGCTGAGTTGCGTGAAGAGGAAGAACTTCACGGCGGCGTACACGCGGTTCTCGTGTCCCCAGATGGAAATCAAGAAGTACATCGGGACCAGCATCAGTTCCCAAGCAAAGTAGAACAGGAAAAGATTGACGGCAAGAAACACACCAGCGATGCCGGCCAATATCCAGAGCAAATTCAGGTGGAAGAACCCGACAGCGTCCGTGATTTCGTTCCAGGAAGCCAGCACGGAGAGGATGCCAAGGAAGAACGTGAGCACCAGGAGCAGGAGGCTCAGGCCATCGAGAGCGAGGTGGAAACGGATGCCAAACTGCGGGATCCATGCCCAATCGGCCTGCTCGAACCAGGTATGGAGGCCGGCGTGGAAATTGCCTGTCCAAAGCGACAACGCGAGGACGAAATCGATCAGCACGGCGACCAATGCGACCCAACGAGAGGTCGAGGGGCTCCAGCGTGCCACTGCCCACGCCACGACGCCGGCGATCAGCGGAATCAGGATGAGCCAGAGCAAAATCATAAGAACATCACGATCGCGACAAACGCCACGGTGCCGCCAGCAATCCATGCGGCGTACCAACGCAGTTTGCCCGTTTCCGTAAGGCTGAGAACGCGATAGCAGAAGGTTGCCAGGTTCGCCAGGCGAACGTAGATAGAATCGACCACGTCCGCATTGTTCACGCGCGCGATCCAAATCACCGGCCGAACGAAGAGCCGATCGTAGAGCCAGTCCATTCCCCAATCGGAGAACCAGAAGCGGTGTAACGCCCCGCCCGCCGGGTTTTCGACCATTGCAGTGGTCAGGGTAGGATTGCGCTGATAGACGAACCAGGCGCCCAGGAGACCGCATAGAAAAGCGAGCGCCGCAACTATGCTTGATAAGGTCTCGGTGATGCCCCCAACTGCTTCGGGCAGGGTGGGGAGCGCCGTCACGATGAACCTTGCGAATGGCGCTTTGTCGAAACCGCCGACAATCGACAGGACTGCCAACACGCAGACCGGAATCGTCATGGCGAGGCCCGGCCGCCTGCTCACGGGAGTCCGTACCGGCCCGAAGAAGACCAGGAAGATGAGCCGGAACGTGTACAGTGACGTCAACACGACGCCCGCGATTCCTGCCGCCCACAGGCCTGTGCTGCCGGCGGCGGAACTGCCGGCGCTCCACAGGATGAGGTCCTTGCTGTAGTAACCGGCGGTAATCAGCGGGAGGCCGGCCAGAGAGCATCCCGCGATGAGGAAAGTCCAGAAGGCGATTGGAAGCTCCTTGCGAAGCCCGCCCATACGAAAGATGTTGTGCTCATGGTGCAGGGATTCGATGATGATGCCGGCTGCCAGGAACAGCAGGGCCTTGAAAAACGCGTGCGTCATGAAGTGGAAGATGGCGGCGCCCCATGCGCCAACGCCCAGCGCCAGAAACATATAACCGATCTGGCTTACCGTGGAATACGCGAGGACGCGCTTGATGTCGTTCTGCGTCAGCGCGCTGAAACCGGCCATCAGAAGAGTGGCGGCGCCGATCGCGGCAACCGCGAACTGGACAGGCGGCGCTAGTTCGAAAAGGACATGCGTGCGAGCGATGAGGTAGACGCCCGCCGTCACCATGGTGGCCGCATGAATCAGGGCGCTGGTCGGTGTGGGGCCAGCCATCGCATCCGGCAACCAGGTTTGCAGCGGGAGCTGCGCCGATTTTCCCACCGCCCCACCCAGCAGCAGCGCCGCCGCCGCGATCGCGTATGCGGATCCAGTGGACCACTGGACTTGCGCCGCGTGCAGCAGATCCTGGATGCGGAGCGTCCCCAGGCTGTGAAACAACAAAAACAGGCCGATTGCCATGGCGGTATCACCCACACGTGTCACGATGAAGGCTTTTCGGCCCGCACGACCGTTCACTGGATCCTGGTACCAAAACCCGATGAGCAGATAGCTGCACAGCCCGACGCCCTCCCAGCCGAGGTACAGGAGCAGCAGGTTGTCCGCCAGCAGCAGCGTCACCATGCAGGCCACGAACAGGTTCATGTAGGCGAAGAACCGGCTGTAACCCTCGTCTGTCCGCATGAATTCCGCGGAGTACAGGTGGATCAGGAAGCTCACGAACGTGACCACCAGCATCATCACCAGTGAGAGCGCATCCAGATACAAGGCAATCTGCGGGTGGAAGGAGCCGACGTCGATCCACGTCCACAGGGTTTGCGGGTATGCGCTACCAGCAGGCGGCGCGCTCAGAAACTCGACGGCGATGAGAATGGAGATGATGGCGGACGCGGCGACGGTCCCCACACCCACGGTCGTGGCGCTTTTGTGGGACATCCGCGCCCCGAGCACCGCGAGCACCAGGGCGCCCGCGAAGGGGATTGCAGGGACCAGCCAAAGCAATTCGAGCATTCTCAACCCTTCATCCTGCTAACAGCGTCGGTATCCAGCGTCTTGTACCGGTGATAAAGTTCCAGCACCAGTGCCAGCGCCACCGACACCTCCGCCGCGGCCATTGCCAGAATGAACAAGAACACAACCTGGCCATCCGGCTGGCGCCATCGCGCGCCGGCCACCACGAACGCCAGCCCAGCGGCATTCAGCATGACCTCGATCGACATCAAAATGAAGATCACATTTCTCCGCACCAAAACCCCAATCAGGCCCAATGCAAACAGGGCGCCAGCGAGGATGAAACCATCACGCATCGGGACTATTTCCATTACCCGACCTCCGGTTTTGGGGTTTTCCGATATCCGAGGTGATACGCTCCCACGAGGCCGCCGAGCAGCAGCATCGAGGCCAACTCAACACCGATCAGGTACGGTCCGAACAGCGACGCTCCCACACCGCGTGGCCCAATCATCGCCCCTCCGGAACTCCCGCCGGAACCCGCGGTCAGCAGATAGACGAACTCAGCCATCAGGATGGCCGCGAGGATCAAGGGCCCGGTCCACATGGAGGGCTTGAGGAGTGCGCGCTCGGCACGGGCCGCCGGTTCACCCAGGTTCAGCAACATGACTACGAACACGAACAGCACCATGATTGCGCCCGCGTAAATGATCACTTCCAGTGCGGCGATGAAGGGTGCGCCGAGCGTGTAGAACACCACCGAGACGGCCAACAGCGAAACGATCAGGTACAGCAGCGCGTGTACCGCATGGAGGCGGGTGATCATCAGGGCCGTGGAGACAATCGCCACAGCACTCGCGACGTAAAACACAATCGTCATAATCTGCTCACGGCAAGAGGCTGTGCAGGTCCACGGGGCGGCCTTCGTTTTCAGCCTCGCCCTTATCCTTTCCGCCGATCTTGACGCCGGCTACGCGCCAGTAGTTGTAACCGGGGTATTTGCCGGGGCCGCTGATCAGCAAGTCCTGTTTTTCATACACCAGGTTCTGCCGATGGTATTCGCCCATTTCGAAATCGGGAGTCAATTGGATTGCGTACGTGGGGCACGCCTCTTCGCAGAGCCCGCAAAAAATGCAACGCGAGAAATTGATTCGGAAGAATTCCGGGTACCGCCTGCCGGTGGGATCTTCCGTAGCCTGCAGAGCGATGCAATCCACCGGACAAACCACCGCGCAAAGATAGCAGGCTACACAGCGCTCACCGCCGTCCGGATCGCGGGAAAGAATGATGCGGCCGCGATACCGGGGGGACAGGTATGGCTTCTGTTCGGGATACTGAACTGTTACCCGTTTGTGAAACATGTGCAGAAGCACGTACCAGATGGTCCGGATGATGCTGAACATTTATTTGCTCCAGAGCGCCACGGCGCCCGTGACTAGCAGGTTGGCCAATGCCAGGGGCAACATCACTTTCCAGCCCCAGGACATCAACTGGTCAAAGCGCGGCCGCGGCAGCGATGCCCGCAGCAGAATGAAAAAGGAGATGAAGAAGAACGTCTTCAGGAGGAACCAGACGATGGGGGGCAGTATGGGTCCCAGCCAGCCGCCGAAGAAGAGAATGCTGATCAGCGAGGAAATCAGGATCACGCCGAGATATTCGCCGACAAAGAACATGCCGAACTTCATGCCGGAATACTCGGAGTGAAAGCCGGCAATCAATTCACTTTCCGCTTCTGGCAGGTCGAACGGCAGGCGGCGGGTCTCGGCTACACCTGCGATAAGAAATAGGACGAAGCCGAGAAACTGAGGCACTACGAACCAAAGATGGCGTTGGGCATCGACAATCGCGGACAAATCGAAGGAGCCTGCAAGCAGCACAACGCCCATGAGCGACAACCCCATGAACACTTCGTAGCTCAACATTTGGGCAGCGGCCCGCAGGCCTCCGAGCAGCGAGTACTTGTTGTCCGAGGACCACCCCGCTAATACCACGCTGTAGACTCCAAGCGAGGACATTGCCAGCACGAACAGCAGACCGACATTCAGATCGCTGACGATAATGCCCGGTGCGATCGGCAACACGGCGAAGGACATGAGCACCGTCACGACGATCACGGCTGGTGCGAGGACGAAAACGGCTTTGTCGGCAAACGGTGGGATCCAATCCTCTTTGAAGAAGATCTTGATCATGTCGGCCAACACCTGAAGCAACCCAAAAGGACCAACACGATTCGGGCCGTACCTGTCCTGCCACAATGCGAGAAGACGGCGTTCGAGCCAGATCAGCCCGGCCGCGAGCGTGAGCGCCACCACCAGAATGCCAACGATCGCGAGGATGGGATACGGGCTGGTCATGGCAGCCGGGAGATCCTGCTCCACACCGGCAGATCCAGGCCGGCAAACGGTGGCACTCCCGCCGGAACGCCAGCTAAACCTTTCGGCAAATCCGTCGCGATCTTTACCGGAACCCGTTGGCCGAATAGTTCCACTTCCTTACCGAGGCTGGAAGCGTCCTCCGGGTTCAGCGCGACGTACGGTTCAGGTGACAGTTCCCCGATGGCCGGCGCCGAGCGGCTCAGTTCCTCGGAGCCGAAGATGTGATACAGCGGAACCACCAGCCACTCGCCTTGCCGCGATTCGAACGCCGAGGGCGGTTGCTCAAAGAAGCTGAACTTGGTTCCATCCCGCTCTATGACTCGCACTCCAGGGTCGCCCTGCCGCAGTGGGCCGCCGATCTCAGCCTGAAACTTATTCACCGCCTGAATGGAGTTCCATCCCGGCGTCCAGAAAAACGGGAGCAGAGGGGAAGGCGGCTGATCCGGGTTTCCTTCCATGGAAAACGAGAGGGGCGAATCGGGATCGTCGGGCGGCTTCGGCTCGTGGACGCCGATGTTAGCCGGCATGGACGTGCGTCCGCTGTAGCGGTGCGGCTCTCGTGGGACCTTCGCACCGGCCATGCGGAAGTCGGCGGAGGGAGCCGCGCGGGTGACAGCGGCGAGTTGCGGCAGCCCGGCCGCGAGCGCCGCGACGACGTCATCCAGCGTTTTCCACGATCCCAGCCAGCGCCAGCTTTCCTGGATCGGCTCGGGCGGCAGGAAAACCCGGAAGAAACGCTGTGCGCGCCCTTCGCTGCTCACCAGAGTGCCATCTCCTTCGGCGAAAGTAGCCACCGGCAGAACCAGTTCCGCCTTTGCCGTGGTTGCGGTCTCCAGGTTGTCGAGAACCACGACGTGTTGAAAGCGTGCCAGGAACTTGTCGACTAAAGGTGCGGGGAGCCGCCGGTAGAGGTCGTTTTCCAGAATGATGACAGTGTCGGCCTGGGCGTCAAGCGCCGCATCCAGCGCTGGAGTATCCATCAGCGCAAGGCCGATGCTGTTGCACTCCCGGGCGGTGAAGGTCAGCGAGGCTCCAGGCAGCGACCACGCCGCATTTGCCGCGGCCTCGATAACTGCCGCGCTGCGATTGCTCGGACCTGAGATAACGAGGGGACGTTTGGCCGCCTTCAGGGCTTGGGCGATTTCGGCCGCCAGCGTCCGCATTGCTTCAGAAAGATTTGATGGCTCGGGCGAACGTGGATGCAACGCGTTCGCCACCGCGAAGCCAAGCCGTGCCAGTTCGTCGGGTGCGGCGCGATACGTGCGAGTGGCGATGTCATCCAGTCGCGTGGCGCCTGCGCTGGCGATGAACAGGGGACCTCTCTCCTCCTGCACCGCCTCGCGCACCCCATGGTCCATCCAAAGCGGGATATGCAGTCGTTCGGCGATCTCGATGGGCTGCTGGCGTACCGACTGGCGCAGGCTCAGTGCCATTCGGGGCGCAACGTTGGTGACGTCTTCGCCCAGGATGAATACGGCATCGGCAGATTCCACTTCGCGCAGCGAGGGGGTATGCGCGGGACCGTTTCGCAGAATGTCCAACATCAGCTTCAATAGACGGGCTTCGGTGGAGGGAATGCCGGCATAGAACCGCCCCTCACCCACGAGCGATCGCAATGCGAAGTTGCTCTCGAGCGAGGCGCGCGGCGACCCGATTCCGATCGCCTTCCCCGGCGCGAGTTCCCGCAGGTAACCGAGCGCTGCCTCCGGGGTAGCGACGTGACCCTTGCGTAAGGGTTGCCGGATGCGCCGTTCGCTGTTCACAAACTCATAGCCAAACCGGCCGCGGTCGCAGAGAAAGTAGCCGTTGACCTCGCCGTTGTAACGGTTCACGAGACGCCGCAACACTCCGTACCGCTCCGCCGCGGTGATGTTGCACCCCAGGGCGCAGTGCACGCACACCGACGGCGCCATTTGCAGGTCCCACTTGCGCGTGTAGTGCCGCTTCAGCGTGGCATCGGTGAAGACGCCGGTGGGGCAGACCTCCACCAGGTTCCCGGCAAATTCGTTTTCCAGTACGCCGTCTCGGTCGCGGCCGAAGAAAACGATGTTCCGCAAAGCAAATGCGTTCAGGTCGTTTCCTCCCGCGTACTCGCGGTAGTACCGCACACAGCGGTAGCACTGGATGCAGCGGTTCATCTCGTGGTTCACGAAAGGCCCGAGGTACTGATTTCGAAAGGTCCGCTTTTCAAATGTGTAGCGACGATAGTCGTGACCTGTCATAACGGTCATGTCTTGCAGGTGGCACTCGCCGCCCTCATCGCACACCGGACAGTCGTGGGGATGGTTCAGCATCAGGCCTTCAATAATGGCGGCCCGGAACTCGGCCGCCTCCGCGTCCTGAATTGAGATGAAAGTGCCTTCGGCGGCCGGCGTCATGCAAGCCATCACGATCTTGCCGTGCCTGTCGGTTTCATCCTTAAACTGCTTGACGGCGCACTGGCGGCAGGCGCCCACCGAGCCCAACGCAGGGTGCCAGCAAAAGTACGGGAGGTTCATGCCCAATGACAAGCAGCCGTGCAGCAGGTTCTGCTTGGGGTTCATCTCGTACTGCTGCTTGTCCACGTACACGGTCGCCATGTCATCTCCACGGGCAGCGCTTCTCGTTGATATGGCGCTCGAAATCGGCGCGGAAATACTTCAACGCGCTCTGTAGCGGTTCGGCGGCGCCAGGCGCCAGCGCGCAAAAGGTGTGACCAGGGGTCCAAAACCGTGTTTGAAACGCCAACTTGTCGAGGTCCCCGGGTTGTCCGCGCCCTTCTTCCATCGCCTTCAGAATGCGCTCCACCCATCCCAAGCCGCTCCAGCACGGTGTGCACCAGCCGCAGGATTCCTGTGCGAAAAAGTGTTCCAGGTTCCACACCATGCCGACCGGGCAGGTTTGGTCGTCGAGCACGATCATGGTGCCGGTACCCATGCGGCTGCCGGCCTTCTGTACTTCGGTGAAGTCCATGGCAACGTCCAGATGCTGTTCCACGAGAAAATCCGTGGAAGCGCCACCGGGGAGCAGCCCTCGAAAGCGAACGCCATCGCGCATTCCCCCCGCGTGCTCCTCCAGAAGTTCGCGGACAGTGACGCCCATCGGCAATTCCCAGATGCCTGGACGTTTCACCTTCCCGCTGGCCCCGTAGAGCTTGGTCCCACTATCCTTGCTCCGACTCAGGTTTCTGAACCACGCAGCGCCGTTGTTGACGATGTGCGACACGTTGCACAGCGTCTCCACGTTGTTGACAGTCGTTGGCTTGCCAAAGAGTCCGGAAACCGGTGGGAAGGGCGGCTTGGCCCGCGGGTTGGCGCGTTTGCCTTCGAGTGCGTTCAACAACCCTGTCTCTTCACCGCACATGTAACGGCCGGCGCTGAGGTGTAAGTACAACTCGAGACTGTAGCCGGAACTGAGAATGTTCTTCCCCAGATAGCCGGCCCGGTAGGCTTCCGCCAAGGCCTTCTCAATCCGCCGGGCGGCCAGCTTGTATTCGCCACGCAGGAAAATATAGGCGACGTCGGTATTGGTGGCATATCCCGCGAGCGCCATGCCTTCAATCAACTGGTGGGGGTCGCCTTCCAGAAGCAGGCGGTCCTTGAACGTGCCAGGCTCCATCTCGTCGGCGTTAGCCACCAGGTACCTCGGGTGCGGCGCGTTCGGGGGAACGAAGGTCCACTTCAGCCCGGTCGGAAATCCAGCACCTCCGCGGCCTCGCAGGTTCGAAGACTTCACTTCGTCGGTGACCGCTTCCGGCGTCATGCTCTGTAACGCCTTTCGCAGCGCGCGATAGCCGCCGGCGCGCTCGTAGGCGTCGAGGTCCAGTGCCTCTCCATCCGTTCGCATGTTTCCCGTGAGCGGCCTCTCCGTGGGCATTACTTGTAGCGCTCCAGTATCTGGTCGATCTTCTCGGGAGTCAGATCGAAGTGCGTGTCGTCATCGATCATCATGACCGGCGCATGATCGCATGCCCCCAGGCAGACGATCGGAAGCAGCGTAAAGCGTCCGTCGGCGGTGGTCTCGCCCGGCTGGACGCCGAGTCGTTCGGAAGCATGACGGCACTGCAGGTCGGCCCCCATAATCCAGCAACTCACGCTGTCGCAGAGATAGATCACGTGGCGGCCCACCGGCCTTCGAAAAATGAGGTTGTAGAATGTGGCGACGCCATCCAGGTCGGTTTCCGACATCCCAAGTAATTCGCCGATGTCTCGGAGCGCCTCATCCGATACCCAGCCACGGTGCTTCTGCACGATCTTCATGGCATCGATGCAGACGGCCTTTCTGGTCGGGTAGTGCGGGAACTCGGCCTCAATCTCAGTTCGCTCTTCACGTGCCAACATAATTGTTTCTCATCGATCGATGTCCGCGAGTACAAAATCCATCGCCCCCAGCACCGCCAACAAGTCGGGGATCATTCTGCCGCGGCAGAGCTGCGGCAACATCTGCATGTGGGCAAAGGAAGGTGTCCGAATGCGCGTGCGGTAAGAGACCGTGCTGCCATCACTCACCAGGTAGTAGCCGTTGTTGCCCTTCGTCGCCTCGATGGCACCTAACGCTTCGCCAGGCGGTATCACCGGTCCCCAACCTACGCTCAGAAAATGTGTGATGAGAGTTTCGATGTCGTGCATCGTCCGGTCCTTGACGGGAGGAGTTGCCAGCGGATGATCGGACTTGTACGGTCCATCCGGCATACGGTTCACACACTGTTCGATGATGCGCAGGCTCTGCCGCATTTCTTCCACACGGACCAGAGCACGGTCGTAGCAGTCGCCATGGCTAGCGGTGGGGATATCGAATTCGAACTGCTCGTAGCCCGAATAGGGCTGCTTCTTTCGGAAATCCCACTCGTAGCCGCAGGCCCGCAGTCCCGGTCCCGTGATGCCCCACTCGATCGCCTCTTCCTTAGTGAAACTGCCGATTCCCTTGGTGCGCGCCTGAAAGATGCGGTTGCGGATAATCTCGTGGTCGTATTCAGCCAGACGGGGCGGAAAGTAGCGGATGAAATCACGGAACATTCCGTCCCAACCGGCCGGCAGGTCCGCCGCCACGCCGCCGATGCGAAACCAGTTGGGATGCATGCGCGCCCCGCAAATGGCTTCGATGATGCCAAACGCACGCTCCCGGTCATTGAACGTATAAAACACCGGTGAAAGCTGCCCCAAGTCCTGCGCGAACGTTCCATACCAGACCAGGTGACTGATGATCCGAAACAGTTCGCAAAGCATCACGCGAATCACCTGGGCGCGCGGCGGAACCGTGATCCCCGCCAGTTTCTCCACAGCCATGAGGTAAGCGAGATTGTTCATCACGCCGCCCAGGTAATCCACGCGATCGGTGTACGGAATATAGGTGTGCCACGACTGGCGCTCACCCATCTTCTCCGCGCCGCGGTGATGGAATCCGATCTCGGGCACGGCGTCGACGATCTCCTCGCCATCGAGTTGAACCACAATCCGCAGGACACCGTGCGTGCCGGGATGTTGCGGGCCGAGGTTCAGAAAGATGAAATCGCTGTCGTCACGGCTACGCTGCATGCCCCACTCTTCGGGACGGAAGCGCAACAACTCCTGTTCGGTCTCCTCCTTCTCTTCAGAAAGGTGGAACGGCCCCATCTCTGTGGCGCGTGCGGGATGATCCTTGCGCAGCGGATGCCCTGTCCAACTCCTCGGCATCAGGATGCGCTGCAGGTGAGGGTGACCTGAGAAGGAGATCCCGAACATGTCCCAGACCTCGCGCTCATACCAATTCGCCGCCGGCCAGAGACTAGTGATGCTGTCGAGCGACAGGGAACCGTCGTGAAGAGCGGTCTTCATCCGGATATACTCATTGCGCTCGAAGGAAAACAAGTGATAGACGACCGTGAAAGTAGAGGGCGGGACCCCATTCCGGTTCACCCGCATCCTGTCGTCGATCGCGGTCAGGTCGTAGAGCATGGTGTACGGCCGATCGATCTTTCCCCTGAGATATCCCAGGACTTCACGTACACGCTCGCGCGGAGTCCAGAAGGTTGGTATCCCATCGCAGGTAGGTTGTGGCGCGACATCGGTGCCATACTGCTCCTGCAGCGAATCGATCGCATTGGTGGTTGCCGCCATGCCTACAATGCCGCTCACACCCGATCCTGAGTGCGCAGGTCCGTGGCCTGCTGCCTGAGGGGGCGCTTGAGATCGCGCAGGGAAGGCATAGGAGGGCGTTCGACACCCTGCGGCCCGATTACCCAACTCAACGGCCGCCGCTCGGTGCCGACAGCAGTCTGCAAAAGCGTCAAACCCTCCAGAAACGCGTCCGGCCGCGGCGGACACCCTGGCACGTATACGTCGACAGGCAGAAACTTGTCCACTCCCTGCACCACGCTGTAGATGTCGTACATGCCGCCAGAATTCGCGCAGGAGCCCATCGAGATCACCCAGCGGGGCTCCATCATCTGCTCATAGAGGCGCTGGATAACCGGCGCCATCTTGATGAACACGGTACCGGCAATGACCATGAGATCGGCTTCGCGCGGTGTACCGCGAATTACTTCCGCACCGAAGCGAGCCACGTCATATTTGCTTGTGATGCTGGTGGCCATTTCGACATAGCAGCAGGAAAGGCCGAAGTTGAAAGGCCAGATCGAATTCTTGCGTCCCCAGGACACCAGATCCTGCACACGGGACAGAATCACGTTGCGGCGTACCGCGTCGTCGAAGGTGCTCGGTTCCTGCTTTGATGCCCCCGAAACCGTGTCCGGCTTGGTGATGGACCACCGCATTTTCGCCTACTCCCTTCGTCTGGAGTCACTGCTCCAGTCCAGTGCGCCGACCCGCCAGAGATACAGCAATGCGGCGACGAGAATTCCGACAAATATCACCGCTTCCCAGAATGCCGGCCAGCCCAGAGAGCGGGCAGTAACGGCCCAGGCAAAGAGGAACACCGCCTCCAGATCAAAGATGACGAAGAACATCGCCACCAGGTAGAATTTGGCCGAAAGGCGCACACGCGCCGAGCCCTCCGACAGGATGCCCCCCTCGTAAGGCGATCCTGTCGAGCGTTGGCTGTGCCTCTGGCCAAGCAGGTACGAGACGACGAGCATGCCGGCGACCAGCAGCAACACCAGCGCGAAATATACGCCCAAGGGCCACATGTACGCCTAGTGTCCCTCCCCCTCCGGCCACGCGACTGTCAGCAGGAACGCACTGTCCTCAATGGCCACCACGTCGTGAGGCATAGCACGATCCAGCACCAGAAGGTGTCCAGCCGGCAGATCGAATTCCTTTCCGCCGGCATGCATTCGTATACGGCCTTCCACCGTTTGCACCGAGATGCGGCCGGCCGAGTGGTGTTCGTGAATCGTGGTATTCGCTTTGATCGCTGTCAGCACGATGCGGAAGTCCGCGTACTTCACGATAGTTTTGGAATTTCGGCCGCTCTGCCAGTAGTGTTCCTGGCGAAGCTGACGGATCTGGTCCGCCAGGTCAAACGAGAGAGAGGGGCCTTCTGTCGGTTCAGGCGCGCGTGCAGCGCCACGAGACTGTCCGGTTTCAGGCATGGTGGATCGTCCTTTTCTTGCCCATACGGGCACTCAGGTATTCCTTCAACGCAACGGCGTTGTTATGTTCTGCGTCATGCGAACTGTAGATGAGGGTGACTCTGCCATGGCGGGCGGCGCTGCGAATTGGTTCGCATGCCTCCGGATGGCGGTCCAACTCTGCAAAATAGCGTTTTTGGAACTCGGTCCACTTTTTGGGGTCATGTGCGAACCACCGGCGGAGCTCAGTACTGGGCGCCACATCCTTGAGCCAGTCATCAAGGCGGAGATCGGTTTTCTTGATACCACGCGGCCAAAGCCGCTCCACCAGGAACCGAACGCCATCTTCCGGCGCCGCCTCGTCGTAGACGCGTTTCAGAGCGAGCATTTCACGCCTCCTTGGCGCTTCCCTTCGAAGCCGCCGGCTGATAGGTACCCGCTACCGCACGGAAGCTGATGGCCAGGCGGTGCCACCCGTTAATGGCAATTACAGCCATTGTCAGATCGACCAGTTCCTTGTCGCTGAACTCTTTGCGCGCGATTTCGAATATGTTGTCCGGGACCTGATCCTGGCTCACCAACGTGACGGCCTCGGCCCAAGCCAGTGCGGCGCGCTCCCGTTCGGTGAAAAAAGGCGCCTCTCTCCAAACCACGACGGCGTACAGCCTCTGCTCCGTCTCTCCCTTCGCTCGCGCGTCTTTCGTATGCATGTCCACGCAGTAAGCGCAGCCATTGATCTGCGAAGCCCGAAGCTTGACGAGCTCCAGCAGCCCGCGTTCGAGCCCGCAGTCGCGAACGTATCTTTCCACGGCGTACATGGCTGTATTCGCGCCGGGAGCCGCTTTCGCATAATCCAGCCTTGGTTGCGTGTGTTGGGTGCTCGTCATTCGCATTTCTTCGCCTCGCCTTTGTACGTCAGTACCCGGCCCCACGTGGCCGCCGTTCCCCAGACACCCGAGCGCAGGCATTCGAGCTGCACAATTTGGCTGTGGTCCACGAACAAATTGACCTCGGGTCCATAGTTCCGGATGTACCAGGAGAAGACTTCCGCGTCGGCCGCCTCAAACATCGCCTTCTCGAGTCCCAGGGCATCCGCAATCCGCGCAGGAACATCCGTGCGCCAGGTCCGGACGCTTTCCGTGATACCTTCGGATTCGATCATGATGAGGTAGGCGCCGGCATCGAGAAAGCGCTGGGCTAGCTTGATGCACCACTCGGGATCCCGCGTGCCTTCCGCTTCCAGTTCTTCGGCTTTTGTGGCTCCTCCAGCCCCAAACTGGATGCCAACCTCCGGTTTGGCCTTCATGCCGGCTTTCTGCACTCTTTCGATGAGCCGCAGCCAGTCGTCAGTGGGAATGGTGATGAATCCGCACGAAATCTCGATGATGTCGAAGCCCACCTCCCGGCATTCGCGGACATAGTGGTCCACGGCCTGCGCCCCTTGAGTGAGAACGTACTCCAGGAACCCACCTGTTGAGACGAGTACGTTATGTTCGTGGCAGAGATTCAGCAGTTCGGCTAACGCCGGCCGAGGCATGAGTGTGAACGATCCGCCCGCGAACTTGAGGGAATCCACGTGCTCACCCATTGTTTCGAGGACGTCCTGCAGGTAGCGCTTGCCCATTGGAGTGTAATAGGGGCCGCGGATCTCCGTGAGGCCACGGGAACGCGGCTTTGCCTGCCGCTGGTTCGCCTTCAAGAATGAGAATGCCCGGTCAGCCACTGGAGTTCCTTTCGCATCCTTGAGACACTCGGATGCCGGCCAGCAATTGCATCAGGTCGGAGAGTTGCGTATTCTCCAATTCTGAGACCACGTCCGCGATCGCCCGGCGTTCCGCGGGAGTGGAATGGGGCTCGGCTAGAGAATCGAATTTGGCAAAAGCCATGTCCCATGTCATCGGCTGGGTGAAGAAGCCGGGGTAGTCGCGCATTTCCTTGGTCAGCATTCGGCCATCGCGGAGCCGGATTCCGATGCGGCAGGGCATTTCATTCGGGAAGCGTTCCGAATAAGCTGCATTCGGGCTGACGATCACGCGGCGCAACATGTCTTGCACATCGGGTCGACGGATTCGTTCAGGCCGATATTGTTCCGGCGTCACCTTCCCATCCAGAATGGCTACGGCGAGGATATACGGCAGACTGTGGTCGGCCTGCTCTTTCGTGTCTATGCCCGTACTCTTGTCGCCCTCATCTCCCCCGCCAATGATGTGATAGGCAACGTCGAAGATCTCCAGATTAACCTGCTCGACTTCGTCTGCCAGGAATTGGTGGCGCTGTTTCAGTGCGAGCACGCCGTCGATGGCCGTCTGTGAATGGATCTCGGCGTTGTACTTCTTCAAGATGGTGCGCTTCACGCGCTCCAGGTCCTCGCGGGACCAATCGATCTCGAAAAGACCGGTGATCGCATCCATCAGCCCCTTCTCACCCTCAATGACTTCCAGCGGACCCGTAATTCCTTGGCGGGCCAAAAAGACGATGGTAGTGGAGCAGGACGCCATGTGGGGATAGGCGAGACCCTTCCAGTGCGAAAGCTTCCCAGTCCGCGTGACTCGGAGCCCGTTCAGGGCGGTGCCACTGATGGCGATGGCATTGGCGGTCCTGCTGACATCAAGGCCCAATACGCGCGCGACTCCCGCAGCAACGGCGTAAGCCCCCTGTACAGTGTGGTCGAACCCAGCGGCGCGGACAGCGGCGACATCGCTCAACCGGCACTGCACCTGGTAGGCGACCGCGAGGGCCGCCATCAAGTCCCGGCCGCTCGAATCCGCATACTCGGCTGCCGCCAGAATGGGTGCCAGATTGTCGCTGGGATGGCAGGTCTCGCCCGTTGCCAGGTAACTATCGTTGAAGTCCAGGTAGCGGATGGCGGCTCCATTGTGAAATGCCGCATGTTCCGGACTTGCCCGTCCTCCGGCCAGCAGTGTGCATTTGCCGTCGGCATCGAATTCGGTGATGTTCTTGCGGATCATTTGAGGGGGCTCGGCATCAATAGCTCCGATAGCGCAGCCTAGAGCGTCCAGAACCCGAATCTTCAATTGCTGGCACGCCGTTTCCGAAAGTTCTTCGTATGGCGTATTCACAGCGAACTCAGCCAGCCGTTCCACAGCGGTCATCGAAGGTTCTCTGTCACTAGTTCAACTTTCCATTGATTCAAGGATTCTGCCAATAGGCGTTTGTCACACTCGGGAGTACAAACGTCATGGTTACGGAATTTCGGTTGTCGAGTAGAATCCTGACTTGAGCTGAAGGAACCCAATGGCCGACTCAGGTTCCAAAACGATGCGGCAAATCGCTGTGGAATCACCGGCAGCGATTGCTGTACTTGAAAAGTATCGTCTCGATTTCTGCTGGGCTGGTGACAAATCGCTCGAAGCCGCAGCCGCCGAAGCCGGCATTCCGTTGGAAACCATACTGTGCGAGATGGGTTCGGCACTCACAACGTGCAGAGCGGAGCAGGCCGATTGGAACACTGCCGGCCTGGATGCTCTCATGCAGCACATTGTCGTCCGGCATCACGAATATCTCCGGAAGGAACTGCCTCTGATGGAGAGGCTTTTGGCCCGTGCGCGTGTGACTCGTGGCCGGGCAGACGCCAACACGCTGGCGCCGCTGGAGAAGGTATTCCGCTTTTTTAGGCGCGAATTGGAAAACCACTTAAGGAGAGAGGAGGAGGTCCTCTTTCCACTAATCCGGCAACTCGAAACGGCCTCGAAATCCGGCGCCGAACTGCCCCGGTTTCCGTTCGGTCCCATAACCAATCCCATCGGCATCATGGAGGAGGACCACGATGCGGAACGGCGGCAAATGCAAAAGATGCTGGTATTGACCGGCAATTACACTGGTCCAGCGGATGCCGCCAAGGTTTCTGATTCCCTTTTTAAGAGGCTTGAGGCTCTGGAGTTGGACATGCGGCTCCATATCCATTTGGAAGACCACATCCTCTTTCCGCGCGTCGGCGTTTTGGAGGCCTCGTCGTGGTAGAGATTTACCGAGGCCAAAACGCTGCCAGATCGACACCAGGGGCCTTTGTCCTTGGCCTGCTGCTGGCGGTGCCGTTGACGGCGCAACCCAGTCCTGCTGGGCGGGCTGAGCCGGGTTCGGTGGCTGCTGGTCGAGCTCTGTTTCTCGGCACCGTCCGCTTCCAGAACGGGGGCCCTGCCTGCTCGGCGTGTCACAGCGTGGCGGGTTTGGCGTTTCCCGAAGGCGGCACCATGGGGCCAGACCTCACCAGAGTCTATTCCAAAATGGGTCCGGAAGGCTTGAAGTCAGCGCTGGAAACACTCTTTTTCCCGGCCATGACTCCTTTGTTCCGTTATCGTCCACTGACATCAAGCGAACAGCGGGACCTGGCAGCACTTTTCGAAAGCGTGGATCGGCAACAGACCGCATCAACCACTCCGGCGATCGGTGCGATTTCGCTGGCCGGCTTCTTCATCCTCATCGCGGTAACTGGCGTCGCGGGGCGACACCGGGTTCGATCGGTCCGGAGGGCGCTGCTCGAAAGGGCACGAGTTCGCGCGGGGGCGAACCCATGAGCTGGATACGGGACCTCATCAATCCGAACGCCCGCACCTGGGAAGAGTTCTACCGGAATCGCTGGCAGCACGACCGTGTCGTTCGCAGTACGCACGGCGTCAACTGTACGGGCAGTTGCTCCTGGATGATCTACGTCAAAGACGGCATCGTCACCTGGGAGATGCAGGCCAGGGATTACCCCAAGCTTGAAGCTGGCTTGCCGGGGTACGAGCCGCGCGGCTGCCCACGTGGCATCGTTTTCTCCTGGTACATCTATAGCCCGCTTCGGATCAAGTATCCATACGTCCGGGGACTGCTGCTGGATTCGTGGCGGGAAGCGCGGTCCAGGCATGCAGATCCGGTCGAAGCTTGGGCGGAGATTATGGACAATGCGGCTGCCCGCCGGCAATATCAGGCTGCCCGAGGTAGGGGCGGCTTCCGGAGGACGAGTTGGGACGAGTCTTTGGAGATCGTGGCTGCGTCGCTGCTCTACACCGCGAAGAAGTACGGACCGGACCGGGTGGCCGGTTTCTCTCCGATTCCCGCTATGTCGATGCTCAGCTATGCGGCGGGCTCACGGTTTCTCCAACTGTTTGGGGCGCCCCTGCTGAGCTTCTACGATCTCTATGCGGACTTCCCTCCGGCATCGCCTGAGACCTGGGGAGAAAAGACCGACGTCGCCGAGAGCGCCGATTGGTACAACAGCAAGTACATTGTAACCACCGGCAGCAACCTCAATATGACGCGCACTCCCGACGTGCACTTCGTCGCCGAGGCGCGCAACAACGGATCGAAGCTGGTTGTGCTGTCCCCCGATTTCAGCGAAGTCGCACGCTATGCCGATTGGTGGATTCCGGTGCACTCCGGAATGGATGCTGCCTTCTGGATGGCGGTGGACCACGTCATCCTGCAGGAATTTCACGCGGCACGTCAGGTTCCGTATTTCACGGATTATCTCAAGCGCTTTTCCGACAGTCCGTTTCTGGTGGTCTTGGACAAGTCGGAAAGGGGTTACACGGCGGGGCGCTTCCTACGTGCCGGGCGCCTTTCGCGATATGGGAGCGAGGAGAACGGCGAGTGGAAGTTTCTGGTCTTCGATCGGAAGACGGGTGAAATGCGCATGCCTCGCGGTGCCATCGGAAGCCGTTGGCAGGCGCAGAAGGGGCGATGGAACCTCGAGCCCAAAGACGATCTGGACGGCACGGAGATCGACCCGCTTCTGAGCCTGCTGGAAAGCCGCGATGCCGAATTCCCCGTGACGTTTGCGGATTCCGCCAACAATCTGACTTTCCAGCGCAGCGTTCCAGTGAAGTACATCGAGACTGCCGATGGGCGGATCGCCGTAACTACGGTGTACGACCTTCTCATGGCGCAGTACGGCATCCCCCGCGGGATGGCGGGCGACTATCCGCAGGACTCTAGCGACCCAAATGCGCCGTACACGCCGGCCTGGCAGGAGAAATTCACGGGCATCAGCCGCAACACGGTGATCCAGTTTGCCCGGGAGTTCGCTTCCACCGCCGAAAAGACCGGAGGCAAATGCACCGTAATTGTCGGCTCCGGCGTGAATCACTGGTATCACAGCAACCTGCACTACCGTGCTTCCATCGCTGCCCTCATGCTCTGTGGCTGTATCGGAGTCAATGGCGGCGGGTTAAATCATTACACGGGCCAGGAAAAGCTTGTGCCCGCAGCGTCCTGGTCCACGCTAGCCATGGCGCTTGACTGGACGGCTCCGCCCAGGCTTCAGAACGGCCCTTCGTTCCACTATGTTCACAGCGATCAGTGGAGATATGAAAAGGGACCGGTGGAGGCGCAGCCCGGCGAAGGCCCGTTTGCCCGGCATGTTATGGACCTGCAGGCGGATGCGGTGCGTATGGGATGGCTGCCGTTCTACCCGCAGTTCGATGTGAACCCAATCGAAGTGATCGAGCGCGCGGCCCAGGAGGGCGCGACCACCGACGAGGAAATCACCCAATGGGTGGTCACGCAACTGAAGAACAGAAGGCTGCGGTTTGCGGTGGAAGATCCTGACGCCTCCGAAAACTGGCCGCGCGTCTGGATCATCTGGCGGGCAAACGCCATTCTATCGAGCGCCAAGGGGCACGAGTACTTTCTGAAGCACTATCTGGGCGTTCATGACAACGCGATCGCGGACGAAGTCGCCAAGGGATCGGTGGAAGATGTTGTCTGGCGCGAGCCGACGCGCACCGGGAAGATGGATCTGGTGGTGGACTTGAACTTTCGGATGGACACCTCCGCCCTGTACTCCGATGTCGTGCTGCCTTCAGCCACCTGGTACGAGAAGAACGACCTGAACACCACCGACCTGCATTCCTACATTCACCCCCTGAGCGCAGCCGTACCGCCTTGCTGGGAATCGAAGACCGACTGGGATATCTTCAAGGCTCTTTCCGAGAAGATCAGCGCTCTCAGCACACCCCATTTCCCGGCTCCCTTCCGCGATATTGTGTCCACCCCGCTACTACACGATACCCCGGATGACCTGGCCCAATCGCAAGTGAAGAACTGGTACACGGGCGAGTGCGAGCTGATCCCCGGCAAGACCATGCCACACCTTACGGTGGTCGAAAGGGATTACGCCAATCTGCATCACAAGTTCTGCTCTCTCGGCCCGCGTCTGAAGGAGGAAGGCGTGGAGGATCGCGGTATCCACATCCCGGTCGCCGACCTCTATGATCGGTTCGCCGCTTCGGCGCCGGCCTATGAATGGGATGGCCGCAAGTACCCGTCGCTGGTGGATGCCCTGGATGCGGCAAATATGGTCCTGTATTTCGCGCCGGAGACGAATGGCGAAGTCGCGTACCGCGCTTTCGAATCCCGAGAACGGGAGACTGGACTCAACTTGGTCGATCTCGCCGAAGACAATCGCGGTGTCCGCTACGATTTCGAAGCGCTGAAAGCTCAGCCCCGGCGGATTCTGACGAGCCCGTGTTGGTCAGGTATCACCAATGCCGGTCGGCCTTACAGCGCATATTGCCAGAACATCGAGAGGCTGATCCCCTGGCGCACGCTCACAGGACGGCAGCATCTGTACCTGGATCACGAAGGGTATTTGGCCTTTGGTGAAAACCTGCCCACCTTTAAACCGAGAATTACGCTGGAGGCTTCATTAAATCTCGTAAACAGCGTGCGTGAAGGCAAATCGATCGTGCTGAACTGCCTGACGCCGCACGGAAAGTGGCATATCCACAGCACCTATTCGGACGATCTGCGCATGCTGACGCTCTCGCGAGGCATCGAACCGTTCTGGCTCAATGACAAGGATGCGGTCGAAATCGGCGTTGAAGATAACGACTGGATCGAAGCCTATAACGACAACGGCGTCATCGTCACTCGGGCAGTGGTGAGTGCGCGCATTCCCACCGGCCTCGGCTTCTTTTATCACGCTCCCGAACGGACCATCGCCTTCCCCAAATCGCCCATGCGCAAGAACCGGCGCGGCGGTGGAACCAACAGCATCACGCGCCTGCGGCTGAAGCCGGTGCTGATGGTTGGAGGGTACGCGCAACATTGCTATCGCTTCAACGATTACGGCCCCGCGGCATCGGACCGCGACACCTATGTGATTGTTCAAAAGCTGCCGGGAAAACCAAAATGGTGATTCGAAAAAGGAGTCGCAAATGAATGTGCGGTCCCAGGTTTCGATGGTGTTTCACCTGGATAAGTGCATCGGGTGCCACACCTGTAGTCTCGCCTGCAAGAACCTCTGGACCAGCCGCCCTGGCGCCGAATACATGTGGTGGAACAATGTAGAGACTAAACCCGGCACCGGCTACCCAACGCTCTACGAGGACCAGGAACAATATCGGGGTGGCTGGGAGGTCAAAGACGGGGAACTGCGGCTGAAGTTGAACACCCGGGCGCGAGAACTCCTGAACATTTCCTATAACCCGCATCTGCCCGCCCTGGACGACTATTACGAACCGTGGACCTACAACTACGGAGACTTGATCGACGCACCGCTCCAAGAGGATCAACCGGTCTTCACTCCGATTTCGCTGGTAACCGGCAAGGAAATGGAGATCGAAGCCGGCCCAAACTGGGATGACGATTTGGGGGGCTCGGGCATCTACGCCGCCAACGATCCGAATCTTAAATCGCTGAGCGATGAAGAAAGGGAGCGTCTGCTCGCCGTCGAGCGGATCGTCTATTTCTACCTCCCGCGCATCTGCAATCACTGCGCGAATCCGAGCTGCATAGCGGCGTGTCCCGCGGGCGCGATCTACAAGCGTGGCGAGGATGGCATCGTGCTGGTCAGCCAGGAGAAGTGCATGGGCTGGAGGATGTGCGTCTCAGGGTGCCCGTACAAAAAGGTCTACTACAACTGGGAAACCGGCAAGTCCGAAAAGTGCATCCTGTGCTATCCGCGGCTGGAAACCGGGCAGGCGCCGGCGTGCATGCATTCCTGTGTAGGGCGCATTCGCTACCTCGGAGTGTTGCTGTACGATGCGGACCGTATTCACCAAACTGCCATGAGGCCAGACCATGAGCTGGTGGATGCCCAGCGGGAAATGATCCTCGATCCATTCGATCCGGAGGTGGTTCGCCAAGCCCGTAAGGACGGGATAGGCGATGCCGTCCTCGAATCGGCTCGCAACTCGCCGGTGTTCAAATACGTGAAGAAGTGGAAGATTGCACTTCCGTTGCACCCCGAATTCCGAACGCTACCCATGCTCTTCTATGTACCGCCGCTGCTGCCTGTGACGGGGTCCACGAACGATGACGGCCTGTACGAGAGCTCTCCGGATTTCTTCACCTCGCTCGAGAACGCGCGCCTGCCGATTCGCTATATGGCCAGCCTCTTCACTGCCGGCGATGAGGAACAAGTGGTCGCTGTCTACAAGAAGTTGATGGCAGGGCGACTTTTCAAAAGGGCGCAGACCGTCGGCGATATCTCCGGGGAAACAGCCGCGCAGGTTCTTGTTGAAGCAAACACGACACCCGAAGAACTTGAAGAGATCTACCAGTTAACTTCGCTTGCCGGATTCGACGAGCGATTTGTCATTCCGCCATTCTCCCGGGAGGCGGCCATCGAGTTGGTGCAGATTACGCAAAACCGTCAAGAAGCAGGCGGTATGGGTTTCTTGCACGAGCCGCGGAGGGGACTCTAGGCATGTATGAGCACCTAGCCAGTCTTGTGAGCTACCCCGACGCAGGACTTTTCGGGGCGTTGGACGGCTGCATCCAGGCGCTTGCGCGGGAAGTCCCCGAAGCGGCTACTTTGCTCGAAGACTTCCGTGATGCTGCCCAGGTGTTAGGGCCCGGCGCCCTCGAAGAAGCCTACATCCAGACATTTGAAATGCAGGCCGAGACTGCGCTCTACATCGGCCATCAACTGTTTGGCGAAGACTGGCGCCGGGGCACCTTTATGGCTTGCCTCAAGGAAAGATACCAGGAATGCGGGTTTTCGTGCGGTGCGGAACTGCCGGACCATGCGAGCGTCATACTGCGGTTCTTAGAGGTGGAGCAGTCCGGTCCGGAGAAGGAGGAACTGATCGGCGATTGCATCGTTCCGGCGCTTCACAAAGTGCTCCGGGCAATGGAGGGGAAGAAGACCCCCTACGGCGACGTCGTGCGGGCGGTGTTGTTGTACCTCCGCGCTGGGTGCGTCAGTGAGACGGAAACTGAGGATCTCTCATGCAGACCTTCTTCTTCATCGCTTTTCCCTATATTGCGCTGATTCTGGCCGTCGGAGTTGGCCTGTACCGGTATTTCTCGCACCGCTTTACCTACTCCAGTGTTTCCTCGCAGCTCTTAGAAAATCGCCATTTGTTCTGGGGGTCCGTCTCCTGGCATTACGGCATCACCCTGATCCTGGTCGCCCACGTATTGCCTTGGTTGTTTCCTCGGGCGGCAGCGGCGGTGCTTGGCGACCCCACGCGCCTCCTCGTGTTGGAACTGACCGGCTTGGCCCTGGGTTTTTACTGCGTGTTCGGCATCGTCGTGCTGATCGCCCGGAGGCTGCCCAACGATTCTCGTGCGCGCGCGGTCACGTCACCCATGGACTGGATTCTGCTGCTGGTCCTCGCGTTCCAGGTCCTGAGCGGGGTCGGCATTGCCCTTTTTGAACGGTGGGGATCCGCATGGTATCTGAGCACCGCCGTGCCGTGGCTATGGTCCCTTGTGCGATTGGACCCCGATGCAAGCACCGTGACCGGGCTCCCGGTGTTCATACAGGCCCACCTGATCAGCGGTTTCGTAGTGATCCTGTTGTTTCCTTTTACCAGGCTGGTACACGTTTTCGCGATTCCGATCGAGTATCTGTGGCGGCCTTACCAGGTAGTTGTCTGGAACCGAAATCCGCGGCTGCCCGTAGCGCCGACAACGGCGAAGGGTACTACTGTTAGCGTGCCGGCGCCCCCGGAACCGACAGATCTGGACCGTCGCCGGTTGCTGGCCAGGCTCGGCATATTCGTGGGTTCCGTTAGCGCCGCAATAGTCGGCATACCGAGCATCGCGTTTCTGTTGGGCCTGCGAAAAGCTCCCGAAGTATGGCGGAGCCTCGGCGCGGCTGGCAGCTTTCGAATCGGCCAGACAGTAGGAGTATCGTTTCTGGATTCTTCGCCGCTGCCTTGGTCGGGCGTGACCGCCAAGACCGCCGCATGGTTGCGCAGAGAAAGCCCAGAGCAGTTCATCGCGTTCGCCATCAATTGCACTCATCTCGGCTGCCCGGTGCGCTGGCTGCCGAACGCGGACCTGTTCATGTGTCCGTGCCATGGTGGCGTGTTCTATAAGGATGGCGCGGTGGCTTCAGGCCCGCCTCCCAAGTCGCTGGTCACCTATCCGGTGCGAGTGCGGGACGGGATGGTCGAGATCCTCACCAGCCCTCTGCCGATCACGAGTATTTAAGGAAATGGATCCCGTGCGGATACTGAAGCAAATCTGGCGCTGGTTTGACGACCTGACGGGGTTCTCCCAATCACTCGGCCCTATCATGGCGCACCCCGTGCCACAGGCCGGCAAGACCAGGTGGTTTTATGTGTTCGGCAGTGCGACCCTCATTGCTTTCCTGGTGCAGGTAGTAACGGGAATTGCGCTCTCCAGCGCTTACGTAACCGGCTCCGGGCAGGCCTATGACAGCCTTCGCTTCATCACCAGTTCCCCCATAGGCCGGATCATTCGCGGCATTCACTACTTCGGCGCCTCGGCCATGATCATCCTCATCGGACTGCACACCATTCGTGTGTACCTGATGGGAGCATATAAATACCCGCGTCAGATGAACTGGCTGACCGGCGCCGGATTGCTGCTCTTTACTCTGCTGATGGCATTCACCGGGCAACTCCTGCGTTGGGATCAGATGGGATTTTGGACGGCGGTCGTCGCTGCGGAACAGGCCGGACGGGCGCCGCTGATCGGCAATTGGTTGGGCCACTTCCTCCTGGCGGGCAACACTGTGGGAGGAGCCACCCTGAGCCGCTTCTTTGCGGCGCACGTGTTCTTCATCCCAGGGCTGGTGTTTCTCTTTATCGCGGTGCACCTCTATCTTGTCATCTTCAATGGCATTTCCGAGCCGCCCAAAGCCGGCAGGCCAGTCGACCCGCGGACGTACCGGCGCTGGTATCATTCGCTGCTCGAACGCGAAGGAATTCCGTTTTGGCCTCAGGCCGCCTGGCGTGACGTGTTGTTTGGCGCCATAGTTGTGCTGGCGATATTTGTGCTGGCGCTGGTTGTCGGTCCCCCGGAGTTGGGGAAGCCGCCCGATCCGACGATCATCTCTGCTTCACCGCGCCCTGACTGGTACTTCATGTGGTATTTCGCCCTCCTGGCATTGCTCCCAAAATGGTCGGAGAGGTGGGTCATCATCCTGGGCCCTCTCGTCTTTGGGCTGTTCTTGATTCTGGTACCGCTGCTCGGCGGCCGAGGAGAGCGCAGCCCTCTGCGTCGTCCATGGTCGATGCTGATCATCGTCTTCGTTGTCTTTGTGATCGCACATTATTGGGTCGTGGGCATCCGCGCGCCGTGGTCTCCGCGCCTGGAAGCGTCCCCTTTGCCCGCCTCAGTAGTGGGAGCTGCCAGCGGTCCAATCGCGGACGGCGCCAGAGTCTTCTACGACAAAGGCTGCGAGTATTGCCATACGGTGTCAGGTTATGGCGGCATTCGTGGCCCCGACCTTTCCGACGCGGGAGATCGCATGAGTGCCGCCCAGATGGCGACCCGGATCTTTAGCGGAGCCGAAAACATGCCGTCATATCGCGGGAACCTGAAGCCCGGGGATCTCGCATCACTGTTAGCGTTCCTCGCATCACGGCACCGTGTACAAACGATTCGTTGGGAAGGGCGCGACCACGTGGTGCCCGTCAAATGACTAGTTCTGTGAATGATGAGATCACGCTTGATGTTCAGGAGATTCGTCGGGCGACCATCGTTTCGATTCTCGATCATGGATAGCAATTGAAAGGAGGTTCATAGTGGCTGAATGGAAATATCGAATTGAACGCATCGAGCTCAAGCCGGAAGCGGAGCCGGATGCTCAGCTTGAGAAGATTCTTCAAGAATACGGACAGGAAGGATGGGAGTTGGTGCAGGTCCTGCACGGACAGGAGGCGCCCGACAACCCGAGATGTCGGCTAATATTCAAAACCGAAAGGCCCTTCACTGATGTCCAACATGGGACAGAGTCGTAACGGCGGCCAACAGGCTGGGGCCTCATCTCGGCCTGTCAGCAGGCCTTCATGGCGCATTCAGTTCCGTCCGCAAGAGCCGTCGGTTTTATGTGTTCGGCAGCGAGAAAATATGCGAAGACCACGCCGCAGCACGATGCTTCGGTTAGCGGCGTAGATCGCAGAGAGGGGATTGGCCCAGCGAAGCAATGAGAAATGAAACCCACTAGCAAACACAAACAGATGAAGGCTTTTGGATGGCCGGGCATCGAGCCCAGGTGGACGCATGGAGGAAAGGATGGGGTGGGAACTGCTTATGCAGCTTCCAGTCGGGTTTGGTTCACCTTCTGGAACGGTATCATCACCGAAGTCTATTATCCGACGGTGGACCGGCCCCAACTCCGGGACCTTCAATATCTCATCACCGACGGCAAGAGCTTTTTCCACGACGAAAAGCGCCATCTCGAATCCAAACTGGAACATCTGTCGGACCACGGGTTGGGATACCGCTGTACAAATTCAGATCCGGCTGGGCGCTATGCCATCGTCAAGGAGATCATCGCTGATCCGCACCTGGCTTGCGTCCTTCAGCACACCAGGATAACCGGCGACGAATTGTTCGTCTCCGGCCTCCGCCTCTACGCCCTGTGCGCGCCCCATCTTGAGGTAGGGGGCTGGGGCAACAACGGCTATGTAGTGCGGGTGGCGGGCCGCACCATCCTGATTGCCGAACGAAAAGGAACATACCTGGCGCTGGCGGCCACGGTTCCTTTTTCCCGCGTTTCGTGCGGTTACGTTGGGAGGAGCGACGGCTGGACCGACCTGGCCGGCAATTTTCAAATGGACTGGCAGTTCGATCACGCCCCAGACGGCAATATCGCGCTCACGGGAGAGTTGGACTTAGCAGGCGTCCGTGAATTCACCTTGGGACTGGCGTTCGGCAATAGCCAGCACCACGCCGTCTCCACGCTCTTTCAGGCGGTGAGTACTCCTTTTGCGGACCGCTGCAAGCGATACGAGGAACAGTGGGCGCGATCGAGCGCAGGTATCCTCCCGCTGGAGAAGTCCTCGGGCGATGGAGGTAACTTGTACCGCGCTAGCTTCAATCTGCTCCGCGCTCACGAAGACAAGTCGTATCCGGGCGCCTTTATCGCCTCGCTCTCAATTCCCTGGGGAGAGGTGGTAGGCGATGAAGACCAAGGTGGTTACCACCTGGTATCCGATTGCGCCGCGTACACGCCGAGGGCGCTCGCGACAAGAAGCCAGACGTAGGCACCGCGCACGAAGTACGGAAAAGAGGCCGAGACACCGCGAGTCTTCGCTGGCTTTTCCGACCGTTGGAAGATTCTCAGCGCGAAGGAGGCGATCATGCAGGCGCCAAGCAACAAGACCGTCGCCAGCCGGAATCCCCCGAAAAGCGCAACCACGATGCCCGAGCCGGAAGCGCATAGCGCCGCCATGAGGCTACCACCGGAGGGTTTCCGAAGGCCTAGAAAGACGGGTAACCACCTGGCGCTGAAGCCCCACACCGCCAGGACAGGGAACCCCCAAGCGGTCAGGAACAAGTAGCGCTGGTCCAGCCAATGCGGTATCTCCGGGTGTGCGCTGGTCATAACCAGATGGATGGTCTCGAACTGGTTCATTAGCAGGGCAAGCAAAAAACCGACTGTTGAAGCAATGACGAGCTTCATCCACGTCTCGATCTTGGTTCGAGCCGGGGACGCGGCGCTGTCAGCCCCCCGCGCGTACCTGGACTGATGGCCGCTCACGGTCGCAAAAAAAATCAGAAAGCCGATGAGTTGGAGCGCTGCCGATACCGGCAGCAGGACACGCCAGTTCCACTCGGTGATGTTCGCCACCCATCGCAGGGTAACGCCTGCGGTCCACAGCGCCCAACTCGCCCAACCACGGCTCACCGCAAACGGCAAGAGCCGACCCATCTTCGCCAAGGAGTAATAGCCGATCCCAATGATGAAGGTGCCAATCCAGCCGAATATTTGGGCGTGCCCGTGGGCCTGGAGCCAGGACGGTGAAAGGCCCGCGAGGGAATGCCGGCCGCTGATCGAAACCAGATTCCAGACTCCCAGAAATGTCCCTGGCAGCAATAGGAATAGTAGGCCAGTGAACACGTATGCAGTCAGAAGCCGCTGTAGTGCGACTTCGGTCGCTGCCGGACTCGTGTCGGTCATGGGAGCTGACTCTCCGTTTCAACGCGGGTGGTCAATCGGAGGAGGCGTAACCTCTATTTTTGCTCCAGCGCGATTGCGCGCGGAAACAGGATGTTGTTCTCCAGGTGAATGTGGACGTGCAAGTCCGCCTCCAATGCCTTCAGTCCATCGAAAAGAGCGCGGACGGTGCTGCAGGCGTAGGACGGATATTCGAATCCGCGAGTGAGCTGGCGAATCTCCAGGAGGGCCCCGCCAGCGCCCTCATGCTCGCGCTCCATCACCCCGATGGGGTTCGCGACGGACCCGAACGGAACCGGCGGTAGAGGTCGGCCCAAGGTTTCGGCGCGGCCGTACTGCTCCAGAAAAGGGAAGAGCATCAATTCTTCCTTGTGCATGTGCATCGCCAACTCGGCGCGCAGAGAGCCGAACACGTCCGCCAATCGGCTGAGCATCTGCTGATCTTTGGAGCCATGGACTGCAAGCACTTTGTCCATGCGGTTGCCAAGGGCTGGCAGTTCGAGCTTGAGGTACTCGTGGTGTGTGCCGACGATGTGCTTCACGATTTCATCGAGCGGCGCAGTCTGCCAGTCACGTTCGGACGCGCCGGGCCCTTGAGCCCGCTCGATCTCCTGCATGACGGATTCCGGTTTGAGACCCTTGGCGTCACACGCCTCGTCGAACGATTGCTTTCCGCCGCAGCAATAGTCCAGGCCGTGACGCTCCAGCGTTCGCACGGCGCTGAGTGAGGTGGCGGCCACATCGGCCAGAGTTGTGGTTGTTGTCATTGATGTTTCCTTCCTTCTGATTTGATAATGAGCCTACCGCCGGGCCGTATCAGTGACCATAGTCACGCGGCGATGCAGTTTCGCAGGGTCACCACCTAATAGCCCCCGAACTCCTCCGTGCGGACGTCGTCATCGTCGATGCCTGCATCGTTGAGCATGATGCGGACCCCCTTCACCATTGCGGGTGGCCCGGCAACGTAATAGATGGGACCCGCGACGAAGAACTCCGGGGAGACAATCTTCTTCATGTGCCGCGTGAGCAGGTCCGCGTTAAAGTGCCCGGTCTCTCCCGTCCACGCTCGCTGCAGGCGGCTCACGGCCGTCATGGTGGGCACAAAAGTGAAATTGGCATTCTCTTTTTCGATAGTGCTCAATTCTTCGAGAAAGGGTGCGTCAGGCGGCTGTCTGTTGGCATAGAAGAGGAAGACCTTGTGCGCCAGGTTTTCGTGCGCAGCGCGCCGGATGATGCTCCGAAACGGGGTAATTCCGATACCCCCTGCAAGCAAAATGGCGGGACGGCTCACATTGTTGTGGAGCGTCAGATCGCCGAAGGGTCCTTCTAGCTTCGCGGGCGTTCCAATCGGCGTCTTCTGCAGCACCCGCTTGAAAGCTGTGTCTCGCAGGCGGGTAGTGAACACCAAGTGTTCTTCATGAGGAGCACTCGCGATGGAGAATGCGCGTGCATTTCCCTCGGCGTCGGTCTCCGGTGGATCGACCCAGGCGATTTCCACAAACTGGCCGGCCTTGAACGTAAACCCGGCCGGTTTGTCGAATTCGAAAGCCATTGTGCGGTCTGCAACCTCGCGCCGGCTATTCAGTTTCAAAAGGTATCCGGTCGAGTTTGCTGCGCTAGACATACTTGCCTCCTTGTGCCTTCACGACTTCACCCTGGCGCCGCGCTTGCGATCCAGCGTCGCCAATAGTTTATCCAACGCAGCTCCGAATGCGGCCACGCCATCGGATTGCAGCATTTCTGTCACGATGTTGAGATCGAGCCCCAGACTTTGCAGGCCATCGATCGCCGCCTCCGACTCAGCCAGATTCTGGTGAAGTGTAATGCCGCGAACCTGTCCCTGCCGGCGGAACGCATCGAGAGTGGCTGGCGGCGCGGCCACAATCGTGTCCGGGCCAATTAGCTCTTCGATGTAGCGGACGCCGGACGAGGCGCGATTCCTTGTCGCAGTACTTGCCCAGAGCACCCGTTGAGGGCGCACTCCTCGAAGCCGGAGACCGGCAAAGCGATCGCTGTGGAAGATGCCGCAGAATCGGCGGTAGATCTGCCTGGCGACTGCAATCGCGATCTTCCCACGCAAGGCCAACGCCTGCGGTGTGCCGATCCGGAGCAGTTCTCGATCGACCGCAACATCAATTTCGCTCACCGAGACGGAAACCACGGAAGCGGTCCGTGCCGAGTCTAGCGGGCGTTCAATACCGCGTAGATAAGCGCGAACGACCGCGTCGTAGTGTGCAAGCGAAAACACCAGCGTGACGTTCACGTTGATCCCATCAGCGAGGAGAACTTCGATGGCAGGAATCCCCTCTGGTGTTGCCGGGATCTTTATCATCAGATTCGGTCGGTGGACTCTATCCCAGAGACGTCGAGCTTCGGCAATGCTTGCCTGGGTGTCGTGTGCCAGATAAGGGGAAATCTCGATACTCGCAAAGCCATCAGCCCCATGGGTTCGGTCGAAAACCGGCCGCAACTCGTCGGCCGCCATCCGCACGTCCACGATGCTCATTCGTTCGTAGATTGCCTGAGCATCGATGTGCGTCTCGATTTCGACCAATCGGTCAAAGGTATCATCGTAGTCGCTGCTCCCATCGACGGCCTTCTCAAAGGTTGCCAGGTTGCTGGTCACGCCGGTCAGGCCATCCTGCTCAATCAGGCGCTTGAGTTCACCCCGACGAATTAGCCCGCGGCTGATATGGTCCAGCCATATCGACTGCCCGTTCTGCTTCAATTGTTCGATTGAGGTCATATTATTCCAACTCCCTCCGTTCCCGGTTCGACCTTACCTCTCCCACACTCTCCAAGCTGAACCTCCCGAAGGGGATGCGCAATAATCCATTTGTCATGCTTCCCGGAACGTCTGTTACGGTCGTCGACCGCCATGAGTGAGGTCTTCGTGGGCGCAAGGGGAACACGGGCTGGCCTGCGACGTACGTCGATCGGATTCCCCGGTTCGAGCGCCCACAAAACTCTTCCGCAAGATCTCACAATGGAATCATGAGGGACTCCTTCCGAACCGAACGTGACACCATGGGGGACATGCAGGTACCCACCTCGGCACTCTACGGTCCGCAGACAGCGCGAGCGGTCCACAATTTCCCGATCAGCGGCACGCGCTTCCCACGGTCGTTTATCCGCGCGTTGGGAATGATCAAGAACGCCGCCGCAATCGTTAACGGCCGCATGGGTCAGCTGCCCGCAGAGTTGGCGGCATCGATCCAAACTGCGGCAGAACAGGTTGCGGAGGGGCGGCACGACGATCAGTTCCCGATCGACATCTTCCAGACCGGCAGCGGCACTTCCACGAACATGAATGCCAACGAGGTTATCGGCTATCTCGCTGGCGCCCACCCGAACGATCACGTGAATCTTGGGCAATCGAGCAACGACGTAATTCCCACCGCCATGCACATCGCCATCGCCGAATCTCTGGTGGCACGGTTGCTGCCGGCCATGCGGCAACTCGGGGCATCATTGGAACGTAAGGCTGCGGAATTCCACGACATCATAAAGATTGGGCGAACTCACTTGCAGGACGCGGTGCCCATCCGTATGGGGCAGGAATTCAGCGGCTACGCTCGTCAGGTGGAAGCAGCGCGTGAACGCGTCGAAACCGCGCTACCCGGCATTTATGAACTGCCTCTCGGCGGAACGGCGGTGGGTACCGGGTTAAATGCGGCGCCTGGGTTCGCTCAGAGTGCGATATCGGAGATCGCACGGCGTACCGGACTGCCCTTCGTCGAAGCTCGCAACCACTTCGAAGCGCAGGCCGCACGCGATGCAGCCTGCTTCCTGAGCGGCGCCCTGCGCACGTACGCAGTTGCGCTGACCAAGATCGCGAACGACATCCGCTGGCTTGGTTCGGGTCCGCGCTGTGGATTGGGAGAATTGAAGCTGCCGGCAGTCCAGCCTGGATCGAGTATCATGCCCGGTAAGGTCAATCCGGTGATTGCAGAGAGCCTGCTGATGGTTTGCGCTCAGGTGATCGGCTATGACGCAGCGATCGCGTGGTGCTGCGCCGCGGGCAATTTCGAGCTCAATGTGATGGTGCCTGTGATGGCATTCGACTTGCTTGACGCCATCGAACTGCTAGCCGCGGGCACCAGGAACTTCGCGGAGAAAGTGGTAGACGGATTAGAGGCCGACCGGCCACGCGCCGAGAGCTTTGTCGAACAGTCGCTCGCGCTGGGCACAGCACTGACTGGCGAGATTGGCTACGAAAAGGCTGCCGCGCTCGTGAAGGAGGCCCATGCCACCGGTCGCACGATCCGCGACGTGGCTCGCGAAAAGTCAGGAATTTCAGAGGAACGTCTAAACTCCCTGCTTAATCCGCGGTCGCAAGTGGGGTAACCAAGCAAAAAGCAATGATGAGCCAAAGTCCAGCGGATTGAGATTGCCAAAAATGGGTGCGCAGCGCCAACGCCGAACCTCGACGTCGGGGCTCTGCCGGACTTTGGCGATGAAGAATCAACTGTGCCACTATTCGCCACCGTCGCGTTTGATGGGTTCGGCGCAACTTCCGGCATAGGTTACTCGGTTTCGTTGCCTTTGACGCGCTCCAGGACTGTCGGAACCGCGTATTCCTCGAACCAGCGCACCGGAAAGGGCGTTCGTTTCGCGCCGAGTACAAAGGAGGATGATGAAGGTTCAGTCGGACGCGAATACCTGATCCTCCGGGTTACTGGAATGGACAAAAGCCAAGGCCGCCGCAATTACATCTTTCCGTTTACCCACCATACTAAGGCTACTGTCTACCACGAGCCCGACCCGTCACACTGCTTTGTGTCTGGTTCGGATGCCGCGTACGCGAAGCTCGCACTTGCTTGATTCGGCGCCTCGGTGGGAGCCCCGTGTTTGGCCATTGGTGGTTTATGGTCGGCGGCGCCTATGTGGCGCCCGCCTTTGTCGGTGCGATCACGGCGGTGGTCTTGAATGGCGTCTTTTGGAAAGCTATGACAAAGGCTAACTCTCCACAGCCGCCGGTCGGTCAAATGGGCGCTGGCCTCGGCAGGGCAACCGCTGTGCACATCGCCGTTGCAGAATCTCTGATTGCCGGTTGCAGCCGGAGTATCGTTGAACGTAAGGCTGCGGAATTCCACGACATCATCAAGATTGGGCGAATTCACTTGCAGGGATACGGTACCCAGCCGTCTGGGTCGGGAATCAGCGGCTACCGTACCCGTTCCGTCTTGCTCTTGAGAGATGACTCGACACAGAGGAACTTAGGCCCAACATCGAGAACGCGGATGCCTATTTCAAGATGCTCTCGGCGGGAAGTACGTCCGCGCGGCCCTCATCGGTTCTCCCAGGCCGGACCGGGCCGACCGAATCCAGCTAAAACCAGGCCCGGGGATCGTCAACCGATTGCATTGGCTGTGTGCCAGGTGGACACCTGCTCAGAGGCGCAAGATGCCGCCTCTCACAACCCGTGAAACCTGTGTTATATATATTTTCGGTTGTCCGATGACGATCCGCACCGCGAAGAAAACTTCTAACGCAGGGCAAAAAGCTGTCCGCGCCGGCATGAGGCTCGCCAAACCCATCCGGGGTTCAATCGGGCCGGCCTTACACCTCAGCGGACCGGCAGCGAGTCGGCCATTTCCCGTGGTCGGCATCGGCGCTTCCGCTGGCGGCCTGGAAGCTTTCACCGGGCTGCTGAAAGCGTTGCCCAACGATACCGGAATGGCGTTCGTGTTGATTCAGCACATGGCCGCTCAAATGAAGTAAGTCCGCATCGAGGCTTGAGCCCGGAGCTAATCGCTCTGCGGGCCTACGAACTTTGGCGACAGAGGGGATCTCCTGTTGGGTCTCCGGAGATCGATTGGCTCGAAGCCGAACGCGAACTGAAAAAGCAAACTGCCGCGCCGTTCCTGGGATGAGGTTCGGCCCACAAAAGAAAAGAAGGAGGTAACCATGTGTGACTATTCGCTAATGTCGTTTCCAAACCGCCTCGCCGCCCAGGGCGAGGAACTGGTCGTCCATCGTTTCTCGAGCGGGTCGCTGGGTCTTGCGTCACCAGCCGATTTGCAAAAACTCTCGAGTCCGCTGCTTGCGCCCAAACGCCCGTTCTGGGTCGCCCTGCGGGATTTCTTTCTGCTGGAGCCGGAACCTCCGGTGCCGGCCGTTTGCATCCCTCCATCATCCCGCCTGATGTTGCGCGATATTCCCGAACGCCTCCAGGCTGAGTATGGGATTCACCCTGAGGAAGAAGTCATCTTTCACCAGATCAGTGCTGAAGTCAACACCTATCGCGATGCGGTGAGATTCCAGAATGGCCGCGTCATCCGGCTGCAGGAACTATGCGAAGGCCAGCGCGTCACCGTGCTCGATGTCGGAGACCCGCGGCCGGTCGAGGGGGATTTCGCCGCGAGACCGGCGGCGGTTGAGACGCCGGCACTGAGAGGCTGGTGAAAGGGCAGCTCAGAGCGGATCGGTCGACAACGGCGCTGAAATTAGGCGATTTCACCACAACCATTGGAGTCGTCTACATTTCAGCGCTGGCCACCGGCATCGGCATAGTCAGCGCATTTGTAGCCTTGGCCCTGCTGCGGTTGATCGGCTTTTTCACTAATCTGTTCTTCTTCCAGCGCGTCAGTTCGACCCTGGCATCTCCGGCCGGTAATACTCTGGGACCAGTGGAGATTCTGGTGCCAACCGCCGCAGCCTTTGTGGTCGGTCTGATGGCTCGCTACGGGTCGGAACGGATTCGCGGTCATGGTATCCCGGAAGCGCTCGAATCGATCCTGATTTCCGGCAGCCGGATCGAGCCGAAAGTGGCTATTCTGAAGCCTCTCTCGTCCGCCATTTCCATCGGTTCCGGAGGGCCGTTTGGCGCCGAAGGTCCCATCATTATGACAGGCGGCGCGTTCGGTTCGATGATCGCCCAAATGTTCCGCCTCACCGCCATCGAACAGAAGACCCTGCTGGTTGCGGGGGCGGCCGGCGGAATGTCGGCGACATTCTCGGCCCCCTTGGCGGCAGTGCTGTTGTCCGTGGAACTCATGCTGTTCGAATGGAAGCCCCGCAGCCTGATCCCGGTGGGATTGGCAAGCTGCGCTGCGGCGTGCCTGCGTCACTACATTATTGGCCCCGCGCCGCTATTCCCAGTCCCGCAACACGCTGCATTTATCGGAGTGCAAGGATTGCTCGCCTGTATTCCAGTCGGCCTGCTGGCCGGGGTGTTGAGCTTACTGCTGACCGTCGCCGTCTATGCCGCCGAGGACGGCTTTATGCGGTTGCAGATTCACTGGATGTGGTGGCCGCCGATCGGAGGGCTGGCGATCGGCATCGGAGGTCTGCTGTTCCCGCAGGCCTTGGGCGTAGGCTACGATACCATCGAACACTTGCTGACGCATTCGGCACCGGTCTCTTTGATCCTCGGCGTTCTCATTGTGAAGGCGCTCATCTGGGCCATCTCCCTTGGCTCGGGCACTTCCGGTGGAGTACTGGCACCGTTGCTGGTGATGGGAGGCGCCTTGGGCGGTCTCGAGGCGATGTTCCTGCCTCATGAGGGTGTTGGCTTCTGGCCTCTAGTGAGCATGGGCGCAATCCTGGGAGGCACGATGCGATCCCCCTTTACGGGCGTCGTGTTCGTTCTCGAGTTGACGCACGATTTCACTGCCCTGTTGCCGTTACTGGTTGCCACGCTGATCTCCCATTGCTTCACCGTGCTGACGCTCAAACGCTCGATCCTCACTGAAAAGGTGGCCCGGCGCGGGTATCATCTCAGCCGCGAATACGCGGTCGATCCTTTGGAAGTGCTGTTTGTACGGGAAGTGATGCGCACCGAAGTCGCGGCATTGCCCAGCACCATCACCCGTTCCCAATTGGCGCAATCGTTGAAGCTCGACCGTCGGCTGGTTCAGATGCTCTATCCGGTAATTGATCCCCAGCAGAACATGGTTGGGGTGGTAACCAGGCGGGCTCTTCAGCAGCTATCGGCCGGCGAATGGGCAACGGAGTGCCGCAGTCTGTCGGACATCGTCAAGAGCAACCCGGTTGTCGCGTATCCCGACGAGCCGCTGCGCATCGTGGTCTATCGCATGGCGGAAACCGGATGGACCCGCTTTCCCGTGGTGTCTCCCAACGATCCAAAGAAGCTATTGGGAATGGTCTCGCTCTACGATCTTCTGCACGCCCGAGTGCGGGCGCTCGAAGAAGAACGGCATCGCGAGCGTTTGCTGCGCGTCCGGCTGCCATTCGGGGGGCTGCAAAGCCCAGTCGACCAGATTTAGTCGCCCGGTGGCGGAGTGCCGTGGCCGGATCTTGAACCGCCGCGTGGAGCGGGCTTCGGCTTACCGGCCCGGCACTCAGGATTAGCCTTTCCTCATCAAGACGGAAAACACGTTGGTGGTGTCGGCGTCGAAATTCGCCGCCGAGGCCGCCAGATAGAGCAGCCATGTCCGGTACGTCTCTTCGCCGACAAGCCGGACGCAGACGTTCTCGTTCTGGCGCAGCCGGACCACCCATTCGCGGCAGGTTCGTGCGTAGTCAGTGCGCCGGCTTTCCACCCGGAGAATCTCCAGGCCTGCTTTTTCGGCCGCCCTCACCACGTCGGACAGATGCACCAGTTCGCCGCCGGGGAAAACTCGCTTCAGGAGGAACCATGTCTCCGCGCCGTCCACAACATTCTGCGGGCGCACGATCCCCGAGTTGAGAAACTTCCCGCCGCTTTCGAGCAGGCTGTAGACCTTTCGGAAGTATCCGCCCAGGCGGTGACGGCCGACATGCTCAAACATGCCCACCGATGCGATTTTGTCGAACCGCCCGGAAAGGTCGCGATAGTCCAGCTCTTGAATGGAGGCGAGGTTCTCCAGGCCGCGCAGGCGAATCAACGAACGGCCGAATTGGTACTGCTTGCGGCTCAACGTGCACCCTGTCGCACGCACCTTGTAGCAATCGGCCGCATAGGCCACCAGCGCGCCCCAGCCGCAACCCACGTCCAGGAAGCGTTCGCCGGCCCGCAGTTCCAGGGCTTCGCACATTTGTTTGAGCTTGGCCTCCTGAGCCTGATCGAGCGACCAACCGGCATCCTGAAAGGCCGCGGCCGAGTAGACCAGATGGGAGTCGAGGAAAGCCTCGTAAAAAGGAGTCGGCACATCGTAATGGAAGCGGATATTCTCGGCCGCCCGCTTTCTTCCCTGAAACCACGTTTCGATGCGCGCCGGGGAAAATCGCGCCGCCAGAGCCAAAAAGCGGTCGCGCCAGCCCGGGTGCGAGAGGTCCTGTCTCAGGTGAAGGGCCGCCACCAGGTCGCCCGAGATATCGAATTCCCGGCGAATGAAGCCAAAGGCCGCGGAATAGACGTCACCTTTCAGAACGCGCTCCAGTTGCGGCCGGTCGGCGACGGAGATCGTAAAAGCCGGCGGCTCCATGCCATGGAGCTCCCGTTTCCCGGATCGATATTCCACTGCGTAGTTGACTGGTGCGGATCGTTCCCGCTCGAGATCGGCTATCGGCATCTCTCATCCCTCTACTTCAATGTTCCCGCTCCGGCTGTCCCACCGGCAAGCTGCTCTCCGGCCGGATGGTGAGCGGCAAAACAATATAAGGGAGTAAGTTGCGCATCTTACCAGGCCGAGCCGCGGTCAGCCGCCTGAGAAGCGCGGGTATAGTGTGAATAAGTCTCATCGTCGGTGGTATTGTGCGACCAATACCTCAGAATCCTGGCTTTTACACTTACCGAGAAATGACTGGGCAGCCACAGGTTTTCCTGAACGGGCTGTTGCTCGAGGGTGAACTCCGTACCCGGCTCGACCTTTGAGATGAACAGGCCAAAGGCCACGGGACGGAACACCTCGGCCTCCACTTTCACCCACTGATAGGCCTGTTCGTCGATCCACATTTTGCCGCGCATACCCTTCAGCACTTTGGTTTCCCGGCTCGTGGGGGCAGTATCCTGCCTTTGGCGCGCCCTCCAGCACAAAACAGCGTCGTCCATCGATGGTGTCCTCCCCCACGACCTTGAAATCGATCGCCTTGATCATCTTTTCCAGCAGTTGGTTGTCCTGGCGGCGCTCACGGTTATATCGCGCGATACGCTGTCGCCGCTCAGAGGGCGTCTCCCGCCGCCTTCGTGCGATTTCCTCCTGGAGCTTTCGACTCTCCGCCGCCGCGCGGGCGGGATCGAGCGGATTTCCATTCGCCGCGATCAGTTCGTTGTAGGGCGAGCCCTCGATCATGATCACACGGTACGTTTCGATCGTCCGCGCCTTGAGGGTGACCACGTCGCGTTCGGTGAAGTCGTATTGCGGCGCGGCGTTCCAATCCGCCAGGGTGTTGGACACCGACCGTCGAACGATTTCCCCGGCGTTCGGTTGAGCAGCGGCGCACAGAGCAGATGCGGCCAGCACGCAGACCCAGGCGTGGCTCATATTTGAACAGCCGCAATCAGAGTGCCAGAGGCCGGTTCGCGAGTGCGTGCGGGACACTCGGCCCTTCACGCCCGTTGTCGCACGGCCCGGCTCTGCGCATCTTCATAGCCGCGTACCACCGCATAAACGAGGCGATCGAACAGCAGGCCAACCCCGTGTTCCAGCTCTTCTTGCGCATAAACCTCTATAGCGTTTTGAGCGAAGCCCTGGCTCCGTGTGAAATCAAAGAGGACATGCTTCAAAATCTGCAGGCAGCGAACCGATTCCTGAAGAGGTATGGAGCTTTCGAAACGCCGTCGGCCGAGTTCCTGAAATTGCTTGGCCATAATCTCATTCAAACCGGCGCTAGGCCAGGAAGACAAGAAATTCAATATGGTGTGCACCCAATCGCGCAGCTCGTAGTCGGAGAGTTTCGCCATGTGGGAAACATCACTGTCCTGACGAATGCGTCTGGCCGCGTCGAGTGCGATTTCTTCCCAATGGGCTTCGATGGACCGAACCAGCCTCGGGTTTACCACACTTGTCTCCTCTTTTAGTATCCGATCTTACTGCTGCTGCGTCAAGTAAATCCCTCGCGCATCCGGCCACCTGACGATAATTGGTAACGCGACCACGTACAGATTAAGAAAGTCATAACGCGATTTTTATAAGCTCTTGATATCGGTCTGTTACGTTTGACATTGAGCGCGCTTCTTCGGTTAGTTACCAAGGTGCTATGTGCCGCAATTCTTTCCACGCGTTGCCAATTCCATCGCGCGACTGAGCCTGCTCGCTGTGGTTTGCGGCATCGGCGGGTTGGCGTGTTTCGGATACTGGATCGTCGAGTCGCCTTACGAGACACACCAGAATGTGCCCAGGGAGCAGCCTGTGCCGTTCAGTCATGAGCATCATGCCGGCGGTTTGGGGATCGACTGTCGGTACTGTCATACGACGGTCGAGACATCCTCCTTTGCGGGTATTCCGCCCACCAAGATCTGTATGAACTGCCACTCTCAGATGTGGGCGGTAGCGCCGGTTCTCGAGCCGGTACGGGAGAGTTATCGCTCGGGTAAGTCGATCGAGTGGACGAGGGTGCACGATTTGCCGGACTTCGTGTATTTCGATCACAGTATTCACATTCACCAGGGCATCGGGTGCTCCACCTGCCACGGCCGGGTCGACCAGATGCCACTAACCCGGGAGGCCGCATCTCTGCGCATGGAGTGGTGCCTCGAATGTCACCGCAACCCGGAAAGATATGTCCGTCCACGTGACCGGGTCTTCGATATGAGCTATACCGCTCCCAAAAATCAGGAAGCTTTAGGCCAGCGGCTGGTAAGGGAGTACGGAATCCAGAGCCTGACGAGCTGTTCCACATGTCATCGATAGAACGCGACTTCATTGAGGTTGGAGATTTGACTGGCGACGGGCGGGAGTGCGACGACGACGAGCGCCCCAGCGAGACGAGCCGCCGCCGGTTCCTCGAGTTGATGGGAGCCTCGCTGATGCTGGCCGGTGCGTCGGGCTGTACGCGCCAGCCGCCCGAGTTTATTCTTCCTTACGTCGAACCTCCCGAGCACGCCATTCCCGGCCGTCCGCGCTACTACGCGACGGCGGTTCCGGCCTTCGGCGGTGCGGAGGGCGTGATTGTCGAAACGCACCTGGGCCGGCCGACTAAAGTGGAAGGAAATCCCGCACACCCGGCCAGCCTTGGCTCCTCAAGCGTGTGGTCCCAGGCCAGCGTGCTGGATCTGTACGATCCCGACCGCGCGCGCGAGGTGACGTACCTGGGGTCGGCGCGCACGTGGGATGAGTTTCTGTTCGCGTTCCGGCAGAGGATCGAGCCTTTGCGCGCGCGAAACGGCGCGGGTTTCCGGCTGCTTACGGAAACGGTGTATTCGCCATCCTTGGGCGCCCACGTCCAGGCGCTATTGACGACGCTTCCGGAGATGGTCTGGCACCAGTACGAGCCCGCCGGCGACCACTCGGTGCGCGCCGGTGCGCAGATGGCCTTTGGACGGCCGGTGAATACCTATTATCAGTTGGGCAATGCCGACGTGGTGTTGGCCCTCGATTCCGATTTCCTCGCCTGCGGCCGGGCCTCGACCCGCATGGCGCGCGATTTCGCCGCGCGGCGTCGGAAGGGAAACCGGCTGGACATGAATCGCCTCTATGCCGTGGAATGCGCAATGTCCGCGACCGGCGGGAAGGCCGACCATCGGCTGCCGGTGCGCTATTCCGAAGTGGAGTCGGTCGCGCGCGAACTGGCTGCGGCGCTTACCGCTAATGGGAGCGCCGTCTCTTCAGGCCCGAATGCGGACTGGATCGCCGCGGCCGCCGAAGATTTGCGCGCGCACCGCGGCGCCGCGGTGATTATTCCCGGTGAGCAGCAATCCCCCGCAGTCCACGCCCTGGCCCATCGGATGAATGCGGCACTCGGCAACGTGGGCAAGACGGTCATTTATACCGAGCCGCTCGAAGTGCGGCCGGAAGACCAGATCGAGTCGCTGCGCTCGCTGGTCCGCGACATGGATGCCGGCGCGGTGGAAGTGCTCCTGATCTTGGGCGGCAATCCGGTTTACAACGCTCCCGCGGACTTCGCATTTGCGGAGCGTTTGCGCAAAGTGAAGACCGCCGTGCATGCGGGATTGCATTTCGACGAAACCTCACAACTGTGCGACTGGCACGTTCCGACGTCGCACTTCTTCGAGGAATGGAGCGACACCCGGGCCTTCGACGGAACGATGAGCATTCTCCAGCCGATGATCGAGCCGCTATACGAAACGCGGTCATTTCTGGGAGTGATCGACGGAATCCTGCAATACCCTGCGCGCAGCAGCTACGAAATCGTACGTGCTTATTGGTCTGGACAGCACAAAGGGCCGGATTTCGAGGCGTGGTGGCGCAAGTCGCTGTGTGACGGGCTGGCGGCCGATTCCGCGCTGCCTCCCATCGAGCCGCAACTGACCCGGTCGCAGCCGCCGGCGGCCGCCCCGCAATCCGGCCTGGAGGTAGTCTTTCGCCCGGATCCGTATATCTACGACGGTTGCTGGTCGAATCACAACTGGCTGCAGGAACTCCCGCGCCCCATCACCAAGCTGACTTGGGATAACGCGGTGCATCTGAGCCCCTCCACCGCGCGGCGTCTCTCGCTGAAAAATGAGGATGTGGTGCGTCTGCGATCCGGCGGCCGGACCGTGGAAGGCGCCGTGTGGGTCTCGCCGGGCCACCCTGACGACAGTGTCACGGTTCACCTGGGCTACGGGCGATCGCGCGGAGGACGGGCCGCCAGCGGCGCCGGTTTCGACGCTTACCCCCTGCGCACGTCGGACGCGTTGTGGACGGGCGCGCCGCTCGAGATCGAAAAAACCGGCCGCACCTACCGCCTCGCCACCACCCAGCCGCAGCAGGAGATGGCGGGCAGGGAACTGATTCTGGAGAACACTCCGGACGGCTACCGGCGCGACCCCGATTTTGTCAGCCGGACGCAGCCCGAGCCCCCCAAAGACGAGTCGCTCTACCCCCCGGAATGGAGATACGCGGAGCATGCGTGGGGCATGTCGATTGACTTGACGGCGTGCGTCAACTGCAACGCCTGCGTGGTCGCTTGCCAGGCCGAGAATAATATTCCGGTAGTCGGCAAGGAGGAAGTGCTGCGTCGCCGCGCCATGCATTGGATCCGCATCGACACCTACTACAAGGGCGACTCCGAGCGGCCCTCGCTTTACTATCAGCCAGTGCCTTGCATGCAGTGTGAAAACGCTCCCTGCGAACTGGTGTGCCCGGTGCAGGCCACCAATCACAGCTCCGAGGGCCTCAACGACATGGTCTACAACCGCTGCATCGGCACCCGCTATTGCTCGAACAACTGCCCTTATAAGGTGCGGCGATTCAACTTTTTCCTGTTTCAGGACTGGGTCACCGAATCGATCAAAATGCAGCGGAATCCCGATGTGAGCGTGCGCAGCCGCGGGGTGATGGAGAAATGCACCTACTGCGTGCAGCGCATCCGCGAGGCGGAAATCCGCGCCACCGACCAGGACCGCAAGGTCCGCGAGGGGGAAATTCAGACCGCGTGCCAACAGTCCTGTCCGACGCAGGCCATCGTGTTCGGAGACATCAATCGTCCCGACAGCCGGGTGTCACGTCTCAAAGCGGAAAAACTGAATTATGCCCTGCTGGCGGAATTAAATACCCGGCCGCGCACTACCTACCTGGCCGAATTGCGAAATCCCAATCCGGCCCTGACGGGAGAAAGAAACTAGAGTGACTCTCGAGGAACAACAAAGACACGCGCGGCGCCGGCCCGATCCGGACGTGGAACTCCCGGTAATAGGCCCCAGCCAGACGTTTAGCATCGTCACCGAGCAGATCTCCTCGGTGCCCCTGCGACGGAAGATGCCGCTGCTGTGGCAGATTACCTTCGGAATCGGCCTCGTCCTGGTCTTCATATTGTTGATATCGGCAACGTACCTGTTCGGCAAGGGTGTGGGGATCTTCGGTATCGAGATCCCGGTCGCCTGGGCGTTTGCGATCACCAATTTTGTCTGGTGGATCGGAATCGGGCACGCCGGCACGCTCATTTCGGCGTTCCTGCTGCTGCTCAACCAAAGCTGGCGCAATTCGATCAACCGGTTTGCCGAAGCGATGACGATCTTCGCGGTGGCCTGCGCCGGCATGTTTCCCCTGCTGCACCTAGGCCGGCCCTGGCTCTTTTACTGGATTCTGCCCTATCCGAACACTATGACCGTGCAGCCGCAATTCCGCAGCCCGCTGGTCTGGGACGTATTTGCAGTTTCGACTTACGCAACCGTTTCGGTGGTGTTCTGGTACCTGGGGATGATTCCCGACCTGGCCGCTCTGCGCGATCAAAGCACCGCCCGTCTCAAGTACGCGTTTTACGGCGTCCTTTGCTGGGGCTGGCGGGGAGGCTCTCGCCATTGGCGGCTGCACGAATCCGCTTCGCTCCTGCTCGCCGGTCTCGCCACCCCACTGGTGCTCTCGGTCCACACGGTGGTGAGCTTCGATTTCACCATCGCGATCCTGCCCGGCTGGCATTCCACCATCTTCCCGCCGTACTTCGTAGCCGGAGCCATCTATTCCGGCTTCGCCATGGTGCTGGTGCTGGCCCTCCCCATTCGCGCGGTGTTCGGTCTGCACAATCTCATCACCGAGCGGCACATCAACAATTGCGCCAAACTGATGCTGGCCACCGGACTGATTCTCGCCTATGCCTATGTCATCGAGCCCTTCACGGCCTGGTACGGCGGCAGCCAATTCGAAATCTATGCATTCCACAACCGCGCCTTCGGACCGTACGCCTGGGCCTTCTGGCTGGTAATCGCCTGCAATGTCGCGATCCCGCAGTTGTTGTGGATTCCCAAGCTTCGCATCAGCCCCAGGCCTCTGTTCGCGATTTCCATGGCGATTCTTTACGGTATGTGGCTGGAGCGGTACATGATCATCGTCACCAGTCTTCACCGCGATTACGTGCCGTCGGCGTGGTTCAATTTCACGGCTACCGTGTGGGATAACGCGGTGCTCTTCGGTTCGATCGGCCTGTTCATCACGCTGTTCGCGCTGTTCGTGCGCTTCCTGCCCATGATCTCGATGTACGAAGTTCGCACGCTGCTGCCCTTTTCCCGTCCCGGCGGAGGTAGCGAGAAATGACCGAAAACGCTCTCTACGGAATCGCGGCGGAGTTCGAAGATCCCGGTCTTCTGGTGGCGGCGGTAGATGCCGTTCATAATCGCGGCTACCGCAAAGTGGAAGCTTACACGCCCTATCCCATGCATGAGGTCGAAGAGATCCTCGCACCTGGTCCGGAGCGCCGTCTTCCGCGCCTGGTGTTGGCGGGCGGCCTCCTCGGAACCTTGACCGCCTGGGGAATGCAATACTACATTGCCGCCATCGATTACCCGCTCAATATCGGCGGCCGGCCTCTCAACAGTTGGCCGGCTTTCATCGTGATCATGTTCGAGTTGACGATTCTCTTCGCCTCGCTGACCGCTTTCTTCGGAATGCTCTTTCTGTGCGGCTTGCCCTTGCCGCACCATCCTCTGTTCAATCTGTCGCGCTTCGCCCTCTCCTCGAAGAACCGTTTCTTCCTGTGCGTGGAAGCCGCCGATCCGCTTTTCAATGTCGATGAAGTTTCCGATCTGCTCGCCGGATTCGAGCCGGTGGAGGTTCGCGAGATCTATGAAGATTAGGATCGCCATTCCGCTTTGCGCTTCGATCCTGCTCATCGGATGCCGCCAGGACATGCAGGATCAGCCCAAGTACAAGCCGCTGGCAGCCAGTACTTTCTTCGCCGATGGCCGTTCCGCCCGTCCGGAACCGCGATATACCGTGGCCCGCGACGATCTCGACGATAACGACGCCTTCCATGCCGGCGCGGATGGCGGCCGGTACCTCGATTCGATTCCAACCCCGGTGAATGCTGCGCTCCTGCACCGCGGCCGGGAAAGGTTCGATATTTATTGCAGTCCCTGTCATGGACGCCTGGGGAATGGCGACGGCATGGTGGCGCGCCGAGGCTTTCGCGCGCCGGCTGACCTCGGCTCCGACCGCGTCCGGCAAGCCCCGCCAGGCTATATCTTTCAGGTGATCCGCAACGGATATGGTGCCATGGGCGACTACCGCGACCAGGTCTCCGTCGCCGACGCCTGGGCCATCGTGGCGTACATCCGGGCTCTCGAACTGAGCCGCAAGGCCCCGCTCACTGACGTTCCACCCACGGAACAACCCAAATTGGAGGAACAGCATTGACTCCGTCATTTGCCACGTCGCCCGAATTGAACCACGAACTCCGGCGCTTGCAAGTTCCCGCCATCGCCACGGGCGGCATACTGCTCATCGTCTCGATCATCGGAGGGATCTTCAATCCCGCCCAGTTCTTTCGTTCCTACCTGATGGCATTTCTCTTCTGGATCTCCCTGCCGCTCGGGTCGATGGCGCTGATCATGGTTCAATACCTCACGGGGGGCGCCTGGGGCGTAGTCACCCGCAGGCCGCTCGAATCGGCCATGCGCACCCTGCCTCTGCTGGTGGTGCTCTTCATCCCGGTCGTAATCGGCATGTCATCGCTCTACGGCTGGTTCCACTCCGGAATCGTGGCTGCGGATGCGGCTATGCGGCACCGCCAGGGGTACATGAACTCCCCGATGTTCATCGTGCGGGCCATCGTTTATTTCGCGATCTGGCTGGTCTTCGCCTATTTCCTCACCAGGTGGTCGGATGAAGAAGACGCGCGCGGCAGCCGTCTGGGCCGCCTCGCCGCCATCAGCGCGCCGGGGTTGCTTGTCTATGTCTTTACCGTGACGTTCGCCTCCATCGATTGGGCCGAGTCGCTGGTCAATCACTGGAGTTCCACCATCTGGGGATTCATCTTCGTCGTAGGCCAGGGGCTGACCGCGATGGCCTTCATCATAGCGGTGCTGGCTCTCCTGGCGCGGCGGCGGCCCCTGTCGGAAGTTGTCAACCCCACGCACTTTCACGATCTCGGAAAGCTGCTGTTCATGTTCGTGATGCTCTGGGGCTACATGGACTTTTCGCAGCTTCTGATCGTCTGGTCGGGAAATCTGACCGATGAAATCCCCTGGTATCTGCCGGTGTTCCGCACCTCGTGGGACTGGGTGGGAGTGGCGCTCATCGTACTCCAGTTCCTGGTGCCGTTTTTGCTCCTGCTGTCGCGCGATATCAAGCGGAATGCCGCGGCGCTCTGCACGGTGGCGGTATTCCTCATCGTGATGCGTTTGGTGGACCTTTTCTGGATCGTAATGCCCGGATATCATCGATCCGGATTTCACATCCACTGGCTGAACATCTCGGTGCCGCTGGCGCTCGGCGGAATCTGGGTTGCCGCCTATCTGCGGCAATTGCAGGCGCGGCCGTTGCTGCCGTTGCAGGCGCCGAATCTCGCGGAGGCGATCCACCATGGCCACCACTAGACCTCCCTATCTTCCCGTAAACCCAGAGATCCGGTATGAGCACTCCGACATCAACGCGTGGCGCGTGGCCCTTGCCGGCGCCGGCATTTTATTAGGCACCTGGATTTTTGTTTCGCTCCTCTATTTTTACTACCACGCGCTCGCCAAACATCGCGCCGCGACAACGGCGACCGTGCCGGCGCGTGCCGCCAACCAGGTGCTCGTGCCTCCGGAACCTCGGCTGGAGGTCTCGCCGCCGCGCGACCTCGCCGCGATGCGCGCCCGGGAAGACGTGCAATTGAACGGCTACCACTGGGTGGATAAGCAGCAGGGCGTCGTCAGTATCCCCATCGAGAGGGCGATGGAATTAATTGCGCAGCGGGGGATTCCAGCGCAAAAGGCCCCGTCAAACATGACTTACGGACTGCCGCTCGCCGGTTCGCGCCGGACGGGGTTCGAAGGAAAGGTCGGACCGGAGGCACGATGAAGATCCTTGCCGCATGTACGATCCTTTTCGGTGCGGCCGCAGCGGCTAGCGCGGCCACACCGAATCTACCGCCAAATCTTCAGGGCATCGGAATCGATCAGCACCTGGGGGCATCGCTGCCGCTGGACGCCCTGTTCACCAACGGCAATGGCCAGACTCTACCGCTCCGCGCCTATTTCTCGCACCGCCCGGTCCTCCTCGCGCTGGTTTACTACACCTGCCCGATGCTGTGCAGTCAAACCCTCAGCGGCATCGTCGCCGGGCTGCGGCCCCTGTCGCTTCGGCCGGGCCGTGACTTCGATATCGTCGCCATCAGCATCAATCCGGAAGAAACACCACGCGATGCCACGGAGAAACGCGATTTCTATTCGCAACGTTACGACCGCAAGGCCGGGAATGAAGGCTGGCACTTCCTGGTCGGCTCCGAGCCGGCGATCCGCGCGGTTGCCGGCGCCGCGGGCTTCCACTACCGTTACGACCCCGCGTCCCAAATGTACTTCCACGCCGCGGGAATCATGATTGCCACTCCCCAAGGGAAACTGGCGCGCTATTTCTACGGCGTGAATTTCCAGCCCAAAGACCTGGAACTCGGACTGATCGAGGCTTCGGGCAACCGCATCGGCTCGGCCGTCGACCAGATCCTGCTCTATTGCTACCACTACGATCCCTCTGTCGGGAAGTATGGATGGGCGGTGATCAACCTGTTGCGCGGCGCTGGTGCGCTTTTCGTCATCGGCTTAGCCGCCACCCTGTTCGTCATGTTCCGCCGTGACGTTGTTCGTGGCAGGAGTGCTATCGGGAGAGCTCCATCCGCATGATTCCCGGCCTTTTGCTGGTAGCGCCCGCCTCCGCTATCGCCGTCGAGTACGACTGGCTGTTCTGGTCGCTGGTAGTGGTTTGCGGAGGCGTGGCGTTGGCGATCGCCGTATTCGTCGTCTGGTCGGCGATTCACTTCCACCGCCGAAGCGAGAACGAACTCCCGCCGCAGATCAAGGGAAGCCTGAAGTTGGAAGTCACCTGGACCGTGATCCCTCTAATCATCTTCCTCGGAATGTTCGGTTGGGGAGCGTCCTTGTATTTCGAGATCGAGCGGCCTCCCGCGAACGCCACCGAGGTTTACATTGTCGCCCGCCAGTGGATGTGGAAGGCGCAATACCTCGACGGCCGCCGCGAAATCGACGAACTGCACGTTCCCATCGGACGCCCCATCAAACTGATCATGACATCGCAGGACGTCATCCACAGCTTTTTCGTGCCGGCGTTTCGCGTCAAGCAGGATGTCTTGCCCAATCGCTACACCACGGTCTGGTTCCAGGCATCCAAACCGGGTAAGTATCACCTCTTCTGCGCCGAGTACTGCGGCGCCAAACATTCCGGGATGATCGGCTACGTCTATGCCATGGAGCCGCGCCAGTACGCGCTGTGGCTTTCGCAAGGCGCGGCGGAAGGGTCGCTGGCGTCCACGGGCGAGAAGATGTTTCATCAATTCGGCTGCGCCAACTGTCATCATTTCGATGGCCAGGGACCGTGTCCGGACCTGAAGGGCCTCTATCGCCGCCCGGTACTGCTCACCACCGGCCAGACCGTCATCGCCGACGAATCGTACATTCGGGAATCCATCGTTGACCCGGCGGCCAAAATCGTCGCCGGGTTCAGCAACGTCATGCCGGTATTCAAGAACCTGGTCACCGAGGACCAGTTGGTCGAGTTGGTCGCGTATATCAAAGCCATCGGTCCCGAACCCGGCACCCAGCAACCATCCAGCGCCGGCAGCGTGCCGGCCAGTTATGGAGGACAACCCGGCATTTCGGGATCCGGCCCAGCCGGAATATCGACCGATCAGAACCGGGCGCATTGAATATGGCTACAGTCGCAGAAACACCCGCCGTCGAAAGAAATTACCTCAACCAGGGCGAGGGAATTCTATCCTGGCTTTTCACCCTGGATCATAAACGCATCGCCATCCTTTATCTGGTGTCGGTCACGATGTTCTTTTTCCTGGGCGGTCTCTTCGCGCTCCTTATGCGGCTCGAGTTGCTGGCCCCCCGCGCCTGGCTCTTCAATCCGGAAGACTACAACAAGTTGTTCAGCATGCACGGCATCATCATGGTGTGGTTCTTCCTGATCCCGTCGATTCCGACCACGCTGGGAAATTTCTTCATCCCCATGATGATTGGCGCCAAAGACCTGGCTTTTCCAAAACTGAACTTGCTGAGCTGGTATATATTCATGTTCGGCGGCCTGGTCACCGTCTTTGCCCTGATCCGCGGAGGCGTGGACACGGGATGGACCTTCTACACGCCCCTCAGCACCACATATTTGAATACCTATGTGACCGCCGCGGCGGCCGGCGTGTTCATCGCCGGTTTTTCGTCAATCCTGACCGGCTTGAACTTTATTGCCACCATTCATGGCATGCGAGCCCCCGGTATGACGTGGTTTCGCCTGCCGATGTTCATCTGGACCCATTACGCCACCAGCCTGGTGTTGGTGCTGGCGACTCCCGTATTGGCTGTTACGCTGCTGATGATGGGGGTGGAACGCGTCTTTCACGTCGGCATCTTCGACCCCGCACTGGGCGGCGACCCCGTCCTGTTCCAGCACATGTTCTGGTTCTACTCGCACCCAGCGGTCTACATCATGGTGCTTCCAGGCATGGCGGTGATCAGCGAGATCATCCCCACCTTCTCGCGGAAGCCGCTTTTCGGCTATGACTTCGTAGCCTACGCCAGCATGGCCATCGCGGCGATCGGATTTCTGGTGTGGGGCCATCACATGTTCGTTGCCGGCCTTTCGGTCTACTCGGCGATGGCCTTCTCGTTTCTCAGCTATCTGGTGGCCGTGCCGTCGGCCATTAAAGTGTTCAACTGGAGCGCCACCATGTACAAGGGGGCGATTTCATGGGACACGCCGATGCTCTACGCCATCGGCTTCCTGGGTCTGTTCACCATCGGTGGAATGACGGGGCTGTTTTTGGCGGCATTGGGAATCGATGTCCATGTTACCGACACATATTTTGTCATAGCGCACTTCCACTACATCATGGTGGGTGGAACGGTAATGGCGTTCCTGGGCGGCATTCATTATTTCTGGCCCAAGATTACCGGCAGACTCTACCCGGAAGGACTGGCGCGTCTGTCCGCCCTGATCGTGTTTGTGGGATTCAATCTCACATTCTTCCCGCAGTTCGTTCTGGGCTACCTCGGGATGCCGCGCCGCTACGCTGCCTATCCCGCCGAATTCCAGATGTTGAACGTTCTTTCGACCGCCGGAGCCTCGATTCTGGGGGTCGGGTACATTTTCCCGCTCTGCTATCTGCTTTGGTCGTGGAAATACGGAAAGAAGGCCGGCCCCAATCCCTGGCGCGCGACCGGACTCGAGTGGACCACGGCGTCTCCTCCGCCCAAGGATAACTTCGAAGTATCGCCTGTAGTGGACGGGCCGCCTTACGACTTCGGGCGCATGAGAGAGGAGTTGCACCTTGGCTGAACCGCTGGCCTTGATCCTGCGTGAACAGTTTCACGAGCCCTCGCAGCAGCGCGAAACTGCGACTCTCGGGATGTGGATTTTCATCTCGACGGAAATCATGCTGTTCGGCGGCCTTTTCCTGGCCTTCACCGTTTACCGCATGTATTATCCGCGGGCCTTTATTGCCGGCAGCGCCGATATGAACATCGCTCTCGGCGCCACCAACACCGCTGCGTTGATTTGCAGCAGCTTTACGATGGCCCTGGGGGTCCATAGCGCGGAAATAGGCAGCCGCAGGTTTCTCAACCTGTTTCTGGCGCTTACCATGGTCCTGGGCGCGGTTTTTCTGGGAATCAAGTTTACCGAATACTATTTGCACTATCTGGATCACCGGGTTCCTGGCCCCGGTTTTTTCTTCGCGGGCGCGGACGCCTCGAAGGCCGAGATGTTCTTTCTGCTGTATTTCATCATGACCGGCCTGCACGCGCTCCACATGTTCGTCGGCGAGGGAATTCTGTTTAGTATGATCCTGCGCAACCGCGCCGGTTCCTTCTCGGCCGAATATCACACGCCCGTAGTGCTTGCCGGCCTGTACTGGCACTTCGTGGATGTGATCTGGGTCTTCCTTTTCGCCATCTTCTACATCGAGGGCTTACACCTCCACAAATGGTGACTTATGGCACAACCGGTAGTATCGAGAAAAACCTATGCGCTGACGTTCGGGACGCTCCTCGGGCTTACCGCGTTAACCACAGGGTTGGGCTTCATCGACATGGGCACATTGAATACCGGGGTCGCGGTGGGGCTCGCCGGAGTCAAGGCGTGCCTCATCGCGGGATTCTTCATGCACGGTTTTTACGAATCGCGAACCATACGAATCGCCATGATTGCGGGCGTGGTGTGGTTCCTCTTCATGATTTCCCTCACCTTGGTGGACTACATCAGCCGTTTCTGGTGATCGCCGGCCTCACTTCGGCGAGACCACGACGAACAGGTGATCCGAACCACGCTCGATTAGCATCAGCACCGGCTGGTTGCCCGCCTGATGGATGGCTTGCTGGAATTCCGCGGAGTTCTTGACCGGCTTGTGGTTCACTTCCTGGATGACATCTCCCTGGCGCAGATTGGCTTCCTCCGCCGGGCTCGCCCCCTGGACTTCCGTCACCACCACGCCGCTGGTACTAGCCGGCACACCGATTTGCTGCGCGATTTGTGGCGTGAGCGTTTCCACCGAGACTCCCAACCGCGGACCACCGCTCGCGGAACCCGATTCAGCCGCGGTGGATGCCGCCGCCGGCATTTCTTCCAGCCTGGCGACTACGTCCTGCTCGTGGCGATCGCGGAAGACTTGGAGCTTTAATTCGGTGCCTGGCGCCATGGCGGAGACGATCAGGCTCAATGCACGATCATCGGCGATCGGCGAGCCGTTCACTGCGAGGATGATGTCGCCCTTCCGCAGCCCGGCCTGGGAGGCGGCTGAATTGGGCTCGATTTGCGAGATCAGCGCTCCGCGCGGCTCGCCAGGGAGGCCAAACGCTTCGGCCAGTTCAGGGGTTACGGCCTCGATCAGGACGCCGAGAGATCCCCGAACAACCTTTCCATGGGCCAGGATCTCGTCCGTCACATGACGGGCCATGTTCACCGGAACGGCAAACCCGACACCCTGGTTTCCTCCACCGCCCGAAACGATCGCCGTATTGATCCCGATCAGGTTGCCGTTCACATCCGTCAGCGCGCCGCCGGAGTTGCCGGGATTAATGGCGGCATCGGTCTGAATGAAATCCTCATAGTCCTCGATGCCCAGCCCTCCACGGCCAGTTGCGCTGATAATCCCCATCGTTACCGTTTGGCCGACGCCGAACGGGTCGCCGATCGCCAGGCAGAATTGGCCTACCGCGATTTTCGAGGAATCGGC
>Ga0326727_10001728_pt1 | contig 78787 bp, 64 predicted proteins | sample MB2enrmetagenome_FD_207643 | JGI IMG/M metagenome (GOLD analysis project Ga0326727, IMG submission 207643) | Lab enriched peat soil microbial communities from McLean, Ithaca, NY, United States - MB29MY | ecosystem: Environmental > Terrestrial > Soil > Wetlands > Peat | place: USA: New York... | reverse complement strand
GCAAAAGACTGGCCGGAATCTGGCCGAAGCCTGATTCTGGTGCCCATTTTGGTGCCCGTTCTCTCCACTGCTTTCTTAAGCCCCACTGCCACGGCAGCTTGGAGCTGGAGCCAGTTGCCGGATTTGAACCGGCGACCGACGGTTTACAAAACCGTTGCTCTACCACTGAGCTAAACTGGCACCCCCGTATATTTAAACCTTTTCGCAGCCGATTCAAGCGCGATTGATAAAAGATTTTTCGCGCCCCCGTCATCGAATCGGCCATTCGTGTCAGCCTCACTCTTGATACTTTTTGTGAATTTGTGTCAATCGTGAGGAAGGATGCCATCGCCGCCGGTATTGATATTCAGGAAGCGCCGATGGAAGATGTCATCGGACATGTTCTCGTGCGATAAATTTATGAGACTGATTTTTGCCGCCTTGGGCCTGGCGCTGGCTCTCAGCGCGCCGGCGGAGACAAACTCCTTTGATCCTCAATCCGCCTACGCGCCCCGCCAAATCGAAGGCTGGCGCGTCCTGGTCAACCAGAAATTGCTCGCGGAAACAAACCTGTGCGACCGGATGATCAAAGTCCTCTCAATGCAGCTCTATCAGATCACCCGCGTCATGCCCGCGCCGGCGCTGGCCAAAATCCGCGAGATTCCCATCTGGGTGGAACTGGATGACCCGCTGTTTCCGGGGATGTGCTTTCACCCGTCGCGCGACTGGCTGGCATCGCATGGCGTGAATCCGGCCAAGACGGACGCCGTGGAGGTGGCGAACGCGAAAAACTTTTTGACTTGGTCGCTGGAACAGCCGTGCATGGTGCTGCACGAGCTTTCCCACGGCTATCACCACCGCTTTCTGGGCGACGATCATGCCGGCATCCGGCGTTGCTACGAACATGCCCGCGCCGCGGGACTTTACGCCTCGGTTCTGCGCGCCAACGGCCATCACGAGCGCCATTACGCCATGACCGACGAGAAGGAGTATTTTGCCGAATCCACCGAGGCCTTTTTCGGCACGAACGATTTTTATCCATTTGTGCGCGCGGAGTTGAAGGAATACGACCCGGACATGTATGCCTTGCAATGCGAGGTCTGGGGCGTCAAACCGTGAATCTCCCAGTGCCTTTGAGCGGTTCCCCACGCGTTACTTTGCCGCCAGCGATCTCACCACGTCCAGCGTTCCGTCGATTTCTTCGGGGCTGTTATAGTAATGCACCGACTGCCGGACCAGCGGCCCCGACTGCGCCCGGACACGGAATTTCTTCCGGCTCCACAATTCGTCCTGCAGTTGCTGCCCGGTCAGGCCGGCCACGCCGTAAGTGACGATGGCCCCGGCCAACGCGGGGTGAAGAGGCGAGGAAATCGCCGCCCCCTTGATTTTTTGCAATCCATTGCGCAAACGGTCTGCCAAGCCGATGGTTCGCCGCTCAATTCTTTCCGGCCCGATGCGCAGATAAAAATCCAGGGCCACGTCCAGCCCGGCCAGCAAAGCCGCGTTGGCGGTCCCATATTGCATCAACCGGAACAGGCCGGTCGCGGGCGCGTAATCGTCCCAATGCGCGCTGGCCAGGGTGGCCCAAATGTCCCTGGCCCGGTCCGCCCGCACGTAGAGCAAGCCGTTGCCAGGAGGGGCCAGGAGCCATTTGTGCGGACTGCACGCATAGGCGTCGCAACCAATCTTCTTGACATCAACGCGCATTTGTCCCACCGCCTGCGCGCCGTCAATCAGCGTGAAGACGCCTCGCGCGCGGCCCAACTCGCACAGCTCGCGCACCGGCATGACAATGCCATGTTGGCTGGTGACGTGGGGGACGGCCATGACCCGGGTGCGCGGGCCGAGGGCGTCGGCGAAGATTTTGACCACGCTTTGCGGGTCGGGTGTGGGCACGGGAATGGCGAGCTTTTTGACCACGATGCCTTGCCGCTTGGCCCGCAGGTCCCAAGGCCCCATGGCTCCCGGATGTTCCTGGTCGGTGAGCAAGACTTCATCGCCAGGGCTGAGTTGCAGGCCGTTGGCGATAAAATTGAGGCCCATGGTGGCATTTTGCACCAGCGCGATCTCCTCCGCCGCGGCATTGAGAATGCCGCCCGCCTTTTTGCGCAATTCCTCCTGGGGGCGATAGCCGGCAATGTATTCCGGGTGCTCGGGCCGGTAATCATAATGGGCAATCGTTTTCTCCATCTCGCGCATGCTTTTCACCACCGCCTCCAGCACCGGGCGAGGGCACGCGCCCAGCGTCCCGGTGTTGAAGTAGGCCTCGTCGGGCGGAAAGGAAAACTGTTGTCGGATCCAGGACCAGTAATGGGGATCATCCTCGGCCACCCACTGCCGGAGGGGGTCCGCCGCCGGGCTGCCGGCCGGTTCGGAGGCCAGGCCCGGCGTCCCGGTCAACGGCCACGCGCCCAGCGCCGTCAGGCAGCGGACAAAGTGGCGGCGAGGCATCCTGAATTGCTCGTTCGCATTCATATTTTCGGCATTCATCAAATTGCCTGAGAGTGCCACCTTCATGCCGATTTTTCCAGTCTGACGATATGATCCGGAGCAGGTTCAAATCCCGTCGCTCCGACCATTTTTTGACAACGGCCCGTCCGGCGTGGACAATTAGTTTTTTGACCCGGCCCACTTCAGAAACTATGCTGGCGGCATGGACGAAAGACATCCAGGCGCGCCAGATGCGCCTTCAGCGCTCTTTTCAATACCCGCGCCGCCGTCGTGGTCGTTCGCCAATCAGACGGGCCGTTCGCTGTTCAGTTTTTTGGCGACGGCGCGGGGGTTGGTCGCGTTTGCTCTCATTACTTTGGGGGTCATCCTGACCAAGTTCGGGGTGGCGCGCGATGTCACCTTTCCGGCCATTTACCAGGAACAGGCGCGCAGCGGCAAGCAGGTGCTGCCGCTGTTTCTATTCATCTCGGCGGCGTTGGGCCTGGTGGTCGTCGGGCAGACGATCTCTCTCTTGAAGGAAATCGGGGCCACGGCTTATCTGGGTCCCATCATGGTGGGGGTGGTGGTGCGGGAACTAAGCCCTTTGTTGACGGCCATGCTGGTGCTGGCGCGCTCCGGCACGCGCCATGTCATCGAGCTGGGCACGGCCCGAGCGCAGGGAGAATTGGAAGCGCTGGAAGCCTTGCGCATTGATCCCATTCATTATCTGGTCATGCCGCGGGTCATCGGCATGGGCCTGGTGGTGTTTTCACTGACGATTTACTTCATCATCGGCGCGCTGGTCAGCGGCTATCTCTTCGCCTTCCTCACCCATGTTCCGTTGCGCCCGGACGAATATGTTGACCAACTGGCCGACGCGCTGAGCGGTCTGGATTTTGTCATCCTGGCGCTCAAATCCTGCCTCTTTGGCGTGATCATTGCGGTCATCACATGTTATCACGGGCTGGCGCAGCCGTTGCGCTTGGAGGAGGTTCCGCAGGCCACCATTCGCGCGGTGGCGCAAAGCGTCGTCGCCTGCGTGCTCCTCGACATCATCTTCATCGTCGTTTACCTGTTGGCCTGATTATGGACAAGCCCGGCATCAAGCCCGAAGTTCCGGTGATCGAAATGACCGGCCTGTCGGTGGGATCGCGGGATGACCCGGCTAGGCCCGTCTTGGAGAATGTCAATTGGTCTGTGCTGGCAGGCGAGTATTGGGTGATCGGCGGCCTGCACGGTTCGGGCAAAAGCGATTTCTTGTTCATGACCGCCGGACTGACGCCGCCTCTGCAGGGCGGCTACCGGTTGTTCGGACAGGCCATGCCTGTGCCGGGCGACCAATTTCTTGCCGAACGATTGCGCATCGGCCTGGTCTTTGACGGCGGGCAGTTGTTCCCTCACTTGACCATTGAGGAGAACATTGCCCTGCCCCTGCGTTATCACCGGGACCTGGCCCACGGAGACCTTGATAAGAGCGTCAAAACCATGCTGGAACTGACCGGACTTTGGCCGCAGGCCGGAGGCCTCCCTGGAAAAATGGGGCGCGCCTGGCAGAAACGGGCTGGACTGGCCCGCGCGCTGGTGTTGCAGCCGGAAGTCCTGCTGCTGGACAATCCGCTTGGAGGGCTGGATTGCCGCCATGTTCAATGGTGGCTCGACGCGCTCGACCAATTGTCCACGGGCCGCGGCTTTTTCCAGGGACGGCCCATGACGCTGGTCGCGGCGGCCGAGGATTTGCGGCCGTGGAGAAACCGGGCGGCCCACTTCGCCATTTTACAGCAGCGCCAGTTTTGTCCGCTGGGCCACCATCCGCAACCGGGGCGGCTGGCCGATCCGCTGGTCCAGGAATTGCTGGCCGAACCGCCCGGCGCCGGCTGATTTGAAGGAACGACTATGCCACTGCAAGATTTGACCCCGCAACTTCGCACCCGCCTCAACCGCATGGAAAGAATCATGGGCTGGTTCATTCTCGCCGCCCTCGCGTTGATGGTTCTGGGCTTTGGCTATTATCTCTACCGCTCCGCCGAACAACGGGGATGGTTCGAAGTCAAAGCCCCTTTTTCCACCTATGCCGACACCGGCGAGGGGCTGGCGGTGGGCGACCCGGTGCGCTTGATGGGCTTTCCCATTGGACGCATCACCGAGATTGTTCCCATGCCGCCGCGGGGCAAGGGATCCGAGCATAACGTGCTCATCCACTTTCTGGTGGTCGGGACCAATTACAGCTACGTCTGGAGCGGAAATTCACGCGCCAAATTTGTTGACACCGCCTTTGTCGGAAAACATCTCGACATCACCAAAGGAACCAATGGCTACGCCGTTTACGCCAATTTTCCCGTCGCGGAAATGACGCTGGCGGACATCCAATCCTCCCCGCATTTGGACAAATTGAGGCTGGGCCAGGAGGTTTACAACGGGACCAATCTCCAAACCAAGGCCTGGGTCGCGCTGTCCAACAACCTGGACAAACTGGCCGGCTTGGGCTTGTCCAACGTCTGGACCCTTGACACCGCCTCCCGGAGCAAAAACATCGCCGCCGTCTGGAACGATCTGGAATTTCACTACGAACCCTTCACCGGAAGCAATATCTACGTCCTGCCGCCGGATGCGTCGCCCGCCATCATGGACCGTGTGCAAGGCATCGTTTCGCAGGTGGAAGCGGCCTTGCCGAACTTCCTCGCGCTGACCAACCAGATCGCCGCCACCCTGGCCAACAGCGCGCAATTGACCTCCAACCTCAACGCGGTTGCCGCGGCCGTCCGCCCGGCGGTCAGCGACGTGGCGGTCATCACCGCCAACCTGCGCGATCCCCATGGAGCGCTGGGCGAATGGCTCATCCCGACCAACTTGAACCGGCAACTGGCCGCCACCCTGCTCAACGCCAACGGCGCGATCACCAACGCCAATGACATCCTGACGAACGTCAACACTAATCTTGTCATGGTCTTTGACGGCGTGGGCCGGTCGCTGGAGAATCTGGCCGGCATCACCAGCAATTTGAACCGCCAGGTCCAGGTCAACTCCAACATGCTCAGCCAGATCTCCGAAATCATCGTCCATAGCGACCAGTTCGTCCAGGGCCTCAAGCGGCACTGGCTCCTGCGTTCCGCCTTCAAGCCGGCCCGGACCAACGCCCCGCCCCAGCGGCGCAAGTAAAGGCCCGCGGAGGCGGCTTCAATCCTGCCGTTTGGCCGCATGGCCGCCGATGCCCTTGACCGTGATCGCTTCGTTGCGCGGCGGCTTTGAAAACAGAAAACAGAAAACGGGAAGGTGAAGATTTTTGTCATGCGCCCGAGATTTTTGCCGTTCGATTTGCCTTGTGGAAGAGGCGGGTTTGTCATAAAGATGCCGGGACGATTCTCCTGAGGAGCAGAATCACAAGTGCCACCGGTGGCCCGCATCCTCCCTGCAATCGTGGAAAGGTCAAGATGACTGCGTTTATGAAAACTCGAAATCTCCTGGCCGCGCTGCTGGCCGCCGGCCTTCCGGCCGCGCCCGCGTGGGCCTTGCCCAATCCCCTGGAGGAGCCGCTGCCGCTGGTCGGAACGGCCGATCACGGTCACACTTATCCCGGCGCCACGGTGCCCTTCGGCATGGTGCAGCTAAGCCCCGACACGCCCATTGAAGGCTGGGACGGCTGTTCGGGCTACCATTACTCCGACTCGGCCATTGTCGGTTTCAGCCACACGCACTTGAGCGGGACCGGTTGCGGCTGCCTGGGCGATGTGCTGCTCATGCCGGCGGTGGGCGCGATCCAATTCGATCCCAAGGGCTACTCGTCGCCCTTCTCCCACGCGCGGGAAAAGGCCACGCCGGGGGACTATCGGGTGTTCCTGGACGGGCCGAAGGTGGCGGTGGAATTGACCGCCACGGCCCGGTGCGGTTTCCACCGGTACATCTTTCCGGCGGTGGAGAGCGCGCACATTATTCTGGACCTCGAACACGGCGTCGGCAACCGGGCCGTCGAAACCTCCCTCACGGTCGAGAGCGACGACACCGTCAGCGGGTCGCGCGTGTCGGAGGGGTGGGGCGGACGGCGCGCGGTCTATTTCGTGATGCGCTTTTCAAAGCCCTTTTCGTCGGTGGCGCTGGAGCGCGATGGCCGCCGCTTGCCGGGCGAGGCCCGCGAAGGCCGGGGGCGAGCCGTCAAGGCCGCCTTCAATTACAGCGCCATCGCCGGGGAAACGATCCTGGTCAAAGTGGCCCTTTCGGGCACCGGCCTCGAGGGTGCGCGCAAGAACCTGGCGGCGGAGATTCCCGCTTGGGACTTTGAGGGCGTGCGCGCCGCGGCCCAGGCACAGTGGAAGAAGGCCCTGGACACGGTGCGGGCCGAATCGTTCGATCCGCACGTGCGGACGACCTTTTACGCCAACCTGTATCTGAGTTTCCTGGCGCCGGACCTTTTCAATGACGTGGATGGAAGCTACCGCGGGATGGACCACCGGAACCACTCCGAGGAGGGTTTCCAGAATTACACCACTTACTCGTTGTGGGACATTTACCGCGCAGAGTGTCCGCTGCTGATCCTTCTGCAACCGGGCCGGGTGGACGATATGATGGAGTCCCTGCTGGCGGAGTACCGGCAACTGGGCCAGCACACCACGCCCATCTGGCCGTTGTGGGGCAACGAGACCTGGTGCATGATTGGCTATCATTCCGTCGCCGTCATCGCCGACGCTTATCTCAAGGGCTTCCGCGGGTTCGACGGGGAGACGGCGTATCAAGCCCTGCGGGACACGGCGATGCAGGACCGCAACGGCCTGGACAGTTACAAGCAATTGGGCTACGTCGCCTCCAAACCCGGCGGGGAGGCGACTTCGCGCACGATTGAGTACTCATTCGACGACTGGTGCCTGGCGCGCATGGCTGAGGCCCTCGGACACACGGAGGACGCCGCCATGTTTTACAAGCGCGCGGCCAATTACCGGAACTTGTTCGACGGCACGACCCGCTTCTTCCGCGGCCGCAAGGCCGGCGGCGCGTGGCGCTCTCCTTTTATCACCAACGCGCTGGTGGGTGACGAGTACACCGAGGCCGATGCCTGGCAATACGCTTTTGGCGCCCAGCAGGACGTGCCGGGCATGATCGCCCTTTACGGCGGCGACGAGGCCTTCATCCAGAAGCTGGACTCGCTGTTCACGGCGGACTCGACGATTCAAACGACCATTCCCGACATCAGCGGGCTGATCGGGCAATACTCGCAGGGCGACGAGCAGTGTCATCACGTGGCCTACCTTTACGATTACGCCGGCGCGCCCTGCAAGACCCAGCAGCGCATCCGCCAGGTCATGGCCACCCTCTACAACGACACCCCGGCCGGCCAGTGCGGCAACGCCGATTGCGGCCAGATGGCGGCGTGGTACGTCTTCAGCGCCTTGGGCTTCTACCCGATGAATCCCGACAGCGGGGTCTATGCCATCGGCAGCCCGGTGGTCACCAAGGCGGTGTTGCATCTGGACGGCAAGAAATATCAGGGGCACAAATTCACGGTTTTGGCCGCGAACAACAGCGCGGAAAACATCTACATCCAGTCCGCCACCTTGAATGGCCGGCCGCTGAACCGGGCGTGGATCACGCACCAGGAATTGACCGCCGGTGGAACCCTCAGCCTGGTCATGGGGCCAAAGCCCAATCCCGGCTGGGGCAGCGGACTGCAGGACCGCCCGCCCGCCACCATGCCGGCCGATTTCCATTATGCCGCCGTGCCGGCTCCGGCCTCGGACAAACCGGTCACTTTGCCGCTGCCCATCCGCATTATATGCGGCAACGACGAGCCGGCGGGCGATTTTGTGCCGGACCCGAACATGTATTCCGGCAGCCAGAATCGCCGTGAGGCCTCCATTGACCTGAACGTTCCCAACGCCGCTCCCGCCGCCGTCTATCAAAGCGAGCGTTATGGCAAGGACTTCGCCCATTGCTTCGCCGTTCCCGCGGGCCGGCTCTATCATGTCCGCCTGCATTTCGCGGAAGTTTTTGACGACGGCGCCGGACAGCGCGTGGAAAACATCCAGCTCAACGGGCGGACGGTCTTGCCCAACCTGGACATTTTCAAGGCCGCCGGTGGAATGAACAAGGCGCTGGTGCGGGATTTTGACCACATCGCGCCCGACGCCAATGGCAACATCGTGGTGCGGGTGAGCGCGGCGCCCGACAGCCCGGATCAAAACGCCAAAATCAGCGGCATCGAGATTCTGGAGGAATCGGGGTCGTAACGGGCGCCATTTTTTTAGTAATCCCTCGTAATCTTAATCCTAATCCTAATCCTGGAGGAGATTAGGATTAGGATTAAGATTAAGATTACGAGCCGGAAAGCGCGCTGCTGAGACGCAATGTCTTGACTTTCCGCCGCGGAGACGGTAACAGTTCCGCCGGCAGTGCAAGCCCAATTTATGATCGCAACTCAAATACGCCAAAAAGACGCTCTCTTTTATTTCGCCTCCTACCCCTCGGGAAAATTGCTGCAAAGCGTGCGGTTCATCAGCCGCTTCTATGACGAGGAGGGGGGCCAAATCCGGCCCGAAGAAATCGCCGAACAGGACGACGTGGCCCATTTCATCGCCAAAATCGAACGAAGCGACAAGGCCTTCCAGCGGGAGCTTTCGCGGGCCAAGGTCCGCTCCATCCGCAATTTTTACGAGACCGCCAGCAGCCAGCCGCCCATCCCCGGCACCGTCCTGCTGTTCACTCCCCAAAAACTGCGCTTCGAGGCCTGGACGGACGGTTCGGGCGTGGGCCAACTGCGGGAGCCGGAGGAAAAATTCCTGATCATTGACGGCCAGCATCGCCTGGCGGCCCTGCGCTTCTTCATGGACACGCATCCCGACGACGCCCGCAACATCTCGGTGCCGTGCGTCATCTTCGACGGCCGGAGCGAGGACTTCGCCACGGAGATGTTTGTCATCATCAACTCCACCCCGACGCGCATCAACAAGAGCCACCTGGTTGATCTTTACGAGAGGGTCTCCTGGGCCGAGCCGGACCGCCGCTTCGCCGCCAACATTTCGGAGATGCTCTACAGCGAGGCGGACAGCCCGTTGCGCTACCGCATCAACCGCCTGGGCGGCCGGAGCAGACAGGAGAAGTGGATTCTCCAAGCCGAGCTTTTCAATGAAATCCACCGCTGGACCAGGCTGGATTGGAGCCAGATCCAGAAGGAGGGCGCCGACAAGCGCCTGGCCGCCCGCTATTACGCCGTCGCGCGCGATTTCCTCAAAGCCGCCGCCGAGGCCTGGGGCGCCGCGTGGGGCGACCCCGCTTACATGGTCACCAAGCCCGTCACCCTCAAAGCCCTGGTGCGGGTTTGCTGCGATCTGGCCGCCGCCGACGCCCAGCCGGAGGAAGGCCGCGTCGAGCGCTGGCGCGCCCGGCTCTCCCCCTGGAGCGAGCAGGCGCGCAATTTCCGCAACGAAGGCTTCTACGAACGTTTCCCGGCCAAGGGCCAGATCGAGCGCGTTTCGCGCATCCACCGCGAATTGTCCCGTCTGGCGGGCATCCCGCCGCAGCCGGCAAAAAAAGGTTGAATTGAAAGGGAAACCGGAGTTTTTTGAAGCCCGTGTCAACGCCATGCGTCCAACTATCTGCATCAATTATGAATGAAACAACAAGTCTCTCATCGCGTCGTGAATTTATCAAGACGACTGGCCGTGTCGCCGCCGCTTCCGCGCTGGCGGGAATGGCCGTGCCTTATGTCCACGCCGCCGGCAATGAAACCCTCCAGGTGGCCTTGATCGGTTGCGGGGGGCGGGGCACCGGCGCGGTCGCCAATGCCATGTCCGTCAGAAACGGGCCGGTTAAACTGGTGGCCATGGCCGATGTCTTTCCCAATCGGCTCAATGACAGTTATGACGCCTTGAGCAAGGAACAGGCCGACAAAATGGAAGTGACCCAGGAGCGCCGGTTCATCGGATTCGACGCCTACCAGCACGCCATGGATTGCTTGAAGCCGGGCGATATCGCCATCCTGACCACGCCGCTGGCCTTCCGGTGGGTCCATTTCACCTACGCCATCCAGAAGGGACTCAACGTGTTCATGGAAAAGCCCCTGACGGCCGACGGCCCCACTTCCCGGCGCATGCTCAAGCTGGCCGAGGCGGCCTCGGCCAAGAACCTCAAAGTCGGCGTCGGTTTGATGTCCCGTCACAGCCGGGCCTTCCAGGAACTGGCCCAACGCCTCCACGACGGCCAGATCGGCGACATCATCCTTCTGCGCGGCTACCGCATGCATGGGCCGGGGGGATCATGTTTCTCGGAGAAATGGCCCGGCGGCAGCCCGACTGAACTGCTCTGGCAGATTGCCCGCTTTCACAGTTTCATCTGGGCCAGCGGCGGTCTCTTCAACGACTTTTACATCCACCACGTTGATCATCTCTGCTGGATGAAAGGCGCCGTGCCGGTCAAGGCCCAGGCCCTGGGTGGACGCCATTATCGCAAAACCCGCGGCGGCATCCTGCAAGTGGACCAGAATTTCGATTCCTACGCCGTGGAATACACCTTTGCCGACGGCGCCAAAATGTACATGGACGGACGTTGCATGACCGGTTGCAACGACATTTACCGCAGCTTCGCCCACGGCAGCAAGGGCATGGCCATCGTCGCCGCCAACGGCGACTGTTTCGGGGACTCCTCCATTCACACCGGCCAGAACCCGCGCCGCAGCAACGCCACCTGGACCTCCAAAGTCAGCCGGGAGGAGGCCGATCCGTATGACAACGAGTGGAACGACCTGGTGGACGCCATCCGCAACGACAAGCCCTACAACGAAGTCCCCTACGGCGTCCAAGCCAGCGTGGTCTGCTCGATGGGCCGCATGGCCGCCCACACCGGCCAGGAGATCAGTTACGAGGACATGCTCAACCACCCCGACGAATACGCCCCGGAGGCCGACAAGTTCACCATGGACTCGCCCCCGCCGTTGCGCTCCGCCGCCGACGGCACCTATCCCATCCCCATGCCCGGCATCATCACGCACAGCGAATACGCCATGAGTTGAACGGATTTCATCATTTGCCGGACTCCGTGGCACTATCTACGGTGACGCCATCAGGCTGCGCAGATCTTCTCTTAACATCTCACTCAACCTCTCACAATTCGGTGCGTTTCTGACGACAGCGTAAGGCGGCAAAATAAACTCGATGGCGAGATCGTGGGAGACTGGAATGCTTTCAACCAAAGGCAGGTATAGGAAGCCCTTCATGCCTGCTCGCGTCAATAAGTCTAATTCCGCATAGCCCCACACGAGGTTGCCGATCCTTCCACGGGCGGAGAGAGGCATTACCACTACGAAAACTTGGCAGTTTTGAAGGTCCGATTCAGCTTCCTGATGAAGATGGGTGGTATGTCCCGGCTCAAGCGGCTCCAGACCTTTGTAAACAAAAGGCACCAATTTCAGGTCTTGAATGAGCTGTAGAGGAAAGAAATCACATGCGCGGGCGACGCTGACAAAAACGCCGCTGCCCTCTTTGAGGACAAAGTGACCTTCTGGCGGCGGCACGTAAGCGATCATCTCATTGGACGATACCAGCGGGTCGCTTCGTTCGCCATACAGTCAGTTAATGGGAGATCGAAGCCAGAAAGCCGCCGGTTCCTGTAAGGGACTGCATGTGCTGGATCCGTTCTTGAATCAGTTGTTCAGTCCCAATATCCCTTCGGTGGCACACGGGACCTTGCACCGCACTGGCGGCCTCTTCTGCGATCGCCTCGGCTTCACTGAGGTTTTTCCCGATTCCCACAAAGGCGATGGCCCTCGATCCGCTCAGATAAAAGTCCGGGCCTCTTCGATCAAGAGCCGCGTGGTAAATCTTCAACTTGTCCGACTCTTCCGGAACTTTGCCAAGATCAACGCGTTCCCCCTTCACCGGGTTGTCAGGGTAGCCATCTGGAACGACGTATTTGCACACGGTGGCCTTCTTTTCAAATGTGACTGGCAAGTCCTTCAGTTTCTCATCTACAATCGCCTCACAAACATCGACAAAGTCCGTCTTTAACAACGAAAGCACATTGAGCGTTTCCGGGTCGCCAAAACGGACATTGTATTCCAGCAGGATAATTCCTCTATGAGTGGCCATAAATCCGCCGTAGAGGATGCCCTTGTATTTCTTGCCGGTCTTCTTTAGCAGCGCCCTTGCGACGGCCTTGTTAATTGCGCTCGCTGCCTCCAAATGCTTTGGAAGGAGGAATGGCAAGTTGTGGTTTTCACACGTGTACGATCCCATCCCGCCGGTGTTGGGGCCCGAATCCCCCTCCCAGGCCCGTTTATGATCCTGAACTACAATCATATCTTTGACTTCGGTCCCATCGCAAAACGACTGCAGGCTGAATTCCTCGCCATCCAGTTTTTCCTCGATAATGACCGCCGGATGGTCGTGTAACAACTCCTCACAATAATCCACAGCCTCCTGGACGGAGTGCAGGTGAGCGCCTGACAATTTAACCCCCTTGCCTCCCGTCAGACCATCCGGCTTGACCACATACTCCCCCAGCTTTCTCAGATACCCATCAAGACCGCATAAATCCTCGAACACCCGGTATTCGGGATTTGCCGGAATGCCATATTCCGAAAGCAGTCGGCGAGTGAATGCCTTGCTGGATTCCAACTGCGCCAAAGCCTGAGGCGGGCCGACGCAGGGAATTCCAAGCTCGTCCTGCAACGCATCCACGACACCTTTTGCCAGCGGCTCCTCCGGGCCTACGATGACAAAATCAGGCTTCACTTCGCGGGCGCGGCGCAAGACATTCTCTTTGGCTTTCTCAGGCAGCTCATTTTTCCACTCGGACAAAATCTGTGGTTCGCATCCTACTCGAACACTTGCGCGCAGACACCTTATGATGGCGCTCGTGCGTCCGTCTTTTCCGATGACCGCCGGTACTAGGTTATGTTTTTGCATTGTCGTTCATTGCCGAGGATGGCGGCTGCCCGCAACGAAATCAACCAGATGTTGTTGGTCTCAATTGACAGCCGCTTCACCACTTCTTCACAAGCCGATGTGGATAACCGGCAAAGCCGATGGGCTTGCTCAGGACGCTTTTTACCGTAACATGAATGCATTACTGCCGGAGTAAATTATATTTTACAATGCAGCGCAGGGCGCTGAAGCCGTCGCGCCAGCCGATCTTCTTGCCCTCGGCGTAGGTGCGGCCGTGGTAGGAAATGGGCACCTCGTAGATGCGCACCTTCATCTTGCTCACCTTGGCCACGATCTCCGGCTCGAAGCCGAAACGATTCTCCTCGATCAGGATGCCCTGGATGACCTCGCGCCGGAAGACCTTGTAGCCCGTTTCCATGTCGCTGAGGTTGATGTCGGTGGCCATGTTGGAGAGGGTGGTCAGCAGGCGGTTGCCCACCGAATGCCAATAGTAAAGCACACGGTGCGCCCCCGCCCCCAGGAAACGCGAGCCGATCACCACGTCGGCCTTGCCCGTCAGGATGGGCCGGCAGAGCGCGGGGTATTCCGCCGGGTCGTATTCCAGGTCGGCGTCCTGCACGATGGCCAGCGGGGCGGTGACGTGGGCAAAACCGGTGCGCAGGGCCGCGCCCTTGCCCTGGTTGACCGCGTGCTGGAAGAGCCGGACCTCCGGCGTTTCCTTGGCCAGCCGTTGCAACACCTCCCACGTCCCGTCGCGCGAGGCGTCATCCACAATGATCACCTCCCGCACCAGTGGCTGGGCCGTGACCGTCTTGACCACATCGGTGATGGTGGCCGCCTCGTTGAAAACGGGAATGACCACCGCCAGACAGGGCGTGGCCGCGGCGCGCTCAAAGATCGCAGTGTCGGATTGGTTCATTTAGTCTCCAAAATCGCCGCCGCCAGCGCGGCCTCATGGACGGCTTTCAGGGCCACGTTTTTCTCCTCCGCCAGCTTCCGGCAGGACTCAAACTCCGGCGCGGTTTGCACGACCTGGCCGTCGAGCCGGCCGATTTTCACCGTCACCTCGCCGTAGGGCGTGCGCACGGTCAAAAACTGGCGCCGCAATTTGTGGCGCTGGGCCAGCCGGTGCCGCAAGCCAAACGCGCTGGTGTGCCGCAGCATCAATTCGGCGAAGGCATCCGTCTCCTGCGGCCGGCACAACACGGTGAGCAGGACGCCGGGGCGGTTTTTTTTCATTTGCGCCGGCGTCTGGCAAACGTCCAGCGCCCCCGCCGCCATGGCCCTCTCGACAAAATGACCCAGCAGCTCGGGGCTGGCGTCATCCAGGTTGGTTTCCAGCACCGAAACGACGTCGGTCTCCCAATCGTGCGGCGCCGCCGCTTGCGTTTCGCCCAGGACCGCGCGCACCAGGTTGGGCCGGGTCTTGTGGTCGCGTCCCCCGACGCCCCAGCCGACGCGGGTGGGGACAAGCCCCTCGATGAGGCCGAACTTCTCCACAAATTCCGCCAGCAAAGCCGCGCCGGTGGGAGTGATCAGTTCGTGCGGCTCCTGGCACTGGGAGACAGGCACGCCGCGCGCCGCCAGGATTTCCAGCGTGGCTGGGGCCGGGAGGGGGAACCGCCCGTGCGCGCACTCCACCCAGCCGGCGCCGTCCACCGCCTCGGAGGCCAGCACCCGCGGCTGGCCGAAAAATTCCAGCGCCGCGCACGCTCCGACGATGTCCACGATGGAATCCACCGCGCCCAGCTCGTGAAAATGCACCTGCTCGGCGGGCAGGCCGTGGATTTTGCCCTCCGCCATTGCCAGACGGTGAAAAACCGCCGTCGCTTTAGTCTTGACCCAATCCGACAGGCCGCTTTCGGCGATCAACTGCCGGATTTCGGCGTAAGCGCGTGCCTGCTCGTGTTCGCCGCCATGTTCATGTTCATGTCCATGCTCATGCGAGTGATGCGCCTCCAGATGCACCTCGAACTTTGTCCCTTCGATCTCGAAGCGTTTGGCGCGGGTAGCGTGGAGATGATAGCCGTCCAGGCGCAGCCGGGCCAACTGCCCCCGCAATTGGTCCAGTTCCAGGCCCAGGTCGAGCATCGCGCCGATAAACATATCGCCGCTCAGGCCGCTGAAAATATCCAGGTAAATCGTTTTCATCTTCAAACCGCGTGTTCAAGGCTCGCCCGCTGCCAGGGCGTTGATTTGGCTGGCGGCGTAGCCGGCGCCAAAGCCGTTGTCAATGTTCACCACCGTGACCCCGCTGCTGCAACTGTTAAGCATGCTCAACAAGGGCGTCAAACCCCCAAAATTCGCGCCGTAACCAACGCTGGTCGGCACGGCGATGACCGGGCGGTTGACCAACCCGGCCACGACGCTGGGCAACGCCCCTTCCATCCCCGCAACCACAATCACCACCCGCGCCTGCTGAATCAACCCCAGTTTGTTGAGCAGCCGGTGCAGCCCCGCGATCCCGGCGTCATAGACGCGCACGACCCGGTTGCCCATGATGTCCGCCGTGACGGCCGCTTCCTCCGCCACCGGCAAATCGCTCGTGCCGGCGCAGACCACGGCGATGGGACCGGGCCGCTTGGGCAGCGGCCTGGGGTCAATCGTGACGCAGCGGGCGGCGCGGTGGTGGCGGGCCTCCTTGAACTTCTTCTTGACCGCCCGGACCTGTCCCTCGTCCAGCCGCGTGAGGAGCAGGCGGCCTTCGCGCCGGCGGAGTTGGCGGACGATGGCAACCACTTGCGCCGCGGTTTTGCCGCCGCCATAGACGACCTCGGCGAATCCTTTGCGCAGCGCCCGGTGTGTGTCCACCTGCGCGAAACCCAGGTCCGCCACCGGCGGCGCCTGGAAGGCGCGGACAACGCGGGTCAAAGTGATTTTGCCGGCGCGGAAATTTTCCAGCAGCTTGATGGCATCATTCGTTGTCACAACGCGGGAAAAATACACCAAGGGGCGGCGGGGTCACGTTTGAAAGTGACCCAATTTTCGCGGAACGGTTGGGCCGCCGGAATAGGGGATTCCACTACAACATAATCCACATTTCGCCTTGCAGACAGGGCGGCTCGGTTTTTCTACGGTGGTTCCCGCAGTAGAGTTAGTTTTCATGGGGCGCCCCGGGTGGGGCGCCTGTTTTTTTCCCCACGCGCCCGCCGCTTCTCATTCGGAGAGCGCGTCTTTCATGGATAATGTCTCCTAATCATAATCTTAATCCTAATCCTTTTTAATCTCGCCATCGTGGTGGATTTGCCGTTCTAATGCCAGGCGTGTGATCGTATGAAAACATTCATTCCGCGATTCATCCTGGTTATTCTTGCGTTTTTTTCCCTCAATGCCACGGCGGCCGTGCATTACGTCAATGGCAGCAGCACCAACGCCACGCCGCCCTACAGCGACTGGACCACCGCCGCCGTGAACATTCAGGACGCCATTGATGCGTCCACCAACGGCGACACCGTGCTGGTGACCAATGGCGTTTATGCCGGCGGCGGGCAGGTGATGACGGGGGGCCTGACCAATCGCGTCGCTCTGACCAACGCCATCACCGTGCAAAGCGTCAACGGCCCGTGGGTGACGACCATTCAGGGCGCGGGCGCCGTCAACGGCCCGTCCGCCGTGCGCTGCGCCTGGCTGACGAACAACGCGACGCTCATCGGTTTCACCTTGAAGTGGGGTGCCACGGCCAGCACCGACAACAGCGGAGGCGGAGTCTGGTGCGCCTCATCAAACGCCGTTGTGGACAATTGTGTGATCGTGTCGAACACCGCTATCAGTTCCGGCGCCGGCGTTTATCAAGGGAGATTGAACAACTGTCTTATTAGCAGCAATGGCAACGGCTTAATCTTCGCCGCTTACAATGCCATCCTGAACAATTGCACAATTGTCAGCAACGGCGTCAACGGCGTGGCCATGGGCACGATGACCAATTGCATTGTCTATTACAACAGCCCCGTAAATGGGGGCGCCAACGCGAACGCGTATTGCTGCATAACACCCTTGCCGTCCGGCAAGGGAAATTTCACCAATGCGCCGCAGTTGTTCGCCGATGGTGTTCATCTCTTGAGCAACTCGCCCTGCATTGGCGCGGGGACCAATCTGGTCACGGGCACGGATATTTTCGGCCAGGCCTGGGCCAACCCGCCGTCTGTTGGTTGTGCGGAGTATTATCCGGTGCCAGTGGTCTCCCAGCCGCAGATCATCCTTGCCGGCAATCCCTTTGGTTTCGCCGTCAATGCCGCCGCCGCCGGCCCGCCGCCCTTGGCCGTCGCGTGGCTGCAAAACGGCGTTCCGCTGCAGGACAACGGACATTTCAGTTTCACCCAGACGACGAACCTGATCGTGGCCAGCGTCAGCTTGGCCGATGCCGGGAGTTATCAGCTTGTGGTCAGCAACGCCTCCGCAGTTGTCACCAGCGGCGTGGCGCAATTGGTCATTCATTGCGTGGACGCGGCGGGAACGAATCCCGTCGCGCCGTATGCGACTTGGGCGACGGCGGCCACAGATATCCAGGACGCGATCACGGCCTCACTTGCGGGAGACATCGTGCTGGTCACCAACGGCCTTTACGCGGCGGGCGGCAAGTCCATGGACGGAGTGCTCACCAACCGCGTTTCGGTGGACAAGGCGATCCGGGTGCAAAGCGTCAACGGCCCGTGGGTGACCGCGATTCAAGGCGCGTGGGACCCCGTTTCCACCAATGGTCCCGCCGCCGTGCGCTGCGCCTGGCTGACGAATAACGCGGCCCTGACCGGGTTCACGTTGGAAGGGGGCGCCACACGCAGCAGCGGCGCCGCTTCCAGCGAGCAGAGCGGCGGTGCCTGGTGCGCCTCATCCAACGCGGCGGTGGCCAATTGTGTCATCGTCTCGAATACCTCTTACTCTTACGGAACTGGCGCTTATCAAGGGACGTTGAATAACTGTCTTATCCGCAGCAATGGTTTCGCCGGCGGCAGTTGGGACGTTTTCAGCGCCAGCGTGAACAGTTGCACGATCGTCGACAACAACTACGCCACGTACGAATGCACACTGACGAACTGTATTGTCTATTACAACACTCCCGGCAATTGTGCGAATACCATCGCCGCCGCGTATTGCTGCACAACGCCTGCGATAACCGGGCCTGGAAACTTTACCAATGCGCCGCAACTCTCGGCCGACGGCGTTCATTTGACCAGCGCGTCGCCCTGCATCGGCGCGGGAACCAATCTTGTCATTGGCACGGATATTTTCGGACGGGCCTGGGCCAACCCGCCGTCCATCGGTTGCGCTGAATATAATCCCGCGCCGATGGTCGGCCAGCCTCAGATCACCCTCACCGGCGAACCGGCCGGTTTCCAGATCTCGAATGTTGTGGTCGGCGGCCAGCCCCCATTGACCTTCCTTTGGCTTCAGAATGGCGTTCCGCTGCAGAACAACGGACAGTTCAACTCCACACAATCGTCGAACCTCGTCGCGACCGGCGTGAGCCTTGCTGAGGCGGGCAGTTACCAGCTTGTGGTCAGCAACGCCTTTGGCATGGCAACCAGCGCCGTGGCGCAATTGGTCATTCACGCGGTGGACGCGGCGGGGGTGAATCCGGCAGCGCCTTACTTGACGTGGGACACAGCGGCGACGAACATTAACGACGCCATCAATGCGGCCTCGGCGGGCGACATCGTGCTGGTGACCAACGGGCTTTACGCCACGGGGGGCGAGTCCATGGACGGAGTGATCACCAACCGTGTCGCCTTGAACAAGGCCCTCATGGTGATCAGCGCCAACGGCTGGGCCAACACCGTCATTCAAGGCGCGTGGGACCCCGTCTCCACCAACGGTCCCGGCGCGGTGCGCTGCGCCTGGCTGACCAACGGCGCGGTCTTGAGCGGGTTTGCCTTGCAGAACGGCGCCACGCGAAACGCCGGCAACAGCGCCACGGCGCAGAGCGGCGGCGGCGTCTGGTGCGCCTCCAGCAACGCCCTGGTGTCCTATTGTCTTCTGACCAACAATGCCGCGACCATCGGCGGCGGCATTGCCTTTGGCACGCTGGACAACAGCCTCGTCGTCAACAATCGGGCGGCCGATGGCGGCGGCTGTTATTCCGCCACCTTGAACAATTGCCTGGTCGTGAGCAATCTGGCGGCTAACGGCGGCGGAGCTTACAACGCGACGTTGAATAATTGCACGGTCGTGGACAATTCCACCACGAGTCTCATCTACACACCCCACCCAACGGATGGAGCAGGCACATATAACGGACTGACTCGAAACAGCATCGTCTTGGACAATTACAACTATTTCGGGATCCCTGATAATTATTATTACGCCGGAATCTCGCCGTTTTCTTATTCCTGCACCGTCAACTCCTTCGGACAAATCCCACAGGGCACCGGCAACACCGGTGCCGACCCGCAGTTTGTGGACTTGTACCACCTTTCCATTTACTCCCCCTGCCGCGGCGCGGGCAGCGCGCTTTACGCCACCGGAACGGATTTCGACGGCCAGCCGTGGAATAATCCGCCCTCCATGGGCTGTTCTGAAGTGGTGGTTTCAAACCGGGTCGGCCCGCTCTCCGTGGCGTTGAGCAGCTATGTCGAAGGCTATCCTCCCCAAACCAATGTCCTCGTCAGCTACCCTGGTTCTCTCCCCCACGAGGTCTGGTTCGAGGGAACCATCACGGGTCTGGCATCCTATTTGTCTTGGAACTTTGGCGACGGCCCGGACGTCACCAACGCGGACTTTTATACTGCGCATTCCTGGACCAATACGGGCGTTTACAACGTCGTCTTCACCGCCTACAACAACGACAATCCCGCCGGCGTTTCCACCAACACGACGATCACCGTGGTGCCGGTCAATCCGCCGCAATTGCAATCCCTTTCCGTTCTGAGCAACAGCTTTCAATTTCAGTTCACCGGGGAAGTAAACGCGAATTACGTCGTGCAATACACGACCAATCTCGCTCCACCGGTCAAATGGGTGACATTGGAGAGCTTCTACTTCAGCGATGGCAACGTGTATCAAATCACCGATCCCATTTCGACCAATGTCATCCGCTTTTACCGCGTGCTGGCGCAGTAATTGCGAAATCTCCCTTTGCTACTTCGGCCGGAACCCGGGCGGCAGCTTTGATTTTGGCGGCTCCGGCGGCGGCGGCGGCGGCGGGAGCGGGGGCGGCGGCGCTTCAATGGATATGACGGGTGATTCCTCCGCCGGCTCCGATCCGGCCCCGGCTTCCGTTTCGCTCCCGGTGACTTCCTCTTCCGGTTCCGCGATGCCGAGACGGCGGCGCGCTTTTCTGGCGGCCCCGGTCCTGGGATACTCGTCGGCGATGCGGCGCAGCAGGCTCAGGGCTTTGTCGGGCTGATTGAGCCGGGAATAAAGATTGCAGAGATGAATGGCCGCCCAGCCCCAGCGCTCGGCGGGCAGTTTGTGTTTGAGCGCCTCCTCGTATTCCAGCGCCGCGGCCACATAATTCCGCAGGTCCTTCTCGTAGATCTCCGCGATGCGCAGCGCCGCGTGAAGCTGGCGGGGATTCTTCTGGAGATAATCGCGCATCATCTGGATGGCGTCGAGATACTTGCCGTTGGTCCACTCCGCCTCGGCCCGCTCGTATTCCGGGTCGTGCGGGGCATCGCCAATGTCGCCAAAAAGATAATCCGCCGACTGGAAGCTGAAGTAGCGCGTGATGTCGCTGGCGATGAGCAATCCCAGGCCGATGGCCGCTCCGACAAAGGCCGCCAGGTAACGGATCATCGCGGCGTGCATCGCGCCCGCCTGCGGGACCGGGGCAAGGCCTTGGGCCGGCGCGGCGGCGGGGGGGGGGGCGTTGGTCCGGGCCGGCGGCGGGTTGGTTTCCGGCGCCGCCACAATGTTGGTCTCTGGCGGCGGGGCGTTGGTCAAGGCGTTGGTGGCGTCGGCATTGTTGGTCCCGGCCGTCTGCGGCGCGGCCGGCGCGTTCGATTCGGAGGCCGGCGCCGCATTGGTCCCGGCGGCGGCGGCGGCCGCCGCCGTGGTGACGGCGGAGTAGTTGGTATAGAAACCCCAGGCGAACCACGCCGCCAGAATCAGCAGCACGGCGTAGGCGCTCAGTTTGACTTTTGGACTCATGCCTTCGTCACCATGGCCGTCATTGTGCGCGATACAAAACCTTTTTTCAATCCACTTGCGCCAATCGCTCCTTGCGGGATATTGGAGGGCGTGCCGGGCGGCCTTGCCCGGCCGCCGACCCATGCACGGACGCCAACAGCATTATGCGGACGACGATCCCACTTTCCGGGCGCGCTCCCGCTCCACCTGGGAGGTGGTGCGCCGCGTGGCGGTCTATCTGCGTCCCTACCGGACGATGGCGGCGGCCAACGTGGGCTGCGCGCTCCTTTCGCTGGGATTCTCGTTTGCCTTTCCGCAATTGACCCAGACGATCATAGACAAGGTGAACCGGGGCCAGGCCTCGGGCTACCTGCTGCCGGCGGCCGCCATGGCCGGGGCCTTCCTGCTGCGCGACCTTTTCAACAGCCTCCGCATCCTGGTCAACAACGTCTTCGAGCAAAACGTCATCTTCGACATGCGCCGCGACGTCTATGCCCGCCTCCAGCGCCTGCCCGTCGGTTACTTCGACCAGCGCGCCTCGGGCGACTTGATGACGCGCGTCATCGAGGACGTCAACGCCGTCGAGCGGGTGCTCATTGACGGCACCGACCAGGGCACGGTCGCCATCTTCAGCGTGGCCGGGGTATTGATCGTCTTGTTCTGCAAGAACGCGACGCTGGCGGCCATCGCGCTGGCGCCCGTTCCGTTCCTGGCCGCCGGGGCGATGTGGTACACGCTGACGGCGCACCGCCGTTACCGGGCGCAACGCCGGGCCTCCAGCGCCCTGAACGCGTTCCTCATGGACAGTCTGCAGGGCGTTCGTCAAATCAAGGCCTTCGGACGCCAGGAACACGAGGATGAACGATTCGCCCGCAAGGCCGGCGACCTGCGGCAAAGCACGCTGGGGGTGATGAAAGTCTGGGCGCTCTATTCCCCGGCCATGGCCTTCGCCGCCTCGCTGGGCTCGGCCCTGGTGCTCTGGCGCGGCGGCGCTTTGGTGGCCAGCCACTGCTTGACCATCGGCCAACTGGTCGGCTTCATCCTTTACCTGGCTCTGCTTTACGAGCCGGTCGGACGCCTCCACGCCTTGAACCAGATGTTGCAATCCGCCCGCGCCGCCGGCGAACGGGTTTTCGACATCCTCGACGCGACGGAGGAAAGCGCCGTCAACGGGGCGCGGCGCACGGGGGCGCTGGCGGCGCCGGCCCGGGGCGAGGTGCGCTATGAAAACGTCGGCTTCAGCTACAGCCCCGGACGCGCCGCCCTGCGCGGTATTTGCCTCCACGCCCGGCCCGGCCAGGTCATCGCCCTGGTCGGGCCGACCGGCTCCGGCAAATCAACCCTGGTCAATCTGCTCCCCGCCTTCTATGAAGCCTCCTGCGGCCGCGTCACCATTGACGGCCAGGACGCGGCCCAGGTTTCCCTGGAGTCCTTGCGTTCCCGCATCAGCATCGTCAGCCAGGAGCCTTTCCTGTTCAACGGCACCGTGCGCGAAAACATCCTCTACGGCAAGCTGGAGGCCACGGAGGCGGAACTGCTGGCCGCCTCCCGCGCCGCCAATTGCCATGAGTTCATCGCCCGCCTGCCCGAGGGTTACGAGGCGCGCGTCGGCGAGCGCGGTGTCAAGTTGAGCGTGGGCGAAAAGCAGCGGGTGAGCATCGCGCGGGCGCTGCTGAAAAACGCCCCCATTCTCATTCTCGACGAGGCCACCGCCAGCGTGGACACGGCGACCGAGAAGCTCATTCAGCAGGCGCTGGAGCGGCTCATGGCCCACCGCACCAGCTTTGTCATCGCCCACCGCTTGAGCACCATTCGCCACGCCGATCAAATCCTGGTCCTGCGCCACGGGGAGATCGTCGAGCGCGGGACGCACGAGGAGTTGATCGAACAAGACGGCCTCTACGCCAAGTTGTCGCGCATCCAAAACACCACCTTCATCGAGGAGAGTTTTGAAAAGATCGCGGCGGCCCAATGAACGAAGGATTCAAGAATTGCCCGCCGGCGGCGGCTCGGGGGAACCAAACGATGTTTCCAGCAGCCGGTCCAACTGCCCCACCGCATACAGGGGCAACGAGAGCAGTTGCACCGTCATGCCCTCTTCTCCCGGCAACTTGACCTCCTCCAGCGCCGGCGAGCCGGCGTGAAACCGCACCGCCCGCTTCCGCCGTTTTTCCCGCGGAAACTGAAACATCGAACGCAGCGTCCCGGTTCTTCCCGCCTTCACTTCCACCGGCAGAATCTCCTGGTTCCGGCTGATGACAAAATCCACTTCGGCATTCGCGTTGCGCGCCTCCCGCGCCCAATAAAACAACTCCGGAGCTTCAAACGCCGGCGCGGCGCACAACAACTGCTGCCCCACGAACTGCTCCGCCAGCGCCCCTTCGTTCACAGCGATCAAATCCTCCGCTCCCACCAGGGCCAGTCCGCAGAGCCGGTTCACCAGGCCGATGTCCAGAAACACCGCTTTGAAATGCCGCTCGTCCCGCTCCGCGCCCAGCGGCAAGCCGTTGGCTGAAGTATGCGCCACCGGATGCACCACCCGGCTCAACGTCAGCAATTCCAGCGCCCGCCGCACGTCCGCCGACCGTTCCTCCCGGCTGATGTTGACGAACTTGATCTTCCGCCCGACATTCTCCGCGACGTGCCGGCAGGTCTTGCGCATCAACTCCTGCAGCCGTCGCGGGCCGTATTTCCAGAAGTCCGCTTGCATGGTTTCCACCAGCGCCGTCTGGATGCGTTGCACCTCCAGCAAATCCTTCCGCTCCGCGTAAGCCGCCGCTGCCTCCGGCATCCCGCCCACAAAAAAATAGCGCCGCACCGCCTCCAAAAATCTTTTTGCCACCGCCTCCGAGGGCGGCTGCGCCAGGCTCCACGTTTTAAGGTAATCCACCAGCGACTGGCCCTCAGTGGCGGCCACGAATTCCTCGAAGGACATCGGTTGCAGATGCAGGAATTCGATCCGCCCCACCGGCATGGAATACTCGAACTCGCGCATCGCAAAATCCAGCAGCGACCCCGCCGCGATGACGTGCAGTTCCGGCATCAGTTCATGGAAATAGCGCAGCAATGCCAGCGCGGGCGGACAGGCCTGAATCTCATCCAGGAATAACAGCGCCTTGCCGGGCGTCACGCTCCGGCCCCGCAACACACTCAGTTCAGCCAGCACCCGGGTCGGATCCGACTGGGAAAAGAGACTGTGCAAATCCCGCTCGCGCTCCAGATCCACTGTCACCACCGAGTCGAAATGCTCCGCCCCCCAGTGCTCCACCAGATACGTCTTCCCGACCTGCCTTGCGCCGCGCAAGACCAACGGCTTGCGACCGGGGCGATCCCGCCATTCTGACAACGATGCTTGCGCGTTTCTCTTCAAATTGGGTTGGATTCAAGCACGTTCTATGCTCAAAGACAACCGAATTTCGAGCAGGAGGAGAAGAAGCATCAGGCGGAATTGGAACGGATGCGCGCGGAATTGGCGGAGATTCACGAGAAGTCCCGGCGTGAAGCGTTGGACCGGCCGGCACCGTCCACCGTGCGGGCCTATCAGGCAATCTACGCTCGCGATCCCAACGGTTGGCCGCCGGCATGATCATAAGCGGGCTTGCCGGGCCGTAGCCCGCTGGTCCAAATGGTGTGCCCGCCCGCCTTCGCTTCGCTACGGCGCGGCAGCCTTCGCCCCTTGTCGCGCCGTAGCCTTTATAGGCGAAGGCGGATCCGTTGCGCTGCGGGCGAATCAAGCTGGCTTGCCGGGCCGTAGCCCGCTGGTCCAAATGGTGTGCCCGGCCCGCCTTCGCTTCGCTACGGCGCGGCAGCCTTCGCCCTCCGCTGCGCTGCGGGCGAAGGCTGGTGGAGCCGAGCGGAGTCGAACCGCCGACCTTCTCGTTGCGAACGAGACGCTCTACCAACTGAGCTACGACCCCAACCAAGCGGCGTGAAAATCATCCCGTTTCCGCGCAATTGCAAGGACTGTTTTATTTCCCGCCCGATCTCAAGCAGAGTCTAAAAAAATCAAATCCCCTTTCAGGGCCTCGAAGATTACCCGCTTTTGCCCAGGCGGGCCAACTGCTTGGGCGTCATCAGCCAGTTCAGGCTGGCGCACTGGCCGAAGACCAGCTTCTCCACCGAGAGCTTGCACAGGCCGGCCTTCTTCAGCTCAATCGCCAGCCCTTCGCCCCCCGAAAGCAGGATCGAAATCAGCCCCGTCAGAAACGGCTCGTGCCCGACCAGCACAATCGCGCCGGCGCCGGCGAAAGTGGCGGCGATTTCGTCAATGATGTCTTTCGGCGCCGCCTCCGGGGTCAGGCGGCTGGTCTCGATGAGTTTGGGCGTCTCATAAACCCCGGCCAGGATTTCCGCCGTGCGCAGGGCGCGGGCGTACGGGCTGGACAGGATCAGGTCGAAGGACAATCCCAGCGCCCGCATGCCCCGCGCAACGTCCTGCATGTCATCCTCCCCCTCCCGCGTCAGCGGGCGCTTGCTGTCCGGACGCCACTTGGGGCCGCGCGGTTGGGCCTGGCCGTGCCGCAGGAAAAACAGTTTCATAACGTCATCGCGCGTATCTTCATCTTAAGAGCTTCTTGCAAAACTGCATTTTGCGGAAGCCTTTTCATTTAATTTGAATATTTGCGCTTCGCCGTCAATCAAATTTATGCCGCGCTCGCGGCGGCCAAGGGCCGCGAGGGATGGAAGATGGCTGCCGCCAACCAGGTTGACTGGGTGTTGCTGGATTTGAAAAGGCCCGGCCGGAAGGGCCGGGAAACCCCGCGGCCATTGGCGGTGTTGCAGAAACCGCTGGATTTTCCCATGCTTTCGGAAACAATCAGGAAATGGCCGGCCCAGGCCGGCCCTTGAAAATAATCTGTCAATCAGTGAGAAAGGATGCACATGGCTGAAGATGCGCCTGCCGCGGGACGCCCCGCTTCCCCCCAAACTGCCGCCCCGCCACAACCGTCCGGCGGGGGGGGCGCCGTCTGGGTCGTGCTGGCTTTGGCCATCATTGGCGGAGTCATCGGGGTCATGATTTACCTGCGCCAGCAAAAACCCCCGCCCAAGCCGCCGCCTCCCGTCACCATTTCCACCACCAACGCCGTCAAGGGAGACATTGACGAGGTCGTCTATGGGCTGGGCACGGTGACGCCGATTTACACGGCGATGATCTCCCCGCGGGTGGACGGCCAGCTCCTACGAGTCAATTACACCGAAGGGCAAATGGTCACGACCAATGATCTGCTGGCGGAAATTGATCCAGGGCCGTACCAGGCGATGTTGACCCAGGCTCAGGGGCAGTTGGCGCGCGACCAGGCGCTATTGAGGGGCGCCCGCATTGACTTGGAGCGGTATCAAGCCGCCTACGCCAGGAGCGCCGGCACCAACGTGCTTCACGCCGTTCCCAAACAGACGGTGGATGACCAACAGGCGCTGGTGGATCAGGACGAAGGGACGGTGAAATTTGACGAGGGCCAGGTCTCCAACGCCACAGTGCAATTGGCCTACTGCTTCATCCATGCTCCCATTGCCGGACGGACGGGCCTGCGCCTGGTTGATCCGGGCAATGTCGTCCACGCCGCCAATTCCAACGCGATCGTCGTCATTGCGCAGCTTCAGCCCATCACCGTGCTTTTCGACGTGGATGAGAAACACTTGCCCGACATCCAGCGCCAGTTGAAAGCCGGTCATAAAATGACCGTCGAGGCCCTCAATGAGGATAAGACCCAAATCCTCGCCACGGGAACCTTCCTGACGCTGGACAACTTGATCAACATCGCGACCAAAAGCATCCACATCAAAGCCCTGTTTGACAACGGAGACCTGAGCTTGTTCCCGAATCAATTTGTCAACGCGAAGCTGATTGTTGACACTTTGAGCAATGTCACCTTGATCCCGGAGGCCGCCATCCAGCGCAGCCCGCAGGGGGCCTTTGTCTATGTTGTCACCAATCAGGTGATGACTTTGACCAACGAGGCCGGGACTGTCGTGACCAATCAGACGGCGGTGGCCATGCGCGCCATCACCGAGGGCGTCATCGAAGCAGACATGATGGCGGTCAAGGGAATCGAACCCGGGGAGCTCATTGCCACGGATAATTTCAACAAATTGGGGGACGGCATGAAAGTGAACCTGCGGCACCCGGGCGGCAAGAAAAAGGGCGGGACGAAGGACAAGGCACAGCAAGACCCGCCGTGAATCCCTCCAGGCCATTCATTCTGCGTCCGGTCGCCACCTCGCTGCTCATGGCGGCGATCATGCTGGTCGGATTGGTCGCCTACCAGCAACTGCCGGTCTCCGCCCTGCCGGAGGTGGATTTCCCGACGATTCAAATCGTGACCTTTTATCCCGGAGCCAGCCCGGACGTGATGGCCTCGGCGGTCACGGCGCCGCTGGAAAGGCAGTTGGGCCAGGTGCCGGGGCTGAACCAGATGACCTCGATCAGTTCAGGCGGCAGTTCGGTCATCACGCTCCAATTCGCCCTTTATCTGAATATAGACGTGGCCGAACAGGAGGTGCAGGCGTCCATCAACGCGGCCCAAACCTATCTGCCGGCCGACTTGCCCAGCCCGCCCATCTACAGCAAATCCAATCCGGCCGACGCTCCCATCCTGACCCTGGCGCTGACCTCCAAGACGATCCCGCTTTCCAAAGTCGAGGATTTGGCCGACACGCGGCTGGCGCAGAAAATTTCGCAGTTGAGCGGCGTCGGCCTGGTCACCATTGTCGGCGGGCAAAAGCCGGCCGTGCGCGTGCAGGCCAATCCCACCGCGCTCTCCTCTCGCGGGCTGAACCTGGAGGACTTGCGCGCCGCCCTTGCGCAAGCGAGCATCAACCAGGCCAAGGGCAATTTCGACGGGCCGCAGATTTCTTATCAAATTGACGCCAACGACCAGCTCATCACCAGCGGCGACTACAACAAACTGGTCATCGCCTATCGCAACGGCGCGCCCGTCATGCTCTCCGACGTGGCCCAGGCGGTGGATGGAGCGGAGAACATCAAGCAAGCCGCCTGGATGAACGACACGCCGGCCATCATCGTCAACATCCAGCGCCAGCCGGGCGCCAACATCATCCAGGTGGTGGACCGCATCACCGCCCGTTTGCCCCAGCTCAAGGCGACCCTGCCGGCGTCGGTGGACCTTTCCATATTGACCGATCGGACGACGACCATTCGCGCTTCGGTGCGGGACGTGCAATTGGAGTTGATGCTGACCATCGGGCTGGTGGTGATGGTCATCTTTCTGTTTTTGCGCACCGTTTCCGCCACCATTATTCCCAGCGTCGCCGTGCCCCTTTCCCTCATCGGCACCTTCGGTGTCATGTACCTGCTGGGCTACAGCCTGAACAACCTGACGCTCATGGCGCTGACCATCTCGACGGGCTTTGTGGTGGACGACGCCATCGTCATGATCGAAAACATCGTCCGGTATATCGAGCAGGGGGACACCCCGCTGGCGGCCGCCTTGAAGGGGTCCGAACAAATTGGTTTCACCATCATGACCCTGACCGTGTCGCTGGTGGCGGTGTTGATTCCGTTGTTGTTCATGCGCGACATTGTGGGACGGCTCTTCCGGGAATTCGCCGTCACCTTGAGCGTGACCATCCTGGTGTCCGCCGTCGTCTCCCTCACCTTGACCCCCATGATGTGCTCGCGCCTGCTGCGACGATCCTCGGAAAGGAAACAGGGCCGGGTGGCCCGCGCTTCGGAACACGCTTTCGACCGGGTCATTGCCTTCTACGACCGGACGCTGCGCTGGGTGCTGGATCGGCGGGCGGCGACCTTCGCGGTGGCGGTGCTGACCTTGGTGCTGACCATTGTGCTCTACGTGATTGTGCCCAAGGGATTCTTCCCCGTGCAGGACACGGGCGTGGTGCAAGGCATCTCGCAGGCGGACCAAAACATTTCCTTTGCCGCCATGGCCCAAAAGCAGCAGGAATTGGCCAAAATCATTCTCCAAGACCCGGCGGTGGACAGCCTCTCCTCGTTCATTGGGGTGGACGGCATCAATACCACCCTCAACAGCGGCCGCATCCTCATCAATCTCAAGCCGGTGGAGGACCGGGACCTCAACGCCTCGGACGTCATCCGTCACCTGCAACCGCAGTTGGGCAGTGTCAACGACATTTCTCTGTTCATGCAGCCGGTGCAGGATTTGACCGTGGAAGACCGGGTCAGCCGGACTCAATTCCAGTACACCCTGGAAGACCCCGATCCGCAGGATCTCCAACTCTGGACCGGAAAAATGATGGACAAGCTCCGCGCCTTGCCCGAACTGCGCGACCTGGCCACGGACCAGCAAGTGGATGGCACGGCCGTCTCGCTGGTCATTGACCGCCTCACGGCGGCGCGCATGGGCATCAGCGCGCAACAGATTGACCAGACGCTCTATGATGCCTTTGGCCAGCGGCAGGTCTCGACGCTTTTCACGCAGTTGAACCAGTACCATCTGGTGCTGGAGGCCACGCCCTCCTTTCAGAAGAACCCGGCCAAACTGAACGACATTTACGTCCAGTCCGCCTACGGCGGGGCGGTGCCCTTGAGCGCCTTCACCCATTTTGAAACGAAAACCGAGCCGCTGGCCATCATTCACCAGGGGCAGTTTCCGTGTGTCACCATTTCCTTCAACCTCGCCCCGGGCGCCTCGCTGGGCGCGGCCACTGACGCGATCGAGCGGGCGCGGAAGCAACTGAACATGCCCGTCTCCGTGCAGACGGCTTTCCAAGGCACCGCCGCCTCCTTCCAGGCCTCCTTGTCCAACGAACCGCTGTTGATCCTGGCCGCCCTCATCACCGTCTATATCGTCCTGGGCGTGCTCTACGAAAGCTACATCCACCCCATCACCATTCTTTCCACCCTGCCCTCGGCCGGTGTGGGGGCCATCCTGGCGCTGATCATCTTCCATCAGAATCTGGACGTGGTTTCGCTCATCGGCATCATCCTGCTTATCGGCATCGTCCAGAAGAACGGCATCATGATGGTGGACTTTGCCCTCCAAGGCGAGCGCGAGGAGGGCAAAGGCACCGTCGAAGCCATCTACCAGGCCTGCCTGCTGCGCTTCCGCCCCATCCTGATGACAACCATGACCGCGCTGCTGGCCGGGTTGCCGCTGGCTTTAGGCTCCGGCACCGGCTCGGAGTTGCGCCGTCCCCTGGGCATCTGCATGGTCGGCGGGTTGATCTTGAGCCAGATCCTCACCTTATACACCACGCCCGTCATCTATATCTACCTGGACCGCTTTGCCAATAAACACAAGGAAGCCGGCCCCGCCATCGCGGCGGGGCCTTCGACCGCTGCCCTGCCGGCCACCTCATGAGCTTCTCCTCGACATTCATCCACCGGCCCGTGGCCACGACGTTGCTGACGGCAGCGGTGGCGCTGGCAGGCGGGGTTGCGTTCCGATTGCTGCCCGTTTCGCCCCTCCCGCAGGTGGATTTTCCAACCATCTCCGTTGGCGCCAGCCTGCCGGGAGCCAGCCCGGAAATCATGGCCTCGGCTGTGGCCGCGCCGCTGGAGAAGCAATTCGGCCATATTGCCGGCGTGACGGAAATGACCTCCTCCAGTCTCCTGGGCAGCACCGGCATTTCGCTGCAATTTGACCTCAGCCGGAACATTGACGGCGCGGCCCGGGACGTGCAGGCCGCCATCAACGCGGCCCGCAGTTATTTGCCGGCCAACCTGCCGAGCAATCCAACCTGGCGAAAAGTCAATCCGGCCGACGCCCCCATCATGATCCTCTCTCTGACCTCCGACATTTACACCCGGGGCCAGATGTACGACACGGCCTCCAGCGTCATGCAGCAACGGCTCTCGCAGATTGACGGCGTCGGCCAGGTCATCGTCGGCGGCAGCTCCTTGCCCGCCGTGCGGGTGGATGTCAACCCGGTGCAATTGGAGCATTGCGGCTTGAGCCTGACCAACGTGCAGAACGTCCTCAGCCAGGCCAACGCCAACTTGGCCAAGGGCCAGATTTCCGATGACAAAACCACGGCCGACATCGTCGCCAACGACCAACTGATGAAAGCGGAGTATTACCGCCCCCTGGTCGTCGGCTATCACAATGGCGCCGCGGTCCAACTGCAAGACCTGGCCGACGTGGAGGATTCCGTCCAGGATGTGCGCGCGGCCGGCTTTGGCGACGGCAGGCCGGCCGTGATGCTGATTATTTTCAAGCAACCTCAAGCCAACATTATTGACACCGTTGACCGCATCCGCGCGGCCTTGCCCTCGCTGGAGGCCTCGGTCCCCAAGGGCATGGACGTGACCGTCCCGATGGACCGGACCACCACCATTCGGGCGTCGGTGCATGACGTCGAAATCACGCTGCTGATTTCCGTCGCCCTGGTCATCCTGGTGGTCTTCGTCTTTTTGCGCGACGCGCGCACCACCCTCATTCCCAGTGTGGCGGTGCCGGTGTCGCTCATCGGCACCTTTGGCGTCATGTACCTCCTGGGCTTCAGCCTGGACAACCTCTCCTTGATGGCCCTGACCATTTCCACCGGCTTCGTGGTGGATGACGCCATTGTGGTGATTGAAAACATCACCCGCTATCTGGAACAGGGCCTCTCCCCGGTGCAAGCGGCCTTGCGCGGCGCCGGTGAAATCGGCTTCACCGTCCTCTCCATCAGTGTTTCGCTGGTGACGGTCTTCACCCCGATCCTCCTGATGGGCGGCATCGTCGGCCGTCTCTTCCGCGAATTCGCCGTCACCCTCTCGGTGGCCATCCTGACCTCCCTGGTCGTTTCCCTGACGACCACTCCGATGATGTGCGCGCGGCTGCTCAAGTCGGAACGGGAGCAGAAACACGGAAAGATCTACAAGGCATCCGGCGCCGGGTTCAATTGGATTCTCCACCATTATGAACGGAGCCTGCGGTGGGTTTTGCGGCACCAGTTTTTTGTCCTCTGCGTTTTGCTGCTGACGGTGGCCTTCAATTTCTATTTGTTCAAAGTCGTGCCCAAAGGATTCTTTCCCCAACAGGACACCGGCGCCCTCAGCGGCACCGCGCAGGGGACGGAAGACATCTCGTTTCAATCCATGTCGTCGAAAATGTTGCGTTTCATCGACGTCGTCAAGGCCGACACGGCCGTCGCGCACGTGGTGGGTTTTACCGGCGCCGGCGGCGGCACCCCGACCGATCAGGGCCGGATGTTCGTGACGCTCAAACCCCTGGGCCAACGGACCAACTCCGCCGACGAGGTCATCGCCCGGCTGCGCGCCCAGTGCGCGCGGGTTCCCGGAGCCACGTGCATCTTCAGCGCCAATCAGGATTTGCGCATCGGCGCCCGCATGAGCAGCGCCCAATACCAATACACCATTCAAAGCGACACCCTCCAGGACCTGGTCAAATGGGGGCCGATCTTGTTGGAGAACATGAAAAAACTTCCCGGCATGAAGGACGTCAATACCGACCAGCAGAACAACGGCCTGGAATCCAGTCTGACCTATGACCGCCCAACGGCTAGGCGCCTGGGCCTGACGGCGGCCAATTTGGACAACGCCCTTTATGGCGCCTTCGGTCAGTCCTTGGTTTCCACCATGTACACCTCGCTCAATCAGTACTTTGTCGTCATGGAGGTCGCGCCCCGCTGGTGGCAGTCCCCGGCGGGGCTGGACTCCATCTACCTGCAATCCACCAACGGCGGGCCGGTGCCGCTCTCGGCCCTCACGCGCCTCCGAACCCAAACCGCTCCCATCCAGGTCAACCACCAGGGCCAGTTTCCCTCCGTCACCGTCTCCTTCAATCTCGACCCCGGCGTCTCGCTGGGCGAGGCCGTGGACAATATTTCAGCCATGGAGCAAAAACTCGGCTTGCCCTCCACCGTTCATGGCAGCTTTTCCGGCACCTTGCAGGCCTTCCTGTCCTCCCTGGCCGGCGAGCCTTTCCTCATCGTCACCGCCCTCCTGGCCGTCTATATCGTCTTGGGCATTCTTTATGAAAGCTACATTCATCCCATCACCATCCTCTCCACTCTCCCCTCCGCCGGGGTGGGCGCGGTGCTCTTCCTGATGCTCTTCAACATTGATCTGAGCATCATTGCCCTGATCGGCGTCATCCTCCTCATTGGCATTGTCAAGAAAAACGGCATTCTCATGGTGGATTTTGCCATCCAGGCCGAGCGCAAGGAGCGCAAGAGCCCCGAAGAGGCCATCTACCAGGCTTCGATCCTGCGGTTCCGTCCAATTCTGATGACCACCTTTGCCGCCGCCTGTGGCGCCTTGCCCCTGGTGGTCGGCGGCGGCACCGGCTCCGAACTCCGCCGGCCCTTGGGCGTGGCCATCGTCGGCGGCCTGATGGTCAGCCAGGTCTTGACTCTTTACACCACCCCGGTGGTTTATCTCTATTTCGACCGCATGAGCGTCTGGTGGCGGCGCGCGCACGGCAAATCCATTACGGCCCAAAGCGTCCCGCAACCCGCCCCGGTCTGAAGGTGATATGTCAAAGGCAACATCGAACCCCTTTTGTTGGAGTGGCCCGGCCCTCCTCCTGATCCTGGCCCTGGCGGCTGGCTGCAATTTCGCCCCCACCTACTCCGTCCCCTCGGTGGCCACTCCTCCAGCCTACAAGGAAACCAACGACTGGAAAACCGCCCAGCCGCGCGACGCCCTGCTCAAAGGCCGCTGGTGGGAGATTTTCAACGACCCCCGGCTCGACGCCTTGGAAGATCAGGTCGTCGTTTCCAACCAGAATATCGCCGCCGCCCTGGAAAATTTCCTGGCCGCCCGCGCCGTCGCCAAGCAGGCCCGCTCCGCCTTCTTCCCCACCGTCACGGCCGACCCTTCCGCCACCCGAGGCCAATCCTCCTCCACCGGCGGAAGCACCACCGGCGCCTCGCGCAACGGCGCCCTCTATTCGGCTTACTCCCTGCCGCTGGACGCGAGCTGGGAACCCGATTTGTGGGGCAGCATCCGCAACACCGTCCGGGCCAGCACCTACGCCGCCCAGGTCAGCGCCGCCCAACTGGTAAACATGCGCCTGACCATCCAGGCCGAACTGGCCTCCGATTATTACCAGCTTCGCGGCCAGGACGAGTTGATTCAATTGTACGACGACACCATCAAGGGCTACAAAGACTCCGTCGAACTGACCCGCACGCTCCTGGAAACGGGCATTGACTCCGACCTCGACGTCGCCCAGGCCGACACGCTGCTGGAAACCACTCTGGCCCAAGCGACCGCCCTGGGCATCCAGCGCGCCCAGTACGAGCACGCCATCGCCTTGCTGCTCGGCCAGCCCGCCTCCGCCTTTTCACTCAACCCCGACCCACGGGCCTTCCTGCCGCCCACCGTCCCGGTCGGGCTGCCGGCGGCCCTTTTGGAGCGCCGGCCGGACATCGCCGCCGCCGAGCGCACCGTCGCCGAGGCCAACGCGAGCATCGGCGTCGCCCGCGCCGCCTATTTTCCGTCGCTCAGCCTGACCGGCGGCGCCGGATTCCAAAGCTCCACGCTCTCCAAACTGCTGCAATCCTCCAGTTTCTATTGGACGCTCGGCGCGGCGGCCTCCGAAACTATATTTGACGCCGGCAAGCGCCAGGCCGCCACCGAGCAGGCCTGGGCTAATTATCGCGCCAGCGTCGCCAATTACCGCCAAACCGTCCTGGCCGCCTTCCAGCAGGTCGAGGACAACCTGTCCGCCCTGCGCATTCTGGCCGCCGAAACCCGGCAACAGGACGTCGCCGTGCGCGCCTCGCAAAAAAACCTGGACCTGGCCGTGGAGCGTTACAGACAAGGCATCAACAGCTATCTCAACGTCATCACCGCGCAGGAGTCCTTGTTAAGCAACCAACAGACGGCGGTGAACATTCGCCAGCAGCAGATGGTCTCCAGCGTGCAACTGGTCATGGCCCTGGGCGGCGGCTGGAGCGCCTCCGATCTTCCCGCCCCCGCCCGCGTCCTCCACGGCCACCCCGGCAACTAGCCTGCATATTTCATTTTCGTCCCGTTGGGGCGGCGGTTGTGCGCACCCGGTTCATTTCTGACTGCCTTTGGGCGGTTCAAGCCGGCGCAGGTTGCAGGCGTCGGTCAGCGTTTGCATCTGCCGGATGGCGATCTGATTGAGCCGTTTCAATCGTTCGCCGTGGAGCAATCCCATGTGGATGAACTCGGCGTTCATGCCTTCGATATTGGCCAGCACCAATAATTGCTCGATGGTGGCGTAGTCGCGCATGTTGCCTTCGAGCTTGGGATTGGCCTCGCGCCATTGCTGCGCGGTCTGGCCAAACAGGGCCACGTTCAACAAGTCGGCCTCGTTGGCGTAGGTTATGGCGGCTTGTGCGGGCGTGACCTCGGGCGGGATGAGGTGGACTTTGATGGCATCGGTGTGGATGCGGTAGTTGAGCTTGGAAAGCGTGCGGTTGAGATTCCAGGCCAGCGAAAGGCGGCGGTTTTCGTCTTCCTTGAGGCGCTGAAATTCCTTGATCAGGTAGATTTTGAATTGGGGACTGATCCACATGCCGAATTCGAAGGCGATGTCCTTGTGAGCGAACGTGCCTCCGTACCGGCCCGCGCTGGCTTTCAAACCTATGGCGTTGGTCTTTTCCACCCATTCCTTGACGCTCAGCTTGTAGCTGTTCAGTCCCGCCTGGCTTTTAATTATGGCGAATTCGCCGGAATTAAAATCGGGGTTGTGGACGGATTCCCAGATGCCAAGAAATTCGACGGTATTGCGGTTTCGCAACCAGTCCGAGATGAAGAAGTCCCCATCCTTCGCTTTCAGCATGTCCGTCAGCGAAATGAAGTCCTCGTTTTTGGTGGTGAGAACGGTGACGGCAGTGCCCTGGACTTCGATCGTGGATTTCTTGGAGTTGCTCATGGGTTTAAGCGGTCAAGGTTGAATTCAATTCGAGCAGGCGCAGTTTCTCCGCCACTGGCCGCGCCGCCAGGTCGCGGCGCAGGGCGCGTTTGCTTTCAAGAATCTTCTGCAGCTCAAAGCTCATGGCACGCCGCGTAAAAACTGTCGTTCAAACCGCAGCGTACACCATGCGACAGAAGCGGCAAGCAGCCATTTGACCAAAAATGAAAAAACAACGGATGCGCCCAGGGCAATCCAATCCTTGTGTGCCTGCCGTCAATCAGGGTAACATCGGCCCTGTTGCAATGAAGGGCAGAACCGTCATCTTGGGTGTGACCGGATCAATCGCCGCCCACAGGGCCGTGGATTTGGCCAGCTTGCTGACCAAGGCCGGCTGCGCCGTCCACGTTGTCCTGACGGCCGAGGCGCAACGTTTTGTCACCGCCCTCCCGTTCAAAACGCTTTCCCGCCATCCGGTGGTGACGGATTTGTTTGACGCGCAGGAGGGCTGGCAGCCGGCGCACATCGCGCTGGCCGACGCGGCCGATTTGCTCCTTATCGCCCCCGCCACGGCCCATACCCTGGCCAGGCTGGCGCACGGGCTGGCCGATGACCCGCTGGGGTGCATCGCGCTGGCGCTCAATCCCAAGGCCAGGCTGCTCATTGCTCCCGCCATGAACGGCAAGATGTGGCTGCACCCGGCCACGCAGGCCAATGTCGCCCTCCTTAAAGAACGCGGCGCCAAATTCATCGGCCCGGAAAAGGGATTGCTCTCCTGCGGCTACGAGGGCCTCGGTCGCCTCTGGCCGGTGGAGCAAATCGCCCGCCGCGCCGCCGCCCTGCTCCAGTGAACGACACTCCCAAACAAGATTTGACGGGCTTCGGCACGGTTCAGAAGATCACGCGGCTGCTGGCCGCCCCGGTCATCGAGCCGAGCCAGCGGGCCGCCCGCATTCAAGCGGTGGAGAAAGACATCGTCCTGCCCTTGCGCCTGGTCATCATCACCTATCTGGTTTACTGGTTCTTCTTCTCCGGCTGGTTGAACACTCCGGGGGCGAGCAACGCGCCGGATTGGGATTGGGGTCTGCTCCATGCCTCCATCATCAAGGCTTCTTTCATCGCCTACGCCCTGCTGAACATGGTCATGGGTGCTCTTCTGATCTGGGCGCGCCACCTGACGCTCACCAAGATTGAATGGATGGTCTTTACCGCCGGGGCGCTGGACTGTGTCTTGATGGGAACACTGACCCTCCTGAGCGGCGGTTTCGACAGCAAACTTTATGCCGTGTTCGCTGTCCTGATCCTCCATAACGCCATGGCCATTCCCGTCGCCTTTCCCCAGCTCCTGCTGAATTTTCTCGCCATCGGCGCCTTCGTGGCGGGCGGCATTCTGGACAATTCCCTCTACCCCAAGCCGCCTGTCCTGGATGTGGAAAACATCTCACGCGAGAAGCCCCAGGAACGCATCATCGTCCTGGTGACCTGGGCCTTGTGCTGTTACGGCATCCAACTCCTCTTTGAAAAACAGAAGCGGGCAGAGGCCGAGGCGACCGAATTGGCCGTGCGCCAGGAGCGGTTGCGCACCGCCGGACGCCTGGCGGCCGAGGTCGCCCATCAAATCAAGAACCCTCTGGGCATCATCACCAACGCCGCCTATTGCCTCCATCGCGACGCCCGCGAAGGCCAGACGACGGTGGATGCACAAATCCAGATCATCCGCGAGGAGGTCGAACGGGCCGACCAGATCCTGACCGAACTGATGGGCTACGCCCAATTGGCCGAGGGCAAGGTCGAACGGCTGGAGGTGGCCGAGGCCTTGGACGCCGCTCTGTTGGAGGTCTTTCCGCCGGCGGCCAAATACCAGACCAAAATCCACAAGGATTACGCCCCCGCCCTCCCGGCCTTGTTGATGCAACGGCGCCATCTTTCCGGCGTCCTGGTCAACCTCCTGCAAAACGCCCGCGAGGCCATGAACGGCCAGGGCGACATCCGCGTTTCGGCCCACTACGGCCAGAATGACTCCGTGCGCATTTTCATCGCCGACTCCGGGCCGGGCATCCCGCCGGACAAGATTGACAAAATCTTCGAGGCCTACTTCACCACCCGCCAGAAGGGGACCGGCCTGGGGCTGGCCATTGTCAAACATAATACAGAAATGTACGGCGGAACCGTGCGCGTCGAATCGGTGCTTGGAAAAGGCACCCGCTTCACCCTGGAATTCCCCGCGCGAATCTTGATGAGGTTATCCAAATGAACTGGCCCCTTCCACCCGTCCTGGTGATTGACGACGACAAGAACATGCGCCTGTCCTTGCGCTCCATTCTGGCCGGCGAGGGCTACGACTTGCGCCTGGTCGAATCGGCCGAGGAGGGTCTGGCCAGCCTGGAGAAGGAGGAGGTCTTCATGGTCATCACCGACGCCCGCCTGGGCGGAGGCATGAGCGGCTACCAGTTCCTGGCCCAGGCCTGCAAACGCTGGGCCAACACCCCCTTCCTCATGATCACCGCCTACGCCACTCCCAAGCTGGCCGTCGAAGCCATCAAGTCCGGCGCCATTGACTACCTGGCCAAGCCCTTCGCCCCGGAAGAACTGCTCCACGCCGTGGCCCGTTGCGCCGAGCGTTATCGTCTGCTGCGCGACAACGAGGCCCTGCGCGCCAGCGTCGCCGAAACCTACCGCCTGGAGCAGATCATCGGCGAGTCCCCCAAAATGCACGATCTCCGCCAGTTGATCCGCTCCGTCGCCCCCACCGACGCCACCGTCCTCATCCTGGGCGAGAGCGGCACGGGCAAGGAATTGATCGCCGGCGCCTTGCACGGCCTGAGCCGGCGCCAACAGAACAACTATATCCGCATCAACTGCGCCGCCATTCCCGAAAACCTCCTGGAAAGCGAACTCTTCGGCCACGAAAAAGGCTCCTTCACCGGCGCCGTCAAACAAAAACTCGGCCGCGTCGAGGAAGCCCACAACGGCACCATCTTCCTCGACGAAATCGGCGACATGAGCCGGCCCCTCCAGGCCAAGCTCTTGCGCTTCCTGGAGGACGGCACCTTCACCCGCGTCGGCGGCAACGATGAATTGCGCGTCGACGTCCGCCTCATCGCCGCCACCAACCGCGACATCATCGAGGCCATCAGCCAGCACAACTTCCGCGAGGACTTGTTTCACCGCCTCAACGTCGTCCAGTTCCGCCCCCCGCCCCTGCGCGAGCGCGGCGGCGACATCATCCTGCTGGCGGAGAATTTTCTCAATCACTTCAACGCCACCATGAACAAGCACATCCGCGGCGTCTCCCCTCCGGCCCGCGCCAAACTGCTGGACCATCATTGGCCGGGCAACGTGCGCGAACTGCGCAACGTCATCGAGCGGGCCGTCATCCTGGAAACCACGGGCGAGGTCCAGCCCTCCAGCCTGCCCGACTTCCACCTCGAGGGGCGCTTGCGCAAATCCGAGGGCGTCATCGTTTCCGGCAACCAATCCCTCGACGAATTGATGGCCGATTTCGAGCGCCAAGTCATCCTCACCACCCTGGAACAGAACCGCTACAGCATCTCCAAAACGGCCGAGCAGCTCAAGATCAGCCGCCACGCCTTGCGTTATCGCATCCAGCGCCTCAACATCTCCGCCGACTCCGACGACGAAACGCCGCCGCCCCCGGGCAAGGATACATGAACCTGAATCCGGCAGTTCACCGTGTCCGCCAAGCGCGGAAGAGGCAGCTCCTGACAGAGCTTGGGATTATTTTTTGCCCCGGTTTGAACTTTGAACTTTGAACTTTGAACTTTGAACTCGCGCAGCACGACCATCACCCGCAAAAGCGCCTCCAACCTCGCGCTGGCCTTCGTTCTGCTGCCCAAGCCCAAACGCCGCGCCATGTCCGCCCTTTACGCCTTCTGCCGCCAGGTGGATGACGTCGCCGACGAGGAATCGCGCCCCCTGGAACAGCGCCGCGCCGCTCTGGCCGCCTGGCGCCAGGACCTCCGCCTCGCCTGCGCCGGCGGCGCCCCTTCCTTTCCCGTCACCTGCGAACTCCAGCCCGTCATCGCCCTCTACCGCCTCCCCTTCGATCACTTTGACGAATTGATTCGCGGCGTCGAAATGGACCTGGACATCAGCCGCTACCCAACCTTTGCCGACCTCGAACAATACTGCTATCGCGTCGCCTCCGTCGTGGGCCTCTTGAGCGTCGAAATTTTCGGCTACCTCGACCCGCAGTGCCGCCAGTACGCCGTTTACCTGGGCAAGGCCCTGCAATTGACCAACATTCTGCGCGACGTCCGCGGCGACGCCCAACGCGGCCGCATTTACCTGCCCTTGTCCGAGTTGGAGCGCCACGGCGTTTCGCCGGAGGAGGTCCTTCGCCTGCAATACTCCGACCGCTTCGCCCTGGCCGCCGCCGCCGTGGCCGCGCGCGCCAAAACCTTCTACGCGCTCGCCCGGCAAACCCTCCCGGCGGCCGACCGCCGCTCGATGATCGCGGCCGAGCTGATGGGCACGGTATATTGGCGGCTGCTGGGCCAATTGGAACGCCGGCGCTACGATGTTTTCGCCCCGCCCCCCGCCCGCCTGAGCCGCGCCGAAAAATTAGGCCTGGTCCTGCGCACCTGGTTCCGCCTCGTCTCCGGCGCCGCGGCGGCCAATTACGGCACAACGTGATAGCCGCCCCAATCATTAGCGACTTTTTGGGGCGCGACCGTCTTGCCGCGCCAAAGCGAAGCGACGGCGGGCTCGGTCGCCCCCGTCGGCGTCTCGCCGACGGAATTCTTTCGTCCATTGAACCCACCAGTTAGTGAACAGAACAAGCACATCGCTAATCCGCATATTTTACACTCGCCTTAAACGTCCGACACAGTGCAAGGTAGGGCGAGGCTCCCGCCGAGCCGGGGTTCCGTTCCACAAATGGCTCGGCAGGAGCCTCGCCCAACCGACGTATGAAATATGCGGGCTAAGGATTGAGGATGGCCGCTTGGCAACAAATTCCCGCTTGCACGGCACCCAGGTCTGTGCTTCAATCCGCATGACCCGAAAAATACGCATGCGACCAAAACGAAAAAACAGATTTGCGGCTTCGGCTGCTGTCCAATCCAAAACTGGTAATTTTGACTTGCAGGACACGTTTCGAGGCACGCCCCGCCCCGGCGTGCCCCAAAGCGTTCCAGTGAGGGCATACCAGTGCCCGTGTCGGGGCGTGAGTACGTCACGCCCCTTTCGATTTGAACAGGAGGAGTTGCGAAAATCTTAGCAACTAAACGAAACTTTTTAATTGTGTTCCGACCTCCAACCCCTCACCATTCCTGCCAATTGGCCGGAAAAACGTGAACAGTGCTTCACATCAATGAAAACCCAGGCCGCGACATCCCATCACGGAAGCAGAACCTGCGCCAGGACTGAGCCTGTACCCGGCATGAAGCCAGTTTTGGCTCTGTTCATGCGACTGCTCTGGGCAGCCGCGCTCATGCTGCCGGCTTTTGTCGCCCAGGCCGGCGTGGGCTTAACCACCCTTTATTCATTCCATGTTTTCCCCGATGGCGCAAATCCCAATGCCGGGCTGGTGCAGGGCAGCGACGGCAATTTCTACGGTACGACGACCGTTGGCGGCACGAACGGCGGCTATGGCACCATATTCAAAATCAGCACCAATGGGGCGGTGACCAGTTTGTACTCGTTCACCGGCGGCTATGATGGCGCGTATCCCTATGCCGGGCTGGTGCAGGGCAGCGACGGCAATTTGTATGGCACAACTGAGGGAGGCGGCACGAACAGCGATGGCACTGTGTTCGAGATCAGCACCAATGGGGCGTTGACAACGTTGCATTCATTCACCGGCAACGATGGTGAAGATCCCGAAGGCAGGCTAGTGCAGGGAACCGACGGCGGTTTCTATGGCACCACATCCGCGGGCACTGTGTTCAGAATCAACGCCAATGGCTCATTTACCAATTTGTATTCCTTCTACGTCGGCAATGTTGGCTCAGGACTCGATAGCGGGCTAGTGCAGGGCAGCGACGGCTATTTATATGGCACGACCCCGACAGGAAGCGCGACCAACTGGTATTATGGCAGTGGCACCTTATTCAAAATCAATACGAATGGCGCGCTGACAGTTTTGTATTCATTCACTGGCGGCAAGGATGGAGGAAATTCCATTGGTGGATTGGTACTGGGCAGCGATGGCAATTTCTATGGCACAACTTCGCAGGGCGGTAATTTTGAGACAGAATATCTCTCTGATGGGAGTCCATTCTACATCAGTTTTGGCACCGTGTTTAAAATCAGCACAAATGGGACGCTGACGACTCTTTATGCTTTTGGCACGATCACTAATGCCGATGGCAACCCCTTGGATGGCACTGGTCCAAGGGCGCTGGTCCAGGGCAGCGACGGCAATTTCTATGGCACCACAGATGGCGGCGGCGCGAACGGCAATTATTACGAAAGTTACTGGTCCGGTGATGGAACCGTGTTCAAAATCAGCACCAATGGCACGCTGACCACCTTGTATTCCTTTACTGGCAGCAACGACGGCGGTTCTTATAGCGGGCTGGTGCAGGGCGGCGACGGCTATTTTTACGGCACGACTGCATACAACGGCGTTAACGTAACTGCTGGTGGGCCAGATTGCCTCGGCAATGGAACGGTGTTCAAAATCAGCACAAATGGGGCGTTGACCACCTTGTATTTCTTTCCCGGCGGCAATGATGACGGGGATCCCTATGCCGGGCTGGTGCAGGGCAGCGACGGCAATTTCTATGGCACGACCTCCGGCGGTTATTATGGCTCTTATGGCTGGGGCACCGTGTTCAAAATCAGCCCCAATGGGGCGCTGACCACTTTGTATTCCTTCACTGGCGGCAGCGATGGCTTTAATCCAGAAACCGGATTGATGCAGGGCAGCGACGGCAATTTCTATGGCACGACTTACGGCGATGCGTTCAACTTTGGCACCGTGTTCAAAATCAGCAGCAATGGGGCGCTAACCACTTTGTATTCCTTCACCGGCAATTATGATGGCGCCCATCCGAACGAGCTGGTGCAGGGCAGCGACGGCAATTTCTATGGCAGTACCCCCGACGGTGGCACGAACTACAATGGGAACGTCTTCAAGATCAGCGCCAATGGGGGGATGTCCAATTTATATTCATTCAACTACGGTACCAACGACACGGGAGGTCCCTGGGCCGCGCTGGTGCAGGGTACCGACGGCAATTTCTATGGCACGACCAGCGAGAGCGGTCCGTCGAGCTACTATAGCGGCCCCTCTGGCACCGTGTTCAAAATCAGCCCCAATGGGGCGCTGACCACTTTGTATTCCTTCACCGGCGGCAACGAAGGCGGACAGCCTACTGCTCCGCTGGTGCAGGGCAGCGACGGCAATTTCTATGGCACGACCGACGAAGGCGGCACGAATGGCTATGGCACCGTGTTCAAAATCAGCACCAACGGGGCGCTGACCAGTTTGTATTCGTTCACCGGCGGCAACGATGGCGTGTATCCCTATGCCGGGCTGGTGCAGGGCACCAACGGCAATTTCTATGGCACGACGTGGCAAGGCGGCACGAACGGCTATGGCACCGTGTTCAATATCAGCACCAATGGGGCGCTGACCACTTTGTATTCGTTCACCGGCGGCAACGATGGCGCGTATCCCTATGCCGGGCTGGCGCAGGGCGCCGACGGCAATTTCTATGGCACCACTTACGAAGGCGGTCGAGGGAGGGCCGGAACGGTTTTCCGAGTAAACGTTGTGTTGGGGCCGCCTATTCAATATACCGCCAATCCGACCAACGGTCTGGTTCCTTTGACAGTGCAATTCAATGCGCCGAGCGTTGACAGCCTCGGCAATATCATTAGCGGTTGGTATTGGACTTTTGGCGATGGCTCCGCCAGCACCGCTCAGAATCCGTCGCACACCTACACCACCACTGGCACTTTCTTTCCCAATCTCATCGCCGTGAACAGCCCGGTTTCTAGCTTCGGCCCGTCAATCACGGTATCGCCGCGGCCCATCGTTCAATACACCGCCAATCCGACCAACGGTCCGGTTCCTTTGATAGTGCAATTTAACGCGGCGGGCGTTGACAGCGGCGGCAATACCATCAGCCGTTGGAACTGGACTTTTGGCGACGGCTCCGCCAGCACTTCGCAGAATCCATCGCACACTTACACCGTTCCTGGCAATTTCTCTCCCAGTCTCATTGCGACCAACAACATTGGCCTCACGGTTATCGGCTCCGGCCCCGCTTCAATCACAGCAACTCTGGTTGTGAACGGCGGCTTTGAAACGGGAGATTTCACCGGCTGGACTCTAACAGGAGAGGCCGGCGATTTCAATTTTGTTGACGACGGTTCGGCATCGGGAATCACGCCGCACTCAGGACGCTATGTAGCTGCGCTGGGGCAGGCCGGGTCGCTCGGTTATCTTTCCCAAACGCTGGCCACAACTGCGGGAGCGGCCTATTGGTTGTCGTTGTGGTTGGATAGCCCTGATGGCCAGACTCCCAATGAGTTTCTGGTGTCATGGAATGGAAACACCCTCTTTGATGAAACGAATATTCCCGCCATCGGATGGACCAATCTGCAGTTTTTGGTGTCGGCGACCGCAACGAACATGGTCTTAAAATTCGGATTCCGGGATGACCCCAGCTATCTCGGGCTTGATGACATCAGCGTTATGTCGGCGCAACCCCCCGGCATTGCCAGCGTCAGCCCGTCCGGCACTAATTTGGTGCTCAGCGGGATCAATGGGCTGTCAGGTCCGGCGTATTATGTGCTGACGAGCACGAACCTCACACTGCCGTTTAGCCAGTGGACGCGCGTCGTAACCAATGTCTTGAGCACCAGCGGGAATTTCACCATCACCGTCACCAACACGGTAACTCGCAACGTCCCGCAACGGTTTTACATTCTCGAAACGCAATGAGCGAAGGCACCATAGGCGCGGGTCAACAGGCGTCATGAATGGCCAGTTCCTCACATTGCCACATTGTGGGTTGACACACAAACGGTGAAGGGGTCCCTGCGGTTACACATCCCGTTTTCTGTCCACACGCATTTTTCTCAAAACTCCCCGCGTCATAAAATCTGGCATCGAACCATGCCACCGTTCATTCAACGCCTTCAAACGCTTGAGCCGTTCCGGCCTTTTGCCGGCGTCACTCTCGCGCCGGTGTATCAGGCCGCTGCCGCCACGTGGCGGGCGTGGGCAATTTCGTCCTTGGCAATAATCCCCTGACACCCCGGCCTTTCCCGCAAGCAAGACCGCGGGCGCTTCGTGTTCACAATGTTTTTGCCAGCGGCAGGAGTTGGTTGAAGTGTTGGTCGCAGTGTTCCAACTCCAACCCATGAGCCACAGCGCACGCCGCGGTGATAATGTCGCTGATGGGAACGGTGAGTCCTTTTTCCCGGCAACGAAGCGCCAGTTTGGAAGCCAATGGCCAGACTGCAGCATTGACAGGGATGCGCTCGATTTCATTTTCCATCTCTGCCAGTTCCCGCTTTTCCTTTGCGCCGCGGACGCCGTGCCATAATTCCACCAAAGTGATGTCGCACCAGGCAGCCTCGCCGCTCAAAACCAGCGCTTCAACCTTGTCGCCAGCCTCGGACTGGCGTTGGCGGAAGTACTCCACCCAACTGGATGTGTCAATGAGCTTCATCTGGCCTTGGGCATGTCGGCCGCGCGCATCGCCTTCAGGTCGGCTTGCGTCATAAAATCACGGAATTGACCGCGCACGCGGGCATTCAACCTCTCCAGCCGCTTGAGACGGTTGAATCGCTCCACGGCGGTCACCACGGCTTCACGTTTGGTTTGCGCGCCGGTGAACTTCATGGCTTCTTCCAGAGTGCCCTCTGGAATATCAATTGTCGTTTTCATGCTTCCAAAATACTTTAATTGGGAATCCTGTCAATGGCCCTTTTGAATCCTGATATCGCTTCAAAAACCGCCCGTCGTCTTCGCCAGTCGCGGCTCCGCCTTTTTGCCGTTGTCAGGTTTGGCGCGATGGCTTTTGGGCGATGGAACCCCCAGGCGCCTCGTTGCCGGCCCGGGAGGGAGGGAAACCCTCCTCATGCCTCGCCAGCAGGGCGGGTTCAACCGCGGAAGGGAACGCGAAAAAAAAGTGAAAAAAACAGTGCGAAACCACAAAAGTGTGGTATAGTGCCGCAAGAACGGACTTGTTCTTTGACAAGTCGCGGGCCTCGCGGAAGGGATTTCCCGCAGCCTGCGACCGGGATTCGGCGGCGGGATGCTGGAGGCGCGGGCCGCCTCGCGCCCGGGCGATTCGCGGCCAAATCGCCCGATGCGCTTCGCCTTCCACATTCCGCCTCCGCCACCGGGGGTGCCTTTCACTTTTTTGGGCAGCCTCTCCTAATCTTAATCCTAATCTCAATCTTAATCTCCTCACTTGGATTAGGGCTAATCTGCGGTCTCCATCGCAGCCCCAACCGCAAAAAACAACGGAATTAGCACCTGTTAGCACCTATTAGCACCTATTAGCACCAAAAAAAATGTGTGCATGGCAAAAAAGAGCCACTTCGGGCCATTCGGACCCCCCATTCGCAGCCATGGTGTCACCACCCCAAAGGAGGCCCCGTCGCCAACAGCCGGAGGCGCCTTTCTCCACGCTTTGATCATACCGCCCGGACATTGGCCCGGATCAAACCTAATCAAAGCTAATCAAACCCAATAAAAGTGAAAACAGGCTTCCAACAAGGTTTGATCGGGCCGGAGGGCGGCCCGGACCGGCAATTCTTGCCTCTTCCAGTTCCGGGCTGGACCTCGAACCTTGAACCTTGAACCTTGAACTCCGCGCCGCCAATCGCACCCAATCGCACCCAATCGCACCTAAAACATAACAAATGAACGAAAGACATCCCGCAATGACTCCGGCTGAGGTTCCAGCCGGGCCGGACGTGCTCAAAAAAGATGCGCCCCGCCCGCGTGACCAAATGGGGCCAGCCCTGTCAAATTGGACGGTGAAATACGACGAACTGGCCTTTCTGAATCAGCAGTTGGCCGGCATGCTCAAATCGGGCATCCCGCTGGAACCGGCTCTGCGCCAACTCTGTCTGTCCCTCCGCCGCGGCCGTTTCCGCGCCGAATTTGAGGCCCTCCAGGCCGACTTGACCCAGGGCGTGCCGCTGGACAAAGCGCTGGCCGGCCGCCGATTGCCCGACTTTTACAAGGAGATGGTGCGGGTGGGCGCCAAAAGCAACAACCTCCCCGCCATGCTCACGCTGCTGGCCGATTATTATCAAAAGGTCCACGCCCTCTGGACCCGCCTCAAGACCTTGCTCATTTACCCCTTGCTGGTGCTGATGTTTTGTTTCGGATTGTCCCTTCTCCTCATCGCCATCGCCGGGCCGCTCTCCGCCAACTTCGGCTCGGCTCTGGGCTATCCGCTCTTCGGAGGCAATCAGCCAAGCCCGATGACCTTTGCCGTGGGCATGTTGATGCCTCTGTTCGTTCTCGGCCTGGCGTTGGCGGCCGTTTTTGCCGTCCTGGCCGTCCCGCGGTGGCGCAGAAACGCCCGCTGGATTCTGCCGGGTTTCAAAGAGGCCCATTTGTCCAGGTTCGCCTCCGCCCTGGCCTTGATGCTCAAATCCGGCTCGGACTTGAAAACCGCGCTGGCCCTTCTGCGCCGGATGGAGGACGGCACGAAAATGGGGCGCGAATTGGCGCGCTGGGAAGACCGCATGGCCCAAGGCGCGGCCAAATTCACCGACTTGGCCGCCAACTCCAAAGTCGTCCCGCCCCTGTTCTTCTGGCTGGTCGCGGGGCAGGGCGAGGACCTTGATCTCGGCCTGGCGCAAGCCGCGCAGATGTATTACGACCGGGCGGTCTATCGAAGCGAGGTTTTCCTCCAGACCGTTCTGCCCGTCAGCGTCCTGGGGCTGGGCGTGATCATCACCGTGCAACTGACTTCCATGATTCATCTTCTCTTTGGCGGCGGCTTCTGGTTGCTGCGAAACCTGTCGGACGACCTGTTTCATTAACCATGCACGCTCACGTTGGAAATTCCGCTCTCCCGCTGCTGGCGCTGCTTGACGCCGGAACGTCAGCGGACTTCTTCGCCCACAGCGCGCTGTGGATTCTCTTTTTCCTCGTCCCGGTGATGCTGGCCGGTTACGCCGTCTATTGCGGCTTCAGCACCCCTTTGCGCCGGCAGGAGCGGGCGCGGGTTTTTCTGGACCTGCTGGAAGCCGGTTTTCGCCAGGGCCAACGCCCCGAAACGGCGCTGGCCCAGGCGGCGCAGTCCAATGACCCCTCGCTGGGCCGGTCGTTTCAGCGGTTGGCGGCGCGGTTGCGGCAAGGCCTTCGCTTGAGCCAGGCCCTGGAGGAGGTCCCGAAGCTCTTGCCGCCCCAGGTCGCCGCCCTCCTGCGCGTGGGCGAAGAGGCGGGCGACCTGCGCAAAGTCCTCCCCGCCTGCCGCGGCCTGCTGCGGGATGCCCAGTCGCAAACGCGCAACGGCTTCAATTATCTGGTCATCACGTGCCTGGTCATCATGCCGATCATGCCCATCCTCATTTGGACTCTGAACACCATGGTCTTTCCCAAGTTCCTCGAAATCCTCTACGGTTACAGTCAGCCCGTGCCGGCGATCACCTTGCTGGTCATGCGCACCGGTTACTGGGTGGCGGGCGTTCAACTGGCCATTGCACTGTGCCTTTGCTGCTGGATCGGATTCTATGTGCGCGGCCCGCGCGCTTACGGATACTTGCGAGTGGACGGCCAGAAGACTCCGCGCCGCCCGATTTTTCGAAAGCCGATTTTCGACACGAGCGGTTACTCACCCGGTTCGCTCCGAACATTGTTTGGCATCAGGATAAACCCTCTCGGCAGTCCGGATTTGTGGCAAGTCGTCGGCCGCGTGGTGGCTCCGTTGCGCGACCGGATTCTTTTCGCGCTCCCCTGGCGCCGCCGCCGCCTGCAACGGGATTTCTGCGCCACGCTCTCCCTTTTGCTGGACGCCGGCACGCCGGAACGCGCCGCCGTCGCCCTGGCCGCCGAAGGCACCGCCAGCCACGTGTTCATCAGGCGCGCCCGCCGCGCGCTGGCGGACCTGGCCGCCGGCAAGCCGCTGCGCGAGGCCCTGCGGCAAATTGACCAGGCCGGCGAATTCAGTTGGCGCCTGGCCAACGCGGCCGAACATCCGGATGGCTTCCTGCCGGCGCTCTCCGGCTGGATGGACGCGCTGGAAGCCAAGGCCTTCCAACAGGAACAGACGGCCTCCCAACTCATCACCACCGGCTTGGTGCTCTGCAACGGCCTGGTCGTGGGCCTCATTGCCGCCGGCATCTTCACCGTCCTGATTTCCCTCGAACAATGAAAAGAAAACCGGCATCACGCGGAACGGCCCTGGTCGAAATCCTTGTCGCCTTATGTATCCTCTCGCTGGTGATGATCCCCATCAGTTTCTCCTTCATCGGCGAGCAACGCGAGTTTGGCGTCTATTACCACCGCGCCCTCGCCATCGAGGCGGTGGACGGCGAAATGGAGATTCTGCGCGCCGGGGAGTGGCGCGCCTTCCCCGAGGGCGCGCAGCCTTATGCCGTGCGCAACCCCTCCGTAACCAATCTGCCGCCGGGCCGGTTTACCTTGACCCGCCACGGCCGGCATCTCCGCCTGCAATGGCGGCCCGACGGAAAAGACAAAGGAGGCCTGGTGACCCGTGAAACCGACGCGCCTTAAAACTATCCGCCCGCCAAATCCCCGGCGCCAGGAGGGCATGCTCCTGATGGAATGCCTGGTTTACATGGCCTTGCTGGTCGTCGTTCTCGGCCTGGCCTACGCCGCCTATTATCGTTGCGCCGATAACTCCAAACGCCTCAATCAAAACGTGGATGACATTGTCCGCGCCTTGCAGGCGGGCGAACGCTGGCGGGACGACATCCGCGCGGCCCTGGCCGTCACGTCCGCCGAGGATTCATTGCGCCTGGTGCAATCCAACGCCACGGTTGACTACGTGTTCGGCCAAAACGCGGTCTGGCGCCGGGCCGGCGACGGCGCGCCGCTGGCGCGCTTCCTGCCCGCCGTCAAATCGTCCCGCATGGAAAAGGACCAGCGCCGCCACGTCACGGCTTGGCGGTGGGTGGTCGAACTCAACTCGCGCGAAAAGTCGCCCCGTTTCAGGCCGCTTTTCACCTTTGAGGCCGCGCCCGGCGGCGGGGGGACAAAATGAAAACCCGCTCTCCCAATCCGGCGCGGTCCTCCGGCTCGGCCGTCATCGTCGTGCTGATTCTGCTCTTTATGATGGCCGTGCTGCTGACGGCCAACAGCCTGGCCCTGCATCGCTGCCAAAAGAGCCTTCAATCCATCGAGCGCCGCCAATCCGGGAAATTCGGCGCGCCGGCCCGCCCCCCGAACGGTTCTGTCATATATAATACATCTTCTCCTTCCCCGTCGTCTCCTCGGCCAACTGCTGGAAGGTGAGGGCGTCGGCCCGTTCATTGACCGCTTCGCGCAACTGCCGCCAGGCCCGGCGCAACTCCGGCGGGCTGTGCGGATGCGTCAGCCCCGGCGAGTCGAATATCTCCCCGTGAATGCAGCGCAGCACGTCGCCAAAGGTGATCTCCGCCGGCGGACGGGCCAGCAGATAGCCCCCGGCCTTGCCGCGCCGGCTTTTGACGATGCGGGCGGACTTGAGTTCAATGAGGATTTGCACCAGGTAATTGGGCGGGATGCCCTGCGCGGAGGCCATCTCCTCCACCGTGCGGGCCGCGCCCTCCTGATAATGTTGACAGAGCCAGAGAACAGCGCGCGCCGCGTAATCGCTCTTGACAGAAAGTTTCACGCCTGGATGAGAAGCGGAAGGGCAGGATTCGCCGCAGGCAGCCGCCAAGGCCAATGAAGACACCGCCCGGCCGGCGTTTCAGGCTCAATTAATCGGGCACCATCGTAAAACCATAGCCCTGGGCCGGGTCCTTATAAGCCGAAGTATGCTCCCCTATCCAACGCAAATCTATGGTGTGTCCCGGGCCCGACACCGTGGTCGGCCCCGGATAAGGTTGAAAGAGCGGCGGGTAGCGCAAAACGGATTTCCAGTTGGGGTCGTGCCACTTGTGAATGACCGCGTGACAATCGCAGAAGGTGAAGCCGCAGGCGCCGTTGTGCAGGGAGGAGGCATAATCAACCCAAGGGGCGCTGGCATCGCTGATGTCTTCCATTTCGACAGCGAAGGCGCCATCGTTGATGCTGTCGGGATGCTCATCAATAATCAACCAGAGAGAGGCGGGCGACGGGCGGGTCACGTCGGAATCCTTGAGATAAACCTTCCAATTTCCAGGCGTGGTGTCTCCGCCGCCGAGCCAATCGCCAATGCCAGTGGCGGAGCCATCCAAGGCGCATCCAATGGCCTGGTTCATGGAAATACTGCGCACGCGGGGGAGTCCGTGATTGCCGTATTGGCAGGACGCGTCCGCCGGACAGTGGAACACTTTTGGATTCTTAATGTAAGTGCCCGTCGAGGTATAAGTGCCGCTGATCAAGTATTCGATGTTCGTATCAGAACCCGCGGTGCCGCCATCGTAATTCTCCCATCCGTTCACCCAAGGCTTGCAGGAGGTGTTCCAGGTATCAGCCCCGGTCATATCCCCTTCCTCATTGGCCGGAAAAGAACCGCGGCTATCCACGTTGTACATGGCCCAGCCGATGGAGACCTGGCGGAGGTTGCTCATGCAGGTGGTCGCCTGCGCCTGTATCTTGGCCAGGGCCAAGGCCGGCAGCAACATCGCGGCCAGGATCGCAATGATGGCGATCACCACCAGCAGTTCAATCAATGTAAAGCCCGCCCGCCGCCGCTGCCGCGGCCATTCCATCCCGGCGGGTGAGGACACCGTTGGATTAGCACAGATTCGCATAAGCTTCATGTTGAAAAAGGTACACTTATTTATTTCCATTGGCAAGTTGATTTTGCCATTTTACACCTGTTTGGAAATAAAACCAGTTTATGGCCCGGCCGCGCCTTGACCGCGCCCGCCCGCCCTGCCAGAATCTGCGCCATGAACCGTCGAAAGTTCCTTCAAGTCTCTTCCGCCGCCGCGGTGGCCCTCTGCGCCCCGGGGCCTGTGCCCGCCGCTCCCGCCGGCGAAACCCGGCGCGCCGGGCTTATCGGCTGCGGTTGGTACGGCAAGAGCGATCTCTGCCGCCTCATCCAGGTGGCCCCCGTCGAAATCGTCTCCCTCTGCGACGCGGACCGCGAGATGGCCGCCGGCGCGGCCGAGTTGATCGCCAGCCGGCAGAAGTCGAAACGAAAGCCGCGCACGTATCGCGATTTCCGCCAGATGTTGGGGGAGAAAGACCTGGAGGTCGTGCTGGTGGCCACACCCGACCACTGGCACGCCCTGGCGGCCATCGCCGCCATGCAAAGCGGAGCCGACGTTTACGTGCAGAAACCCGTCTGTGTGGACGTCCTGGAAGGCCAGGCCATGCTGGCCGCCGCCCGCAAACACCAGCGGGTCGTCCAGTCCGGCCTGGAGCGCCGCTCCACCCCGCACCTCATCGAAGCCCGCGACGACATCGTCCGGGCCGGCAAGCTGGGCGCCATCGCCTTGGTGGAGACTTACTGCTATTATTCCATGCGCGCGCGGCAGAATCCGCCTGACACGGCCCCGCCGGAGAACCTGGATTACGAGCTGTGGACCGGCCCGGCCCCGATGCGCCCGTATAACAAGCTGGTCCATCCGCGCGGCTGGCGCAACTTCATGGAATACAGCAACGGCATTATCGGCGACATGGGGGTTCACATGTTCGATCTGGCGCGCTGGATGCTCGGACTGGGCTGGCCCAAGACCATCAGTTCCTCCGGCGGCATCCTGGTGGACAAGGAGAGCAAGGCCAACACCCCGGACACCCAAACGGCGGTCTTCGATTACGGCCCCCTGCAAATCCTCTGGCAGCATCGCTCGTGGGGCGATCCGCCCGACCCGCAATACTTCTGGGGCGCCAATTTTTACGGCGACAAAGGCACCTTGAAGGCCGGCGTCTCCGGCTTCGATTTCATTCCCAAGGAGGGCGGCCGGAGCCTGCACCGCGACGTCACCCTTGAGCTGGAGCAATACCCCGAAGACCGCACTGAAGAGGGCATCGAAACCTTCGCCGCCCCGGCCAATCGCCGCCATTTGGCCGATTTCATGTCCTGTGTCGCCTCTCGCGCCCGCCCGCTGGCGGACATCGAAGAGGGTTACATCTCCAGCGCCTGCTGCATCCTGGCCAATCTGTCCCTCAAGCTGGGGCGCTCATTGCGGTGGGACAGCCAGGCCGGCCAGGTCGCCGGGGACCCCGAAGCCAACACTCTGCTGCGCCGGCCCTACCGCGCACCCTGGACGCATCCCGAACCCGGCGCGGTTTAGCCCAAGTTCGCCAGTCGGAAAGGGATTGGGGTGGCGACACTTTGGCTGCGAGGGCGGTTCCGAAAGGCCCGAAGTGGCTCTTTTTTGCCATGCACAAAATTTTTTTTGGTGCGATTTGGTGCGATTTGGTGCTAATTCCGCTGTTTTTTGCGGTTGGGGCTGCGATGGAGACCGCAGCTTGGAGTTTTCGGTGGCCGGCGCTTCCGGTGGCGGCGACAGGATGTGAAAGGCGAAGCACATAGGGCGGGCGCGGGCGCGATGGGCCCCCCCCGCCGCCAACATCCCGCCGCCGAATCCCGGTCGCAGGCTCCGGGAAATCCCTTCCGCGAGGCCGTCAACATGTCAAAGAACATGCCCTGACTTCGGCACTATACCACACTTTTGTGGTTTCGCACGTTTTTTTTCACTTTTTTTCGCGGCCCTGTCTCCAGTTGCTTCCTCGAGGTTTTCAGTGGAGCACGCCGCGCCCGTGGCGCAGGTTGCTCCCGATTCTGAATCGCCGATTTCCAAATCGGCGGATCGTGCAATGTCACCGTCGCGGCGGGCTTGGAAGCCCGCGAGGCTGGGAAGTCTGCGCGACAAGTTTGCGCTTTTTTTGGCGCTTTGGCGCCTTGGGAAGAGTTTGAGCGGTTGAAAGGATTGAAAATTGGTCATTGAAAATCTGGCGTCTGTCATGTCATCAGTATCGGCATGAAGATGTTGTTCCGAATGGGTTGGCTGGCGTTGGCGGCGGCCCTGCTGGCCGGTTGCGCCTCCAAACCGAGGGTGTTTTTCCACGCGGGCGATGAAACCCCGCCCGCGTTCCTGACCGGGCCGGTGGCGGTCTTGTTCACCAATGTTGACGGCTTCAGCGCCAAACTGACCGCGTCGTTGCCTGGGGCCGATGGCGGGCGGCGCACGATGAGCGGGGATTTGCTGGGACGCCAGGGGGCGCTGATTTTCCAGCCGGCCAACGCCGTCAAAGGCAAGCGGGCGCGAAGTGAAGGGGGGATGTTTTTCATCTGGAGCGAAATGACGCACTCGGGGTATGTGTTGAGCGATCCGTTGCAGGCTTACGCTCCCATCGCGGCCTCCGCCGCGCCCACCAACGTGGCCCTCAACACCACCGGGGCGGTGCAGGAGGAGGCCAACGGCCATCCGTGCCGCCGGATTGAGGCCCTCGTCCAATGCGGCGACGGTTCGTCGGAGCGTTTCCAGGTGTGGGAGGCGCAGGACGCCCGGCATTTCCCGGTGCGGATTCGGACCGGGTCTGGCCCGCGGGAAATGACGCTGGAGTTGTCCGACCTGCGGCTGGAACTGCCGCCGGCCGCGGTGTTCGGCCCGCCCGAGGGTTTCACCCGCTACGATTCGCCGGTCGCTTTGATGAATGACCTGATCATCCGCCAGAGCGCGCTGGCCAAGGGTGCCGGAGGCCGGCCGGCGGATGCGCCGCGCGACGACGGGCCAATGCTGGACAATTGGCGGCCGTCCCTCCCCCGGTAGCGTGAGGCACGTGAGGCATACGTGGATGACGTGGCGTGCGGAAACGCTGCGGGAGATCAGGGCGTTTCTGCGGGAAGGCCGTTTCGGGTCGCGGCAGACCTCTGTACAGTCGCAGGGCGCGCTGTGAGCGCGCCCTGTGTCGTTGTCTTTGCTCCAGTAAGCTCAGTGGGTATGAGCCATGGTAGGAACTGGATGTGTAGCCACCTCATTACGAGAATTCTTTGGCGGCCTGGGGTTCCGGATCGGTTCGTTCTGGGCCTGGGCCGCCGCACGGTTCTGCTCATCCAGCAGAGCCGAATCCCTGTCTGACAGTTGGGCCACCAAAAACAGGCCCAACAAAGCCGCTCCCAGCGGCCGGCCAAGGAAAAACAGGGCCGCCGGCCGCCCCTCGCCGCCGGCGACGGCATAGGCCGCCAGCGCGAGAGTCAAAAAAATGAATTCCCACTTTATGTCGTTTGTCTTCCGCATTGCTTGAATTCTCGTCATCAATGTCAGGCCAATTTAGAACCGCCCGCCCTGAGCCGCTCCCCCGATCTTGCTAAAAACTTGTCATATCTTGTGATGTTTACCGGGCCGGAATGGCGGGCCGGAGCGGTCTTGGGCCGCCGGGCCGCTCCGGCTGCCGGCGCCCGGCGCAAAAAAGGGCGAACGATTCCCAAAGGCGGTGTAGTCTATAAGACTCATCCGGGCGAACTTCCTGTTCACGGTTATGAATATCAAACCGACCCCGAAACTTGGGGAGGTGCCGGTTCGGCCTGAGGAGAAGGATGAGGCGCTGAGGAGCTTTGCGGGTCACGCCGGCCTCAAACGCGCTCTCTTCGGCAGCGCGGCCGAAAACGGCGTTCACCACAGTCCATGTCCCGTGCTGACCCTGCATGCCGGCGCGCCCAATCAAAGGATCCCCCATGTCCGCCAAGATTTACCCCGCTGAATGCATGGAGAGCAGCCCTTCCTCCACCGCCAGCACCGCCTTCGGCTGCCTGCGCGATTTCCTGGGCAATCGCTATGTCTATACGGTCATTTCGCCCCGCGCCCGGGGCTTGTCCATCGGCCTGAACATGAATCCGGACTCGCGGTGCAATTTTAATTGCATTTACTGCGAGGTTGACCGCCAGGCCGCCTTGCCGAATCACGGACTGGACGTTTATGTCTTGGCCGAGGAACTGCAACGGACCCTCCTGATCATCAGTTCGGGCGCCATCCGGGGCTGGCGCCATTACCGCACCGTGAGCGGGGAGTTGTTGCAACTGCGGCACGTGGCCTTCAGCGGTGACGGCGAGCCGACGCTGTGCCCGAATTTTAACAGCGCGGTGGAGGAGGTCATGCACGTGCGCGCCCTGCGGAACCATCCGTACTTCAAACTGGTTCTCATTACCAACGGGACCGGGCTGGATCTGCCCCTGGTGCGGGAAGGGCTGCGTTATTTTACGGCCGAGGATGAGATTTGGATCAAGCTGGACGCCGGCACGCAAGCCTACATGGATCGGGTCAACCGCGGCGGCGTGTCGCTGCAAAAGGTGATGCAAAACATCCTGCAGGTGGGCCGCCAGCGGCCGGTGGTCATCCAGAGCCTCTTTCCGGTGATTGAGGGGGCCGAACCGCCCGAGGAGGAAATTGACGAATATCTGCGGAGGTTGACGGAATTGAAAGAGGGGGGCGCGCGCATTTCCCTGGTGCAAATCCATTCGGCCACCCGTCCGGCCAGCCGCCCCGGCATCGGCCATCTGTCGCTCAAGAGACTTTCCAACATCCAGCACCGCATCAAAACGGCGGTTGGCTTGCACGCCGAGGTCTTTTGAGCGATTCGATCATGACAGTCATCCCTCTGACGCCGCCCGGTCGGGATGAAATCGTCCTTTTGAAAAAACAGAACTGAAGGAGATGTGCTGTTTCCGTCGGCGGAGTGAAGGCTACTTCATTTTCGGGTCCTGGCCGGCTCCGCCCGTCCAGACCGTCTTGGGAATCCGCTGCTCCACCGGGGGCAACGGCGGGAAGGGCGCGTGTGGTTCCATCTGGTACCAATACGCGACGGAGTAGATGTTGTCCGAGCGCATGCTGGCGTGGCCGTCCTCGATGGTCACCTTGATGGACTTGTGGAAGCGGATGGGCGCTTCCAGATGCCAGCGATACATCGTGTTGCGGCTGCCCGGCTCGTAACCGGTAAATTCCACCAAGCCGACCAGCGGCGTGTCGTACGGTTTGGTGAATCCCCAGGCGGCGTTGAAGTAGTCCTCGCCGCCCGTGCCGTTGATGCGCTGCTCCTTCTCCCCGTCTATCCAGATCATGTCGTCCCCTTCGTTCCAGCCGCCCCACTGGTTGTTGAAAATGGCCAGCATCACCCCGACAAACTGGCCGTCGCCGGGCGTGTCCAGAATGACGTAGTTGTACTCGCCGGACTTGTTGTACCAACGCGGGTCCTTGTGCGCGTCGGAAAAATCATTGCCGTAGAAGTTCCCCTTGAACCAGCCGTTGTGCGGCGCGGCCTGGCGGTATTGAGCGCAAAAATAGGCGGTGTTGGCCGGCAGGGAATCCCGTTTCACCCAGTCAATGTTCCAATAGAAATCTTCCACCGGCCGGGCGCCCTCGTAGGTCACCGTCAGCCGCGCGTGCTTGGCGAAAGGCATCGGAAAGTAGCAGTTCAGCGCCCCGACCGGGTTGACCGTCACCAAGGCCGATTGAAAGACCGGGGCCGTGGCAAAACAATAACCGAAAAAATTTCCCAGCGGCGCCTCCACGCTCGGGTTTTCCTCGCCGTCCCAATAGGCCCGCAGCACGGTCTTCTGCAGCGCGTAAGCCTCCGCGCCGGGAGGCATCGTCAGCCAGATGTGGCGAATTTCTCCCGGCCCGTCGGCTTCCAGCAGGGTCAGCGTCTCACCCGCGTGGAGGCTGCGATAATCGGCGTTGCCGCCCGAACGGTCGTAGCTGGAACTGCGTTGCGACTCGTAGTCGCGCAAGAGCGGCAAATCGCCGACCGCGAACTGGCACCAGCAGGTCTGCGGCAGCAGCCACGCCGCCACCGCCCAGGCATATTTATAGATGTTCATCATAGTCATTTAAATGGTCTCCGGAGACTGCCCGTTCGGCCGTCGTATTCCCAAACAATTCGCGTATTATCTGTTGACAAATCGCGCTGATGGGTGACGCCTTTGACCAGTATTTGAGTATGATGAAGAAGATTGTTGTGACAGCGCTCGTCGGAGCCATCGTCTTTGCCGCCGCAGGGCGGTTGATGGCGCTGGATGGTTTTCAGCAAAATGCCCGTCTGGGGCGCGGGGTGAATATCCTGGGCTGGGATGCCTTGTGGCACGACCCGGCGCGCGGTCACCTCAAGGATGTCCACTTCAAGCTCATCCGGGAGGCGGGGTTCAATCATGTCCGCGTCAATCTGCATCCCTTGCGCGATGGCCGGCCGGACGCCGCCGGCCAATTGCGGGAGGAGTTTTTCAGGACGATGGATTGGGCCGTTGACCAGGCGCTGGCCAACGGCTTGCTGGTGATACTTGATTTTCATGATGACCTGGCGATTTCCCCCGACCCTGAAGGCAAAAGGAAAGAGTTTCTCGAGAGCTGGACGGCCATCGCTGAACACTGCAAAAGCAGACCGGACACCGTGTTGTTTGAGATTCTCAATGAGCCGGCCGGCAAGTTCACCTACGAATCGTGGAACGAATACTGGCGCGCCGCGCTGGCGATCATCCGTAAGTCGAATCCCAACCGGACGGTCATCATCGGTCCCGCCATGTGGGACGGCGTCGGCGAATTGAGCCATCTGCAACTACCCGCGGACGACCGGAATATCATCGCCACGGTCCATTACTACAATCCGTTTCACTTCACGCACCAAGGGACGCCGTGGACGGAGGAAAAAGACAGCAGTGGCGTGACCTGGACAGGGACGGAGGCCGAATTGAAGGCGATGGAGGAGGATTTTGCCAAAGTGGCCGCCTGGGCCAAAACGAATAACAGGCCGATTTACATCGGCGAATTTGGGACCTATGACAAGGCCGAAATGCCGTCGCGGGTTCGCTGGACGGCGTCCGTCGCCCGGCAGCTTGAGAAGCGGGGCTGGAGCTGGGCCTGCTGGCAGTTCGCGGAGGATTTCGCGTTGTTTGACATGCGAACCCAGAAATGGGCGGAGCCGCTGCGCGAGGCGTTGATTCCAAGGCAAAAAGAGCCTTAGATTCTTAGTTTCAAAAATGACGGCAAGCATAGCGTTATTGGCAAAAGCATGGCCAATACAATTTAATTGACAATTGTTTGTTGGGGATTTGTTATTGGAAGTCCGCTGCCAACGGTCCGAGCTCTCTGGCGAAGTCGCGGCGGCGGTCATTGCACTGCAAATGGAAATTCTCAAAGACCAGTAAAGGCGGCTTGCATAATGAATCGGCATGACGCAGTATCCCGAACGCACGGTGCATTAGAGAACGGACACGTTATGCGTATTCCAACGATACTGTTTGCAGCCGCCAGCTTCGCGCTGGTGAGCGGGTGCGCCTACTACATTCCCCCGAGCGGGCGGGCGGACCTGGCCAATATCAGCAGCCCTTCGATGCAGGAAAGTTTCGCGGCCAAGCCGGCCGCGGTGTTTCCAGCGCGCATCGCGGCTGTGCATGTTCAACAGTCGGGCTATCACGATTATTATACGGAGCGGGAGGGGGGCGTTTACGGGCACGGCCGTTACTCGGTCATCACGGCCAAAGAGGCCGAGGACGAGGCCGATCTGGAGAGACTGTCCCGGTTGCCGCAAGTGGGAGGGTTGGTCACTATCAGCACGCTCTTGTTGCCCTCCAATTTGGAGTCGGACCGCCCAATGCGAGAGGCGGCCGCGCGACTGAAGGCCGACATGGTTTTGTTTTACACGTTCAACACCACCTTTCACAACAACGACGCCTCCGTGGCGCTCAAGGTGGTGACTCTTGGCCTGTCGCCGACGCGCCGGGTCGTCGTGCATGTCGCGGCGACGGCGTTGCTTATTGACACGCGAACGGGATTTGTTTACGCGGCGCTTGAGGCCAACGAGAAGCGTCAGTTCACCTCCAACGCCTGGGAGTCGCGTCAATCAGCCGACCGGGCGCGGCGGGAGGCCGAAAAGGCGGCTTTCAAGAGCCTAGCAGGGGAGTTTGAGAAGAGCTGGCCGCAGGTTATCGAACGCGCGAAGCAGGGCGCGTGAATAATTCCGACCATCATTCCCGTGAGTTCCTGAGCGATTTGGGGCCCGGTGGCGCCGGGGTCTGCAAGCTGACCATCGCGCAACCCCGCTGCAGCGGGACCCGGACGGTCAATTCGTGTTGCCTCCAGGAAGCCTGGGCCGGCGCCGCGGCGTTCGAGCCGGGGTGCAGTATCTCACAAGCAACGTTTCGCTTCAGCCCCTGCACGTTGCGAATCTTCAGAGTAACCATTGTATTCGTGCCGCCAAACACTATGGGCGCTACCCACCCGTCCGTCACCTGGAACAAGTTGGCCTTGGCCGCGCCGCCCGCCACTGCAACACAATAAGGCTCCAACACCCACTGCTTGCCGCGCAGCAAATTGAAAAGCGGGCCGTAGTCCAGATACCACTGGTCTCGTTCGGGCGAGGGCTGGATGCAATGGTTGTTGAGCGGATAGGGCGCCGTCGGAAACGCCCCCAGATACAAATGTCTCTGGAAAAACAGGTCGCTCAGCGGGTCGTCGTTGCGGGTCCATGCCAGCAGCGGTTTGTGCAGGCACAAGAGCGCGGCGCCATTGAGCACGGCGGGCTGGTTGCCAAACTCGTCATAGATGCCATCAAGCTGCCGCGCCAGGTCCAGACGCGGATCCATCAGGTTGCAGAAGATGACTTTGTCGTTTTCATGCATCAGTGGCCCAAGCCGCTCCATCAGTGTGCGCCACGACTGCGCCAGAGCGCGCGCGGGCCGGCCATCGTGCCAACTGACTCCGTCATCCGCATTCATATTGAAGTTGCACAGGTAATCGGCCCGATCTATGCAAAGGCCCGCGCTGTCGGGCACCATGACCAGATGGCGATTGGCCTGCTCCAGCAGGTAATTCATATAAAGAGGGTCGCCTGGGTCAACGGCCCACCCCCCTTGCCACACCACGGCCGGCGGCTGGATCGCGGCGTCGGGCATGCGCGCCTTGAGATAGGCGCTCGGGTTTTTCCACAGGTCCGGATCGCGCGTCTCGCTAGACGAGACCTCCACATTGGTCATGGCCTTGCCAAATTCCGTGGTATTGAAGTAACTCAACAGATAGAAGCCGTTTGTTCGGAGATACGCCGCGAAATCGTTCAGACGCCGGAAACTGGTCCACTGCGGCTTGTAACCGGGAGGGTCGCCGGCGTCGCTGGTGCGTTCCCAACGCGCGTCCGCGTTGGTCAGCGGCGGCAGAAACATGCCCATGTAGGCATAATCATCGCTCAGTTTCCAGAGTATGCGGAAAGCCATCCGTTTCAATCGCTCCACGTCCACCGGCTTCTCTTCACCCGTGTAAGCGGCGGCGCCGGCCATCGCCTGCACGCGCGGGTTTGGAGGTTCAAAAAAGTCCGGATAGCGCGCGGCCATCCAGGCCACGCCGGACCGCCAATCGCCGCGATGGGGAATCAGGTTCATGGCCCAATGCGACGCGCGGCCCGCGCCGAAACGTTGTCCGGAGCGTATCAGGCTGACCCGCCCTTCGGTCGTGGTCATCAGTTTCATCTCAATCAGGGGGTCTTCGGGGGATTGCACCAAACTCAGACCCAGATCCTCCTCCGGCGCCAACAAAGTGACCATAGGAAGGGTGATAATATCACCTCTCTCAAAACCGCCGCCGGCCGGCTCGCCGTAATTCCAGGTCCCATCGCTCAAGGGCTGCGCCATCAGCGGATCGTTCCACTGCATCGGGGCGTCTCCGATGGCGGGGTTGGATTGGAAAGCTAAAGGGTCCTGCCAGCCGGACCAAATCCTTGTCTTTTGCGGGTCCGGCCATGTCAGGGCAGTGATCACGGGTGCGGACCAATCGTTGGATGGATTGCGAACTTCCACCTCCCATCGCACGCTGCCGGCGGCCGGCGTAAAACGTTCGTCCAGGATGATTCGCCGTTGTTCACGGTTGGTGACCGTGCGCGTGAATTCCATTCCGCCGCCGGCCAGTTTCGTTGCTTTGACCGCGCCCTGTGTATGACAACCAAGCAGCCGTGTGCAGGCCCGGACAACTCGCGCCCGGTGTGTCGGGCCGAAGCTCAGGCCAACCACCTCCCCGTTGGCGGAGAGCCGCACGCGGAGACCCGGCACGCTCACGCTGTAAGCCGCCTTTGGCGCGACAGCCTGCGCGTTCCGTGTTCCATTCGACCGATAAAGCAACGGCTCGATCCAATCGGCGTGATCGCCATCTATTCCGTCGCCCGCATCCGTCACCACAAGGCTCAACTCTTCCACCCCGGAGACCGGAACGCTGACGCGGCGCGGCGGCGTATCGTTGCGCATCACTCCGCTGTTGAACAATTCCCGTTCGTCCCCCAGCACTTTGAAGATCACGCTGCTTTTGCCGAAGGACCGCATTTCGTCATCCACCCCCGCCAGAGCTTCGAAGCGCTCGTACTGGCCGCCCAGATCATAGACCAATGTGGAGTTGGCATGGGTGCCGAGACCGCGCGTGTATGACTTGCCCCCGACGCTCAACGGCTTGCCCTCCACGCTCTTGTCCACACCGAGCGCGCCCCAATCCTGCCCGGCAAAGAGCAGTGGCACGCGGGGCAGCGGGCAGACCTCAGCCTCCCCGCCCAACCCGGAGACTGCCGCCGCCAATGCGCCAACGGCGATAGTAACGCAAATTAAAAAACGGCCAGTCATAAAATTGTGCGATTGGAGTCACATTTAAACATTCTATATTCTTTCAGTCCCAAGTGTCGAATAATTAGATTTAACCCCAATGGCTATTCTCCATTCTGTCAACTACACATGCGGCAATGCCGTGAACCGGCCCCGTTCCTCGGCAAATTGTGAACAGAATTTAACACAATCGCCATCCAATTGTCACGCGGTTGTGCCAGGGTCAGGCGGTGAAAAAAGTCTTGATCCTGACGGCGGGATTCGGCGATGGACACAATACGGCGGCGCGCAACGTGGCCGATGCCCTGGAACTGATCTCCGACGAGGTCAAGGTCGAGGTGCTGGACGTTTTCCAAAGCGGCCTGGGCCTGCTCAATGACGTGCTCAGAAAGGCCTACCTCGGCATCACCCGCTTCGCCCCGGGGGTGTGGAACGGGATTTACTCCGTGCTGGACAACTCCAAGGGGCTGGAAAGCAATCTGCTGGCCTTCGGCAACCTCAAAAGCGCCCTGGAACGCATCCTGGCACAATCGCAGCCCGATTGCGTGCTCTCCACCTACCCGGTCTATGCCCATGTCATCCGCGAGATTTACCGCGATCATTCCGAGCGGCCCTTCCGTTTCATCACGGTGGTGACGGATTCCATCTCGGTCAATTCCTCCTGGTTCCGCGCGCCCAGCGACTGGTATTGCGTGGCCAACGAGGCCACCGCCGCGGTGCTGCGCAAAGGCGGCGTCCCGGCCGGCCGGATCAAGGCCTTCGGCTTCCCGGTCAATCCGATCTTCGCCGAGAAACAAAAGGAGACCCTCGCGCCGCTGGACCAGGGCGAGCCGCTGAAGGTCCTTTACGTCATCAACACCGGCAAGAAGAAATCCGGCAAGGCGGTGGACCGGTTGTTGGAGATTCCGCGCGTCCACTTGACCATCACCGTCGGGCGCGACGCGGAATTAAAGGAGAAGCTGGTCCGGCGGACCGAAGCCTACGGCGAGCGGGTGCGGGTGCTGGGCTGGACCAATCAGATGCCCCGTTTGATGTTGACTCACCACTTGGTCGTCACCAAGGCGGGCGGGGCGACCGTGCAGGAAGCCATCGCCGGCCGCTGCCCGATGATCCTCAACCAGGTCATCCCCGGCCAGGAGGACGGCAACGCGCAATTGGTGCGCGAATTGGACGTGGGCGTGGTGGCAGAGAAAAACCGCGAAGTCGCCGAGTGGATCAGCAAAGCGCTCGCCGGGGACGGACGGCTCTGGAAGAAGTGGCGCGACAACCTGGCCAAAGTCGCCCGGCCCGACGCCTCCCTGCGCATCGCGGAGCTGGCTTTGCATGAATGCGAGTTGGACGGCCCGCCGGAGCGTTTGTTTGAGTCCCATCAGCCGGGCATCACGCGCCCCGCCCCGCCCCCGTCGGGCAACGGGAGCGGCGGCGCCCCTGAAGCGCGCATGCTGCTGTGCGATTTCCACATCCACACCAACTACTCGGACGGCAAATTGACCGCGCCGGAAGTGGTGGATTTTTACGGGAAGCGCGGATTTGACTGCATCTGCGTCACCGACCACCTGGCCGATCCGCGGCGGTTGATCGGCAAATTGAGCAGGCTGCTCAACTTCAGTCTCGGCCCGGAGCAGATGGACGAGTATTTCGACGTCCTCGAGCGGGAGCGCCGCCGGGCCTGGCGCAAGTACAACATGCTGGTCTTGACGGGCCTGGAATTCAACAAGGACGGCCTGACCAGAAAAAGCTCCGCCCATTTGCTGGGCCTTGACCTCAAGGCGCCGATCAACCCGGCGCTGGATTTGCCGCCGACCATCGCCGAAATCCACGCCCAGGGGGCGCTGGCCGTGGCCTCGCATCCGCACGTCATGAAAAGCGAGTGGGGCAAGAACACCCTTTACCTGTGGGAAAACCAGGAGATCTTCGCGCCGTTGATTGACGCCTGGGAAATCGCCAACCGGAACAACATTTTCACCCCCGTCGGCCTCAAGCGTCTGGCCTTCCTGGCCAACAGCGATTTCCACAAGCCCAAGCACATCTACTCCTGGAAGACGCTCTTGCACTGCCCCAAGGAGCCGGAGGCGATCAAGGAGTGCATCCGCAAAAACGAGCGCCTCGCCATCACCCTTTACCGCGACGGCCTCTCCGCCACAACCGCCGCCCCGGAGGGATTGGAAGGCGAGGCGCGCGTGTTGCGTCTGGACACGGCCCTCCCGGAGCGCCGCTTGAGCGCGTAGGTTTGCGGAAGTCACAAAGGCCAAGCCAACCTGTCCGCCGTCTTGTCCGCCATTGGTAGCTTCAGCGGAGGCGGAAGTCTTGACGAAGGCGGACTTGTCGCGCCGCAACGTCAGTGAAGGCGGATCCCCAGCATTGCGCCCCGGCTGCCCTCGCAACACCGGGGCCAATGCCGCCACCACCACGGAGGGATTGCGCCGTTGGGATCATTCCGCTTCGCTCCATTATGGGCAAGTCGCCTGTGTCGCGCCCAAACACCCGTCGCAACACAGGCGACATGCCAGCGAGTCGCTTCGCTCAAATATTGCCAAAATCTTCCCTTACCCTTGTATCAAAACGCCCCTGAAGCCGAATGCGACACAAGGGGCAGCCTTTGGACAAATCCTCTGATACCGAGAAACAGGCAAAATTTGCCTGTTGACCCCAAACGGATTATGAGCGTAAAACAGTTTTTGAAAGGAAACCCTAAAACGAAAGAAATCGAACATTTAAAATTTGCGTAGGTTCGAATGCGGTTGTCTGAAATCTGGAAAATTGAAGTGCAGACCGCGCCAAAGCCTAACGCCCAGACGGGCGTGGGCTTGGCGTTTCATCTGCAAGGGCTTTTCCAGAGCCTCAGACAGTGGCGTTGAGTTCACGCCTTTTCCTTTCCAACCGCATCCGCTGAAGTGAAGCAGTTTTTCACTTGATGAGGAAAGAATTATGCCGACGAAATACATTGTGAGCGTAGGGGAGAATGCCCGCCGTACAGGAACATTTTACTGGAATGTGATGAACGCAGAACGTGTGGTTTTATTCGCTCGCAAAGGATTTAGGACACGCAAGGACGCAATCGCGGGCCTAGAGGAATTTCGCCACGATGTTTGCAAACGTCATATAGAAAACCCTATAACACATGAAAAGTGTAGCTAAGTTCATCGGGACTATCGGGGCCATATTGGCTCTGATTGCCGTCGCTATTATAGTCGAGCCGGTATTGGATGGTTATGAGATAGAAGCTGCCATTGCGGCGCACGGATTACATCTCATTTTGCTCGGCGGTGCTGCTTTTGGGTGTTTTATCATTGCCGCAGTACTCTACAAAAAGGAATAGGCTATGCCTGAAATCAAATTCACTTGTCCAAGTTGCAATCAAGACATACAGGGCGACGAAAGCTACTGCGGAGCGCAAATCAATTGTCCGACGTGCAACACTTTGCTTGTTGTTCCGCAAAACCCAATCCGCGCCCGCAAGCAAGCCCGCCAAATTACCATAGTCCCAATCTTCATTTCAATCCTCATTTTTGTCGGTGCTTTGGCTTTCGTCACCGTAACCAACAACGCTATTGACAAGTGGTACTACAAAGGGATGACCACAAAAACATTGACCAGACAACAGCCTGACACCAAGACAGAAAACACTTTCTCACCACAACTTAGCCGCGTCACCGTGTACGGGACTTTATACGTCAAACTCCGTTCTGGAGAGAATGTTAGACTTTCACAAGTTACTATCGCGGCCTATGACGAGCATTCCCTTTCAAACGGAATGGCATTTGTAAACGGGATAATAAAGTACAATACCGAAGATGAGCAATCCCGCTTGCAGGCGATTAAACGCTTAATGATGGGCAATCTTAACAATGGACTTGACGGTAGCCTCTGGGGAGGAGCAACCACTCTTGCACAAACCGACATTGATGGGAAATTTCAAATCAAATTGCCCCATGTCGGGGCATTCGCCTTTTTCGCTTACACAAAACGGCAAACTCCTTTCGGGACGGAACCTTATCTTTTTTTCCAGCGCATTCTCTTTCGTGGAGCGGGGGATTACACAATCGAAATAAACAATAATGACGAGAAAATTAGCGACTATACTTCTGATTGGGTGGACGAATACAAAACGGAAAAATTCAACGAGAGAAGCGACCTTGACTGGCAGAAGGACATTCTTTACTGGATTATGAAAGGCTCTTACGGTTTGGCAGATGTGCAAACTAAAAAGTAACAGAAGGCAATCATCGGACCCATTTTCGTCCATACATCACAAAATACGTCTCTTATGCACAAAGCTTTTCGGGTACGGACGAATCATTTTCACCATGCTCTCCAATGCGAAAGAAATGTCTTCGTCTTTTCCTCTTACCGTGAAATCTACATCTGTAACCCGTCCCGCGCCGTCAAACAGCGCATTCTCTAAATCAAAGAAGTCAACGTCGAACCTTGCCAAAACTGCTTTGGCTTCTTCGACATCCATCGCATCAACCAAAAACGATTTGGTTCCGTCTTCATTTGGATATGTTTGCATAGGTGATGGTGTGGTGTAAGTACACCTGAAGTCAAGCCGTTAGTTGCCCCTCACCCCGGACGGTTTTTTTGGCGCGGCCCGCGCGACCCTTTCCCCTTTGCCCGTGCCCGTGGTTGCTGGAGGGCGGGCTCTCTGCAAGCGCGTCTCCCTTTTTGTGTTTCTGGCACGTCAAAACGGCCTTTCCGGTGGAAATCTCGCAAGCACTTCGTCAAATTCAGGATGTCCGGTCTTTCCGCTCTCAGTCTCCGGCACCGCTGGCGGGTAAATTGCCGCCTCTCTCGCCGATTCCGCCGCCCGCCGGTCAAATTCCGCTTCGCTCTCCGGCGTGAAAATCTCCCGCTCTCGCTTGAGGCGCACAAAGGCCAGTTCTTTCTGACACAAAGCCAGCCATTCATCCAGGGACTCTTCGCAATAGCCCTCCGATTTGCTGGACCGCCCAATTGTGATCTCCGTTGAATCGTACGGGACGCAATGCCCATCCGCGCGGGCGATTGCCCCGGTTGGATACTCGGACAAGGAAGGCCGGGGGCGGGCGGCGCTTCGCGCCGCGCCGCCCCCGGGCGCTTCCGCAGTTTCGGCTTGCCGTCCATCCAAGAACCCCGATGTTTGGGTATTCGTCATCCGGCCCCCCCATTTCGTGACGAATGCGAGATTGGGCAAATTCCTTGCCCGCTATTGACAATATCCACCGGAAACGAGACATTGAGAGGGTTATGAAACAGCAGCACCGCGCCGCGCGAAAGAAACCCGACTATCCGGACACAACCGCCGGGAGCCGTTTGGCCTCGAAAGCCCGCAAACTGGCCAGCAAGCTCACACCTAAACAGCGCCGGGAGCATTTCAACGGCGCGATGGCCATGATTTATGCCGGGGCAAACGAAACAACTCTCACTCGACGCTAACTTCATGATGACGCCTTGCAATTGGCGTTCAACGCAGCCGATCTTTCGCCGGTTCATGCGGTCCACCCGAAACGCCTGTTGCGTGCTTTGCGTTGAGTCGCCGATGCAAATTCGGCGGCATTCCTTTTTCACTCGCCCTCCTTCTTTCCAGCGACACCGACAATAGCGAGGATGGCGCTCCGCAACGGGACGCTCAACCGCGCCCAGGCATCAATGACCCGTTGCAAATCGGCAGGGACGCCGGGAATTTGTGAGGCTATTTGTGAGGGCAGGCCACCTAAACCCTTGATACTCAACGTTTCGTCGCGGGTTCGAGCCCCGCCACTCCCGCCATCTCCCGCATTCTGCCCTGGCTGTACTCGCTTAACCGCTTGCCCTCTCTGGCAGAGCCGATTATCCTTGAAACGTGAAAGCAACATTGCCTGAACCTGAAATCGTGACGCGCAACGGCCAACCCGTCTCGGTGATCATCCCCATCAAGGACTATGAAGAACTGATGGAGCGGGTGGAGGACGCCGAGGATGTCGCCTGGCTCAAACGCGCCCGCCGCAAGCCACTGCATTACCGTCCGCTGGAAGACTACCTGGCCGAGCGCACCCGCAAGTGACCATGTATCGCGTCCTGCTTGAACGGGCGGCGGAGAAAGACCTCTCACGGCTTGGGTATCCATCATCCGGGCCTTCTATTTCGTGAGGAACCTGAAATTTGGAAAACGGCTGGCCCGGTGTTGACAACATCCTCGGGAAACGGGAAATTTAACGAAGCCGACCTTCCGCCGGTTCACCCGAAGCGTCTGCTGCGTGCTTTGCGTTAAATCGCCGATGCGGGTTCGATTCCCGCAACAAATTGCTGGCGGCGCGGGCCGATTTGTTGTAATCAGCCCGCATGAAATCATACATGCGTCATACACTTCGCTCCTTGGGGTTCCTGTCCATCCTGCTGGCCGCGCTGCTGCCGCCGGCCGGATTGGGCCAGCCGGCCAAGCCGCTCAAGGCGCTCTTCCTGACTGGCGGCGGCTATCACGATTACCAAAAACTCGCCCCCTTTCTCACCAACAGCTTCGGCCAGCGCGTCAACATTACCTTCGACGTGGATTTCAGCCTCAGCCGCCTGGACAACAAGAACTTCGCCGACGCTTACGACGTGGTCGTTTACGACGTTTGCTTTGACAACGCGGCGGACGCCGAGTTGGACAACGCCCTCAACGCCATCCGCGCCGGCAAACCCGCCGTCATGATTCATTGCGCGGTTCATTCCTTCCGCAACTCGCCCAAGGTCCACGAATGGGAGGCCGGCGTGGGCATGCGCTCCAAGGTGCATGACGCCTTCGGCCCGTTCCAAACCAAGAAAGTGGACGCCGCCAGCCCCATCCTCAACGGCTTCCCCGACGATTGGCGCACGCCTGGCGACGAACTCTACCAGACGATTGACTTCCCCAAAGGTTCCCATGCCCTTCTGAGCGCCAAGAGTCCCCGCGATGGCCGCGTCCACATTGTTTGCTGGACACAGACCTTCGGCCAGGGGCGCGTCTTCGCCACCACACTGGGACACGACATGCAAACGACCGATGACCCCGCTTATCTGGGGCTGCTGGCGCGCGGCTTGTTGTGGTCCTGCGACAAGCTGGAACCCGGCGGCAAAGCCGCGGCGGGATTCGGCAAGCAGGGAGGCGATTCAAAATAACATGAACACTTTCGCTTGGTCTTTTGCCCGCTGGCTTCGTTGCTCGCTCGTTACAGATCGCTGCGGATATGCGCCTCGCTCGCGTCTCGCCAGCGGCCAAAATCCCTGCGCGCAAGGTGTCCATGTTATTTTGAATAGCCTCCCAGGATGAAAGCCGTCCGGCTCATCGCCCACGGCGCGCCGGGTCAATTCGACTTTTCCGAGACGCCGGACCCCGTCCCCGCCGCGGGCGAAGTGCTGGTCGCCGTGCGCGCCTGCGGGGTGAACCGGCTCGATTTGTGGCTGGAGGAAGGAAGCCTGCCCACTGCGGTCACTTTGCCGCGCATCCCCGGCTCGGAGATTTCCGGCCAGGTCGTGGCGGCGGGCCGCGACGTTTCCGATTGGCGCCCCGGAGAACGCGTCGCCGTGCAATCCAATCTCTTCTGCGGCCGTTGCGAGTTCTGCGCGCGCGGCGAGGAATCCTTGTGCCTGAACGGGCAACTCCTGGGCGTGCAACGCGACGGTGGATTTGCCGAGCGCGTGGCCGTGCCCGCCTCCGCCCTGGTCCGGCTGCCCGCCAACGTGGATTTCGCCGCCTCCGCCGCGCTGACGCTGGCCGGGAGCACCGCCATGCGCATGCTCACGCGCCGCGCGTCGGTGCGGCCGGGCCAGTGGGTCCTGGTCATGGGCGGCGCCAGCGGCGTCGGTTCGGCGGCCATTCAAATCGCCCGGCAACTGGGCGCGCAGGTCATCAGCGCCGGCTCGACGGAGGCCCGGCGCCGGTTTGCCGTGGGCCTGGGCGCCAGCCATGTTATTGACAGCTCCAGGCCCGGCTGGCCGGCCGAGGTGCGCGACATCACGCGCCGCCGGGGCGTTGACCTGGTGGTCGAACACATTGGCGGGAGCGTGTTGCCGCAATGTTTCACCTGCCTGGCCCGCGGCGGGACGATTGTCACTTGCGGCGCGACGGCCGGCCGCGACGTGAGCCTCAAGCTGTGGCCCTTTTTCGTCAAGGAACAGACCTTGGTGGGCAGCTACGGGCGCGGGCGCAAAGACATCGAGGCGACGCTCGAATGGGCCGCGCAAGGCCGGCTCAAACCGGTCATCGCGCAAATTTATCCGCTTGCGCAAACAGCTTCGGCTTTTGCGGCCTTGCGCCAGCGGCAGGTGATGGGTAAAGTGCTGGTTGAGCCGGGAAATGTGCCGGCCTGAGAGGAATTGATGCCATGCAACGGCTCTTCTTTTCCGAGCCAATTATGGCCTGAAAACTGCTGCTTTTCCGGTTTACGAGAAATGGACGAATCGAGATTGATTTGAGAGAGCCCCACGTCTAAGTTCAGACGGTCAACGTACTGGCATGTTAGGCACCTTAAATCCGGGCGAAGAGGCGCAGTTGCGGCAGACGATTGAGATGTTCGAGGTCATCACTCAATCGCAACCGCAGGATTATCAATCCCTGGAAATCCTCAAGGAGGCCTATCTCAAGCTGGGCCTGGAAAGGGAGGTCGTCCTAACTTCCAAACGCATCGCCCAGGCCTACGTCCAGTTGGGCCAGCTTTCCTCCGCCATCCTCGAATACGAAACCATCCTCCAGCGCCATCCCGAAGACCAGGACGCCATGCAGGCGATGGCGCAAATCGAAAGCAAGGCCAACAACCTGACCAAACCCGTCCCGGAGCCCGAGGCCCTGCCCGCCCAAAGCGACGCCGCGTCCTTCCCCAGGAAAGGCGCCGCCAAAACGGCCGCGCAACCGGAGGTGGACGACGGCCGCCAGAGCATGTTCAAGTATTTTGTGGACGCCAAATTGATCACGGCGGGCGATTTCGACGCCTCCTGGCCCGCCCCCAGTCTGACGTCTCCGCCGACAAAAATCGTCGAGCCGTTCATTCATCGCCTGGCCGAACGGCAGATCATGCCGGTGGATAAATCGCTCAGAGTCCTGGCCGAGCGCTCGCGCCTGGCCTACATGCCCCTGGAGCGTTACGAGTTGGACATCGAGTTGGTGCGCACGGCCACGCGCGAAGTCTGCCAGCGCTGGTGCGTGGCCCCTTTTGACAAGATGAGCAAAACCATGCTCATCGCCACCGCCAACCCTTTCAACAAACAAGCCGCCACCGACCTGGGCGAGGCCCTCCAAAGCCGCCTGCTCTGGTACCTGGCCACGCCGGCCGATTTGATCCGCGTTCTGGGCAAAGCCTTCCGTTGATCCTTATGCCACCCGTCAAGTCACTCGGAGAACGCATCGCCGACGCCCTGGTCGAGGACGGGCTGCTCAGCGGCCCGCAGGTGGAGGAATTGCTGGAAAAGCAAAAGAAGGAAGGCACCCGCTTCATCAAGCTGGTGGTCGAAAAGGGCTACATCACGGAAAGCGATTTGGTCGTCTCCATGGGCCGGGTCCTCAACACCCCGCCCGTCAACGTCACCCGCGCGGGCATCGCCCCGGAGGTGGCCGAGCTGGTCCCGCGCGACATGGCCAACAATTACAAAGTCCTCCCCGTCTCCCGCCTGGGCAACCGGCTTTACCTGGCCATGGCCGATCCGCTCAACGTCCTGGCGGTGGACGATGTCAAGCGCACGACCAAGCTGGAGGTCTCCCCGCTCATCGCCTCCGAAAAAGCCATTGTGGAGAAACTGGCCAATCTGGACAGCGCCCGCTCCACCAGCATGGAGGAAATCATCCAGGACGCCGCCAAGCAGGCCGAGGCCGAGGCGGAGGCCGACAACCTGGAAATAACCCCCGAATCGGTCGAAACGACCGACTTGGCTCAATTGGCCGCCTCCAGCGAGGAAGCCCCCGTCATCAAGCTGGCCAATCTCATCCTCGTCCAAGCCATCAAAGACCGCGCCAGCGACATCCACATCGAGCCTTTCGAGAACGTCGTGCGCCTGCGCTACCGCATTGACGGCGGCTTGATCGACATGCCGCCGCCCCCCAAGAATTTGCAGGTCGCACTCACCTCCCGCATCAAAGTCATGAGCAGCCTGGACATCTCCGAACGCCGCCTGCCCCAGGACGGCCGCATGCGCGTGCGCGTCGGGGGGCGGGACGTGGACCTGCGCGTCTCCTTCCTGCCCACCGTGCATGGGGAAAAATGCGTCTTGCGCGTCCTGGACAAGTCCAACCTCTCCGCCAGCATGGACAAGCTGGGGATTGACGCGGAAACCTTCGCCCGGCTCAAGCAGGCGGTGGACGCCCCGCACGGCTTGATCCTGGTCACCGGCCCCACCGGCTCGGGCAAGACCACCACCCTCTATTCGGCCCTCAACGAACTCAACGGCCCCCAATACAACATCGTCACCGTGGAGGACCCGGTCGAATTCCAGCTTCCCGGCGTCAACCAAGTCCCTGTCAAGAAGGAAATCGGCCTGACCTTCGCCAACGCCCTCCGCTCCATCCTCCGCCAGGACCCCGACATCATCATGATCGGGGAAATCCGCGACACCGAGACGGCCGAAATCGCGGTCGAGTCGGCCCTGACGGGCCACCAGGTCTTGAGCACCATGCACTGCAACGACGCCCCGGGGGCCATCTCCCGCCTGGACGACATGGAGATCGCCCCGTTTTTGATTTCCTCCGCCGTCATCCTGGCCTGCGCCCAGCGGTTGATTCGCAAAATCTGCCCCAGTTGCAAGGAGCCGGTGAGCTACCCGGACAAAATGTTCCAGGACCTGGGCATTGATCCCGGCTATTTCAGCAACGCGCCCCTCTATCGCGGACGCGGCTGCGAGCGCTGCAAAAATTCCGGTTACTCCGGCCGCCTGGCCATCCTTGAGGCCATGACCATGACCGATGAAATCCGCAAGATGGTCATCCAGCGGGCCAGCGCGCAGGAGATCGGCAAGCTGGCCATCGAACAAGGGATGAAGACCTTGCGCCAGGCGGCCTTGGAAAAGGCGCGCGAGGGCCTCTCCACCCTGGAGCAAACCCTCCTGGCCACCGCCCACGCGTAGGCCGCCCGCCTGCAACTTCAGCATGGCTATGGCTTGGCTGCCACGGCATCCGCCGGCACATCCTTGCCCAACTCCACAGCCTGCGCGGCTTCTGACAACTCATTGGCAACCAGTTTGATGGCCGCGTTATTGCGGCCCTCCACCCGCAGCCAAACGCCGGTCTTGGGAGCCGCCTGGCAGCCATGCGCCAGCGCATTCTGCACCTCGTGAAAAACAACGGCGGGACTTTCGTTGGCCGCCGCCGCCCAGCCGAAGAGTTCCAGGCCGCTGATGTCCTGGCAAACCAGACTGGGCCGCGCATCGGGCTGCGCCACCTTGACCTGCACTCGGCTGAGCCGCAACCCGCGCGCATGACGGCAAAAAAATCCGTATGCCGGCAGTGCGCCAAACATCCCATACTCCGGGTACGAGTCTGCCTTTTCCGGAATGTTGGCCAGGTCTCTTGTCACCTTGGCCCCGCCGGCGAAGGTGATGGACACGTTTTCCAGAGCCACATCCTCCACCGGGTGGCCCTCCAAGCCGGTGATGCTGCAGCCGATGGCATCCGCGCCCGTGGCTTGCACGTCGCTGATCCGCACCTGGCGCAACCGGCCCATGCCGATAGGATTCATGCCCGCCTTGAACGCCCGCGCGCGGTTGCCCAACCGGATGAAGATGCCCCCTTTGGCATTGTGCATGGTTACGTTCGATATGCTGACCCGCTCCAAGGCGCCGCCATCCACCATCTCCAGCGCAATGCCGGCCAGCCGGGTGTCGTAAATCGTGCAATTGTTCATCACAATGTCCTCGAACCCGCCGTTGGATTCGGTGCCCAGCTTGAAGGCGTTGCAGAGGCTGCTCAGCACGCAATTGGTCACCGCGACGTTTCGGCACGGCCGCTCCAGTGTGCTCTTGAGGCAAATAGCGTCATCCCCGCTGCGGATGTCGCAGTTGGAAATCCGAACCCGCTCGCAGCCGTCAATGTCAATGCCATCGCTGTTCCAGTTACAGATGTTCTCCACACGGATGCCGTCAATGCAGACCCCTTCGCAGGCCAGGTAATGTTGCAGCCACATGGGCGAATTCTTCAGTGTCAGGCCGCGCATCGAAACCTCGCGGCAGGCGATGATGCGGAGCAGGAAAGGCCGGACCTTGTCCGGCCCTTTGAACGCCGCGCCTTGGCCGTCAATCATCCCCCGGCCTTCGAAGCCTACAAACTCCAGATTCTCGGCGTAGATCAGGCTGCGCTCGGTGTAATTGTCCGTGTAAGAGCGGAGCGCGGGCACGGTGGGCGGATAATCCTCCAGCTTGGGGCTGCCCAGCAACACCGCCCCGCCTTCCAGATGCAGCGTGATATGGCTTCTCAGGAACAACGTGCCGCTCAAATACCGGCCCGGCGGAAAATAAACCGTGCCTCCCCCGGCCCGCGCGCAGGCCTCGATGGCCGCCTGCAGGGCCTGGGTTTCCACTTTCATCCCGTCTCCCACCGCGCCGAAATCACGCACCGAGACGCTGCCGGAGTTGGCCGCCCTCTCAGCCGCTTTGGCGTCGCGGCCAATCGCAACGGCCACGCCGCCCAGCCCAAGCAAATACTTGAGCATTTTCCGGCGGTTGGAAGTAAAGACTTCTTTGGATTGATTCAGGGCGTTCATTTGAGGATCACAACGCTGTGGCGGTGAATCTTGCCTTCCGTTGGTCATCACTCCTCGACCGCAAAGACGCTGAAGGAGTGCGGCAGCAGTCGAAGATTGAACGACATGCGCTCTTCGCCACCGCCTGACTGCCTGCCGCCGAAGCCGCCCGCCCTTCGGACTTGGCCGGTCATTTCTTCGCCGGTCAGGAGATTGCGCAGCCTGCCCTTGTCGCCCGCCAGGCCGATGCTGACGTTGCTTTCAACCGGCAGAAAGGATTCCACGATGAAGGTGTGGTTGTCATAGGCAAAGAGAGCCACTTTGCCCGGCCCGTCCAGCCGTACCGGGAAACCGCGCATGAGATAATGCTTGATGCCGCTCAGGACTTCCGGCGGCAACCGATAAAGGTCGTCGAAATTATCAGGAATCACCCAGACGTATAGCGTGCCCTTGCCATAGCGGTCCAAAAGCAGGATCGGATAACCTCTGCCGCCGGCCATGGCCCGCACCAAGGCCCAGGCATCATTGGTCAGGAAGTCTATCTCCGGAAACAGGATGTCCCGCTTCTCCGGGTCGCAGAGGGGCGTTCCATTGCCCGCGCCGAATCCCGTCCAATACTCATGCGCGATCATTTTCCGATCAGTGTACCGCGCCTCAAGGATGTCCCCAATGCCTTTTCCTTGCAGCGCGCGCAGCAGGCCCGACGTGATGACGACAGATTTGCCGGCCAGCAGTTGATTCTTGATTTTCACCACCAAGGCGGGATCGAAGCCGGCCGATTCTGTCAACAAGACTAGGTCCGCGTTGGTCGGAAATTCCGCATGGAGGTCAATCGGGACGCCGATATTGCCCATGAAATTGTGCAGATAATCCTCGCCGGAGGATTGAAATGGCTTGTAGCTTGCCAGGCCGAGCGGTTTGCCCAGCTTGTCCAGAAAGGCATCGGCCTGCTCCAAGCAATAGCCCGCCACCCGAGCCATGGTCGGTTCCGGCGGCCCGGACGGGGCGTTGGACCGGTAGGCCCGCAGCATTTGGTCGTAGTCGAAACTGGTGTGCAGGCCCTCCCAGTTGGTGCGGTTTCCGGGCTGGACGGCCTGGGTTAGCGCCGCCCAATTGAAGAGCATGATCTCCGGAGCTTTGGCGAAGAGAGTGTCCCACAGTTGCTCGGCGTAACGATCCACGTAGCGCAAGCTGTATGTGTCCACCCAGCCGCCGCCATTTCCCCCCGGCTTTATGTTCTCCAAGTAGCGGAAGATCTGGTAACTCTCGTACTGTTGGAGGTTTTGATCGGTCATCTCCGGATCGCGGGTTTCCGTGCCGGTGTAGATGCCGTCGAACAGCTTTGGTTCCTTTTCCAGATCATAGCCCAGACCTTGGAAATGCTCATACCAGTTGGGAAACTTGATGACCAGCTTGATTTTCGGATTGACGGCCCGCGCGGGCTTGATGATCAGGTTTTCCGCCGCCTCATCCATCAACTTGAGACGAAATTCAGTCCAGCTTTGATCCCCTTTGGCCGCCATGTCCGACTCGTACTTCGTCGTGACGAAAAAGAAATCGTCCTGGATCAATTCGTCGAAATGCCGCGCCGCCAGTTCTGCCGCGCTCTGGAGAAATGCGCGGTCTTTGGGGTCAGTATAGCAAAAGGACTTGAACTGCCCGCCGATGCTGCCATCAGACGCCGCCATGCCGGCCGCCACCCGGACCCCGTGCTCGAGGAAAAACTTTTTCATCCGTTCCAGCGTTTCGTCTCCCGCCAATGTGCGGTCCCGCTGGACTTCTATATAAACCTTGTCCACCTTCAACTGACTGCTGATGCGGCGCCATTGGTTGCTGAGGTCATCTCCGCTCTCCAGCGTGCGAACCACGCCCACCGGGATATAGATGGCCGCGTTAAAGTTGGTGTATTGGCCGGCAAGGCAGGTGGCGCAGGAGAGCGCGATACCCGCCCACAGGCCGCCGTTTTTCTTCCATCGGAGGGAATAGCTTTGTTTCATTTCGTGGTCAAGACTGACTTTCTCATTGGGCTTGATCGCGCGCGCCCAGCGTGCGAATCCAAATGTTGCGAAACCGCACCGGGTTGTTGTGGTCCTGCAATTCGATGAACACCTCGGGCGCATGCGGCGCGGGATACTTTGTCAGTGATTTCCAAGGCAACTGGGCATTGATGCCGTCGGTCATGCCGGCCAGCTCGTAATGGTTCTGCGCCACCACCCCATTGTGCAGCACCGTGATGATGGCCTTTTTCATCAGCCCCCCTTTCTCATCCCAACGCGGCGATTCAAAAATGATGTCGTAGGTCTGCCAGGCGCCCGGCGGCTTGCAGGCATTGACCAGCGGGGGTGCCTGCCCGTAAATGGCGGCGCATTGTCCATCGGGATAAGTCCTGGCTTGATAAGAGTCCAGCACCTGAACTTCATACATGTTGTTGATCAGAATGCCGCTGTTGCCCCGGCCCTGGCCCGTGCCCTGCGGTGGATTCGGTTCGGAGAACTCGACGTGCAACTGAAAATCGGCCCACTTCCCCCGCGTGCGGATGCCGCCGCCGCGCTGGGTTTCCACATAACCGTCCCGCACATTCCACGCCGCCTCCCGGCCGTCGCCCGTTTGCCACTTCGACAAATCCCTCCCGTCAAATAGAACCTCCGCGTCCGATGGCGCGGCAGCCGCCTGGCTGAATGTTTCCCCCGGCCTCACCACGGGCGGTTGCGGTCGGTCCGGATCATGCACGTGCCATTGGCCGCCCGGCAGCAGCGGCGTGTCGCGGAATCCGTCAAGGGGTTCGGTGTCGGCGGCCAAGGCGGACAAACGCATTGCCGCCGCCGCCAGACAGACCAGGAGTTGGAGCGCGAAGGATTGTTTCATCGGTCATCAATAGTGGTTAATGATTAAATTTGTTCAGGTCTTGCCTGCCAAGCACTACCACGCCCTGCAAAACAAGCGAGCCAAAAATGCGGACAAGACGCGGAGCAAGGCGGCGCCCCCGGAAATCGCCGGAAAAGAGATGCGAGGCGAGGGACGCAAAGGGCGCGACGATTGCGGAAATAATCATCCAGATAATTACCGAGGCCGCCCTGATGCAGCGGATGGTCTGGAGGGCGGTGGACATTTTCAAAACACGCTCTAACACTCCCCTATTCCAATTTGCATTCCCCTTTATCATGGACTGCTGCCAGCGGCGGGCCTAAAGTCGCCCCAATCCTATGAGCATTCTCCGTGATTTATTCGGCCCCAGCCGCAACGAAATCTGGCGGCAATTCGCCACCGCCGTCGGCGGCAATATGACCGAAGGCGCCTTTTGGCGCGGCGGCAAGGTGGAGGCCGCGCATGGCCAGTGGATTATCACGCTGGACACCTATACCGTGTCCACCGGCAAATCCTCCATCACCTACACCCGGATGCGCGCACCCTATGTCAACCCGGAC